>Ga0209515_10004722_pt1 | contig 18211 bp, 16 predicted proteins | sample Subgroupgradi54m_FD_187454 | JGI IMG/M metagenome (GOLD analysis project Ga0209515, IMG submission 187454) | Subsurface groundwater microbial communities from S. Glens Falls, New York, USA - GMW60B uncontaminated upgradient, 5.4 m (SPAdes)... ...
CCACCGCTCGTTGCGCATCTGACGCTTGACGTCGCCGATGGCCAGCCGCAGCTCCTTCAGCGACCCGAGGCGCGACTGCAGCTGCTGTTTTTCGTCGATGAGTGTGTTGACCTGGGTGGCCAGCGAGGCGTCATGCTGCCGCAGCTGCTCATGCTCGCGCTGGAGGGAGGCCAGGTCGGCGACCGTTTCGTCCAGGCGGTTCTGCACGCTGGTCAGCTGCAGCTGCAGATTCGTCAGCTCATCGGCCTGATCTTTGATGGTCTTTTGGGCCGTTTCGACCTCGCTGCTGAGCAGGGAGCGCTCACGGTCCAGTTCGGCGACGATCTGCTGGGCCTCCTGGTAGGATTGGGAAATTTTTTGCTTGTCCTGCTCCACCGACAACGTGCGCCAAAGGCTGCCTACCGTCAACGCCCCCAGCACCACCAGAACCCACCGGCCGGTTTTCATGCAGAAATCTCTCCTTGACCCAGGACGGGTCGTCGTGTTAGGCTCCAGTATAAATTGGCCGACCGGAAAAGACAAGCCCTTTCACCGGCGCCGGCTTCCCTTCTGCCTGTCCCATCCGCACTGAAGCCAAGTTCCTAACCACCGACCGGCACACGCCTTATCACAATGCTGGCACGCACCTTTTCGTATACAACCTGCGGCCTGGACGCCTTCCCTGTTGAGGTGGAAGTGGATGCCGGCTCCGGCCTTCCCACCCTATCCATCGTCGGCCTGCCTGACCAGGCGGTGCGGGAAGCGCGGGAACGGGTCCGGACAGCCATCATCAACAGCCAGTATCACCTGGCTTCCAAGCGGTTTACGGTCAATCTGGCGCCGGCCGACATCAAGAAGGAAGGCGGCGTCTTCGATCTGGCGATCGCCCTGGGGATGCTGGCGGCCCTGGGCCACGTCGATCCGAAGGCCCTGTCCGAGACGGTCGTGGTGGGGGAGTTGGCGCTGGATGGCAGCCTGCGGCCGATTCGCGGCACCCTGCCCATCGCCATGGCGCTGCGCAAGAGCGGACGCCGCCTGGTGGTGCCGGCGCAGAATGGGGCGGAAGCGGCGGCGGCCAAAGGCCTGGCCGTGGTGCCGGTGCAGACGCTGCGGGAAGCCGCCGAGGTGATCTCCGGTACCGCGCCGGCGGCCCGGGTCTTACCGGTGCGCCGATCCGGCCGCGCGAGATCCGACGTCGATTTCGCCGATGTGAAAGGCCAGCGGCATGCCAAACGGGCGCTGGAAGTCGCGGTGGCCGGCGGCCATCATGTGCTGCTCATCGGGCCGCCCGGTTCGGGCAAAACGATGCTGGCACAGCGCGTGCCGACGATCCAGCCGGATTTAACCCTCGAAGAAGCGCTCGAAGCCACGACGATTCACAGCGTCAGCGGGCTGCTCCGCGGCGAGCCGCTGCTGCGGTATCGCCCCTTCCGCTCGCCCCACCACACCAGCTCCGCGATCGCGCTGATCGGCGGGGGCACCGTGCCCAAACCGGGCGAGGTGTCGCTGGCCCATCACGGCGTGCTGTTTCTCGACGAGCTGCCTGAATTCCACCGGGATGTGCTGGAAACGCTGCGGCAGCCGCTGGAATCCGGACGGGTGCATGTGGCGCGCGCCAGGCGGTCGGTGATCTTTCCGGCGCGCTTCATGCTCGTAGCCGCGATGAATCCGTGCCCCTGCGGCTACCTCACCGACCCGGCGCGGCCGTGCCGGTGCCCGAGCACCAAGGTGGCCTCGTATCTGGCGAAGATTTCCGGTCCGCTGCTCGACCGGCTCGATCTGCACGTCGAGGTGCCGGCCGTATCCTTTGAGGCGCTGACAACAGCCGTCGACGGCGAGCCCTCTTCCGCCATCAAAACACGGGTGCTGCGCGCCCGGCGCCGCCAGCGCCGACGGCTCTCCCGCTTCGGCGCTGCCTCCAACGCCCAGCTGCGCCACCGCGATCTGCGCAGTGCCTGCGCCATGACGACGGAAGCCGCAGCCCTGCTGGCCTCCGCCATGCGTCAGCTGCGGCTCTCCGCGCGGTCCCACGATAAAATCCTCAAACTCTCCCGCACCATCGCTGATTTGGCCGAAGCGGAGACAATTCAGCCGGCCCATCTGGCCGAAGCGATTCAATACCGCAGCCTCGACCGGCAATGGTGGGCCTGAGTCAGGGCATGGCCGCCGCGTGCCGGTGCTCGTCTTCCCACCGGATGCGTTCGGCCTCAAAACGCCGCTGGGTCTGATCGAACTCGAAGATGCGCCGGCCCAACTGCTGGCGGCCGGTTTGCAGCGCCTCGTGCTCCGCCGTCATGGCGCGCTCCCGCACGTCCAACACATCCTGCCGCCGCTGCAGATCGCCCTCCTGCTCATCCATCCAGCGCGCCACGCCGGTGACTCCGGCGGCGATTGCAAAATACCAAATCTCGATGCCCAGCGCGTGCGCCAGCCAGCCGGACGCCAACGGGTAGATCTTCCAGACAATCCCGGTGAACACCTCAGGCAGCTTTCCGCTAACCTGCACGACCACCAAGCCGCAGAACATCGCCCAGGACAGCCATGCGGTCGCTGCCGCCCGCCATCGCGATTGCCGGGCTTCACCCAGGATCAGCACCACATAAATCCAGAAGAGCGGACTGAGCGCTCCGCCGGTGACGGCGATCAGGAAGGTGCTCAAGGTCACCAGGACGAGGCTGTTTGCCGCGCGCAGCGGCCCGGCCTGCTCCAGCGACGGAATATGCGAGGCGAACCGGAACAGGGCAGCACTCCAAAAAAAGGCCCCCAGCGTCACCGTGGCAATGGGCTCCCAATTGATAGGGCCGGGCCATCCGCAGACGCAGGCGGCGGCCAGCGCCAGCACCGGAGCGGCCAAGGCGATCGCCAGCCCCCACCGGCGGAACGCTTCGCTCTGACCGGCCAACGCCCGCGTTGGCCGGCGCGACACCAGATGCAGCGGCCGGTACCGCCGGTCGATTGCGCCGGCTTGACGGTGGTAACGCATGCGGCACCTCCTCGAAAAAACAAAAATGCCGAGCGACCGTGCAGTCGGCTCGGCATCGCTACCTGGATCCGGATCGAATGCGTGATCCGGTCCAGCAGGATCCGCGTAATTTAAGTATGCCTGATTCGGCGGCAGGTTGACAAGCCCACTCGGCGCAGGGTATTAGTGCATTATGCAGCTTTGGTTCGCCGTCACCGCGTTTGTCAGCGCCTTTCTGCTGTTTGTCATCCAGCCGATGTTCGCCAAGATGGCGCTGCCCATTTTGGGCGGCGCCCCGTCGGTGTGGAACACCTGCCTGGTCTTTTTTCAGCTGGCGCTGCTGGCCGGCTATGTGTACGCCCATGCCGCCATTGCCCGATTCGGCGCGCGGCGGCAGATCCGCTGGCATCTGCCCCTGATGCTGCTGCCCTTCCTGGCGCTTCCCGTGCGCGGACCTGAGGCCGCGGCGCTACCCACCGGCGCTCCCGCCGCCTGGCTGTTTGGCCTGCTGCTGAGGCATGTGGGTCTGCCGTTTTTCGTCGTGGCATCCAGCGCGCCGCTGCTGCAGGCCTGGTTTTTGCGGACCGGCCGTCCCGGATCCGCCAATCCCTACGTGCTCTATGCCGCCAGCAATGCCGGTAGTCTGACGGCGCTGCTGTCCTATCCCTTCCTCATTGAGCCGCGGCTGCGGCTGGCCGAGCAGGGGCTCTGGTGGGCGATCGGTTATGGAGTGCTGATCCTGCTGATCTGCGGCTGCGCATTGGCGGTATGGCGCGCTGCGGCCGCCGGCCCGGAGAAACCGGCCCTGCGCGCGGCCGGGCCGCCAATCAGCTGGGGCCGCCGCGCGCGATGGATCGGGCTGTCGCTGATCCCGTCGAGCCTGCTGCTGGGCGTCACGGCGTATATTTCCACGGATCTGGCCGCGATCCCGCTGCTGTGGACCATTCCGCTGGCCCTGTATCTGCTGACGTTCATGCTCGTGTTCATGGCGCGCCCGTTGCTGCCCCACGTCCTCATGTGCCGGCTGCTCCCCTTCCTGGTCGTGCCGGTCATGGCGCTGACCATTTCACGCCTGGTGGGAGCTCTCTGGATGATCCCGCTCCATCTGCTGATGTTTTTCACGGCCGCGATGGTGTGCCATGGCGAGCTGGCCCAGGACCGGCCGTCGGCGGCGCATCTGACCGAATTTTACGTCTGGATGGCCGTCGGCGGCGCGTGCGGAGGGCTGCTGACCGCGCTGGCGGCTCCCGCGGTATTCTCCTCCATCGTCGAGTATCCGCTGGCCATCGCCCTGGCCTGCGCCGCCCCCGCGCTTCGCGCGCCCGATCCCGCCAACCGGCGGCTCGATGCCCTGCTGCCGGCTCTTCTGGCCTTCCTGAGCATCTTGCTCGCGCTGGAAGTGCGGCTCGCCGGCGCCGCGTACACGAAGATGGGAGACGCGATCCAATTCGGCATTCCGGCCATTCTCTGCTACACCTTTTCGCGTCGGCCTCTTCGCTTCGGACTGGGGATTGGCCTGCTCTTTCTGGCGGGCCTGATGAATACGCCTCCGGGACTCAAACCGGTCCATGAGGCCCGCAGCTTTTTTGGGGTCCATCGCGTCCTCAAAATCGGCCAGCTGCATGAGCTGCGACACGGCACCACCGTGCATGGGCAGCAAAGCTTGATCCCGTCGCGCCGGTGCGACCCGCTCGCGTATTACCATCGCCAGGGGCCGCTGGGAGATGTCTTTGAGGCGGTCTGGGACCGCCTGCCGGTTCCTCGCGTGGCAGTCGTTGGATTGGGCACCGGATCAACCGGCGGGTATGCCCGGCCCGGCCAGCACTGGGTGTTCTATGAGATTGATCCCGCCGTGATCAAGACGGCGCAGGATCCCCGGTACTTCACCTTTCTGCAGCACTGCGTGCCCTCCTATGAGATCGTGCCGGGAGATGCCCGCGTCTCGCTGCAGCGCGCGGCGGACGGCGCGTACGGCCTGATGATCCTTGATGCGTTCAGCTCGGATGCCGTGCCCCTGCACCTCATGACCCGGGAAGCGCTGCAGCTGTATCTGCGCAAGCTGGCCGACGGCGGCGTGCTCGCCTTTCATATCTCCAACCGGTATTTCGACCTGAAGCCGGTCCTGGCCCAGGCGGCCAAGAGCGTGGGGCTTTGGTGCTTTATCGGGCAGCAAAACGGCCTCACCCGCGCGCATGAAGCGGCCGGCATGTACGGGTCCAGCTGGCTGGTCATGGTGCGCCGGCCGGAGGATGCGGGCGCGCTGCGCACGCATCCCCGCTGGAGAGCGCTGGATCCGTCGCCGGAGGTTCCGCTCTGGACGGATGACTTCTCGAATTTAATGAGTGTTTTCCGCTGGGATTGGTGAGGGGGGACGCGGGGAGAGACGTTCGGACGCTAACGGCCGGATTCCTGCGGTTTCCACGGACCGGCGGAGCGCTCCGGGAACACGATAAACCGCCGGCCCAGAAAGTTCAGGGTCAGCCCCAGGAAGTTTGCCGCCGATTTCGCGACCAGCGCCGGAGTGCCGGTGTCCATCAGCGCCTGGGTTACGCGCCAATCCATCCAGCCGACGGCTCCGACAATCGCGACCAACAGCCCCACCTCCGCGGCTGAGTTCCACCGCGCCTTGTGGCGGAACAGCAACAGAACGCAGAGCACGTAGTTGAGCGCGGCGGCGGCGATGAAGGCCGCGGGGGCGGCGGCATTGACCGTCCATCCGGCCCAGAGCAGGCCGAGAAACAGGCCCAGGTTGACGACGGCGGCGAAACCGCCCACAAACAGATACAGCAGGAATTGAATCGGCATCGGCGCGCGCGAGGCGTTGTAGTGCAGGATGCAGTAGAGCGCGCGGAACCCGTCCTTGGCCCCGATCTTCTTCCCCTCGGCGTAGGTGCGCCCCCGGTAGGACACGCCCATTTCGTAGATCCGCAGGCGCAGCTGCGCGAGTTTTGCCACGATCTCCGGCTCGAAGCCGAAGCGGGGCTCCTCCAGCGTGATGCGCTGCAGCACGTCGCGGCGGAACATCTTATAGCCGCATTCCATGTCGGTGAGATTGAGGTCGGTCAGCATGTTCGAGAGCAGCGTCAAAAAGCTGTTGCCGAGCGAGTGCCAAAAATAGAGCACGCGGTGGACGCTGGTCGTCAGAAACCGCGAGCCGAACACGACATCCGCCTCATCGCGCCGCAACGGACCGACCATCCGTTTCAGATCCGCGGGATCGTATTCCAGATCCGCGTCCTGCACCACGACCACATCCCCGGTGGCGTGGGCGAATCCGGTTCGAACCGAAGCACCCTTGCCTTGATTGCGCTCATGCGCCACGACCCGGACCTCCGGATGCGCTAAGGCGAGCTGACGGGCGACGCCCAGGCTGCCGTCCGTCGAGGCGTCATCCACGATGATCAACTCGAGGCCCAGATGCTCATCGGCGATCGCCAGCACCCGCTCGACGCAGCGCGCCAGCGTCTGCTCCTCGTTAAAACAGGGGATCACCAGGCTTAAGGTCATCCGCGTCATGGCTGCGGAGCCTCCGGACGGCGGGCCAGCTGCGAAAAGCAGCTCCTGGCCCGTGGGGCATCATCGGACCGAAGATACTTGAAACACGGGTCGGCTGATTCAAAATCCGGCTTCAGCCGCAGCGCGGCGGCAAAGGCCTTAAACGCGCCGGACTCATCGCCTAATTCCAGCAGCAGCAGGCCGTAATTGTACTGGACGGCCGGCTCCCCGGCGCTGATGCGCAGCGCCGTTTCATACGCGCGGCGGGCCTCGTGAAACCGGCGGTCCGCGCACAAGGCCGTGGCGTAATTATTCTGCAGCCGGAGCAGATGCGGCGGGATGGCGGCGGCTCCGGGCCTGCGGGGCTGATGCGCGATCGCATGGCTCCACATGGCGGAGGGGCTGGCATAGTCCAGGTTGCGGGACAGGGTCAGGCCTCCAAGGATCAGGAGTATGAGGGCGAATGCTCCAGCGGAAATATCCCATTGTAAGCGCTCCGACGCCAGGAGGTGAAGCGGTATTTGCACGAGGCGATAGGCGGCGATCACCGCGAGCGTCAGGACAGCGGCAAGCGGCAGGTACATCCGCCGCTCGGCCGCAAACTCCATCGGAATGGGCACGAGAGAAGACGGCGCAAGCAGGCAGAAGATCCACGCTCCGGCAAAGGCGATCTCCGGATGCCGGCGCGCCCCCGCGAGGCAGGTGATGATCAGGCTCGCGATCACCGCACTCGGCAGCAGTTCGCTGACGGCGCGCACCGGAACCGGCCAGGCATAATACAGCACCAGCGGATGCGGCCAGACCGTCAACCGCAGGTAGTGGAGAAGGATCCGCGGCTGCAGCAGCGCGTAGGTCCACGGCGCGATCGCGCCCGGCTCGGCAGCCGCGTGCGTCCTCGGATTTGGAATGACGCAGGCCGCCAGCAGCAGCCATGTGGCGGCCAGTCCGGCATACAGGAATCTCCGGCGGGAGGCGATCTCCTTGAACGAACGCGCTAAAAAGACGCGGTCATAGAGCAGGATCAGCAGCGGTGCCACGGCCATGTCCTCCCGGGTGCCCATGCCGAGGCCGCAAAAGAGGACAGCCAGCCGATGCCATTGGACGGCGCGCGGCCCGGCCTGGGCCCCGCGGATGACGCCGTAGAGGGCGGTGAGCAGCGCGACGCTCATCAACGACAAGGTGCGGTGCGAGACATAGGTCACCGCCTGCGTCTGAAGCGGATGCGCCAGCCACAGCGCCGAGATGGCGAACGCCAATTCGCGGGAGAGCGCCCCATAGCGGCCGGCCAAGCGTCGGCTTTCAAACGTTCGCCGGAGGACGCCATAGAGCAGCAAGCCGGCCAGGACATGCAAGGCCACGTTGACGGCGTGATATCCCCAGACTCCGTAGCCGCCCACGGCATAATTGAGGGACAAGGAGAGCGCGGCAAGCGGCCGGCCGGAGACGCTGGTGCGCGCCGGATCGAACAGCACCTTCCAGAAGCTCCCCAGGGCGGTGATGTGGGAGTTGTGGAGAATCGTCACCGTATCATCAAACAGAAACGGCGTCTTGAAGCTGTTCAGATACACGGCCAGGCCGACCGGCACCAGCAGCAGCGGCAGCCACGCTTGGAGGGAACGGTTCCGGGCGCCCATGGGGGAGGGCGTCAGCGGAGCTCTGGAGCAAAAACCCGGGTAAGTTCTTCGAGGCTGGTTTCGCCGGCGTGCATTTTCTGCCAGGCGGAATGCCAGAGGCTTTGCATCCCTTTGGAAATCGCCGACTGCCGCAGCTGGGCCGTCGAAGTCCGCTTCAGGATCAGCGCCCGCAGGTGCTGATCGACCGTCAGGAATTCAAAGACGCCGATGCGGCCGTTGTAGCCGGTGCCCCGGCACTGCTTGCAGCCTTTGGCGGCCCAGACTGTCAGTGCGGTGCCGGCCTGCCCCGGGGGCGTGATCCCCATGGCCGCCAGAGAGGCGGCCCCGACCTCCGAGGGCGTGCGGCATTTATCGCACAACCGGCGCAGCAGCCGCTGAGAAAGAATTCCGGTCAGCGAGGAGCACAGCGCAAAGGGTTCGATGCCCACATCCAGCAGCCGCGTGATCGCCCCGGCGGCCTGCTGCGTATGCAGACCGGCGAGCACCAGGTGGCCTTTCGACGCGGCGCCGACGGCCAGCGAAGCGCTTTCGGCATCCGTCAGTTCGCTGATCATGAGGACGTTGGGGTCATGGCGGAGCGCCGACTGAATCCCGCCGGAACACGTCAGTCCCGCCTGAGGATGGATCTCCAGCTGGGTCACGCCGGGCAATTCATGCTCAATGGTCTGCTCAATCGTCACCACATTGACCCGGCCGGTGTTCAGCTTCGATAAACAGGCATAGAGGCTGGTGGATTTCCCCGACCCGGCCGTGCCGCAGACGATCAGCAAACCGGACGGCTTGGCCAGAAGACCCTCGAGGCTGTGCGCCTGCTCCTTGCCCAACCCGAGCTGCTCCAGGCGCAGCATGGCGGAAGGGCCGATCAGCCGGATGGCGATGTGCTCGCCGGACGGGGTGGGCAGAATGGAAAGGCACAGGTCCAGCTGTGTTGAGCCCACCTCGAACCAGATGCGCCCTTCCTGCGGCAGCCGGTGCTCGGCGACGTTGAGATTCGCCATGACCTTGATGTGGGACACGAGGCTGGCGTAATCGGATGCGAGTTTGGGCGAGGGCTGCACGTTGTAGAGGATGCCGTCAATCCGCTCGCGCACCCACGGCCCCTCGGCGCTGATGCCTAAATGCAGGTCGGTGGCCCGGGCGGCGTGGGCGTGCTGGATCAGCTCGCTGACCAGGTGATGGATCGCCGGATCGCCTTCCGCCGCGTCGCGGACCGGGGCGACGGGCCACTGGGGCTCGCGGGGTTTGGCGGCGGCATGCGAGGCATCGTAAGCGTAGGCGATCGCCTCATCAAGATCGCCGCCGAGGATGGCGACCGGCACCACCGGGCAGCCGAGCCGTGCTGTTAAGGCGGCCACCTTCGCCTTGTCAAACGGATCGGCGACCGCCACATGCAGGGTGCCGTCGGTCAGCCGCAGCGGCACGATGCGCTGTTCCTGCGCGACCTCTTTGGGCACCCGGGCGACCGCCTCCACATCGGGAACGGCCGTGCCCACATCCGCGGTTTCGAACCCCATCGCAGCGAAGAAGCACTGGTCGAAGTCAAAGGGCTTGGTGAGGTAGCTGCTGGCGCCGCGCTGCAGCGCCTCGTCGATGGACTGGGAATCGGCCACCGCGCTGATGACGACGACCCGCACCTCCGGGTGCTCCTTCTTGATCCGGGTCAGCACATCCAGCCCGGAGCCGTCCGGCAGCCGCAGGTCCAGCAGCGCCACCTGTGCGGGCACGCGGTGCAGCTGCTCCATCGCCGCCTGGCAGGTGGCGGCCGTCGTGACCTTGAATCCCTTCTCTTCAAAGAAGGTCTTCAGCGCCAGGCACAGCCGGGATTCGTCGTCGATTACCAGCAATTCTTTCAGTTCTTTGGCCATACCGTTAAGTATATCTGATACGCCTGCCGCTGTGGAGAGCAGCGGATTTTTTCAGTTCCGGTGGCCATTGCCCTGCGGCGCCCCGAAGCGTAGAATTAAAGGTCATGGCCGCCACCAAGTGGTATTACCGGCGCTGGTTCGTCATTCTCATGCTGACGCCGCTGTTTTTGGGGCCTTTCGCCCTGCCGCTGCTGCTGAAAAGCCCGAACTTTTCCCGGACGGCGAAAATCGCCCTGAGCGCGGCCATGCTGATCGGGTTTTGCTACTCGCTATGGTACCTCATCGTGCGGGTGCTGCCGGAAATCCAGTACCGCCTCAACGAGCTGAACGCCACGCTGCAGCCGTGGTAGCGCGCGGCGCCCTCCTCGCCGCCCTCCTGCTTTCGCTGACCGGCTGCGGACCCAGTCAATTCAATCTCGCCACCCAGCGGGAAGAGCATGCCGTCACCTCGACGGAGAAAGAGGTGGCGATGGGCCGCCAGATCGCCCGGCAAGTCAGGCGGCAGCTCTCCGCCGCGGAGGAGCCGCTGCAGCAGCGGGTCCGGGCCATCGGCGAGAAGATCGCCGCGGTCTGCGACCGGCGGGAGCTGGTCTACACGTTCACCGTCGTCGAGGACAAGGAGCTCAACGCCTTTTCCCTGCCCGGCGGCTATGTGTTCGTCAACGACGGGCTGATCAAGAAAACGGCCAACGATGATGAGCTCGCCGGCGTCATCGCCCACGAAGTCGGGCATGTCACGGCGCGGCATGCCATGAAACGCTACGAAGGCAACCTCGGCGCGCAGCTGGCGACGCTGGCGGCGGTCGCGTCCCGCAGCGGGCGCGCCGCGCAGGGCATCGGGATGGCCCTGCAGGCGACACGGCTGTCCTACGCGCGGCAGGATGAGCTGGAGGCGGACCGGCTGGCGGTCAAATACATGAAGGCCGCGGGGTATCAACCTGAAGCGCTGCTCACGTTCATGGAAACGCTGCGGAAGGAACAGCGGAGCCACATCAATTACTTGCCGCGGGGCGTGGTGCGCCCGCACTACGCGATGACCCACCCGTTTGTCGCCGAGCGCGTGCGCGCCGTGAAGGAGGCGATCTACGGGGTGGCGGACTATATCGACTACCTGAACGCGCCGCGGTAACCCCCGCGGCTTCTTACCCCAGGCACGCGCCCCCTATCGCCCAGTCGGACCGCTTGGTGTCCTTGAACACGATCCAGACCTGCTCGCGGGGCACTTTGGCGATCTCGATGAATGCGTTCGTCAGCGCCTCCGCCAGCTGCGACTTCTGCTGCGGAGTGCGTCCTTCCAGCCAATCCACGGTCACCATGGGCATGGCGCGACTCCTTCCAGTTAGGCTCCTGCGCCGGCGCGGCGCACCCCGACATTGGGTTGGCGCAGCAGCGCGCGCAGCTGTCCGACGAGAAACAGGGATCCGGTCACCACGATCACGTCTCCGGGCGGCACGGCGTTAAGCAGATAGGTGTAGGCGTCCGGGGCATCGGACATGACGTGCACGTCCTGGCAGAAGGGGCCCAACCGCTTCGCCAGCACCATCGGATCCAGCGCCCGCGGATGGCGGCTGCGCGTGCACGTCGCACTGATTGCCAGCGGACCCAGCGCCCGGCCGACCTCCTCCACGGATTTATCCGACGACATCCCGATCAGCAGATGGATCCGGCGGCCGGCAGACAGCTCCAGCACCGTCTCCGCCAGGGCGGCGGCGGCATGGGCATTGTGGGCGCCGTCCATGATCACCAGTGGCGCGTCGTTGACGATTTCGATCCGTCCCGGCCACGCCACGCGCGAGAGCCCCCGCTCGACGACCAGATGCGGAGCCCCGGCGTCCGACAGCGCCTCCATCGCGGCCACGGCCAGCGCTGCGTTCATCGCCTGATGCCGCCCCAACAGGGGAATCTCCAGCGATTCGTAGATGCCGCGCTGGCCGGTGAGCGACACCTGCAGCCCGTCGGCATCATGGCGCGCGATCCGGGCGGTCACATCGCGGCCGCCGGCGCACAGGAATGCGCCCTGCGCCTCGCAGGCCGCGGCGATCACGGAGGCCACCTCGTCGTGCTGCGGCGCGCTGATGACGCACTGCCCCGGCTTGATGATGCCGGCCTTTTCCTTCGCGATCGCCCCCGGAGAGTTCCCAAGCACTTCCGTATGGTCGATATCGACCGGCGTGATGACTGACACCGCCGGCGCCGCCACATTGGTCGCATCGAGGCGGCCGCCGAGCCCGACCTCCAGCACCGCCACCTCCACCCCCTGCCGCTGAAACTGGAGAAATGCCAGCGCCGTCATCGCTTCGAAATAGGTCGGCGGCAGCGACGGGGTCTCCCGCCGCACCGCCTCGATGGCCTGCCGCACCTCGGCGACCCCTTCGGCAAACGCCTCCGGCGTGATCCAGTCATCGCCGTGCACCCGCTCGCCCGGGGTCGGTCCGCCGGTCCACGTCCGGATCCGCTCCCGGAGATGCTCGATGTGGGGCGAGGTGTATAGGCCGGCGCGGAGCTCGCTTTCGCGCAGCATCGAATAGAGCATCGCGGCGACCGAGCCCTTGCCGTTGGTGCCGGCGATCAGAATCGAGCGGAACCGCCGCTGGGGATCGCCGAGCCGCCGGCAGATCCGCTCCATGCGCGAGAGCGGCACGGCGCGCATCTCATCCGGCCGCGGGGTGCGCTCGAAATTCGTCAGCGAATCCAGATACGCGACCGCCTTCTCGTAGGTCATCCGTTGTGGTCCGGGTTCTGCTGGCGCTTGCGCCACTCTTCCAGCAGCCGCCGCACGTCGCCGCCGGCCGAGCGGACCACCAGCGCTCCAACCAGCAGCAGCAGCGAAAACTGCCAGGCGTCCTCCGGCCCGACGAGGAGCCCGGTCTTGATGTCCTCGGCCATCGTGAGCCGGCGGTTGAACTGCTCGATCGCCTTCTGCAGCGACTGCTCCAGCACATCGAGCGACGAAACCTGATGGCGGTACTTCAGCGACGGAAACTGGATCCCGCGCAGCAGCAGGAAGGTCGCCATCAGCTCGTTGCTGGTCTGAAAGGACTGCTGAAAATCAAACCCCTCGAACTGCGGCGAGAAGCTGGGCAGGATGAGCGAGGGCTTTTCGATGAGCACGTGGCCCTGCCGCACGACCGTGTCCCCCTGGTTGAGCGAGGACTCCGCGAGAAAGATGTACGGCACCGCGGTCACCTCGAAGGTCGCCAGCTCGGGCAGCCGCAGGCGGATCAGCTCCGTCTGCTTGACCGCTTTCTCCCACAGCTGCTGGATGTCGCTCATTGCATCAATGCCGGAAATGGCGCACGCCGGTCACCAGCATGGCCAGGTTGGCTTTGTCGGCCGCGGCGATGACCTCCGCGTCGCGGATCGAGCCGCCGGGCTGAATCACCGCGGTAATGCCGGCATCCGCCAGCTGCTCGACACCGTCGGGAAACGGAAAAAATCCGTCCGACGCGGCCACCGCCCCCTTGGCGCGCGCGCCGGCCTGCCGGATCGCCAGGCGCACCGAACCCACGCGGCTGGGCTGGCCCTGGCCGATGCCCACCGTCGCGCATCCGGAGGCGATGACGATGGCGTTGGAGATCGCATGCTTGGCCGCCGTCCACGCAAATGCCAGATCCTCGCGCTCCTGTGCGGTCGGCGCCCGGCGCGTCACGGCCTTCCATCCCGCCGCCTCCTCGCGCACGGCATCAGGCTGCTGCCCGAGCCATCCGCCGGCCAGCTGCCGCCACTGGATGCCGCCCGAAACGCCTGACGGCCAGTCGATCGTCACGACCCGCAGATTCGTTTTCTTGGCGAGAACCGCGGCCGCATCCGGCTGCACCGACGGGGCGAGAATGACTTCGAGAAACGTCGCGGTCAGCCGCTCGGCCAGGGGGCGGTCGATGGGCCGGTTGCAGCCCACAATGCCGCCGAAGGCCGATTCCGGATCGCACTCGTACGCCCGCGTGTAGGCCTCCAGCAGCGCGGCCGCGCTGGCCAACCCGCACTGCGAATGGTGCTTGATGATGGCGCAGGCCGGATCGGAAAATTCCAGCAGGCAGCGCAGCGCCGCGTTGAGGTCCAACAAATTATTATACGACAGCTCCTTGCCCTGCAGCTGCCGCAGGGTGCCCAACCCCCACGCCGCCCGCTCCTCAACATACCAGGCGCCCGGCTGGTGCGGGTTCTCGCCGTAGCGCAGCGGCTGACGCAGGCGCAGCGTCAGCGACGCGGATTCCGGCAGTCCGGCAGCCCCGGCGGACGCCGGCGGCGCGCCATTCGCGGACAAGTAGCCGAAAATCGCCTGATCGTAGGCGCTCGTCGTCCCAAACGCGCTCACCGACAGCTCGCGCGCCAGCGGATCCGGCAGCCGGCCCTGGCCCTGCCGCAGCGCTTCGGCCACGGGTGCGTACTGCTCCGGATGCGACACCGCCCCGACATGCGCGAAGTTCTTCGCCGCCGCCCGCAGCAGCGCCACCCCGCCGATGTCGATCTGCTCGATGGCCTGCGGCAGGCCGGTGCCCGGCTGGGCGATGGTCTGCTGGAAGGGATAGAGGTTTACGACGACCAGATCAATCAATCCGGAGGCGCCGACCGCCTTCACATGCGAAGGATCATCGCGCCGGGCCAGGATGCCGGCGTGGATTTTCGGATGCAGCGTCTTCACGCGGCCATCGAGCTGCTCGGTGATGCCGGCGAACTCCTCGACGCTGACCACCCGCAGCCCCTGCTGTTTCAAAAAATCCGCGGTGCCGCCGGAGGCCACCAGCTCAACCCCCAGCTCGGAAAGGGCCCGGCCGAATGCGTCCAGGCCGGTTTTGTCGTGGCAGCTCAGCAGCGCCCGCTTGACGGTAATCATCGGAGCTTCATCTCGCGCCGCACCAGCTCGCCGAAAGCGCGGCGCAGCCGCGCGGTCAGCGGCCCCGGGCGGCCGTTGGCGATTCTGCGGCCGTCCACCTCCGTGACGCCGATCACTTCTTTGAGCGTGCTGGTCATGAACACTTCGTCGGCGTTATAGACATCGTGGCGGGTCAGCGGCTCCTCGCGGATGGGCAGGCGCAGCGCGGCGGCCAGCTCGAAGAGCACGTCGCGGGTAATGCCGGCCAGCAGCCCAAGCCAGCACGGCGGGGTGAGGATCGCGCCGCGGCGGATCATGCCGAAGTTGCTGGCCGTGCTCTCCGTGATGCCGCCGATCGAATCCAAAAACAGCGCCTCATCCGCGCCGCGCAGCTGCGCATCCGCCACCGCGAGCACGCTGCCGAGCCGGGCGGAATATTTCGCCCGCGGGTCGATGGTGCTCACCTGGAATTTCCTCGCCGGCACCACCCATACGCGCAGTCCGCGCCGGTACTGGGCCTCGGTGGGCCGGATGGCCGATCGCACGACGATGCTCGGCCGGGCGGCAGCCCTCTGTTGCGGCATCAGGGCCACGCGCACGACGGCTTCCCTGAGCCCGGAGCGCCGCAGCGCCGAGGTCAGTTGATCGCGCAGCCCGCGCCGCGATGCGGGTGCCCGGGTGCCGAGAAACTGCGCTGAGCCGTAGAGCCGGTCGAGATGGTCGTCGAGCCGGAAGATCCGCCCGCCATAGGCGCGCATCGTTTCAAAACAGCCGTTGGACCGGTCCGTGTCCGGCACCGGAAGTTTCAGCGGCTCAACCAGCGCCCGCATGCAGCGGCTCCGGGTCGTTGACGGCCTCGAGGGCCGCGCGCAGCGCGGCGGCCTTGGCCAGCGTTTCATGGTATTCCCGCTCCGGATCGGAATCGGCCACGATGCCAGCACCGGCATGGAATGAGAGCTGCTCCTGCTGAATGGTCATCGTCCTGATGGCGATGTTTAAATCCATCGTCCCGTCAAATCCCAGATAGCCCAGCGAGCCGGTGTAGAGGCCGCGGGCCACCGGCTCCAGCTCGCGCACAATCTCCATGCAGCGCACCTTGGGACAGCCCGTGATGGTGCCGCCGGGAAAGAGCGCGCGGATCACCTCCGCAGCGCCAACAGCCGGCCGCAGCTCGCCCGAAACATCGGAGACGATGTGATGGACATGCGAGTAGGCTTCCAGCGCCATCAGCTCGGTCACGCCGACCGACCCGGCAGCGCAAACGCGGCCCAGGTCGTTGCGCGCCAGATCCACGAGCATGACATGCTCGGCCCGCTCCTTTTCGCTGAGCAGCAGCTCCAGGCTCTGAAGCGCGTCCTCTGCCGGGGTCATGCCCCGCGGGCGTGTGCCGGCAATGGGCCGCGTGTCCGCGCGCCCTTCCTGCACCCGCACCAGCCGCTCCGGCGAACAGCTCACGACGGAGAGCTCTTCCGACGACAGAAAGCACGCAAACGGTGACGGGTTGATCCGGCGCAGCGCCTGATACAGGCGGAAGGCGCTCCCGCGCCATGAGGCGGTGAACCGCTGGGAAAGATTCGCCTGAAAAATATCGCCGGCGCGGATATACGCCAGCGCCCGGCGCACCATCGTTTCGAATTCCGGCTGGGTGCTCGTGTGGCGCAAATCGGACCAGGAGGCCGCGTCAGGCGGGATGGCCTCCGGGGCCGTCAATTCGCTCAGCGCGCGATCAAGCGTCTCCCGCGCCTGGCGGCGCGCCGCGGCCGGCGGCGCATGCGGATCGGCCACGCTCACCACCCAGCTGCGATGCTCGGCATGGTCGACAAGCACGGCCAGGCGCATACCGAACCACAGCATATCGGGCAGTTCGCGCGAAGAAGGCTGGGGAGCGGGCAAGCGTTCGATCCACCGGTTCATCTCATAACTGAGAAACCCCATCAGCCCCACGACCCGGCCCGCAGCACCCAGCGAAGAGCCGGTTTGATAGCGCGCGAGTGTTTCGTGTAACGCGGTCAGCGGATGCGTCCGGCGCCGCTGGGTTGCGGCACTGGTGCGCAGCTCCGTCACGCCGCCGCGGCAGGTCAGCGTCAGCCACGGATCGCAGCCCAGCAGCGACCAGCGGCCGGTGACCGGATGGCGCCGGGCGCTGTCGAGCCAGATGAGCGGACGGGTCAGCCGCTGCGCGGCGAAGGCGGCCAGGTCCGGCTCCAGATCAAGCGGCGCAAGACAGCCTGCCAGCGGACCGACGCGGAAAGGATCAATTCGGAGGGGCATCACGACGGCATTTTATCACAAGCAGCTACGCTTGGGGAGGCGCGGGAGGGGCTTACAACTTCAGCAGGAGCAGCTTGGCGCGGAGCAGCCGCACGTGGCGTTTGAGCGCCTGCAACTCGTGGTCCAATCGGGCAAATTCGCGTTCCAGCTCTTTCAGGTCGGCCTGCTTAGCATCGCGCTCATTCCCGGACCATGCCTGGTTCGAGCCTTTGAGCGCTTTGCGCAATTGGGCCGCCGACCGGCTGACGCTGGCGCGCTGGGTTTGGGCGGCGCGGAGCTTGTCATTGGCGAGGGAGAGGGCCAGGCTGATCCGCTCGCGGTCCGGATCCATCCGGCGGCGGATCTCAACCGTTTTCACCTTCACGTTCTCCGACGCATCGGCGAGTTCCTTGCGCAGCTGCGTGATGTTGCGCTCGATCGCGGAGCGCTTCAGGGCCAGCTCGCGCTCGTAGGTTTGGATGCGGTTGGCCAGCTCCTGGCGCTTGTCCAGCACGCCGGAGAATTCCGGGTCGGCCTCGAGCACCTCCCGCTGGAGCTGCTCCCGATTGACTTTGGCGCAGCCCGCGGTGGCGCAGAGCAGAAGGATCAGGATACCACGTTGCAGCATGGTCATGAAGCAGGACCCCGCACCCACGGGCGTGGGCGCGGGGCGCAGCCGTCGACGGCCTCGGTGTTACTGAATGAGCGCGTACGAGGGCTCAACGCTCGGCGACCGGGATCCCGCGTTGGCGGCGGTCTCTTCCTTATACGTAAAGAGCTTGCCGGCATAGTTGCGCAGCGTCCAGACGCCGTCCTTGATGCTGACGACGTAGTTGGGCATCAGCGGGATCTTCCCGCCGCCGCCCGGCCCGTCCACCACGAAGGTCGGCACGGCGTAGCCGGTCGTATGGCCGCGCAGCTTCTCGATGATCTGCAGCCCGGCCGCCACCGCCGTCCGGAAGTGCGCGGTGCCCTTCACCGGGTCGCACTGATAAATATAGTACGGCCGCACGCGGATCTTCAAGAGCTCGTGGTAGAGCTTCTTCATGATCGCCGCCCGGTCGTTGATGCCCTTCATCAGCACGGTCTGCGAGCCCAGGGGCACGCCGGCGTCGGCCAGCATGCCGCAGGCTTTGCGCACCGCGGGCGTGACCTCCTTGGGGTGGTTGAAATGCAGGCTCATCCACACCGGCTTGTGCTTCTTCAGCACCTC
>Ga0209515_10004723_pt1 | contig 18207 bp, 18 predicted proteins | sample Subgroupgradi54m_FD_187454 | JGI IMG/M metagenome (GOLD analysis project Ga0209515, IMG submission 187454) | Subsurface groundwater microbial communities from S. Glens Falls, New York, USA - GMW60B uncontaminated upgradient, 5.4 m (SPAdes)... ...
AACAACCGGCGGAGGTAGCGTGCTTTTTAAAAATCAGCCCCGACGTTTCAGTCGGGGCCCCGACACGTTGTCGTCGGGGTAGTATTTCAGAAAAGTGCGCTACGCAGCATGCATGGAAGTTGTTAGTGCTATTGAAATCAAAAAGGCGCAGAACGTCCCTAATAAAAATGTTTAGTGTGGACTCTGCGCCTATGTGTCTCTTGCGAGACTTGAATTGCCGATCATCCACGGGTGTGTCAGATGACCAGCTAATGAACTAATTTAATTATACAAAGTCGTTGGTGACACTGCAATAGCAAAACTGTGGATAACGTGTCACCATGAAATATTGGTGACAGTGTCACCTTGTCACCATGAAAAGTTGGCTTAAAACATGGTTATTTTAATCTAACCAAAAACCTGCTGATAGCAGGTTTTTGGTTAGATTTTGATGGTGACAACAAGTTATACACTTTCATGTCACTACTTGAGCTTGTCTATTGTTGCATACATAGCCTCTCTTGAATTTGTTACTACAAAGTAATTTTTCCCATTAGAAGCGGGGACAAAAGAATAATCTATAGACATGTCAGCATAAGGAAAGTTTCTGTATCGGATACTTACGCCTCGGTATAAATTATCAAGAAAACCAGTTTGAACTTTACTGGTCTTACCTAAGGCAAATAAAGCATTGAGGTCGCTGCTTAATGTTGCCTCCCAAGTACTCGCTACTTGAGAAACACCGGATGGGTCTTTGATTTCTGCTACAATTACAACCCTGTTTGGTGCAACAGTTCCTACTTTAAGATTGCCTTTGGAGTCAAAGGATTCTTTCTGGCCATATACAAACATGGCCGAATCTGTACCAAAATTGCTCATCAACTCGCCAGGAATATTCAACGCAAGCTTGGTCATTAGTTCAGAAAAATTATAAGAAACTGAAGACATTTGAGCATCTAGAGCCTGTATTTCTTTGAATGACTCCGGATCAACAACCACCTTGCCCATTATATCGCCAACAAAGAAAGCAAGAGTATCCTTTGGAGTAAGAGCTATGTTTTGTTTTGGAGTTCCAGAAAAAATAGAATCTAAGGTTGGTGTAGGTGTTGGGGCTGGTGTTTCGGTTGCTAACGGAGTAGGCGTTTCAACTGCAACTTCAGGGGATGGCAATCTTAAAACAAAGAACCAATATGAAAATCCTGCCACTATAGCTACGACACCAATTCCGATAAATAACATGTTGCGGTTAAGCCCTCTCTGATCTCCTCCAGCAGGGGGAACATAAATTTGTGGCTTTGTTGGTTCTACCTTCTGGGTTCCGGGGAGTTTTATATCTTTAGTTTGAGCTAAGGGTCCTGTCTTTTGAGCTTCGCCAAGGTTTACGTTCGGAATTTTGAATTGTTGGCTTGGATTTGTCGGTTGGGGAACTACCGGCTTAACAACCGGCGTTTGCTCAACTTTTCTTGGGACGTCAACCCCCATCGGCTTTTGACCTAGTTTAAGTTTAGAAATATCCTCACTCATCGTTCTTATGGATGACTGGTATTCCTTAACGCCAGAGGTTGGAGGAGGGAGTACAACAGGGGCAGGAGCTGGTTTTGATTGATTAAACGGAGGTAAGGGAGTGTTAACTTGAGGCCGGGACGTTTCTAACGGCTTGGATTGAAGAGGTTTTATTGGCGCCGGAATTGGAGTTACCGGAATAAATGGTTTTGGCGGAAGGGGATTAACGGTAGGCGGAGTGGAGGGCATCGGAACAAATGGTTTAGGGACAACAGGAGGAATCCCCGCCATTGGTGAACCTACCATCGGAGCTGGGGTTACTGGTTTCACCAAAGGTCCTGAGCCCGCCGAAGGAGCGGACGGAAAAGATGGTCTCGGCGCTTGAATTGGAGGAGCAAGAGGAGGTGTTGGCGCAACTGGAGTTGTTGAACTCTTGCTTAATTCCCTGACAAGGTCATTTATATCCATAGTTTTTGGCTTCTGATCATCTGCCATAAATTAGTATTAGGTATCTAGAATTAAGTATTAAGGATAAATCTTAAAACTCAAAAATAAATATAGAGTTAAATATAAAATCATTTTAACACAATCGGAAAATAAGTTGTAAACACTTCGCTCGGCTGATATTTTATTTCAATAACACCTAACAACCTCTACAACCGCCGTAGGCGAGCAGTAACCGCGCGTAGCCGAGCAGTGGCCGCATGGCCGTGGTCGTATGACCATGCGTGCTGCGTAGAACTATTTTTAAAAATACTACCCCGACGACAACGTGTCGGGGCCCCGACTGAAACGTCGGGGCTGATTTTAAAAAATGGTTCTACCTCCGCCGGTTGCTTAGGTGTTTAGATTATAATTGGCAATAAAAATTCAAACTCATCTGAAATAAAATATCAGCCTCGCTTATTTATTTTTAAAAACAAAAGCCGCCATCAAGCGGCTGATCACATAACTGCGTTCTCTAGGATTTTCTTAATCTCGCAAGCAGAACCCAAGAACCCTCTGTGGGAACGGGCGATTAACAATCGGTGTCCTTCCAGCCCAATGTTTGAGAGGTAGCCATATACCGTTATTCTAAAAGAACCTTCTTCAAAATCTTTATCTGTTGCTTTTTCAAAAAGCGTTCTTAATAAATCTGTATAGTGTCGGATGTTTTCCGTCCTTGCCTTCTCTTCAAGTCGCTCAACCAGTCTATTTGTTAAGATAATGGGTCTTGCCCATTTTTCGTCTCCTGGATAAATAGTCTTTACCTCGTTAAGCCAGAAACAGTAATCGGCTTTCTTGGGATTTCTGTTGCCTAATTTTTTGCCACAAACATCGCAAGAGACCCACGAGATAGTAGTCCACATCGGTCCTTCATCAAAGTTCTCCGTCCAAACATGAGGTGGGCACTTATGTTTTGTTTCTAGATAAACCGTGCCATTTTCCCGAACTTCTCGATAAACAAGAATCAATTTCTTTCTCTTGGGCAAAATACAACTCCTCTCTGTTGGGTTAAGAACGACTAGTAGACATCTTAAAACAATAAACATTATCTGTCAAGCGGCGTTGCAAACCGGCCTTTTGAGCGACCGAGTGAGAACGAGGAAGTACTGAAGCCAGCAGGCTGAATGTGCCGATTTTCTTCCCTAAGCAAGGCTTATGGAAAAATTAAAAGAGTTTAACCATCTATGGCCAAACACAAGCTGAAAACTAAGCAACCAGCGGAGGGGGACACTTTTTACAAAATTAGTAAATTTTTAAAAAGGCGTCTCCCTCCGTACGCGTAGAGGTTGTGTCAGCGATTCTGTCGAAGCGGTTATCTCCTCGGGGGTTTCATTGTCAGACTGACCTTCCCCATATCATCAACCGCCTTGACCCAAACGTGGACTTTCTGGCCCATTTTCAGGACGTCTGTGACTTTGTTTACTCTTTCATTGCTGATTTCAGATATGTGGACCATGCCGTCTTTGCCGGACATTATTTCCACAAAAGCTCCGAAATCTCTTATGCTCACAACCGTCCCGTCAAATTCATCTCCCATTTTCACTTCATATGTAACCTCTGCAATAAGTGCCAATGCCTTTTTCATTCCTTCCGGAGTCATAGATGTGACAAACACAGAGCCATCATCTTCAATATCAATTTCTGCTCCGGTTTGTTCTATAATCTCATTTATAATTTTCCCGCCCGGACCGATAAGGGCGCCTATCTTGGCGGGATTTATTTTCACAGTTTGGATGCGCGGTGCATGAACAGATAATTCAGCCCGCGGTGCGCTAATCGCCTTATTTATAACCTCTAAAATTTCCAGACGGGCTTTCTTAGCCTGAACCAATGTTTCCTCAACTATTTTCGGCGTAATCCCGTCAACTTTTACATCCATCTGCATTCCGGTAACGCCGTCTTTAGTTCCGGCAACTTTTAAATCCATATCGCCATGGTGGTCTTCCGGACCCTGAATGTCAGTGAGAATTTTATACTTTTCATTTTTTTCATCAAACATAAGTCCCATGGCAATACCGGCGGCAGGGGATTTGATGGGCACTCCGCCATCCATCAATGCCAACGTAGAACCACAGACCGAAGCCATGGATGAAGAACCATTAGACGAGAGTATTTCTGACACCAAACGGATTGTATAAGGAAATTCATCTTTATTCGGAATTATAGGTTCAAGAGAACGCTCGGCCAAATAGCCATGTCCAATTTCCCGGCGGCCAAGAGCACCTACACGCTTTACCTCACCGGTTGAATATGGCGGAAAGCTGTAGTGGTGCATGAAACGCTTCTTGGTGAGATTAATCTCCATCGTTTCAAGCCATTGTTCCATGCCCGGCGCAGCAAGGGTCAGAATAGATAAAGCCTGCGTTGTTCCGCGATTAAACAGACCTGTTCCGTGAGTATGCGGAAGAATTCCTATATCAGCCGAGAGGGGGCGAAGCTGGTCAATTTTTCTGCCATCAGGACGTTTTTCTTCTTCAAGAACATTTTTGTGAACCATCCTGTCTATTTCTTCTTCAAAAATTACGCTTACCTCGCTCAATTTTTTGGCAAGAGTAAGGTCGGCGGCATAAGTTTCTTTGAAATGTTCCATAAGTTCGGACTTTATTTTCCCAATTCCTTCATAAAGCTCGTCCTTACCTTTACCGGGAAGATAGAGAGCAATTCTAAGCTTATCTTCGGTTTGTTGCCTAACTTCATCAACGAGTGCATTGTCGTGTTCTGCTATAACAAGTTCTTTCTTCTTTTTTCCGACTTCACTTGCAATTTTTTTCTGGAAATTAATCAGGTCTTTAAAAGATTCGAAACCGGCCTTGATTGCAGAGGCCATATCGTCTTCAGGCACAATCTTGGCTCCGGCTTCAATCATGTTAATCCGGTTTTCCGTTCCCGCAACGACAATATCAAAGTCGCTTGAAGCCCGTTCGGCATAGGTAGGATTAAAGACCAGCTTTCCATCCACTCGACCGACGCGGACTCCGGCAATCGGCCCATCAAAAGGAATGTCGGAAATCATCAGCGCGAGTGAGGCACCAAAAAGAGCCGGAATATCCGAATCATTTACACCATCAAAGGACAAAACAGTTGCCACAACTTGAATTTCGTTTCTGATTTTGTTATTAAACCGGGGACGTAAAGGGCGGTCAATTAACCGGCCCGCGAGTATCGCTTCCTCCGACGGCCGGCCGTCGCGCTTCATCCATTTTGAGCCCTTAATCTTGCCTGCGGCATAATATTTTTCTTCATACTCAACCTGAAGGGGGAGATAGTCTACCGCTTTTTCAGCAGCTGACATGGTGGCATTGACCATAACGGTAGTCTCACCGTATTGAACAACACAAACACCATTGGCTTGTCCGCCAAGACGACCTAACTCGACCTTGAGGGGTTTCCCCGCAAAGTCCATACTATATTTTTTTACTTCTGCCATATGTAAAACCGACAAATTGAGAGAGAGGCAATACTGGCCGCAGACCTCGTCCGCCAGCCGGCGGATCGAGAACTATGGCCAACATTGTGAGCCCCATTCATTTTGCATCTTATTCAATCTCAATCGGTTGTTAATTAACTTGCCCTGAATATATCACAGCCCTTAACAAAAATCCAGCCAGAGGCTGGATTTTTACTTCAAAAGTATCTTCTCTTTTAACTCCTCCAAGTCTGTAAAATTATTAGCGACGTCTATTAGTTTTGAACTGGCGCTTCTTTTAAAACCGACTACTTCCACGATTATCCCGCTAAATTTCAAGTACTCTACCAACGGCTCATAATCACCATCGCCCGAGACAAGCACCACGACGTCAAGCTGTTTGGATAAACTAATAGCATCTACCGCAATTGCTACATCCCAGTCGCCCTTTTTCATACCACCGGGGAATATCTGAAGGTCTTTGGATTTTAATTCATAACCGGATTTTTCAAGAGCATCAAAGAATGCTTTTTCTTCTTCGGTATCAGATTTAACCACATAAGCAATCGCCCTTACTAACTGGCGGCTTGCGGTCGCCAACTTTAAAAGTTCCCGAAAATTTACCCGTGATTTGTAGAGATTTTTTGCCGAATGATACATGTTTGAGACATCGACAAAAACACCTATTCTATGGTTCTTTCTTTGAGGTACGGTTATTTTGTGCATACTAAAATTTATTATTTGAGACCTAACTTCTTTACTACCGAAGCGTGTCTCTTGGGGGCTTCTCTCTTGAGGTAGTCCAAAAGTCGCTTTCTTTTTGACACCATTTTCAAAAGACCGAGACGGGAACTATTGTCTTTCCCATGCTTTTTCAGGTGTTTAGCCAACTGTTCTATTTCTTCAGTAAACAAAGCAATCTGCGCTTCAGCAGAACCGGTGTCTTTGTCATGGATTTGAACCTTTTCAATGACTTTTAATTTTTCTTTAGGAGTTAACATATCTTTTTAACGCTAAGATATATTACCATATTTAAAATTTATTTGCAATTATCCCACCCGAATAGCTCACACAACCTCTACGCATACGGAGGGAGACACCTTTTTAAAAATTTACTAATTTTGTAAAAAGTGTCTCCCTCCGCTGGTTGATTGAGTGGTATGTGATGGTTGGCAATAAAAGTTCAAATTAACAAAGCGGAGGAACCCAGCCACCTAAAGACATTTGAGACGTTGCCTGAGCCGGCTGATATAATATTGAGCGATAGCTCATCAGCCGGTGATTAGGCAATGCTCATATAGCTGAGGTTGAATGACTCTCGGAGGAGTCATTCAACCGGAGGCGGGTCTGAAGGTGGCTGGTTACGGAGCTTGGCAAATCTTCTTTGTGTTATACTAATTATGCGACATGGATATCAACCCCGCCCTTGAAAGCAGATAGTTACACAATAAATTATAATTTTATGCAGGCAACGAATATTAACCAATAATTATGACTAACAAAAACTCCCCTTCAGGGTCTGCTTTCAAGAGCGGGGTCAAAACCCTCAAAATTCAATACCTTGAACATCTGGAGATAGAGAAGAACCGGTCACCTAAGACCATGGAAAACTATGGGAGATATTTGGATAGGTTTTTAAATTTTGCTAAAGTTTCAAGTCCTTCCGGCATCACCGAAGACTTGATAAGGCAGTACCGACTTTATTTAAACCGCCTCAAAAACAACGAGGGCGAGGGCTTAAAAAAAGTCACCCAGAATTATCACATCATCGCCATTAGAAACTTTTTAAAATACCTTGCCAAGAGAGACATCAAATCTGTTCCGGCAGAAAAAGTTGAACTCGGGAAACAAGAGGACAGAGAGGTCACATTTCTTGAATCAGATGAGTTAGAAAGACTGCTAAAGTCTCCGGAAGGGGACAACCTGGATGCTTTAAGGGACCGGGCTGTTTTGGGTACTTTGTTCAGTACAGGTATGCGTGTTTCCGAACTTTGTTCATTGGATAGAAATAAAATAGATACTACCCGGGGCGAGCTAAGCATAAGAGGGAAGGGGTCAAAAATAAGAGTAGTGTTCTTGTCCGACAGCGCCAAGAATGACATAACCAAATATCTAGACAAAAGATCTGACATTGATGAAGCCTTGTTTATCCGCATTCCCCTAAGCAAGGCTTCTGGAAGTTTTGGAAAGGAAAATAATTTACGCCTCACACCCAGAAGCATCCAAAGAATAGTTGAAAAATATGCCACCAAGGCCGGCATAGTCGGAAAAAATGTTTCCCCCCACTCACTAAGACATACGATGGCCACCGATTTATTGCGCAACGGCGCTGATATACGTTCTGTCCAAGCCATGCTTGGACACTCTTCTATAACAACCACCCAAATCTATACTCATGTGACTGACAAACAACTCCGCGAAGTCCACAAAAAATTTCATAATAAAAAATAGTCCTTATCTTTGGACTATTTTACTAAACTATTTACTGTTTCAATAAACTTCAGCGGGTCAACATAGCTACCATGAATCTTGATACTGAAATGCAGATGAGGCTCCCGAACCCCGGCACCGGTAGCGCCCGAAAAACCAATCATTTGGCCTTGTTCCACTATCTCTCCATTTCGTAAATCATCTATATGTGATAGGTGCATATATACAGAAAAAATCCCTAAGCCGTGATTGATAATAACCATGTTTCCTTCTTTGCTGAAGTTAACGGCTACAAGCACAACTTGACCCCAGTTAGTTGCTCTGACCGGAGTTCCGATTGGTGTTCTTAGGTCAACACCAAAATGAGGAAGTTTTTTATTATCGCGATATATTAAGCCAAACGAATCAATAACATCTCGACCTTTCAGCGGATCAGTGTAACTACTCCCATCAGTTACATCTGTTTGGACGAACCTATTAATGCTAAATGCATTATTAATAGCATTTTTTTCCGGGCCCTTTCTGTGTCTGCTGGATCGCCCTTTTCCAGCAAGACGTGTTTTGGAGAAATTCTTTTCTAAAACAAATATCTCGCTATAAAAAAGATAATCTAACCTTACGCCACGTCCGCATTCTATCAGGTAAACCGGATATCCACGGGAGTTTGGTTTCTTGCTTGTGGGCTTGGTATAGACATCCACGCCGATAGCGACATATCCTCGGTTATTCGGGACATATTGCTTACTAAAAGCCGATATACATACCATCGGTCCTTGCCACTGAGGGTTAATCCTAACGACTACGGTGTCCCCCTGTTCGGCTTTAGAATTTAATATTTCAAAGCTCTTTGTCTGCGTTAAACCCTGACCCTCAAAAAAAAGACAAGCAACAAGAGTAACTGTCAGCTGGATACGCTTCTGCATTGTAAAGGTCCTTCCAAATCTTTTATCACAAAGTATCATGTCTGGAACTTTAATCCAACCCCGTTAGACTAAAGCCGGTTTTTAATGTAAATTCTAAATAGCACTTTATTTTTCTAAGGATTTCAATGGCTTACTCACAAAAAGTAATTGACCACTACGAAAATCCGAGAAATGTCGGCTCTTTACCCAAAGACGACCCAAACGTGGGGACTGGCCTTGTCGGCGCGCCAGAATGTGGCGACGTGATGAAGCTTCAGATCAAAGTAAACCCAGAAACCGGAGTGATTGATGACGCTAAATTCAAAACATTCGGTTGTGGCTCAGCCATTGCCTCATCGTCCTTGGCCACTGAATGGTTGAAGGGCAAAACAGTTGAAGAGGCCTTAGCAATCAAAAACACCGAGATAGTCAGCGAGTTGAGCTTGCCTCCGGTCAAAGTCCACTGTTCGGTCCTCGCCGAAGACGCTATCAAAATGGCCATCAGAGATTACAAAAAGAAACAAGAAACCCCCAAGTAGGGGGCTTTTATTGTTCAAGTTTTTCTTTGGTGGTTTTTATCTCCGGCTTTCTATCAAAGAAACTCGCCGTTCTAAAACCGCGAATTCGTCTCTGCCTACCTTGCTTTTTAAATCATGTTTAATAAACTCTATATCCATCTTTATAATAGAAACATCGTCTTTCAAAACTTCAACATCTTCTTTGATTGCCCCGACCATATCCACAACATTATCTACTCTATTAATTAAACCCTCTGTCTTTTTGTCTAATCTGGAATATTTGTCGTTCAAACCAACATACTGCTCCGCAATCAAAGTCACCCTACCATCTATGTGCTTCAGCAAAGCTCCAACTTCTGACGAATTGTGATTTTTTTTACTCTTAACCATGTTTTAATTTTATAAAAATAGCCAAAAACTGTCAATTTCCCTAATGGTGCCGGTGGTGGGAGTCGGACCCACAATCCCTTACGGGCGACGCATCTTAAGTGCGTTGCGTATGCCAATTCCGCCACACCGGCATTATATTCTATCTTGAGGCCTGGGCGAGAATTGCACTCGCGTATATTCCTTTTGCAGAGGAATGCCTTACTACTTGGCTACCAGGCCTTAAATTGATCTCTTAATTTTTTCTTCTTCGTATATATCTAATATATCTCCAACCTTAACGTCTGGGAAATCTTTGGTAATTGCGTCAAACCTAATTCCCGCTTCAAGACCATCTTTCACCTCGGGCATGTCTTCTTTGTTGTGCTGGAGCTGGCCGATTTTGCCGGAAACTACAACCAAACCGTTTCTTGTGACATCTCCCATTGCTCCGCGAATCACTTTACCAGACATGACCCTGCCTCCAATAATTTGCATGTGAGAATCTTTTTTAAAAATAGCTAAAACCTTTAGTTTTCCGAGTGGATTTTTCTTTACTTCAGCCCCCAAAAGCTCTGACATTTCATTTCTGACATGTTCTATCAACTCATAGATAATTTCAAAATTTACAATCTTAATACCTTCTTTCTCGGCCAGTTTTTTAGCCGATTCTTCTATCCCAACCCTAAAACCGATTACCTGACACTTTGAAGCAATGGCTGTTTTGACATCGGCTTCAGAAATGTTACCGATGTCGTACGAAATAACACGATATCCGACCTCTTGCGATTTGATGGCCTTAAGCGAAGCTTCTATTGCTTCCAAGGAGCTGGAAACATCGGACTTAAAAACAAGGCTCAAAAACTTTTTGTTCTCATCGCCGGTCTCAACAGAACCCTTAAAGAATGAAAACAGGGGAGCGAGATTAACATTTTCTCCGGCAATTCTGGTAGCTTCATCTTTGTCAGGCGCAATGACAAATTCCTTACCTATGTCCGGAGCCGTAGGCCATCCAGTAATCAAAACTGGTTGCGACGGCTTAGCCTCAATTATGACTTTGCCCATAAAATCCTCCATGGATTTTATTTTGCCGACAACTGTTCCTACTACAATAAAATCTCCCATGCCAAGAACCCCCTTTTGAACCAGTGCCGTAGCCACATAACCCCTCCTTTTATCAAGAGACGACTCAATTATTATTCCCTTAGCTGGCGATGATAAATCTTCGTTCAATTCTTCCAGTTCAGCCACCAAAAGAACCATGTCCAAAAGGGCATCAATATTTCTGTTTTCTTTGGCTGAAATTTCTATAACGGGAACTTTTCCGCCCCAATCTTCAACCAAAACATCTTCTGTCGCCAAGTCCTGCTTAACTTTCTGAACATTTGCCCCTTCTTTGTCTATTTTATTAATGGCAACAATAAAAGGTATTTTTTCCTCCTTGATAATTCTGATGGCTTCTTTTGTTTGGGGTTTTACGCTTTCATCGGCGGCGACAACCAAAATAGCGATATCAGCAACCTTGGCTCCGCGAGACCGAATTGCGGTAAATGCTTCGTGTCCGGGTGTATCCAAAAAAGTAATTATTTTTGTCGTTGGTCGTTGGTCGTTGGTCGTAAGTTCTACTTGGTACGCGCCGATATGTTGGGTAATTCCCCCCGATTCTCCCTCGGCAACTTTTGTTTTCCTGATAGTGTCCAAAAGTTTGGTCTTACCGTGGTCAACATGACCCAAAACAACCACCACCGGCGGTCTTGTGTTCTTATTATCTTTGTTTATGTTTTCCGTCATGCGGAAGGGGTGGGAGTCGAACCCACAAACGGCTTTTTAGACCGTCACGGTTTAGCAAACCGCTCGCTTGACCATTTGCATACCCTTCCCTACTTCTCCATCAAATTCACTGAATTTTAGCATGAAAATCAGCCTCTCGCAACAACTAAACCAATAACTTTTGAAGCACCGTTTGCTTTTAAAACCTTGGCACATTCATTTAATGTCGCCCCTGTCGTACAAATGTCGTCTATGAGTATAACTTCTCGACCGACTAATTTATTTTTATTCTTAATTTTAAAAATCCCACTCAAGTTTTTTAATCTTTCTTCTCTCTCCTTAATATCTGCCTGCGGGATAGTATTGGTCGTCCGCTCAATTACGTCGTCGGCCATTTCCATTTGAAAAGTATCAGCAAGATCTTTAGCCAACAGTTCGGATTGGTTAAAACCCCGCCAATTCAAACGCCTCGGATGAAGCGGTACAAAGACCAGAAGGGGATTGATCTGAAAGACGTTAAACTTTTTATCTAAGGTCAGCCACTTAAGATATCTTTTCATCAAAACCGACAATGGCTGTTCCAGGTCAGAAATAAATCTATATTTTAAAAACTTGAGAGATTTTTCAACCAAAGAATTTTTGTAATCGGTAACAATAAGCAATTGGTCCACGGAATTGGTCTTCGCGCACAGATAACAGGTCTGCCCTAAGGGAGTATTTCTCTTGCATCCGATGCATTCAAAGGTTTTTTTGATTGATATTGTTCTAAGGCATCCTCGGCAGATATAACCGCCAAACTTCCTGCAACCAATACACCGGACAGGTAAAATAAGATCTAATAACCAGTTACGCACTTGCTGGGGATAATTAGAAAACATTATTGTGTTATACTTGCTTTAATAAAATATGGCAAATTATGGCAATGTTTAATCTTTTTGGAGAAAAAGGCAAGTTGGGTATCGACATCGGAACAGCCGCCATTAAAATTGTTGAACTGGAAAAATCAGGCGGACGTTTTACTTTAAAAAATTATGGGCTATTTGAATTGAAAGGTACAGATATCCAGTCATCCGGACCAGACATGGGCCAAAGCATTTTAAAACTGCCAGATCAGGAGATTATCTGGGGATTAAAAGAGTTGATAAAAAAGAGCAACATTAAATCTACCGACGCAATAGCCTCAATTCCTTCATTTTCAACCTTTACCACCATCATTGAAATGCCTTATCTTTCAGAACAGGAACTGGCTAAGGCTTTGCCATTTGAGGCCAGAAAATACATTCCCATACCCTTAAACGAAGTGATTCTTGATTGGTCAATTATAGATATTTTTAAATCAACGGGTCCGGGAATTCCAAGTTCAGCTTCTAAACCCGCTACGGTTCAGGTATTCATCGTCGCCGTGCCAAGAGATGAGACAGAAAAATACAGAAGGATAATGAAAGGTGCCGGTTTGAACCTCAAAGCTCTTGAACTTGAGAACACGGCTCTGATTAGGGCTCTTTTGGGAAATGATCTTTCTCCTACGGCGATAGTTAATATCGGGGGGCGTAGCACCTCAATCGTTATTGTATATAAGGGATACGAGAGAGTGAGTCATAATTATGAGATAGGAGGATTTGAGATAACAAAATCTATTGCCCGCTCTTTAAATGTAAGTATTGAAAAAGCGGAGGAATTAAAAAGAAAAATTGGGATGAAAGAAGCCGACGAGAATATCGTGAACGAAGCTATGGTTTCCTTGATAGATATGATGGTTTTTGAAACCAAAAAAACCATTAATAACTACGAAAGACTAAAAAACCAAAAAGTATCGCGGGTTCTGCTTGTGGGCGGGCTTACAAACATGCCCAGCTTTGTAAACTATTTCAAAAAGAACCTGGGTATGGACGTTTACGGCGCCAACGCTTTCGCCCGAATTGTATATCCGGAGTCGTTAAAGCCTGTCATTCAAGAATTAGCAAACACTTTCTCTATAGCTGCCGGTTTAGCAATGAGAGATATTTAATGTTGATAACAAAGATCATTCTCTGGAGTATACTTACTATAGATAGACACTTATAAATGCCTGATCAAAATGGGTTACAATTGCTTCCCGAGACAAGAAGAAAAATAGAAGTTAAAATTCCGGGAGAAAATAGACTTATCTACGCAGGAACTGCAATTCTTGTTTTAATGCTTGTTCTCGTAGGCGGTCTTTATTTTTATAAAGGCATCCTGGAAGACAAAAAAACCGGTCTAGACGCAGAGATAGTAAACCTCGAAAAAGCCCGTGACAAAAAAGTTGAGACCAATCTTTTAACCTTAAGCAAACAACTGTCATTGTTATCAACCCTACTGGATTCACACATTGTTTGGTCAAAAGCATTAGGTAAGGTTGAGGGTTTACTACAGCCCCAAGTTCAATTTTTAACATTTTCTGCCGCTGTTTTGGATAACAGATTTGAATTTAAAGCCCTAGCCACAAACTACACCGTGGTAGCCAGGCAAATAGCCGCTTTGGTTTCCGATGATTCAATAAAGGATCTTGCTCTTACCAACGTTCATGTCCTGACTACGGGTAAATTAGAGTTTAGCCTCAAGTTAGAATTTGATAAAACTAAATTCCTAAAAGAATGAACAAAAACTACATCGGAGCAGGATTGATAGCCATGGCCATGATTTTGTTTTGGGCGTTAGCTCTCCCTTTCTATAACAGGATCTCCGACTTGGATTCTGCTATCAACGACCGGAACGATTTACTTCAAGCAAGAAACGCCGTTATGGACAACATCAAAAACTTAAACAAAGAGTATCAAAAAAGAATTCCGGAAATAGCTAAGCTGTCGGCCATCGTCCCATCAAAAAAGAGCATCGCTGAAGTTTTGTCCGCCGTTGATGATGTGTCTGCCAAAAATGGTATTGAATTGTTCAGTTCAGCCATAACTAGCCAAAAAGTATCCGATACAGACACTAACCCCTATAATCTTTTATCTTTGGAGATATTCTTAAACGGAAACTATCCTGGACTGACTAATTTTCTTGGAGCACTTGAGAGTAATTTACGGCTCGTAGACATAACTTCAATTGATGCCACAGTAAATCAGGGAAACACTTCCATTTTGAACTTCGTCGTAAGAGGAAATGCATATTATCTTAAGTAATGTTTAAACATTTAAATATTTAAATATACCGATATGGCCCCACAACAAAACAATCAAACCACACCTCTTGTCGTATCTCTTATATTAGTTCTTGGTTTTGCGCTTGGATATTTTTATTACTCCCAATGGGCAGTCCCAGCCAGAGTTCCAGTTGAGCCTCCTCCCGTAGCCGGGAGAGATGATCTTAACAAGTTCCAAAATCTTAAAATAGATTTCTCCATATTAGACAACAAAAAATACAAAGCATTGCAAATTTTCGGAGAATCACCGGTTAATCCTGGGATAACCGGGAAAAAAGATTTGTTTGCGCCGTTTTAAGTTTCAAACATAAAATAAGGTGAATGAAAAAAATAATAAAATCTCCACACATACTCTTCGCTCTTGTCACCGGGGGTCTTTTCATCGGAGCATTGAATATACAATTCAATAACCAACCTCTTTTTAATAACCTGGGCAGTTTCGCTCTCTTCGCACAAGAGGAAGTAAAACTGGAAAAAGACGTTCAAATCTCAAGTGGCGATGTCGGATCAAATAGGGAAATTGACATTCAGAAAGACGCCATCATCAACGGCAACCTTTTCGCTGACAGAATAACTTTAGATAAGAATACCCGAATCAACGGCAACATCTCGTTCAATAAATTAAAAATAGAAAAAGACGCTCAAATCTTGGGCACTCAAACAAAGCCGGTTCAACTTCCAATAGCTAATCTTCCCGAAATTCCTGACTTTAAAGTTGGAACTCAAGATTTTAAATTCGTCGGCTCTAACAATACCCTCATTGCCGGCAGCTATCGCAACATAATCCTCGAAAAAGACAGCCGCCTCACGCTCACCGGAGGAATCTACAATATTCGAAAACTGGAACTGAAAGAGAACTCTACGCTTATTTTCAGTGCCGTTGCCACGCTTAACATCCAATCTAAACTCAAAGGCCAGCAACATGTCTCCATTCTTCCCGGTCAAAATCTCAAGCCGACAGACTTAGTTATTAACTACCTGGGCATCAGGCCGAAAAACGAGAAGGAAGAAAAAGAAGACGATGACGATGAAGTCAACGCCAATATGGATGATAAGGAAAAGAAAGACCATAAAGCGGGTAAGATAGGAAGACCGGTTGTTTTTGGCAAAGATTCTTTCCTTAACTTCAAGCTCTTGGCCCCCAATGCCAGTGTTGATATCGGCGAATCAACGATTTTGAGAGGACAAATCGCGGCGAAAAAGGTTAAAATAGGGAAGGGGACGGTGGTGAGCAGGGAGGAAGTGTTTGAAAAGGAGAGCGACCCTGCGAAAGTGGTCGAGGACCAGGGTCTGAAGTTCATTGTTAATGAGATTATAGTGCTTTTTGAGGATGCGGCTACCCAAAACGATATTCAACAAGTGGCAGATTTAGTGGACGGAGTCATCGCTGGATTTGTAACAACTCCGAAAATTGTAAAAATTGAAGTTAAAACCACAACCGCTCAAGAATTAAATAATAAAATACAGGCAATTAAAGATTTGAACAGCCCCCTAATCACAGAGGTGGTTCAGAATTTAGTAGCCCAATAAAATATGTCACAATCTAAAAAATATTTAATCACAACAATCACTATTAACGTTCTTTTTTGGATAACAGTATTTTATCCGCCAATGATGGGAAACCTTTGGAGTTTCTTGGGGCTAATTGTTCTGATTATATTGGGGGCTCTCATGGGTCTTTACTTGCTTAAGTCATACAGAAACGAGCGTGGAACCGATAAAAAACTTATACTATTTGGTTTCCTTGTTAATTTGGCGACATTAATCATAATCATTGGAGTTTTTGTTTTAGCCAGTAGCCTTCTAGAATACCGGCGTGTATGAGGAAAAACTATAAAAAATTAATTTCCTACGCTTTCTATATTGCTTCACTAACCCTTGGCTTTTTTGCCTTTGCCCAATCATTCACTCAAGCCGATATTAAACAAGTAACAGATCTAGTGGGCGGAATTGCCACCGGATTTGTCCCGACACCTAAAATAGTGAAAATAGAAGTTCAGACAAAAACAGCCCAAGAATTAAATAATAAAATACAGACCATTAAGAACCTGAGCAGTCCTCTTATCCTAGAGGTTGTGCAAAACTTGGTAGCTCAATAAATTATGATGAACACAAAAAATATAAAAGTAAGCAAGAAATTTATTATGACCCTAATTCTTATTGGAATTATGTTTTACTTTCTGATTTCAGTGCAGCTTGGTCCGCCTAAACGATCTTCGGATTCAATAAGAACAAGTGATCTGGTCAAAATAAAAACAGCCCTTAATCTTTATGCTACCGATAATAAGACTTTGTATCCACCAGTCTCATCTATTTGTAATGATATAGGTATTTTGAGTAAATATTTAACCCCGAGATATCTTGACTCGATTCCTTCGGACCCCAAAATCGCCAACAATCATCCAAATTACAGGATTGCTGTAAATCCTGAAAGAACCTATTATGTTATCAAAGCCCTTTTAGATACTGGGAAAGCATCTACCTCTACACATGATCTCGATGGTACTGTTATGGGATGTAGTTGCGATGATCCTAATTATTGTATCGATTCTTTGTAGAAACTGATCCTAAAATGAACATACTTTATAAAAAAAGATATTTAGCACTGAGTCTTTTAGTCGTTTTTGCTACGACTGCCATTAATTCGGCATGGGCAGCTAGTTTTTTTATAGACAACTTAAATTTACGAGAAGCAATAGTATCAAACCCGCCAGCATCATACTTTAAAATCGGACTGGAAAAAGCTTGGGATACTATAAATAGCAAATTAAACATAACTTTATTTCCAGTAACCGTAGGCATTATTGATACTGGTATTGACCGTCTACACCCAGAATTTCAGAACGTAAAGTTTGGCAATACTCCGCCCGAGGCGCTGATTGATGTAGGTGATTTAACAAACGGAGTTTTAACAAGTCATGGAACAAATGTGGCTGGCATTATCGGAGCCAATAATATCTCGGCTGACTCACCGTCAAATTATGTTCTTCCCCACATGAATGGTATTGTAAGCGGAATTAAGAATTTAGATTACACTCTTGAAAGTCGCAGATTCCATAGATCGGCCATAGGAGTACTTACCCTTTTTTCTGCTAACCGCAAAATTTTTGAATTATCAGAAAGCGATGCTCAAGTGATAAATATCAGCTTAAGTAAGTTCTTTATTCCTGAGGCAAGTGTGATATTTAATGTAAGCTTTTTATTCCACCGTGATATTCTTTTTGTGGTAGCTGCTGGAAATAATAATTTTAATGCTTCTTTCTTTGTCCCAGCCAATTTAAGTTCTTTAGATAATGTCATTACCGTAGGGGCCACAGATACAACAACTGACCAAAGGGCGATTGATAGTAATTTTGGCAGCAGTGTGAATATTACGGCCCCGGGAGATCTTGTGTTCTCACCGACTTTTTTCAGCCCGCCGCTTAACCTGGGTGATTACGAATTCTTCTCCGGCACCTCCGCTTCCGCTCCTCTCGTCACTGGAGTAGCCGCTATTTTGAAGGCGCTTGAACCGGAATATCAAAAGGACAATCCCGGACTTGTAATGACGCCGGCGAAGATTAAGGAGATACTACAAAAATCTGCCGACCCAATAAAAACCGATAAGCCCTTGGGAAGAGGGTGCTTTACGGCCGAAAAAAATCCCAGCACCGGATACAATGGCTGCCGATTAAACGCTCACAG
>Ga0209515_10004726_pt1 | contig 18200 bp, 22 predicted proteins | sample Subgroupgradi54m_FD_187454 | JGI IMG/M metagenome (GOLD analysis project Ga0209515, IMG submission 187454) | Subsurface groundwater microbial communities from S. Glens Falls, New York, USA - GMW60B uncontaminated upgradient, 5.4 m (SPAdes)... ...
GGATGTCGTAGGTGACACCCGTGGAGGTCTCGCAGAGTGTAGAAAAAACGGCCTTCGTCTGAGGAGTTCGGGAAAGTTCCTCCGAGACCTTCTTTAGATCCAGGGGCTTTCCCCAAGGGGTATCGAAAACGTATGCATCGACCCCATACGCCTTACAGATTTCCGCCCATCGCTGGCCAAACTTCCCCCCCCGAATCACCAGGGCCTCGTCGCCTTGAGAGAGCAGGTTCACCACCGCCGCCTCCATGGCACCGGTACCAGAACTGGTTAAGATGAAGACGTCCTGGGTGGTACCGAAAACTTTTTGAAGCCCCTGCCCCACCTCTTTCAAGATCGCTTGGAATTCAGGGGTGCGATGGTGCCCCATCGGCTGGGCCATCGCCTCCCGAATCTCGGAGGGAACCGGGGTCGGCCCCGGCGTTAGGAGGATTGTTTCCTTCACTTTCCTTTGCCCCGAAGGACCTCGTCGATCAATCCATACTCCTTGGCCTCGTCAGCCGACATGAAAAAATCCCGGTCGGTATCGGCCTGAACCTTTTCCAGTTTTTGTCCTGCATGCTGGGCCAGGATCTCGTTGATCCGATCCTTTAACCGCAGGATCTCCCTCGCCTGGATGGAAATGTCGGAGGCGGCTCCTTGTACCCCACCCCAGGGTTGGTGGATCATGATCCTGGCATGGGGCAGGCTAAAGCGCTTGCCCTTGGTTCCGGCGCACAAGAGCAGCGCCCCCATCGAGGCGGCCTGGCCGATGCAGTAGGTGGCCACATCCGGTTTAACAAACTGTATCGTGTCGTAGATCGCCAACCCTGCCGTGACCATCCCCCCGGGCGAGTGGATGTAGATGTTGATGTCCTTTTTGGGATCCTCCATCTGGAGGAACAGCATCTGGGCAATGACCAGGTTGGCGGTCAGGTCATCGATCCCGGAACCGATGAAGACGATTCGATCCTTTAACAGGCGCGAGTAGATGTCATAGGCCCGCTCTCCGCGTCCGGTCTGCTCCACCACAATCGGTACCAAGGTTTGATTGCGCTCGGTCATTACTCCTCCTAGGTCAATAGTTCAGCTTCCTGAATGATAAGATCGAGGACCTTTGCCCGGGTAATGCTCCAGATCAGATCCTCGAGAAGATCTCTGGACTCCAGATCCTTGCGAACCTCCTCCGGGGAGGTGTTGAGGCGTTTCGCCAATGCCTCGATCCTCGCCTCCACCTGTTCCTGCGTGGCAGAAACCTGCTCTTGTTCGGCCACACTCCGAAGAATAAAAAATAGCTTCACCTGCTTGAGGGCCTCCAGCTTCGCCTGCTCGGTCAAGACCTGCGCCCTTTCCTGAACTTGGGACGCAGGAATCCCCTGGCCCATCAACTCGAGGGCCTGCTCCTTTAAAAGACGCCGGGCCTGGGAGGCCACCAAAGAGGGAGGCACCTCAAAGGCCCATCCCTGCAAGAGTTGCTGCGAGACCTGCGCCTGAAGCGCCATTTGCTGGGAGCCTTGCGCTTCCTGTTCAAGGCCCTTGGCGATAGCCTCCTTGAGCGCTTGAAGCGTTTCGAAGGAGCCGACAGCCTTGGCGAAGGAATCGTCCAGCGGGGAAACTTCCTTCGCCTTGATTTGTTTTAAGTTCACCGTAACGAGCAGACCCTTCTCAAGCTTCACCTGGCGCTTTTCCCCCGGGATCATCCCCACCAATGTCTTGAAAGCCCCGTCTGGGTTTTTCTTAAGATCCAGATGAATCACCACATCCTGCCGTTTGACCGGAGATTTCCCCGGTGAAGCCTCGCTCAAGTCGACCAGAAGGAAATCTCCCTCTTGAGTGGCCCGAGGCTCCAAGACCGGTTTTAGCTGGGCCTGCTGATCCTGCAACCGGGTAAGAACTTGGCTCACCTCTTCCTCGCTGACCTGGATCTTGTGTCGAGTCAGTGCAAGCTTCTTGTAGCGTCCCAGCGGCACCTGAGGAGCCACCTCCAACTGCGCCAGATAGGTCAGAGGCTCCTTCGGATCAAAATGAACTTCGGTCACCTGGGGTCGTCCCACCAGATCGAGTTTCCCCTGAGAACTCAGGGCCTCCTGGAGGGAGTGCGCGATGAGTCGCCTTAAGACCTCTTCTTTCGCCTTCGATCCATGGTGCTTTTCTAAGAGATCCCGCGGGGCGAACCCTACGCGGAAACCGGGAACATGAGCCTTCTTTTTGAGTTCTCGGTAGACCACCTCAAATTCCGCTTCGACAGTGGCCAGCGGTACCTCCACCTTGAGTTCCTTCTGGCAAGGGGCAATGTCCTTGAGTGTAGCGTTCACCGGAACCTCGGGTCTGTCGCCATGGCCACCTTTTCAAGGCCTATGCATCGCCAAGCGCCTGAGTCGCTCCACCCGCTTCGACTCGCGGCGGTGCAGCTGTTCCTTCACCTTCATGAGGGCCTCTTCCATACACGTCAACATGTCCTGACGATCCTTGGCCTTGCCCACGAGGTTCAAGCCCTTGGCCACCAGGGTGATCTCCGCCGTGTAAAAATATCTCTCTCGACCGAAGATGGCGTGTATCGACAGGAGTTTGTGTCCAAATCGCTCCAGCTTTTCTACCTTGGACCGGAGGAGTTCCTCCAGCATCGGGGGTACTTGCGTATGACGTGCCGTGATGGTCAAGCGCATGTTACATCTGAAATTTTGGACCCAGATAGATCTCTCGGGCCTTTGAATCGTTGATCAGATCTTTCGCCCCCCCAGCGATCAAGACTTGTCCCTGCGCCATGAGATAGGCGCGATCGGTGATGGAGAGGGTCTCACGCACATTGTGATCGGTCAGAAGAACCCCTAGGCCCCGCTTTTTAAGTCCCCGGATGATCTCCTGGCATTCGGCCACAGCAATCGGATCAATCCCGCTAAAGGGCTCATCGAGCAGAAGGAAGGTGGGTTCCGTGACCAATGCCCGGGTAATCTCCAGGCGCCTTCTTTCTCCACCCGAAAGGGTATCGGCCCTGGATTTGGCCAGGGAGCGCAACCCCAGCTCATCCAGCAGATGACCTAAGCGCGTCATCCGTTCATCCCGCGAGAGGGGCAGGGTTTCTAAGATCGCCAGGATGTTCTCCTCAACGGTCAGGCGGCGGAAGATGGAAGGTTCCTGGGAAAGGTATCCGATGCCGGTCCGAGCTCTTAAGTGCATGGGAAGCTGGGTGATCTCGGCGCCGCTGAATAGGATCTGACCCTGCTCCGGGGGGATCAAGCCCACCACCATATAGAAGGTGGTGGTCTTGCCCGCTCCGTTGGGACCCAAGAGCCCCACAATCTCTCCCCGATGGACCGTCAGCGCCACTCCGTCGACCACCCGACGGCCGTTGTAGCTCTTGCGCAGCCCCACGGTTTGAAGGAGAGATCCGTTGCCGTTAGCGCTCATTTCCAGCACGCTCGTTCTCAGGAAGCATCACCAGCTTCGTGTGTCCAATCAGACGAGTTCGCCCGGGCAGTTGCCAGTATTTGGCCCGCTGGGCCGTCGCCGTCTGAGTTTTGTTGTGGATCTGCACATGCCCAAAGAAGGAGGCCTCGTCGATCTGGTTCGTCTGAGAATCCAGGGTCACATCCATCCGATCGGATCGGATGTTTCCCTTGGCATCCCGGACCCAGACATTGCGCCAGAACCGGGCCTTGTGACGCCCATAATCCACCTCCATCGGGCCCTCGCAGGTCACTATCGTTTGCCCCTCATTGCCTTGAAGGGTAACGGTCACCTCCCGCTCAAGCCGCACCCGCTTGAGCTTGGGAAAGCCGATCCCTCCTCGTCCCATCACCGTCATGCCAGGACGAGTGACGGTGATCCAGTCCGAGGTGGAACTCATCTCTCGCTGTGCCTTCCAGTCCAGGCTGTTCGTCACGAGCCTGGCCCCATCGGAGCTGGTCACCACCACATCTTTCTCCAGATGGACATCTTGGCTTTCCTTATGAAACCGCCCGGATTTCGCGGTGAGGTGAAGATCTACACTGCCAAAGCTTTTTGCCGCCACTGGGGAAAGGTAGACCACATCCCCCATGAGATCCGCCGTGTCTCCCTGAACTTCCCATTTCTTGCGGCCTGTCTCGGTATTGCCGACCAAGGTAAAGGTGGAGATTGCATCACCTGCTGACTGGAGATTGGCAGAGGACCCGCTCCCCCGGTGGCTGCTTAAGCAGCCGTTTACAAAGACCACACCCACCAGGGCAAACAGGATGATTGGCCGCCTCAACAAGACAGACCTCCCTCAACTTCTTCTATTTCAACAAGATCCATTGCCATTCTTCTTTAGAAAATAAGCTTAGAAGACAAAGCATTTACTATAACAAACAGGCAGGAAAAGTCAACCCTACCCTAAGGCTTTGGCTGACTTTTAAGAAAGTTTCAGGAAGAGCTCGCCTGCGCTTCCCTGCAGGAGAACGGCCTTGGGAGTGATCAGGACCACTTGGTAGCCTTTGAGCCAGTCGCTGATCTTCAGAACATTTCCATTGATCACACAGGTAGGCGTCACCGAATCCCAAAGGATCCCCTCGAGCCGGAAAGGGGTCTGCGCCTGAGCGGGAAGCCGCGCCGCGTTGGGGTTGGTCAGGGGCGAGAGGAACGGTTCCTCCCGAAGACCCCAGGAAAGTTTGGGAGTCAGTGGAGGCCAAGATCCGGTTTCTGACGATGGGTCCACCGCTGCAGGTAAGGTGCCCGGTTTCTTGGCCGCAGCCGCCACAAGCCAGTGTAAGCGAACCTTTAACGGAAACCCGGTTTCTAAAGCCTGTGCCTGAAGCTCCATCGTCTCTAAGGGACACAGGAGCTTGACGTTGGGCTGTCTTAAACTGGCCAGGAATCCGGCACAATTTCGACTCGTGGTCTTTCCCTCGAGCCCCAGGGCGTAGAGCTGTACCTCAAAAATCGGCCTGTCTGCACACGGCATCGGAATCGTTCGCTCCGGATCGCCTACCGTCACCTGAAGATCCTCAAACCCAAACCGGTCGCGGGCCAGCAACTCGATGCGCTTGGCCCAATCAGCCAGTTGATCCGGCGTGATGAGCGAGCTCCTCAACTGAAGAAGCTGACCCTTGAATTGACCTGGATCCGACTTACCCTCTTTCGCAACCCGCACCTGGGCCTGGGTGAGCTGCTCCCTCATTTGGAGGACCATCTCCTTCTGGTGTTTGAGTTGGCGGGCCGCTTGGGTATAGGCAAAGACCAACAATGCCACCACCAAGATTTGAACCCCTAAACCACTCAACAGATGGGGTTCCCGTCGACCCAACTCAAGCATCTACTTCAAGCTCCCGAGGGTGGCGGTCAGCTCAAAACGCCACAGCCCCTTGACGCTACGGTCCGGAACCAGTTCCCGAATCTTCACGGTGTAGCCGTTTGCTTGCAGTTGTTTAGACCACAAAAGCATTGGAATCTCCGGATTTCGAATCCCGGGCATGCAAGACCCCCGGATCCAAAAACCTAAGGGGGAGCGGACCTCCAGCTTTTCGATCATGACCGAGGCTGGAAGCCTCTGGGAAAGGTGCTCCAGGAGGCGGAACCCCTGGAGATCCTGTTGACGGGTCTGGTCGAGAATCTGGCGGGAGGCCTGGTAGTCCCTCTCTAGCTGTTTGGCCTGCACGATTGAAGAGAGGGTGGGACGCAAGGCGTCGAGCTTATGCCGTAATCCCTGAACCTGGAATCCGTACCACCAGCCCTGGAGCTTGAGGAGAAAATAGAGTCCCAGGAGGATCCAGCACAGCGTCCAACCAGGGGATCTCTTGCGAAAAATTTTTAAGGTGACCCCTCGACTAATTCCGACTGGGATTCCTGTTGATTTCGGCCTTCAGCTCTCGCTCAGCCTCGAGCCAGTCCTTGAGATCGTTTCCGTGCTTCCCACCCCGAGCCAGAAACTTTTCGTAGGCCCGCTTGGCGATCGCCTCGTGTGAAATCTGGACGCTGGGTGTTTCCCGCGTTGACGGAGACTGCGAGGTGGTGCGCTGCGCGGATGGGATCGAGGACCTGGATCTGGTATCGAATTGTGCCATGGCTTCTCCCCTCCTTTACCCAAAAGGGTAACCTTAAGTGTATCACTAGACGAGTCCCGCTTTCAAGAGATCCTGGATGTCGAGCAGGCCCACCGGTTTCATTTTCGAATCCACAATCGGGATCTCGTCGATCCGATAGGCCTTTAACAGCTTGAGCGCCTCTACCGCCAGGTGGCCTAGGGGAAGAGCCTTTGGGTTTCTGGTCATCACCTGGGATACTCTCCGACGCAAAAGCTGGGGGTCTTTTTCCACGTGGCGGCGAAGGTCCCCGTCGGTAAAGATCCCCACCAGGCGTCCTCTGCGATCCACGACAGTGGCGGAACCGGCCCGTGCCCGAGTGATGGCCAACAACACCCGTTTGACAGGGTCAGACTCCCGCGCCACCGGGCTGGCTTTACCGGTTCGCATGAGATCTTCCACCTTTAGCCGTAGGCGCTTTCCTAACGAGCCCCCTGGATGGAGCGCGGCGAAATCCTCTGGCTTAAAGCCCCGCTGCTCTGAGAGGGCCACTGCCAAGGCATCCCCCAGGGCCAACATCGCCGTCGTCGAGGCGGTAGGAACCAGTCCCCAGGGAGAGGCCTCATTCGTGACCCCGGTCTCCAAAACCACATCGGCTTTTGCCGCCAGCCGAGACCGGGAGTTTCCGGTAATGGCAATCAGCCTGGATCCGATCTGCTTTAAAACCGGAAGCAGACGAAGGATCTCGTCGGTTTCTCCGGAGTGAGACAGGGCGATCACCACATCTTGGGCAGTCACCCTGCCCAGATCGCCGTGGGCTGCCTCTGCCGGATGCAACCACAGAGAAGGAACTCCAAGGGAAGACAAGGTCGCCGAGAGTTTTTGCCCGATGATGCCCGGCTTGCCCATGCCGGTCACCACCACCCGACCCAGACATCCTCTCAAAAGGTCCACCGCCTCCTCGAAACGGTGGTCCACCCGATGAAAGAGTCGGTCGATCGCATCCCTCTCAATTTTTAAGACCGCCTTGGCCCGCTGGAGCACTGGCTTCATCGCGAGAGGGCGTGGCGGATGGCAGCCAGCTCCTCGAGGAGCTTGGGAAGATTCTTTAAAGGAAGGGAGCTGGGCCCATCGCAAAGGGCGCGTGAAGGATCCTCATGGACCTCCACAAACAGGGCATCGCAGCCAGCGGCCACCGCCGCCCGGGAAAGAAGCGGAATAAACTGCGCCTGTCCTCCGGAGGCAGATTTCAATCCCCCGGGAAGCTGAGTGGAGTGTCCCGCATCGAAAACGACCGGATAGCCAAAAGATCTAAGAATGGCCAGCGCGCGCATGTCATTGACCAGGTAGTTGTACCCGAAGCTTGTCCCTCGCTCTGTCACCAAGATCTGCTTATTTCCCGTCGACTCTAGCTTCTCCAGGAGGGGCCCTATGTCCCAGGGGGCCAGGAATTGTCCCTTCTTGACATTCACCGGTTTGCCTGACCGACCCACGGCAAGTAAAAGATTGGTTTGCCGGCACAAAAAGGCCGGAATCTGTAGACAATCCAAAATCTCGGCGGCCGGCTGAATCTGCTCTACACAGTGAATGTCGCTTAAGACCGGCACCCCGATGCGGGCCTTGACCTTCTTTAAGATACCCAAGCCTTTCTTTAAGCCTGGCCCACGATAACCCTTCAAGGAGGTGCGATTGGCCTTCTCGAAGCTACACTTGAAGATAAAGGGAAACTTAAAGCGGTGTGCAATCTGCGCGATTCTTTGGGCGTGTCTTAGACAGGAGGCTTCGCTCTCGATGACGTCCGGCCCTGCAATCAAAACCAGCGGCTGACCTTCTCCCACTCTGACATGATCAATCCGAACTTGTCGGGTCATCCTGGAGTGGTATGGACCCGTTCGTCCTGAGCAAGCCGTTCGCCCTTCGATGAACTCAGGGCGAACGGCGCGTCGAAGGATCCCGCTGGTTCAGTCGATCCAGAACCCTTTTGGGCGAGGGAAAGGGCCGCCTTGACAAAAGCGCGAAAGAGCGGATGAGCCCGATCCGGCTTGGACTTTAACTCTGGATGGAATTGGCAACCAATAAACCAGGGATGATGGGTCAGTTCCACGATCTCTGCCAGTCTCTTGCCGGGAAGATAGCCGCTGACGACCATCCCGGCTTTGGCAAATGCCTCCCGGTAGGCGCCGTTAAACTCGTATCGGTGTCGATGGCGTTCTTGAACCCTGGACTCCCGGTAGGCCTGACGGGCGAGGGTCCCTTTCTTCAATTGACAGGTTTGGGCCCCCAATCGCATCGTACCGCCCAGCTTCTTGACCTTCCTCTGCTCACTCATCAGGCTAATCACCGGATGCGGCGCGGAAGAGTCAAACTCCGTCGAGTTGGCCTGCTTTAAGCCTAAGACATCCCGGGCAAACTCGATCACCGCACACTGCATCCCCAGACAAATCCCGAAATAGGGAATGCCCTGTTCACGGGCAAACCGGATCGTTCTTATCTTTCCCTCGATTCCCCGGGTGCCAAATCCGCCGGGCACCAAGATTCCATGAACTCCTTTGAGGAGGCTTTCCGCCCCCCTTTTTTCAATCCGCTCCGACTCAACCCTCTTGATCTCCACGGCGCAGTCGTTGGCGATCCCTCCATGACGGATCGCTTCATAGATCGACTTGTAGGCATCCTGGAGTTCAATGTACTTGCCTACCACCGCAATCTTGACCGGCCCATGGGCAGGGTTCAGGGCAGGACGCACCACCTGTTCCTGCCAGGATTTCAAATCATGCCCCCGCTCTACCTTTAACTCCAACAACTTGATGATGAGATCGTCCAACCCCTGTTGATGGAGGACCAGGGGAATCTCATAGATGTCTTTGACGTCGCGGGCCTCGATCACGGCCTGTGCATCCATGTTGCAAAAGAGGGCGATTTTCTCCCGAAGCTTCTTCCCAATCGGTTTCTCGGTCCGGCACAGGAGGATATCCGGCTGCAGTCCAATCTCTCGCAGCTTCCCCACCGAGTGCTGGGTGGGCTTGGTTTTAAGTTCCCCGGCTGCCCGGAGGTAGGGCACCAGGGTCAGGTGAATGTTGAGGGCGTTGCCCCTGCCCACTTCCAACCGAAGCTGCCGAATCGCCTCGAGGAAGGGGAGGCTCTCAATGTCGCCCACTGTCCCGCCCACCTCGCAGATCACCACATCCAGGGTCTTGCCTCGGGAGACCCGACGAATCGCCTCCTTGATCTCATCGGTGATGTGGGGGACCACCTGCACGGTGGAGCCCAGATACGTCCCCTCTCGCTCTTTTCGAATCACCGACTCGTAGATCTTTCCCGTGGTGATGTTGTTGTCCTTTCCCGTCACGATGGAGGTAAAACGCTCGTAGTGGCCAAGATCCAGGTCGGTCTCGGTGCCGTCATCGGTGACATATACCTCTCCGTGCTGGTAGGGGTTCATGGTGCCAGGATCCACGTTGATGTACGGATCCATCTTCTGGAGGGTGATCTTGATTCCCCGCGACTCCAGGAGTCGGCCGATGGAGGCAGAGGCCACTCCCTTGCCCAGGCTGGAGACCACCCCTCCAGTAATGAAGATATACTTAGGCATTTTTTAATAAACTCTCGACTCGCTCCAAATCCTCAGGGGTATCCACCCCCACCGTATCGCCGGGAGAATCCAACACCTTGATCCGAACCCCATGTTCCAAGGCCCTTAACTGCTCCAATCCTTCGGCGATCTCCAAGGCTGAGGCGCCCCAGCGCACAAACTGTTCCAGAAGCTTGCGCCGATAGGCATACAGCCCTATGTGCTTATACCATAGAGCAGGCAAGCGCCGCTCCTCTCTACAAGCAGGGATGGGGCTACGCGAGAAATAAAGGGCCCATCCGTCTCGATCGGTCACCACCTTGACCACGTTGGGCTGGGTATATCCCTTGGCTGTCTTCATCGGAAACCTTAAGGTCGCCATCTGAGCCTTGGGCTCCTGCTCCAGCGCCTCCACCAGACGATCCACCATCATCGGTGTGATGAGCGGTTCGTCCCCTTGGATGTTGACGATGAGCTGTGCAGTCGTTTCCTTAGTCACCTCCCAAACCCGGTCCGTACCGGAAACGAGATCGCTTGCGGTCATCACCGCTTCCCCGCCAAATCTTCTCACGGTCTCCAGGATCCGACGGTCGTCGGTGGCCACCACCAATCGGTCCAGCCGCTTGGCCTTTTTCGCCCGTTCCCAGACAAGCTCCACCAAGGGCTTTCCATTGATTTTCGCCAAGGCCTTCCCGGGAAATCGGGTAGACCCATAGCGGGCTGGGATCACACCGAGTATCACCCCGCCCCTCCAGTCCTACGAAGGGGCGAATGCCCCTTCACTGTACCAAGCCTTGGCTTGGTACAGGCGCCGCCGTTACCCTGTAGCGCCGCCCTCCAGCGGCGGCGCAAGAACCGGAGGGGTGGGGTCATGGAGTCCAACTCGTTGTGCGCCGAGGGGTCGACTTCGAATCGCGCCGGCTAAAAAGCTGGCGGGTGAGCTCCTCTTGCGAACAGGTGGCAATTCCCACCTTGCTCACGACCACACCGGCAGCGGCGTTGGCCAGTGTGGCCGCCTCCAGGTAAGAGGCGCCTGCTGCGATGCTCAGGGTGAAGGTGGCGACCACGGTATCGCCGGCACCCGAGACATCAAACACCTCGCGGGCCACTGTGGGGATCTTGACCGGTCCATTTCCCTCTCGATAAAAAAGGGACATCCCTTCTTCGCCCAGCGTCACCAAAAGTACTTCTGGTCTGAGGGTTCTTAAGATCTTCTGACCAGCCTTCAAAAGGCTTTTCTCGTCGGTAATCGGCATCTTAGCCGCCAGGGCTGCCTCTTTTTTGTTGGGGGTTAATGCCGTCACCCCTTTGTAATAGGCGAAATGCTCTTCCTTGGGATCCACCGTGATCACCTTCTTGTATCGCTTGGCCCATCCGACGACCGGTCCCAAGATCTGGGGATCGATCAGGCCCTTGCCGTAATCCTCGATGATCACTCCATCCACGTGGGGGATCACTTGCTTGGCCACTCCCACCAGACGGCTCACAGAAGATTTTCCCAAACGGTGGGTCTTTTCCCGATCGATCCGGACCACCTGCTGATGGTGGGCAATGACTCGGGCCTTCACCGTCGTGGGTCGCCCGGGATCGATGAGAAGGCCCTGGGTAGGGATGCCGCGCACTTGAAGTTCTTGTCTGAGGCATTCACCCGCTCGATCCTGGCCGACCACCCCCAGCAACGACACCTCTGCCCCCAGGGACCGAACATTGCATGCCACATTGGCGGCCCCACCCGGCATGGCCGATTCCCGCTCCACCCAGACCACCGGCACGGGTGCCTCCGGGGAAATCCGATCCACCGTCCCCCAGATGAACTCATCCAGGATCAGGTCTCCCAACACCAACACTCGCGTGTTGGAGAATCGTTTCAAAAGCAACCGAAGGCGCTGCCGGGTCATTTGGAACCTAACCTTTCCATCACAGCCGCATGGAGGAGAGGAATCAAGATCTCATGATGCCCGATCAGATTGATCGCTTCGCCTCCCAAAGCCGTAGGGCGAACCAACACATTCTGATATGGACGATAGTGAGGAATCATGTCCAGATTGGCCGCAGTAAAGTCCTTGACCGGGAATCCTAAGTTCCGACAGGTGGAGACCGCTTTCAAGAACACCTCCGGCAGGATCACCGCAGAACCCACGTTCATCACCACCCCGCCATGGCCCAAACCAGAAACCACCTGGGTCAGGGTCCGGAAATCGGCCAGGGAGGTAGCTCCCAAGGCAGCCCCGTCGCAAGAAGGATGCTGATGGATGATGTCGGCACCGATTGCCACATGGACCGTGGCCGGGATCTTGGCGGAAAAGGCGGCAGCGAAGATGGAGAGGCTCCGGAATCGAAGGCGCTTGGTCTGGATCCATCGTCCCACCGATTGCCCTAATCCTACCCCCTTTTTGGCTCCCTCTGAAATCGCGCCGTTCAAGAAATCGGCCGTCTCCCTAGCCATTCCAAAGGAGCCATCTGCCAAGGCCTGGGCCACTTCTTCGGAGGTCTGTCCTTGGAAGGCCAACTCGAAGTCATGGATAATCCCAGCTCCGTTGGTGGCGATGGCGGTCACGATCCGTTTTTCAATCATCTCAACGATGAGAGGACTTAACCCCACCTTCAGCACGTGGGCCCCCAGCAGGACAAGGATCGGCTTGCGATCCTTGTGGGCGGTGACGATTGCATCGACCAGGCGATGGAGGCTTTTGCCCGCTAAGATCCGGGGAAGAGACTCAAAGAAGGTCTGAAAGGATGAGCCCCTCGGCGTTGCCCGCGCAAAGGCATTTAAAGCAACCTTGCTCGGGCGTTCGGTGAGGCTGTATCGACGCAGGCGCTTCAGATTAAGCCCGGTGGAGGTAACCCCGCTTCGCGGGATTTTTCTGGATAGAAACTTTGAGGTAACCGCTCTTGGCATAAAAACATTCTAAGGCCTTCGCCTACCCTTTGTCTAGGTGTACGGGCCTCAAAATAATTTTGGATGGACTTGACGTTTACGCCTTCCATCAGGCATACTTGCAATGACTGGGAACATAAGCGTTTTTTGATTGTTTGACATTCTCGATAAAGGCAAACCCGCCGCAAGGCGGGGGCGCAAAGCTGCGGGCCCCGTGAGATAGGCGTAGGCATCATCTCATGGGGTGGCCGGGTTACCGAAAGAGTGGACGAATGAGCGTTGATTCCTTTCTTGTTGTCCTGTTGCTGGGGCTCAACAGCCTCTGCGCCATCGTCATGACCACCTTTCTGTGGAGTACCACCCAAGATCTGCGCCGGACACTCAAGCGAATCAACACCGTACTCCCCCATGGAAATCAGGTCTTTCTGGAGGCCCGCCGCACCCTGGGGGAGGCCCGTCAACTGCTGGCACGTACCAACAAGGCCACCCACCAGGTCGAAGAGGTGATCCACAGGACCCGCGATGCTGTCTTAGAGATCTTCGACCAATGGGCTGCCTTCAGGGGACGAGCCCAGGCTTTTTTGGCAGAGCGTTTTGGGAACGGGGCGAGGAGTGGATCTCGCCGGCAATACCGAAGATAGGGTTCAACCACGAAGTACAATCAAGACAAGGAGGAATCGGGAATGGCTATGAAAGGGAATCAATCCTGGAAGCAGCTTGGGCAAAGCACTGGGGCGTTTGCCCTCGGAGCCACAGCAGGGAGTGTCATTGCTCTACTCTTTGCACCTGCCTCAGGCAAAGTCACCCGAAGGCGGATTGGCATGAAGTTCCGAACCCTGCAGCATTCAACCGTCCGTAGCTTAAAGCAGGCGAAGAAACTGATTTTAAAGAAGGCGGAGAATCTGCGTGAGGTGGCGACAAAGAAGATCGGTAATCTGCGTGAGTCGTTGGTGACCAACGGCAACGGGAAACGATCGTTGCAGCGTCGAGTCGTCCATCACGCTTAAGTAGAACGCCAGGGTGTGGCACAAAAACGGCAGCCTTATAAATAAGGCTGCCGTTTTGCTTGGCCTAAGACCTTTGGTCGCCGAAGGGGTGAGCTGCGCCGGGGCAATAACTTCTGCTTTTTTGTCCTAGTCGGAAGGCTCGGCGCCGGCCTGGTAGGCGCGTAAGACCGCCTCGGAAACCTGCTGGTGGATCTCTTTAGTCAGCGGAATCACGGTCGGATACCAATTGCCGTCCTTTCCCTGTTCGCGCGGCATACCGACAAAGAGCCCCTTCTTGCCCTCAACGACCCGTATCCCCTTGATCAAGAAGGATCCAGCGATGGCCACATCACAAAAAGCCTTTGTCGGTCCTTCGCCGTCAAATTTATTGATCCTTTCAACCGTCATTTCCATTGTCTGAGACATCTTCTCTTCCCCCTGGGTCTTAAGGTTTTAAACCTTTGAATGAAACCCGATCCGGCGCCGAGCCGGCACCGGTGGCGCCATGAGCTGCCGGATGGCCTCAAAGATGGAGTGGATCTTCTGGTCGTGCCCCTCTAGCCGGCGCTCCAGCTCGGCCAACTTCTGAGCCAATTTTTTGTGAGTGGCCAACATCTGGCGGAGCTTCACGAACGCCCGCATGATCGCAATGTTGACCATCACCGCCCGCTTACTCCGGAGTACACTGGAAAGCATAGCGACACCCTGCTCGGTAAAAGCGTACGGCAGGAAACGTCTCCCACCACGCCCCGCCTTTGATATTCCAATTTGGAATCTCAAAGCTTGGTATTCTTCTTCCGATAGCCGAAAGCAGAAATCTTCTGGAAAACGATCTTGGTTTCTCTTGAAAGTCTTGTTCAGGTTAAAGGTTTTAACTCCATACAACTCCGCCAGGTCGCTGTCCAGCATGACCTTGTGCCCACGAACCAAGTAGATTAGGCGCTCCACCCGTTCAACAAGAATAGTTTGATTCACGATTACATCCCTCTACCAGAGGATGTCACAACTTGTGACATCCTCTGCATCTTATGTCCACGTTGAGCGGCCTAATGCCCGATACTGGATCGCCTCGGCCAGGTGCTCCGGAAAAATCTCTTCCGAGCCGGCCAGATCCGCAATAGTTCGGCTTACTTTGGCGATCCAATCACAATGTATGCACTCTAAAAAGCAGCTCGATTTCTTCGTTCGAGCCGTACCAAGCCAGGCCGACCTTTGATTTGACTCAAAACGTAAGACATGCTTGTAGTGAAGTAGAGCAAGCACGTCGGCCTTCTCCATCCCAGCTGTCCCGCAGAAAGTGTGTTTGGGCCTTGGCGGCATGTATGAAGGTTGGACTTCAGGGACCTGCATCGGCAATACCGTTTTAAATCACGAGTCCTTCGCATGAAAACCAATCTGCCGTCTAGGCTGCTTCGGTGGTTTCATGAGTTCTCGGATGGCATCGAAAACTATCCTGAACTGGGCGTCGTATTCCTTCTCTAGCTCCTCAAGCTTCCGAGCGAGCTCTTTGTGAGTCGCTAGGATCCGCCGAAGCTTCACAAAGGTTCGCATGATAGCGATGTTGACCTGAACAGCCCGCTTACTTCGCAGCACACTGGAGAGCATGGCGACGCCTTGCTCGGTGAAGGCGTAAGGTGGGTATTTCGGATACTTTCCCCGGCCCGTTTCTAAGGTCACAAATTGTGACCTTAGAGCTTTGAACTCTTCCGAGGTCAACTGGAACATGAAATCCTCAGGAAAGCGTTCGACATTCCGCTTGACCGCTTGGTTGAGCACCTTCGCAGGAACACCATAAAGGTCTGCCAGGTCGCCATCTAACAAGACCTTATGCCCTCGGACCAACAGGATTCGGCGTTCAACCTTTTCAATAGGGATCAATTGGGTACCCATTGGGCTACACCCACGTCGTCCGATCCAATGCCCGATACTGGATCGCTTCTGCTAAATGTTCCGGCTGGATTTCCTCGGAACCGGCCAGGTCGGCGATGGTGCGGGAAACTTTGAGGATCTTGTCGTAGGCCCGGGCCGACAACCCCAAGCGCAGGATCGCCCCTTTCAAGAGATCCCGCCCCTGACCCTCGATCCGACAGAAGTGCTTCAGGTGGCGGTGGCGCATCTGGGCGTTGCAGAAGATGCCCGGTTCTCCTTGAAAGCGCCTGCGCTGACGCTGTCGGGCCTGCGCCACTCGGCCCCGAATGGCTGCTGAGGATTCCCCCTGTCCGTCACCGGTCAGCTCCGGCAACGAGACCGCCGGCACCTCCAGGTGCAGATCGATCCGATCCAGGAGAGGACTCGAGATCTTGGCGCGGTAACGTTGGATTTGAGAAGGGGTGCACACGCAGGTCTTGGTGGGGTCCCCCGCCACCCCGCACGGGCATGGATTCATCGAGGCCACCAGCATGAACTGAGCCGGAAAGGTGACACTCCCCTGCACTCGGGAGACCGTCACCAGGCCATCCTCCAAGGGTTGGCGTAAGCTTTCCAAGACGCCTCGGCTGAACTCCGGCAGCTCGTCGAGAAACAATACCCCATGGTGGGCCAGTGAGATCTCGCCAGGCCTGGGGATCGTCCCACCGCCCACCAGACCTGCGTCGGAGATCGTCGGATGGGGCGATCGAAACGGACGGGTCGTGATCAAGGGTTGTTGAGGCGAGGTCAGGCCCATGACGCTGTAGGCCAGGCTTGTCTCCAGGGCCTCTTCGAGAGACATCTCAGGCATGATCGTGGGGATCCGCTGAGCCAGCATCGTCTTTCCAGCCCCCGGTGGACCCAAAAGAATCAGGTTGTGTCCTCCAGCCACCGCCACCTCAATCGCCCGCTTGGCCACCTGCTGGCCCTTCACCTCTGAAAAGTCGAGGCCCTCTGGAGGGAGGGGCTTTATCCAATCCTGCGGATTCACGCGCAATGGAGCCACCTCTTCTTCCCCTTTCAAAAAGGCGATGGCCTGATGGAGATGTTGAATCGGATAAACCGGCACACCCTCGACGACCGCTGCCTCCGGGGCATTGGCACAAGGCAAAAGCAGCCTCTTTCCTTTACCCTTCAAACTTAACGCGACCGGAAGTGCCCCAGAAACCGGACGCAGCGTTCCGTCCAGTGCCAGCTCTCCCAACACAAAGGTATCGGTAAAAGTCTCCGGTGCCAGTTGCTTGGAGGCGGCCAACAGCCCCAGGGCAATCGGAAAGTCAAAGGCAGAACCTTCCTTCTTCACATCCGCCGGGGCCAGATTCACCGTAATCCTGGTCAGAGGCCAGGCAAACTGGGTGTTCTTGAGGGCCGACTTGATCCGGTCTTTGGATTCCCGAACGGTGGTGTCCGGTAGCCCCACGATGGTCACCCCAGGCAGCCCATCGGTTACGTCCACCTCCACGGTCACCGGTACCGCGGAGAGCCCCACCACCGTTGAGGTCATGATCTTGGCCAGCATGGCAGGTTACTCCGGGTGAAAACCGATTCGACGCCGAGCCGGGACGGACGGCGCCATCAGTTGCCGGATCGTGATGTTGACCTGCACAGCCCTCTCACTATTTAGAACGCTAGAAAGCATGGCTACACCTTGCTCAGTAAAAGCAAAAGGCAGATAACGTCTCCCTCCATGTTCACCTCTTGAGGTCGCAATTTGCGACCTCAAGTTTAAGGTCGTAAACTGCGACCTTAAAGATTCAGCTTCTCCAGGAGTCAGCTGGAACATGAAATCCAGAGGGAAACGAGAAATATTCCTTCGAACTTGCTCGTTGAGTCTCTTCGTAGGAACCCCGTACAGCTCCGCCAAATCGCTATCCAGCATCAGCTTCTGCCCCCGAATGAAGAAGATGCGGCGCTGGATTTGTCCCACTGCGAGATCCTTGTGACGAGGCCTGGCACTCATGAGGGGAATTAGGATACATGACCCAGTAAAATAAATCAACGAATATTTTGCATATTACTTAAATACCGACCGAAAGGGCTTCGTCATCACCAACCCTCCGAGAAACGGGGGGGCTTGTAAGAAACTTTCCCATGTGGGACACTAGGGGCGTGGAAATAGTTTCTCACTCCAAATTCCTCACTCCCCTGGTTCTGCTACTGCTCACAGGTTGTGCCACGAGCTTCAACCCGGCCACCCAACAACAAGAGACCCTTTTAATCAGCAGCGAGCAGGAAATCCGGTTGGGAGAGGCGCTTTCCAAGCAGGTGGAGAAAGAATACAAGCCCCTCCACGACCCGGAACTGCTCGCGCGGCTGGACCGGGTGGGGGAGCGACTGGTGGCGGGGGCCGACCGGAGGGATCTCTTGTACCACTTCAACATCGTGGAAGAAAAGGAGCCCAACGCCTTTGCCTTGCCTGGGGGACCGATCTACGTCACCTCGGGGCTCCTCAAAATGGTTCAATCGGATGATGAGCTGGCTGCTGTGTTGGGACATGAGATCGGCCACGTCACGGCCCGGCATGCGGTGAAGCGCCTTCAGGCGGCATTGGGCCTTCAACTTTTGGAGGCCCTGGCGGTGGGTACCCGAACTGCCGATGGGACGACTCGAGAAGGAATGGACCTGGCCTTTGTTTCGATCCTGACCGCCTATTCGCAACAGGATGAACTTCAGGCGGACCGCTTAGGGGTCCGATATTTGAAGCGAGCCGGTTACCAACCGTTGGCAGCGATCGACTTTCTGACCCGCTTAAGGGACTACACCTACAAGCAGCCGATCCACCAGTTCTCTTACTTTCGGACGCACCCGTACTTTGCCGACCGGATCCGGGCGGTACGGGCAGAAGCCACCGGCCAAATTCAGTTCGACGACTACATCAACCGTGCTCAATAGAGTTCTTTCATTGG
>Ga0209515_10004727_pt1 | contig 18199 bp, 19 predicted proteins | sample Subgroupgradi54m_FD_187454 | JGI IMG/M metagenome (GOLD analysis project Ga0209515, IMG submission 187454) | Subsurface groundwater microbial communities from S. Glens Falls, New York, USA - GMW60B uncontaminated upgradient, 5.4 m (SPAdes)... ...
TCGCACCCCCATTCCACCTACTTGATTTCGCTTGTGGCCGGCGAGTTGGAAGAGGTCAGGGAGACCTGGCGCCACATCCCGGTCACCTACTACGTGCCGCGGGGGCGCAGCGACCGCATCGAGCCGACCTTTGCACATACCAGGGCGATGCTTGACTTCTTCTCCGACACGCTCGGGGTGCCCTATCCGTGGGACCAGTACGCCCAGGCAGTCGTGGACGACTTCCTTTTCGGTGGGATGGAGAACACGAGCGCCGTCACGCTGACTTCGGCTGCGCTGCTCCACCCGCAGCTCGCCGGCGAAACGCTCGAGGGTGCGGACTCGCTGGTCGGGCACGAGCTGGCCCACCAGTGGTTCGGCGACCTGGTGACCTGCAAGGACTGGGCCAACCTCTGGCTCAACGAAGGCTTCGCCACCTACTTCGAGACGCTTTGGGAAGAGCACCAGTACGGCGCCGACGAGGCTGCCTACAGCCTCTGGCAGAGGCGCAATAACTGGATGAACTCGCAGCGGCTCTATGCCGTGCCGCTGGTGACGCGGAACTTCACCGATGCGACGGAATACGCCGGCAACTTTTACGGGAAGGCCTCCTGGGTGCTGCACATGCTGCGCGAGCACTTGGGCGACGCGGCATTCTTCCGCGCCATGAAGCATTACCTGGAAGCCTACCGCGGGCAGAACGTCGTCAGCGCCGACCTGGCCAAAGCCATCGAGCAGGCCACGGGCATCAACGTGGATCCATTCTTTGACCAGTGGGTTTACGGCGCGGGGGCGCCGCGCTTCGAAGTGCGCTCCAGCTACGATGAAGCAGCGCGCCAGGTGAAGCTCGAGGTCAAGCAGACGCAGAAGGCTGAGGGCCTCGTCGGGGTGTTTCGCGTGCCGGTCGAGGTGGAAATCTTCACCGCCGCGGGACGCAAGACCTTCCCCATCACCCTCTCCCAGGCGGACGAGAGCTTCTCCATCCCGGCCGATGGCCCGCCGCTGCTCGTGCTGTTTGACAAGGGCAACAAGATCCTGAAGTCGGTGGAGTTCCAGAAGAGCGCGAAGGAGTGGATCTATCAATTGCAGAATGCGGAGGCCGTGCCCGACCGTGCCGATGCCGTCCGAGCGCTCGGCGAGATCACCGGCAACGAAGCGGTCGTCGCGGCGCTGGGCGCCGCGGCACTGCACGATCCCTTCTGGGCCATCCGGGCAGAAGCACTGCGCGGGCTCGGTCGCATTGGCGGTCCGGCGGCGCAGAAGCAGATCCTCGCGGCGCTCGTGAACGACCAACCCTGGGTGCGGCAGGTGGCCGTCGAGATGATGGGACATTTCCGAAAGGACGCCGCCGCGGCCGCAAAGCTGGAAGCCATCTACCGAGAGGACAAGGCCTACCGCGTCCGCATCGCGGCGCTTTCGGCACTGGCGCAGCTCAAGCCAACGAATGCGCTGGCGCTGCTCCAGAGCGCTGCAGCGACCGAATCGCCCGACGACCTCCTGAGGGTGGCGGCGCTGCGCGCCATGGGCGTGCTCGGCGACGACCGGGCCGCACCAACACTCGTGAACTGGTCGGCTACCGGGAAGCCACCGGCCGCGCGCATCGCCGCCATCTTCAGCCTCGGCCGGGTGGACAAGAAAAACCAGGCGCTCACCCAGCGGCTGGTGTCCTATCTGCGGGAAACTTATCGGGGCATCCGCGCTGCCGTGCTGGAAGCGCTCGGCGAGCGCGGCGACCCGAGCGCCGTTCCCGCGATTGAGGCGCTGCTCCGGAGCGGCGACCTAGACCCGCACTTGCAGGGTCTGGCGCGCGCCTCGCTCGAAAGGCTGAAGCGGGCGGCAAGCAAAGAAAAGGAGTGACGCATGGATGCTACTGCGCCAGCAGAATGCGCAGGTCGCGGAGGTTGTTCCCCGTCGGGCCGGTCTCGATGGCGTCGCCCAGCATCTTGAAGAAGGTATAGGAGTCGCTGCGGCGGCAGAAATCCTGCGGATCCAGTCCTGCCGCTCGGGCCGCCGACAAGGTCTCGCCGTCGGCGACGGCCCCGGCGGCGGGGCTCAAACCATCCACGCCGTCGGTTCCCGCGCTGAGCACGGCGATCGGTTTTCCCGCAATTTTCTCCACGCAATCGAGCACAAACGCCGCGTTGCGCCCGCCCACCCCGTTGCCGGTGACCGGCGAGCTCACTTCCCCGTCGGCGATGACTGCCACCGGCCGGTCGGGATGCGCGCGCCGGAACCGCGCAAGCTGGTCGAGCAGGTAATCGGCGGCCTTGGCGAGCGGCCAATCGTCGCTGCAGTTGTCGCAGAAACAGCCGAAGCCAACCGCCTCTGCGGCGCGGTGGGCATGGTGGAAGAGGTCGCGCGTGCCCAAGAGAATCTCGAAATGCGCGCGCGCGAACGCCGGATCGCCGGCCTTGGGCGTCTCGAGAAGCGCGCGCCGCTCGAAGCGGGCGCGTATCGCAGCAGGCAGCTTCCCGAGCAGGCCGTACTGCTCGACCACGCGATAGGCGTCGGCAACCGTAGTCGGGTCCGGAAGCGTCGGCCCGGAGGCCAGTGCCGATTCGCGGCCTTCGGGCACATCGGTTACGCCCAAGGTGATTTTCAACGCCCGCGGGGCCGCGGCGGCGAGTCGCCCGCCCTTGACGGCCGAGAGGTGCTTGCGCACGGCGTTGATCTCGTCAATCGGCGCGCCGCAAGTGACCAGCAGCCGGTTGAGCGCCTGAAAGTCCTCGAGCGTCATGGCGGGCAGCGGCGGCTGCTCGAGCGGCTGCTCGATCAGGGCGGAGCCGCCGCCGGAAAGCAGGAAAAACACGAGCGTGCGCTCGTCGCACTTCGCGAGCCGGTCGAGGACCGCGCGGCCCGCGGCGAAGCTCCCGGCGTCCGGCACGGGATGGCCAGAGACAAACTGCTCAAAGCCCGGCAGCGCGCGCCGTGCCGGCATCGGCCCTGCAAGCACGCCCTCGACTCGGAAGTCGGGCGCGAGCACGTCCAGCAGGCCTTCGGCCATCGCCGCTGACGCTTTGCCATAGACGATGGCGCAGAGGCGATCAAACTGCGCCAAGTCCACGGTCAGGTCGCCGCAGCGGATGCGCGAGCCCGAGCGCGCCAGCTTGCGCCGCAGTGTCGCGGGGATGTCGATCGCGGCAAGCGTTTCCTGGAAGATGCGCCGAGCGATTCGTTTCAGGTCGCGCATCGATCCATCCGTCGACGGTGTCCATCCGTGACTGTCCTGCTCTGGCGAGACGCGCGAAGAATCTCAACCTCGGCGTCCTTCGCCCGCGATTCGCGATGCCCCCCGCTGCGGGCGGGCCGCGGCGGGCATAGCATGACAACGCGGCAGGTGGGTCGCCAAAGAGGAGACAAATTTTAGGCTTTCTCGAGCACCGCGGCGCCGGCGCGGGCGACGTCGGTATCCTGGTCTTCGCTGCCGTTGCTGACGCCGATGGCGCCGACGCAGTGACCCTCCACGACCAGCGGGACGCCGCCGCGGACGGGAATTTGCCGGGCGCGGCTGGCTACCGCCAGCCCCAGCGAGAGGGCCAGGTTCACTGTGTCGCCTGCCATCGCCGGCCCGCTGGGCAAGCGGCGGATGGCGGCGCACTCTGCCTTGGTAATGGCGATCTGCACAGAAGAGAGTTTGGCGCCGTCCATGCGCGCAAAGGCCAGCAGGTGCCCGCCGTCGTCCGCCACGGCGATGTCCATGGGGACGCCGATCTCGCGGGCACGGCGCTCGGCGGCGTCCAGCACCGCGCGCGCGCCTTCCAGAGTGAGTTTCGGATGGTTGCGTGTCACCAGCGGCATGGCTGTACCCCCAAAAAGTGTGCCGGCGCGCCCGCCGTGGTGGGCTGCACCCTCACGGTCGGTCCAACACCTCAGGATTAAGCGCGGTCGGCGGGCGCCGGCCGCTGAACAGCGCGAGGACGTTTTCCGCGGCGATAGTTGCCATGCGCGTCCGCGTTTCGATGGACGCCGAGGCGATGTGCGGCGTCAGGATCACGTTCTGCCGGTGCAGCAGCCCCGGATGCACCTTCGGTTCGTTTTCGTAGACGTCCAGCGCGGCGCCGGCGATTTGCCGGGCATCCAGCGCGGCCACCAGCGCCGCCTCGTCCAGCACCGGCCCTCGGGAAGTGTTAATCAGATACGCACTGCGCTTCATGTGCGCGAGCTGCGGCGCGGAGATGAAGTGCCGCGTTTCCGGAAGCAGCGGCACGTGCACGGAGACGAAATCGGCCTCGGCGAGCACCTGGTCGCGCTCGAGGAACTGCGCGCTCAACTCCTTTTCGACCTCGGCGGGCGCGCGGACAGCGTCGTGATAGACGAGGCGCATGCGAAAGCCGCTGGCCCGCCGCGCCACAGCGCGGCCGATGCGCCCAAAGCCCAGCAGGCCGAGCGTCTTGCCCCAAACGTCGGCGCCGCAGAGCTGGTCGAGGTTCCACCCGGTCCACTTGCCCGAGCGCACCAGGGCGTCGCCCTCGAGCAGGCGTCGCGCAATGGCCATCAGCAGCGTCCAGCCAAAGTCGGCGGTGGTCTCGTCGAGCACGCCCGGGGTATTGCTGGCCACCACCTTGCGGCGCGTGCAGGCGGCCACATCGATGTTGTCGTAGCCCACCGCCACGTTGGCCACGATGCGCAGCTTCGGCGCCGCCGCCAGCAACTCGCCGTCGATCTTCTCGGTCAGCAGGCAGATCAGCGCGTCCTTGTCCGCGACGCGCTTCAGCAGCTCCGCGCGCGGCGGGCGCTCAGGACGCTCCCAATACTCCACCTCGCACTGCGCGTCCAGCAGCTTGCGCGGGGATTCAAACAGCGGGTGCGTGGCGAAAATTCTGGGTTTGCTCATCCGCCGGCCTCGCGGGGAACAAGAGAAGGGTGGTCAGTAGCACACATGCGCAGAAGGTGTCAACGCAGACGGCTACGCGATTCAGAATCGCGGACGCGCCCTCTGCCGTTCGGCCGCAGCGGCGGCCCATGCCTGCAAACCGAAGACCAACGTGCCCGTCTGAAGGCCGGCGTTACCTCCCCTCATCGGCCGGCCAGCTATTTTTCGCCGATCAGGTAGCGGCAGCCGGCCGGACCCATGCGGGCCGAGTGCACTGTGCCCGCGGGGACATCGCAGCGCTCGCCGGCCTTGTAGGTGTGCGTCCGGCCATCCATCGTGAGCGTCATCTCGCCGTCCAGAATGATGTGCGCGGTTTCCGTGTTGTGCGTGTGGTCGGGGTAGAAGGCGCGCGGGCGGTCACGCCAGAGATAGGTGTGCTTGAAGCCTTCGGCGCGGAGGCGCTTCTCAAGTTGTTCTTCGTTCATCGCCGAGCCCCTCGCAGGTCAAGGATGGCGCGGGCGGACACTGCGGATGCGGGGTTCCGCCTGCACGGGCGCGTCACGCAAGCTACTTCGCGGGGCGAAACATCCTGCCGGCCACGCGCGTGACCAGCCCGCGCGGCGCCAGCCGCTGGCCGTGCGTGCCCAGGTAATTGTCCAGGCCGGAGATCACGTAGCTCTTCCCTCGCGCCAGCGCCCGCAGTCCTACCCGGGCGACCTTTTCGGCGGACTCCTGGCGGCGCTTGGTGTGCCCGGGCTCCCCGGCGACCTGGTGAAACTCCGTCGCCGTCGAACCGGGGCAGAGCGCGCAGACACGGATGCCCCAATGGCGCACCTCTTCAGCGAGCGCCTCAGCCAGCAGTAGGTCAAACGCCTTTGTGGCGGCATACGTGGAGATGTAGGGCACGGCTTGGAACGCGGCGGTGGAGGCCACGATCAGGATGTCGCCGCGGCGCCGCTCGATCATCGCCGGCAAATAGAGGTGCGTGAGATGCAGCACCGCTGCGACGTTCACCTGCACCATTGCGAGCTGGCGCGCTACGTCGAGCTTGGCGAACTCGCCGTAAGCGCCGAAGCCGGCGTTGTTGACCAGCAGCTCCACGGCGATTCCCTTCCCTTGGGTGAAGGAGAAGATCTCGCCGGCTGCCGAGGATCGGGCCAGATCGGCGGCAAGAATTTCGACGCTCACCTTGTGCCGGCTGCGAAGCTCTGCCGCGAGCTCTTCGAGCCGCTCGCGCCGCCGAGCGGTGAGCACGAGGTTGCTGCCGCCTGCGGCGAGCTCGGCAGCAATCGCCCAACCGATGCCGGCGCTGGCTCCGGTCACCAGCGCCCACTTCCCCCGCCATTCATCCATGTGCCTAACCTCCGGGAGAAGGAATGAAAGCACAGTCGCAGGGAAAAGGAAATCGCAGGAGCCGAAAAAAAGCTCAGCTATCTTTGACGCTGTCAGAGGAGCGCAGAGAATCCCGTATGCGAATGCCCTCCTGCTTGAGGCGATTCAGCAGGCGGCGCGCCCAGACGTATTCGGCGGCGAGCACGGCAAGTCCCAGCGCGATGGTCAGCCAGCCGGGACCCGGCGTGACCAGCATCACCACGCCGGCAGCGAGCAGCGTGAACCCGGCCAGAATCTTGAAAAACCTTTTGGCCTGCTGAACGGTTCGAAGGAACATGGATCGGTCACCCGTGGTCTGTGGCGGCTCTCGCGGCGGCAGCGGAGCGTGGACAACCCGAAGCCATTGTATCATCCGGTGCAGCGCCCCGTGGTCCCGGACGCGGCCACTCTTTGCTGAGGTGCACCATGGAACTAAAAACCGTGCGCATGGAGATTCCCCAGGATGCCAACCTGATCCTGGGCCAGTCGCACTTCATCAAGACTGCAGAAGACCTCTACGAGGTCATGGTGAATAGCGTGCCCGGAGCGAAGTTTGCCATCGCGTTCAATGAGGCTTCGGGACCGTGCCTGGTGCGCGTGGAGGCCAACGACGACGAGCTGCGCCGCGCCGCAATCGCCAACGCCCAAGCCATCGGCGCCGGGCACGTGTTTGTGGTCCTGCTGCGGCAGGCGTATCCCATCAACGTTCTCGGGCGCATCAAGGAGTGCTTCGAGGTCTGCTCGATCTATTGCGGCACGGCCAATCCGGTCGAGGTGGTTGTCGCCCAGAGCGAACAGGGCCGCGGGGTGATGGGCGTGATTGACGGCGCGCCGCCGAAGGGCGTGGAGACGCCCGCGGACGCGCAGCAGCGCAAGGAGTTCCTGCGCAAAATCGGCTACAAGCTCTAGACCGGTGAATCGGAGTTCGCCACAGAGGCACAGAGCACACTGAGAGAACCCGAAACAGCGAATGAGGGATAAAGGAAAGAGCCTTCCGCCTTCCGCCTTCCAACATCTGCTTGTCACGCCTGACCGCGGAAAGTTGGCTAAAGCCTCAGGCCTGCCAGCTCAAATGGCGGAGAGGGTGGGATTCGAACCCACGGTTGAGTTGCCCCAACACACGCTTTCCAAGCGTGCTCCTTAAGCCGCTCGGACACCTCTCCGCGCCCTAGCCACTCTTTCAGAGTAGCAGAAACACCGCGACAGATGAAGCCGGCGACCCACGGCGAGAAGTGGCTGTCGCGCGCCGCGGCTCTTTGCTACACTTTTGACCGCAGCTCCGGGGTGGTGCAATCGGCAGCACACCAGACTTTGGATGGGGTACGCACCCTGCCTTTCGTTGATTTTTCAGCCTGTTATCTTAGGGTTGCCGGGGCTACTTTAGGCCAGATTTGACCCCTTCAGTGAAAATGTCAGTGAAAATTCCGGGGCTACGCCGGGCAACAGCCCGCGTCACTTGCTGCACGTCCGGACGCAGCATATGATGTCCGCCGTGAAAAAAGAACTCCTGTGGTTCGGCGCGGGATTCGCTCTTGCCGCCGTCCTCAGCGTTAGCTACGAAGCCGTGCGGCGCTTTGTGCCGATGGCGGTCGCTTTCGGGCTGCTGTGCTTCGGCTGTGGCGTCCTGCTCGTCGTATTCCTTAGCCTGCGAAGGCGACAGGGGGAGTCCGTCAAGATTTTCGAGGACTGGATGAAGGAAAAATCCGAACTAGAGAAAGAAAAAGAAGCGTTCCAGAAAGAAAAGGAAGATTTTGAAGACGAAAAAGCAGTGTGGGAGGCCACGCATAGCGACGAGCCGAACGCGGAAGAATCAAGGTAAGGCAAATATGCAGGTGCAAGGTGCCCTTCACTTGATTCGGCAACTTGGCAGGAGATTACAAGGGGCCGCGCCCGCGTTCAGCAGATGGACAGAGCACGTGCCTCCGGAGCTAGGGGTCGGGGGTTCAAATCCCTCCGGGCGCGCCAGTTTTAGGTGGCAACTTTCACAGCTAGCCGGGCATTCCAAACCTCGCGCACCGCCTGACCAATGATTCGTGCCTCAGCACCCGAGAGCATGTCACCTTTGGCCATATTGCACACGAAGCATGAGAGCGCGAGGTTACCGAGTTCGTAGGGCTGGGATGAATCGATTCGATCAATATCCCACGCGACGCAGTACCCTCCCCCTCGCCTTATCTTGAGCCGTTTCAGTTCGGCGAACGTCAGACCACAGTACGCGCAGCAATCAGGCTGTTGCTCATACCATCCCACGAACATGGACTCGCTGATATTCACTCGGCTTCTCGCAAGTTTGACCTTATCCCGGTTGCGCGCTATGGCACGTTTTCGCATGCTTGCGAAAAGGCACCAAACACATTCTTTCTTGCCCTTACGGAAACAATCTGCGGACATCGTTTCGCGGCAGCGAGGACACTGGCGTTGTTGCATGGATGTGCTGTCCTCGGGAGTTGTATTCGGATCGCTGGGTCCGCCTGATGCGACGGTTCTCGACTGAAGGGGCATCACAATCAGACTAGCAGAAACGCCGCGCCAGATGAAGCCGGCGGCGGAGGGCCAGAAGTGGCTGTCGCGCGCCGCGGCTCTTTGCTACACTTTTGACCGCGGCTCCGGGGTGGTGCAATTGGCAGCACACCAGACTTTGGATCTGGTTATCCTGGTTCGAGTCCAGGCCCCGGAGCCAACCTCTTCTCATTACGACAGAACTACTTAGCTCTCTCATCTGGTGGGTGTCTCTGCCCTTCCTGTTGCCGACTTTGCCCGTACTTTGCCCGTCCTGAGTCGCGAGATAGTGATCCAGCTTCCGGGCCGCGTCTTTGAGGTCACGCTCGCTGACGATGTTGTAGCGATCGAAAATAGCCCTCGTCTTGTGGCCCGATATTGCCATTGCCACACGCTCAGGGACACCAGCCCGCACCAGGTTGCGGACTCCAGTCCGTCGAAGATCGTGAAAGATCAGACCGGCATACCTTAGCTTCTTTGGCCTTCCCTGCTTCGAACAATGCGGGCAGCCTTCTTTTCTCTTTGCTGCCCTGGAGCAGTGCGCACAAAGAAGTTGGCCCAGGCCGACGCGAATGCAGACGCTCCGCCACGCCTTGATGAAAACTCCAATTCTTTTTCCCCGGCGGAAGACGACAAACGGGCAATCTGGACACTCAAGATTGCGACGACTCAACTGCATTTCGAGAATAGCGCGCAGTTCACCAGCAAGCGGGATTACGCGGGGTTCATCATTCTTTGTCGTGCCCGGATCCAGGCGTACCTGGTTATCGGCGAAGCTGACTTGCTCCCAGCGTAGGGAACGTATCTCCCCAAGCCTCATTCCGGTGAAGTAGCCCATCGCGAGAACCGGTTTGAGGTAGTCCGGAAGTGCATCTCGAAGAAGAACGTATTGATCGTGATCGAGGAAGCCCTTTCGAATGTTTCGCTCCTTCAACATAGGGAAGTACGGAGCCCCGCGCAGTCTCCCGTCCTCCAATGCCAGCCGAAACATCCGTCTCAACGCCGAAAGGGAGCGATTGATGGAGGCGTTGGGGGCCCCCTCTTTCTGCCGCTTAGCAATGAACGCGCGGATGCGATCGGTCGTGATCTCCACTGCTCGGCAACCGGCGAAAAACTCATCCAGCTCCGCGACCCCACAGATGTATTCTGTCCCGTCTTTATGTTTGAAAAGAGACTTTCGGCCGTTGGCTCTATAGTCTGCAAAGAAAGCAGTCCTGAGGTCCTCGTAGCGCATCCGCTCGGCAGCCGGGCCAACAAATACACCTGCCTCAATCTCCCCAAGCCTTTTTCGGAGTAAACGCTCAGCTACAGCTTTCTTCTTTGAATGCGCACTCTCCCGGAAAGAAACTCCATGTTTGTAGTACTTGATCCACCAGCAGGGGCTCTCTCGCAGCTGCCCATCCTTCGCTCGATACTTAGGTCTATAGACAGAGCCTCCGCCGCGGACCCTTCTGCTTTGCTCGGGTTGTTTGATCTCCACAACTAAGCCCATCGCCCTGGCCTCCCTCGGCAGGCAAGGTTACCACCACTGCGTCGAGATTCGAATCAAAGCAACTAACGACTGATTCTCTTCCCTCGCGCCGCTTTTCTCGTTCGATCAATGCATCTAAGTCTCGAACATCTACCTGGAAGCGCTTGCCGAATCGCGTGTAAGGGAGAGCTCCCTTCCAAATGAGGTCGCGCACTGACCAGAGAGTGCAGCCGAGATAGCGCGCTGCCTCGGGAAGGGTAAGCAATCGATTCTCGACGGCTACCGTTTCATGTGCTTTTGAACCAGCGTTGTACATATGAATCCCCGTTTAAACTGCAATTCGACGGGCAGCCGGACGAATTTGTTGGGAGTACCACAACCGTTGGGTACCTATTGCCTGTTGCTCTACTGACAGCGCCACAGAGAAGCCGTTTTTGTAACGCAGAACGCTGCCCCCAGATCCCCAACCCCTCACTGGTCTTGGCGGTGGCTTCATGCCTCGAAACCGTGTTAACCGCGGTCGCCCTGGTTCTGCGGCAATCAGAATCCACGAGGCGTCTCTGTCCCCACCCACATTACAACCAGAACTCCAAGTGCGCATTTCCGAGGAGCACGGTTCGCTGCAGAGCTAGTTACCTTTGTTCTTGTGGCGGTCGGCTAAAGCCAATGGTTACAATCGGGGCAGCCCAGACAAGGCGCGACGTCAGATTTTCTCACTGACCGCCTAATTCATGGCTAACATTCCCGGAGGCCAGCACTAGGTCTATGTATTTCCCTTTCGTTCGGTTGTGACTGGCCGTTCGCCGGTCTTGAGCAAGTCTCGGTACCGCTCTCCTTGTGCACCTCACGGGGCTTCGGGAGCTTCTTCCTGCGGTTTCCGTCTGCGCACGACGTAGCAGTCCCCCTTGCGGCGCTTCAGAAGTTAATATTCGTCCGGGAGCAGGAAAGTCGTTGCTGATCGGTCCGCCTCTGTGATCAGCCAGATGCGGTCCCCCGCGGATGTCGTGTAGCTGCTGAGGATTCGCAAGCCGTGGGCGACAGCATATTCATTCTCTGCAACATCCTCCGCACACAAATCTCCCCAATCACCGCACACGTGTCTTTCGAGAAATTGCACGGGCGACTGCCCTGCTCGCAGAAGCGCCATAAGGGCTCCCTGCGTACTTACGAGTTCTCCCACTGCAAACAAACCTGTCACGTTGGCCTCCCTTTGGGCCTCTACTCACCTTGAGAGTCGCTGGGATTTCTGCTTGAAGCCCAAGCCAAGCTGGTCGTCGCGCTCGGAGGGTTCTTACCAGCGGAAAGAAAGGCTCCTCTGAATCCGTACTAGTCGACTTCGGGGGCACGTGGATACGGATGGCCGATCAGCCTTTCGAGCTCGCCGCGCGTGATTCGCTGCCAGTGCGGTGTGCCCAAGGAGGAGAGTTCGCCTCCATGAACTCGGCGACGCTCCGGAATCGCCAGATCGAACGTTACGAGGTCAAAGGTTTCGGGCAGCCTCGATCCCCCTCCTCTTGGGTAGTGCTCGACACAGTGAAAGGGTGGTTTCCGACCGATGCGTTCTGGCAAGTAGCTCGCCAGCACCTCAGCAGCGAGGTACTCCACTAGGTTGGTGACGCTGGTGTTGTTGTTGAAGGGGAGCTCTGTCAGCACGACAACGGGGACGCCGTCCCCGCCGGGAAAGATTTGGAGTCCACATCGGGCTCCGGGTTGCCAAAACCCGTCATAGACATGCACGGTTTCCAGCGTCTTCATCTCAGTATCCCTTCCCCGCAGAAGATCTAGGCCGCGGCGCCGTCCTCTTCTTCCGCTTCCGCGCGCCGAGGTAACTTCGCTTCGGGCACTTCGCGGCCACGGAGCAAGACTAGGTCCAGAAACCACATCTGATCCACCTTGCCGAGATTGATTTCCCTTGGATGATTCCTGATGAAATCCAGAATGTCCTTCTCCCGGATACGGTGGATATCGTTTCCGTTCCCGTCATGGCGACGCGTACCCTGGAGCCGGTCATACAGCCAGCCGCTCTTAATCCAACCCGCAATCCTGTGGTGATCTTCGCCCAAGCACAGTTCAAGGTCGCGCATCGTGTAGCCGTCGCGCACGCGCCGGGAGGTGCCCATGCGCTTCAGCTTGTTGACAACAGAACTTTCCGGGCGGTGCAAGCGCTTTGCGATCGTTCCCGATGACACGCGGCCAACCAGCCGCTCCAGAAGGCCCATCTCCGTCGCCGTCCACGGCCGCCGGTCAATCCGCATGGTTAAGCCCAACCGGGCCGCGTGGCGCTTGATGTACCACCGCGGGAAGCCGGTCATTCGAACCATACGGCTGAGCACCCGAAAGCGACGATTCAGTCCGCCGAAATAGTGCGCCTTGAGATAAGCGTCGTACTCCGCTCGCCATGTATATTTCAGCTTGGCACGCTTCCGGCGCTCGGCACGGCACTTCAGACAGTACTTCGCCTCGCGTGGAGGGTGCCCGCGACGACGCCCCTCTTCGATGCGTCGACCGCAGATAACACAAGTCATCGCTATTCTCCTTGGCGGTTGTATTCGAACTGAGTCAGGTAGGACTAACTGGTTGCGGGGCAAAACAAAGCTGTACGAAATTTACTAGTCCTCGCCTTCGAGGAAAACCGTCCAGTCGGGCGTGTTCGCGAGAAGTTCCAAAACCTTCTCCGGCTCGGTGCCGAGAAGTTGTCGGCACGTTTCGAGTTCAAACTCAACCTGTTCGGCGATCTGCTTTGCAGCGCAGCGATACGCAAGCTCGCTGCCGGGCGGAATGTCAGCTAATTTCATCGGGCGTCCTTTGGCTGAAGTGGCGGGTTTAGAGATTCGGAAGCCGCTGCCGAGAGGTGGGAAACCTGAGGCAACTAGCGGGAGCCAACTGAGATTCAGATCGCGTCAACCCCTTCCGAAAAAATAGTTGGGGAAATTGGCGGAAAATGTTGAATCAGATGGCCTTGCCAGCAGAGGAAGGCAGAACCGAGGGAGACGACCGAGAACCAAGCCGAATGAGGGCTTTCTCACAGGGTATAATATCCGTGAGACTCGTCCATCTAGAGGGGTCAAAGGTGTCACTCGGCGTATGTGCACTGTGCGCGGATGAGAAAGAATTGCGGGAGAGCCACCTCATTCCCGCTGCCGTGTCGAAAAGCCTGCATCGGGACGTCCCCGGCAGCCAAGAACCTGTATCGGTGACGGCGACTATCACGATGCAGACGTCACGGCAGTTCAAGGGTCATGTCTTCTGCGGGGATTGCGAGGAACGTCTGAACAGAAGCGGCGAAGCGTGGGTGTTGGGGAAGATGGCGAGATTGGAGGGCTTCCCGCTATTGGACGCTCTCAGTGATGTCGCTCCGAGTCTACTTTTTGAGGATGGCGAACTCTACGAGACGGCTGAGATTCCAGCAATCGATGCGGAGAAGTTGGCGTACTTCGGCCTTAGCATGTTTTGGAGGACGGCGGTTCACAGGTGGAAAGGGATAGACGGCAACGTGCGGCAGCTTGGACTTGGACCCTACCGAGAGCCGATGCGCCGGTTTCTCTTGGGTCTCGAGCCATTCCCGACGGGCGTGGTGCTTGCCGTTGGTCTGTGGCCCAATCGGGACACGGTTTGGTATGGCACGTACCTGCCGAGGCTTCACACGACCCAGCCATATCATACGTTCACGTTCTACATTCCCGGTGTGACGTTCATTCTGTGCACGGGTAAGGGAATCCCATCGGAAGTCAGACGGCTTTGTTGTTACTCTGGCAGTGGCAGACCGGTTTTTACAAGTACAAACATCGCTTTGAAGAACGGGAACTTCTACAACGAACTCAAGAAGATGTCGCGCTTGTCGAGGTCACTTGATCCCGCTCGTGTGCCTCATTTCCCTGGCGTTGTCTAGTTTTCATCGCGGTGCTAGCTGTCTTCGACCACCCGTATGGCCCGTCCAGCGGGGGGTCTACAGAACATTGAGCGCGTGGTAGTAGGTTCGTACGGCTTCCAGAGGAGTGGCGTCATTTCCTCGAGTGGGACAGAACTGAGTCAGTGCCTGGAGTCGGTCGAATTCGTCCGCAGAGGTGATTCCGTCTTCGATACCCATTGCTCTACGCGCGTGTTCGCTTAGTTCAACTGGCGAGGAGGATGCCTCCAGAGAACGGCAATAACCCAAAAAGGACAGCAGCGGGGCCACGACCACAATAGACACAACAAGTGCGCTGACCATCCTCTTGAACCGTCAGGCGTTCAGACAAGTCATGTATTGGGAGACCTAAAATGGAACGTGGTCCAAGTTGCAGCCCAGGGCCGTGAGACACTCTTGGTCATGGGGCCGGGACCGGATGCATGCAATTTGCAACGGTTCGTCCCAATCGGGGTTAAAGACCAGAACTCGAACGACCAGTGTGCGGCCTTGCTCTTCTCTACACTCGACGGCAACTGAATCCCACGTTTCCTCGACGCCCTGACGTCGCACACGCTGCCCTACCTTGACCCACAACGAATTGGTCGCGCAACGAAACCGACCGGATTCCCCTGCGTCGCAACTCACCTGGAATGTACCGTCGCTTGGAACTGCGAGAAAGCCATCCTTTTGCATTTGTCCTTCCCCCTGACTCAACCCCGGGGTTGAAGACCGCCAGAAAAGTAACAAGCTAATCTGCTCGTGGTGTTTTTGCTCGTAACACTCTAGAAGCTACCGTGTGCACAATCAAGCCAAATTCTTCAGCCAACTGGGCCGTCGAGTGAAAGAGCTCCGCAAGAGGCATTGCTTCACTCAGGAAGACATGATTTCCTTCGGGTTCTCGGCGAGGCATTGGCAACAAATCGAGGCCGGGAGACCTATAACCCTGAAGACCCTCCTGCGAATCTGTCAGGCGTTTTCCACACCAATGGAGCGCATCGTGAGGGGTCTCGACAAGGGTTTCTACAGGAAGTGAGAGGGGTAGTTTCCTTCAGATCGGCGCGAATGCCTGGCACCAGGAGCGATCTGAGTTCGCCTGCCAGGTCGAAGGGGGCACTCCCGCGAACTGTGAACCCTGCCGAGACCATGTATGTGCGCGCTCCGGGGCTATCTACCGCGCGCGCCGAGTGCACCTGTGCTTTTTGCTAAAGTGCTGGTCAAATGACTGGGAAATGAAGCTGAACGGAGGCTAAATGGCACGCACTCAAAAGACAGTATGTTTCATCGATGACCAGCGGGACGAGATCGATCGGTTTTGCCGATCACTGGGGCGCAGCTTCATAATCGGGGCCGGTACCTCAATACAAGAGGCGCTCCGCGAGCTGACAGCCAAAGGCCACGACAAGCCCGACATCTTCCTGGTGGACATGTACCATGGTGAAGTGGCCGCAACTGCGACTGAGCAGCCAAGACTGAATCAGGCGAGAGCGAACTTCTTGCGCGCGGAGGCTGAATTCAACCGAGTCCTTAAGGAACTTCGCCAAGATGCGGACGGGGGCTTTAGGATACTGCGCGACCTTCGAAGCCAATTCCGCTTGCCTTCTGTGCCCGTGGCTTTCTTTACCAGAAAGGGAACGCTGGACAACGCATTGAGAGCTTATGAGGACGAGATACCGTGCCCGATCATAAAAAAGCCAGACCCCAGCCCTGAGGAAGTTGCTTCAGGCCGAGATGAGAACCTGCCGGATCTATACGATCGGGCTTTCGACGGCGGAGCAGATCGCGTTGCAGCAGACATTGAGCGGGTAATTCGTCGCTCATCGTTTTGGGTCAAATATGGCCAACTCTTAATCGGCGCAGCCATCGGCTACTTGACCAGCATCCTATCGGCGCTTACATTCAAGTGGATCTTCAATTAGCAGCCTCTGTCTCCCGCGCTCGGCGCTCGGGAGGCTCGCTGTCACCTCTACACTCGATTGAATTACAATGCGCGCAGTCTCGGAAAGGAGGACATCGTGGCAGAAGAGGTTCGCCAGGTACAGCACTACTCGACTTCAATTGCGAATAAGGTAGGCGAGGGAGCACGCGCGCTGCGCCGTGCGGGCGTGAACGTCATCGCGTTCTGGGGCTATCCGTACGTAGCTGGCCGGGCGCGAGTCGAATTTATCCCCGAAAATGGCGCCGCGTTTGTTGCCGCCGCAAAGCAGGCAAAGCTCAAACTGAGGAAGAAGAGTGCGGCATTCTACATTCATGGCGACGACCGTCCCGGTGCCGTTGCGGACGCCCTCGTGAAGCGCGCGGATCAATGTGGGCGCAGTGCAGGCGGTCTGCGGCGGAGCAGGACGATACGGCGCCATTGTCTTCCTATCGCCAGCCGCTGTGCGCAAGGCAGCGGTCGCGCTCGGCGCCGCGTATTGAGTCATCAATCCGGCGATTGAACTCTCGCAGGAGAAATGTGACTGGGTTAGTTCATAAACAGTGCTTGGGCCGCGCTGAAGCATAGTTTTCCTCAGGCGCGATATGCGGCGCACGTCTAGAATAGGGCGTGTGGGCAAACTCTTGACGGAAATAGCTGTCGGCGAATCCGACTTGATGCGACGAGACGCGCGGAGCGTGCCCCGCACGCATCGAGCGAGATTTCAATCACTCCAGCCCTCTTTACGAATTACAGGCACTGCTGAGGTAGCTTTATGAGCACTGTTCCAACACGGCTCCCGAGACCGGGTTTCGTGGTCGCCGTTTTCGATGTTCCTTTCCCTATCTCTGTCCCCATTGGGGCTTATTATACCTATGACCCCGTGAAACAAGTCGCGTGCGTAGAAGTCAGCATGCGCGAGGGATCAAGGGCATTTTTTCGAAATAGGCCAATAATCGGCCCAACCTCTTTCAGCGAATTGCAGCAAGCTGCCCGTGAGCTTGAACGCCCTCGTCCCGACAGAAGTTACCTTGCGGCTTCAAGACTTCATGACGGAACTCAGAAAGCCACCTTGAATATTCATACGGGTGCCGACGGAGGCTATGCGGAATGCAAATACTACTCCCAAGTTACGGTTACATTCCTCGTCGATGACCTACAAACCGTCCCTCAAGAGACCGACGCGCTCAAGCGCACCTTCGATATTCTTAATCCATTTTTGGACAAATATAAGATCCTGAACGAGGATTACCGCATAAGTCGCGTTTCGAGGGAGCGAAACTTCTATTTCGCCGCTTGCCATACAAGCTCTCTCACGGACTCTGAATTGGCGTTGACGCCCCATCAACTGTTCACACAACTCTCGCAGCCACGAACCTTTCTCACGGAGCTGGGACACGGCGCAGTGAACATTCTGAGAACCAATAGCTTTGAGCTTCTAGGCCCAAGATCGGCTCTCACTGGCCCTGCGCTGACCTTCTTCAATCAATTCGTGCAGGAAGGATACGAACTACCACTCAGCTACCAGCTCATAATGGAGGCGATCGCGTACCTCCAGCGCTTCCGCGATTACAGGCTGGCCCTCTTGAACGCCGAGACCGCTTTCGAGGTATATGTGATTAATCGCCTTCAGACTCTCATGCTGGATTCGGGAATGCCTGCGGCGCAGGCATCGAGTCTGATCGAGAACGACCAGTCCTACTGGGGCGTGAAGAAGAAAATCCGTCAACTCGATGAATGGACCCAGAGATACTGTGCGCGCAACGGGCTAGTTTGTGCCCCATTTATGAATTCAAATCTATATAACCGATGGAAGACGGATTTGTATGGGCGTAGAAACGCCGCGGTGCATGCTGGCAAATCCGGCTTTTCCTATGCCGACGCTTCCAGCGGTATTGGAATTGCGAAGGAATGCATTGTGTTCCTTGAAGCCCGCACGCCGACTCTCGCTGACAAGATCCAATTGAACCCATTAATGACTGGCTTTCGGGACAACGCAGGCGAGGTTATGTTCTAGTTCTAACCGTGAGTTGAGAACAGTCCGGCTCCCTGGGCCGCACAAAAGCGCGGCCCAGGGAATCGTTCCGACAGGGGCGGCTCTCCGTATCCTCCAGCTGAGACCCCCGCTTGGCCAAGCCCGACTGGCCAGTTAGTCTCACTGTGGTGAGTTTGAGGCCGCTGTCGCAAATTCAAGGAACGATGCGAGCTTCGTGCTCGCCTTGAACTGCGGGATCGGGTCAGGCCCCACGCCTGAAACGTCATGAG
>Ga0209515_10004729_pt1 | contig 18193 bp, 11 predicted proteins | sample Subgroupgradi54m_FD_187454 | JGI IMG/M metagenome (GOLD analysis project Ga0209515, IMG submission 187454) | Subsurface groundwater microbial communities from S. Glens Falls, New York, USA - GMW60B uncontaminated upgradient, 5.4 m (SPAdes)... ...
CCTTCATGGGGCTCAAGTCGATGGGCTGGAAAGAGCGCGAGGCACGCCAGGCGATCGATGCCGTTCGGCCCCACGTGGGTCTGGACGAGCCGCTCGAGGCCGTGCTGCGCAGGTGCCTCGCGGTCATGCGGATTCCGACCCGGCCGGCGCTGGTCAACCCCGCGCCACGCTCGCAGCCTGGGGACTGACGTCCCGGTTCAGCCCTCGTACTTCTTGCGCTTGCGCCACAAGGTCGACGCATCGATGCCTAAGATGGCGGCGGCCTCGTCGAGCGTGGCGGTGCGCGCGATCACGCGCAACACGTGCTCGCGTTCGACGTCCTCGAGGGTGAAGTCGCCGCCCAGGCGCGGGCCGGGCGGCGCTCCCGCCGTCGCCGGGGCCATGCGTTCGGGGAAGGCACCCGGCTCGATGACCTGCGCCGGCCAGAGGATGACCGCGCGCTCGATGGCGTTGCGCAGCTCGCGCACGTTGCCGGGCCAGGCGTACTCGAGCAGGAGCTGCGCGGCGGCGGGGCTGAGCTCGGGCGCGGGCCGGCGCAGCTGGGCGGCGAAGAAGTCGAGGAAGCGGCGCGCCAGGGGCAGGATGTCCTCGCGGCGCTCGCGCAGGGGCGGCAGGCGCACCTCGATGACGCTGAGGCGGAAGAAGAGGTCCTCGCGGAAGCGACCGGCCTTCACGTCGGCTTCCAGATCGCGGTTGGTCGCGGCGACCACGCGCACGTCGGCGCGCCGGGTGCGATTGTCGCCCAGGCGCTCGAACTCGTGGTCCTGCAGGAAGCGCAGGAGCTTGGCCTGCAGGGCGAGCGGGACCTCGCCGATCTCGTCGAGGAAGAGCGTGCCGCCCTCGGCCGACTCGACGCGGCCCTCCTGATCCTTGATGGCGCCGGTGAACGAGCCGCGCACGTGGCCGAACAGCTCGCTGGCGAGCAGCTCCTCCGAGAGCGTCGGGCAGTTGACCGTGACCAGCGGACGCCCGTGACGCCCGCTGCGCGCGTGCAGCAGGCGCGCGGCCACACCCTTGCCGGTGCCGTTCTCGCCGCGCAGCAGCACCGCGGCGTCGGACGCGGCGGCGCGCGAGAGCGTCTCGATGACCGCCTGCATGCGCGGCGCGCTGACCGCCAGCTCGACGTCGGGCGCGACGCCCGCCAGGGTCTCCTCCAGGTGCTGCACGCGCGCCGCCAGCGCGCGCCGCTCCTCGACGCGCTCGACGATGTGGCGGATCTGCGCGGGCGTGAACGGCTTGGGTATGTAGTCCGACGCGCCCCGGCGCACCGCCTCGACGGCGGTGTCGTAGGTCGCGTACGCGGTCATGACCACGATGGCGAGGGCAGGCGAGGCCTCGAGCAGGCGGGGAATCAGCTCCAGGCCGCTGTCGCCACCCAGGCGCAGATCGACGAAGGCGATGTCGAAGTGCTCGCGCGCGAGTGCGTCGATCGCGGCGCTCGCGCCGGCCACGGCCACCACCGTGCTGCCCATGCTCTCCAGGCACACGCTCAGGGTGGTGCGGATGTTCTTCTCGTCGTCGACGACCAGGACGCGCGGCACGGAGTCATCCTAGCGCGAGAAGAAGTAGTAGGCTCGGGGCATGCGCTCGCGTTCGCTGCTCTCGCTGGCCCTGCTCCTCCTCGTCGCCGCGCCCGTGCTCGCCCAGCCGCCGCCGAGCGGGGTCGCGCGTTTCCCCTTCAAGGCCGGCACCAAGGGCTGGGGCTACCTGGGCGTCGACGGCAAGCCGGTCATCGCGCCGGCGTGGCAGAAGGCCATGCCCTTCTCGGAGGGCCTGGCCGCGGTCAAGCGTGACAACGTCTGGGGCTACATCGGCGAGGACGGCAAGGAGGTCATCGCGCCGCAGTTCGCCGCCGCCAACGAGTTCCACGACGGCCACGCCGTGGTCGAGAAGCGCGCCGGCGCCTTTGCCGGCTGGATCGACACCACCGGCGCGCTCGTGCTCGACGCCGAGAAGCTCGATGTCGTGCGCGGCGACGACTTCGCCGAAGGTGTCGCGCTCGCGGTGGCACGCAGCCGGCTGTCGGGCTTCGTCGACACGAGCGGCAAGTGGGTGGTGCCGGCGCAGCTGGCCACGGCCACGCGCTTCTCGGGCGGACGTGCCTATGTGACCACGCAGGACGGCAAGGCCGGCTTCATCGACAAGACCGGCAAGCTGGTCATCGAGCTGTCGCCCAAGGCGACCACCGCCTTCTTCCACGAGGACCTGGCCTACGTGCACCAGCCCGACGACAAGCACGTCTTCCTGCGTCCCGACGGCAGCGTCGCCTTCGAGGTGGTCGTGGGCGCGGGCGACAAGCCCGCCTTCGGCGACTTCGCCGAAGGTCGCGCCGGGTTCCGTTCGAAGGACCTGTGGGGCTTCATCGACGCCACCGGCGTCGTGGTGGTCAAGCCCAAGTACCGCGCCGTGCTGCCCTTCTCGGGCGGCCTGGCCGCCGTGTGGGACGAGAAGAACCGCGCCGGCTTCGTCGATGCGACCGGCAAGGTGGTCATCAAGCCGCAGTACACCGAGGCGCAATCGTTCCGGGACGGCCTGGCCCGGGTGGAGAACGGCAAGAAGGGCTGGGTGTACGTGAATACGAAGGGGAAGGTCGTGGCCAAGGCGGAGTAGGACGCGAAGGCTCGCGTCGATCGAGCTGGCTAAGGCAAGCCGTCGGGCCAGTGGGCCGAGACGCGGACCAGGTCCAGGCGGGCCCAGTCGGGCGAGCCGGGGGCGCCCAGGATGCCCTGGATGAGGAAGGTCGTGGTGACGCCGCCGGGGGTGAGGACCGGGGCGGCCTGGAGGACGAAGCCGTCGATGGCGTCGGCGAGGGGGGCGACCTGGGAGCCGGTGGGCCGGACGAGACCAGCGACCAGACGGTTGCGCGTGCTGGGGGGGCCCGCGTCCTGCAGCAGGACCCAGGCGGCGTGGTCGACGGTGGCGAGGGCGCCGATGCCGCGCGGGTAGACCCCCGGCGCGGGGGAGCGCAGCAGAGGGTGCCAGCCGCCGTCGTCGGTGAAGATCTCGGCCGAGCGATCGACGGACTGGCAGGCGGTGACGACCAGCTTCGCACCGACGGGGATGACCTGGTTTTCCTCGCGGTCGCCGTAGGTGTGGTCGGCGTCGACGCCGAGGGCGATGCGCTCGGTCGAGACCGGGTCGGCGGCGTTCGCGGGGATGCGGTAGGCGAAGAGACCGCCGTTTGCGATATCGATGGGTCCGGAATCGAGGCAGTCGCAGGAAATGGCGCAGGGCGTCGCGGCCGCGGGCAAGGACGGCGCGTGGTCGTCGGCGACCACGACGAAGCCCTCGGGGGTCACGGTCACCGAGGGGGCGCGCGTGGCCGGGCCGCCGAGCGGGGTCCAGGGGCGGGCCAGGTGGGCACCGGTCTCGTCGAAGGTCGCCACGCGCACGCCGACGCCCGTGTACATGCTGTTGCCGAGGACGGCGAGGAGCTGGTGGGTGGCGACGTCGAAGGCGAGCTGCAGGTCGCCGAACAGCTTCTCGTAGAGCACCTGCACGGGACCGAGGTGGCCGTCGGTCAGGTCGACCGTGGTGTACTTGGCGGTGCAGCTCTTCTTCGCCAGCCCGCAGGAGGAGTCGTCGCACTCGACCCAGGAGACGCCGGCGCGGCCGTCGCCGAGCGAGACGACCTGGACGCTGCGGAAGCGGTGGTCGAAGGTGAGCGGGTATTCCTGGTGCACGGGCAGGGGCGAGCCGAGCGTGGCGCTGTCGCCATCGATCGTGGCGACGGCGAGCGTGATGACGGTGCGCTTGCAGGCGTCGGGACATTGATCGGGCGGGATGGCCTCGGGACCGGCGCAGTCGGGACACAAGGCGGTGCCGGCGGCGGTGGCGCGCGCAACCAGGACGTGGTCCTCGTCGATCGCGGCGAGCGCCAGGCCGCTCATGCCCTGGGGCGAGCCGAGGGTGCCGACGGTGGTCGCCTGGAGCTCATCGAAGGGTGGCGGTGGCGGTGGCGGTGCGCCCGCGTCGGCGCTCGGGGCGGTGTCGGGGGTCGGGCCGCCGCACGCGGCGCCGAGCGCGAGCAGGGCGGCGAAGGCGGTCGCATGGAGCCGATAGGCCAAGTCAATCATGTTCAGGTCCCTCCTTCGAGCTTCTGACTCGTGAAGATAGGGCCGCCCGATCAGCTTGCGAATCTGGATTATCCGAACATGACTGTTCGACTGTCACGAACCATCCGTACCGTCTCGTCTACAAGGCAACCACAAGCATCGTGAGCGGGCCCAAGGGTCGTGCCTCTTGATAATGAAGACATTGGTATGCACGTTTCGCGCGTCTCGAACGTGGGCGGCCTCGCCCTGTGCGCCCTGCTGATGCTTGCCTGCGGTGACGAGGGTGATCCGCCCGCCATCTCGAACCTGGCGTACGGCCCCGCCACGATCGCATCAGGACAGCAGAGCAACATCACCGGCAGCTTGCGCTTCGATGATGCCGATGGCGACCTCGCGCAGCTGGGCGTGGCGTTCACGCTGCCCAACGGGACCGTGCAGGAGCTGCCGCTCACCAGCCTGCAGGGTTACACCGGACAGACGACGGGACAGGTGGCGCTGACGCTGGCGCTGGTGCCGCCCATGGCGGGCAGGTACACCTTCGACGTCTGGCTCACCGATGGTGGAGGCCACACGTCGAACCGGCTGAGCGGGACGCTGCAGGCGCAATAGCAGGCCTACGCGACCCGGCACGCCTCCTCGAAGTCGAGGCGCGGGTTGCGCGGGTGCAGCTTGCCCGGGTCGCCGTAGCCGAGGTTGAGCAGGAAGTTCGACTTCCACTCGCCGTCGGGGAAGAACTCAGCGTCGACCTTGGCGCTGTCGAAGCCACCCATGGGGCCGCAGTCGAGGCCGAGCGAGCGCGCCGCCATCATGAGGTACGCGCCCTGCAGCGAGCCACTCTGCAGCGCCACGTGCGCCTGGCGTTCCGCGGGCACGCCAGCGAACCAGGCGCGCGCGTCCACGTGCGGCATGAGCTTGGGCAGCTTGTCGTAGAACTTCAGGTCGTGGGCCACGATGGCGGTCACCGGGGCGGTGCGCGTCTTCTCGACGTTGCCGGGCGCCACCGCAGGCAGCAGACGAGCCTTGCCCTCGGCGCTGGTCACGAACACCACGCGCATGGGCTGGGTGTTGGCGGTCGTCGGACCCATGCGGGCGAGCTCGTACACCTGGCGCAGCAGCGCCGGGTCGACCGGCCGGTCCTGCCAGCCGTTGTGCGTGCGCGCGTCCAGGAAAAGCAGCTTCTGGCCTTCTTCGTTCAGGATCGACATGGCACCTATATGAGGCCTGTGCTATGGACTAACAATGGCGAAACGTCCAAATAACTTGTCCAAGCGTCCAGAACGGGCAGACGAACGAGTGGACGTGCTCGCCGACCTCCTGGCCACCACGCGCATGACCAACCTGGTGTTCGGGAGCTTCGAGCTGGGCACGCCCTGGGCGCTGCGCGTGCCCGAGCGCGGCGATCTGTCCTTCTACGTGGTCTCGCGCAACGGCGCCTGGCTCGAGGTCGACGGCGTCGACAAGTCGCTGGCGCTGTCGGCGGGCGACGTGGTGTTCCTCCCGCGCGGGCCGCGCCACACCCTGCGCGACGCCACGCGCCGCCCGGTCGCCGTGCACGAGCTGGGCAAGGCCGAATGCTCGGGCGTGCACTCGGGCGCCGCACCGGTGAAGCTGGGCGGCGACGGCCCGGTCACCTCGCTCGTGGCCGGCTGCTTCCGCTCCAGCTCGAACGTCTACAACCCGCTCTTCGCGGCCTTGCCGCCCATCGTGCACCTGCCCGCCGGCGACGCCACGCTGTCGCCATGGGTGGCCGCGACCGTGCAGCTCATCCTGGCCGAGAGCCAGTCGCCCGGCCTGGCCAGCGAGGTGGTGCTCGGTCGCCTGGTCGATGTGCTGCTCATCCAGGCGCTACGCGCGCAGGCGCAGAAGCCCGCGTGCAAGGAGCACGGCCTGCGCGCGCTGCGCGATCCCGGCGTGGGCGCCGCGCTGCAGATGATGCACGCGCGCCTGGAGAAGCGCTGGACGGTGGAGGAGCTGGCGCAGGCCGTGGGCCAGTCGCGCTCGGGCTTCGCGGCGCGCTTCCACGAGCTGGTGGGCGAGCCGCCGCTCTCGTACCTGGCCCGCTGGCGCATGACCAAGGCGGCGGCGCTCCTGCGCGACACCGACGAGAGCATGACCGAGGTGGCGGGGAAGGTGGGCTACGACAGCGGAGCGGCGTTCAACAAGGCATTCAAGCGCTGGCAGGGCGACGGCCCGGGCGCGTACCGCAAGGCCGCGCGACTCGCTAGCGCACCTGCTCGCCCAGCAGATCGAAGCGGCCCATGACGCCGGCGAAGAAGAACACGTTGGCCTGCGGGTCGTTGATGTCCTGGTAGCCGCTCTGGCCGGGGGCGTCCTGGCTGACGAACATCGACAGGCTGGCGCCCACGACCGGGGCGATGGCGACCTCGGGGGTCACGCGGTAGTCGAGGCCGACCTGCAGGCGCGCCAGCTCCAGCCCCTGCAGCGAGGTGTTCTTGCCCGAGTCGGGCGACAGCCACAGGCCGCGCCAGCCGGTCGACAGGCCGATCCACGGGTCGAGCGCCTCGGCGGGCAGGAAGTGCCACGCCGCCTGCACGCCGGCGCTGGCGCCCAGCACGTTGGTGGAGTCGGCGAGCGCGTCGCCTGACTGGAAGCCGGAGAAGCTGCCGTAGAGACCCAGCTCGAGGTGCGGGATGATCCGGTAGCCGACCTGCAGCTCGGCCGAGCCGCCGGCGCCCGACAGATCGCCCAGCGAGCTCATGCCCGAGCCGATGTCGCCCGTGCCCTGGGTGTAGCCGGCGCCGACGCCGATCTCGAGCGCGTGGGTGACCGCGGGGATGGTCGCGCGCGACAGCGAGCCGGCGTCCTCGTCAGCGAGCGCCGCGCCGGCCGAGAGCAAGGAGAGAGAGGACACGATCGTGAATGCGGAGACGAGTGACTTCATGACGGACGCAACCTTTCGGGAGCACGTATCCAGAGCGGGCGGCGTGGGCTCCTGGGCGCGCCGCTCCTCGACCGGCCATGCGCCGGTCGGTCGCGCGCCCGAGTGCAGCGCGCCGACACCCTTGTAGATGCTCGGGTTGCCCGGGAGACGCGGCGGGCAGGGAAAACTCTGGGGTAGCAGGGATGCAACAATCAGGCGGCGTCGGCGTCTGCCGCGGCCAGCCACGGTGCCAGCGGCCTGGCGCGCACCGCCTCGACCAGCAGGTCGCGGAAGGCGAGCACCTTGCGCGGCACCTGTCCGCTCGACGGGTAGAGCAGCACGTAGCCCTCGCCGCGCACGCGGAACGTGGGCAGCACGCGCTCGAGCTCGCCGCTCGCGAGCAGCGGCTCGGCCAGGTACGAGGGCAAAACGCCCACGCCCGCGCCCGCGCGCAGCGCCGCGCGCGCGAAGAACACGTCGTCGCACAGCACGCGCGCGCGCAGGTTGTCAGGCAGGCCCAGTTGCCGCGGCGTGACGGGACGGAACAGCACCCAGTCGTGCCCGGCGTCGCCCACGCTGCGTGGCATGCCGCGGCGCGCCAGGTAGGAAGGCGCAGCGTACAGATGTCCCTCGACCCGGCTGAGGCGGCGCATGGTCAGCGACGAATCCTCGAGCCGGTGCAGGGCGACGCGCACGGCCACATCGAAGCCTTCGGCGACGAGATCGATCGAGCGGTGCGTCAGGGTCAGGTCCACGTGCACGTCGGGGTAGCGCTCGACGAAGCGTGCCACCACCTGGGGCAGCACCGTGACGCCGAAGTCGGCGGGCGCGGCCACGCGCAGCTCGCCCGCGGGCTCGTCGTTGCCCTCGGGCAGGCTGCCCACGGCCTGGCGCAGCGTGGCCAGGTGGCCGGCGGTGCGCTGGTAGAGCGCGTTGCCCGCGGTGCTGAGCGCCACGCGCCGGGTGGTGCGGTGGAGCAGCTCGACGCCCAGCTGCGCCTCGAGGCGCGCCAGGCCGCGGCTGACCGTGCCCTTGCTGACGCCCAGGCGCTGCGCGGCGGCCGAGAAGCTGGCCGTCTCGGCCACGGCCACGAAGATGGAGAGCAGACCCAGATCGAGTGGAACCGTCACATTGCCATGAGATGAAGCGCACCGCCCGGTCGTTGCTCCTGCGCGGCCGGCCCTTGCCCCGGGCCGGCCTGACGCGCGATGATGTCACGTGCCATCCGCGTCGCAGCTCGACTTTGTAGGCACGGAGCGCTTCGAGATTCTCGGGCGCATCGGCGCGGGCGGCATGGGTGTCGTCTACGAGGCGCTCGACCGCGAGCAGGGCAGCCGGGTCGCGCTCAAGATGCTGCGCCGGCTCGAGCCCGACGCGCTCCTGCGCTTCAAGCAGGAGTTCCGCGCGCTCGCCGACGTCAACCATCCCAACCTGGTCGGCTTGCGCGAGCTGGTCTGCGCCGACGAGCAGTGGTTCGTGACCATGGAGCTGATCGAGGGCGTGGACTTCCTGCGCTGGGTCAGGCCTGGCCACGTGGTCGCCTACGCCGACACGCTCATCAGCGATCCCACGCCCACCGCCGAGGAGCCGCGCCCTGACCTGGTGGCCGGCCCGCCCGGTCGTCTCGACGTCGGTCGCCTGCGCGCCGCGCTGCACCAGCTGGGCGCCGGCATCAGCGCGCTGCACCGGCTGGGCAAGCTGCACTGCGACATCAAGCCGTCCAACGTGCTGGTCACCCGCTCGGGGCGCGTGGTGCTGCTCGACTTCGGGCTCATGACCGACCTCGAGCTGGACGTGCGCCTGCGCAAGGCCGAGACCATCGTCGGCACCGCCGGCTACATGCCGCCCGAGCAGGGCGCGCAGGCCACCCTGACCGAGGCCGCCGACTGGTACGCGGTCGGCTCCATGCTCTACGAGGCGCTGACCGGCCGCCTGCCCTACTCGGGCAGCACGCTGCAGATGCTCATGGCCAAGCGGCAGCAGGATCCGCCGCCGCCCGAGAGCCTGGTCCCCGACGCGCCCGCGGATCTGGCCGGCCTGGCCATGGAGCTCCTGCGCCGCGACCCCGCCACCCGGCCCAGCGGCAAGGACGTGCTGCGCCGCCTGGGCGCCGCCAGCGAGGTCACCGCCACGCGCACCGAGCGGGTGCCGCTGGTGGGCCGGCAGCAGGAATGGGCCGTGCTCGAGGCGGCGCTGGCCAGCACCGGGCGCGGCACGCCCGCGTGCGTGATCGTGCACGGCCGCTCGGGCATGGGCAAGAGCACGCTGGTGCGTCGCTTCCTCAACGACGTCGGCGATCGCGCCGTGGTGCTGGCCGGACGCTGCTACGAGCGCGAGTCGGTGCCCTACAAGGCGCTCGACAGCGTGGTCGACTCGCTGTGCCGCCACCTCTTGCGCCTGCCCGCCGACGACGTCAAGGCGCTCGCGCCGCGCGACGCCGGGGCGCTCATGCGCGTGTTCCCCGTGCTCAGCCGGGTCGTGGCCCTGGGCAGCGGTCGCCAGCCGGTCATCCCCGACACCGGCGAGCTGCGCCGGCGCGCCTTCGCCGCCCTGCGCGAGCTGCTCGGCCGCCTGGCCCAGCGGCGGCAGGTGGTGCTGTTCATCGACGATCTGCAGTGGGGCGACGCCGACTCGTCGATCCTGCTGGGCGAGCTGCTCGCGCCGCCCGAGCCGCCGCCCTTGCTGCTGGTCTGCTGCCACCGCACCGAGGAAGGTGCGGCCAGCCCGCTGCTCGCACGCATGCTCGAGCCGCGCGACGGCGTGCAGATGCAGGAGCTGTCGATCGAGGCGCTCGACGACGCCGACGCGCGCACCCTGGCGCGCGCGCTGCTCGGCGACAGCGACGACCGGCCCGCGCTGGCCGCGCGCGAGGCGCGGGGCAGCCCGTTCCTGCTGGTGCAGCTGGCCCAGCACCTGCAATCGGGCGAGGCCCTCGACGGCACGGTGCGCTTCGAGGAGCTGGTGCGCGCGCGCACGGCGCGTCTGAGCGCGCGCAGCGTGCGCCTGCTCGAGGTCGTCGCCGTCGCCGGCAAGCCGCTGGGCAAGGACATCGCGCGCGAGGCCGCCGGCCTGGACGCGCTCGACGACGCGCTCGCGCCGCTGGTCGCCGGGCAGCTGCTGCGCACCAGCCGCGCGCACGGCCGCGACACCGTCGAGTGCTACCACGATCGCATCCGCGAGACCGTGGTCGGCCTGCTCGAGGCCTCGCGGGCCAGCGCGCACCACGCGCAGCTGGCGCGCACGCTCGAGGCGCGCGGCGCCGAGGATCCCGAGGCGCTGGCGCTGCACTACGACGCCGCCGGGCAGCGCGAGCGCGCCGGCGTGTGGACCGCGGTGGCCGCCGATCGCGCCGCCGCCGCGCTCGCCTTCGATCACGCGGCGCACCTCTACCGGCGCGCCCTCCTGTGGAAGCCGGTCGGCGACGAGGAGCGGCGCGACCTGCACGGCAAGCTGGCCGCCGCGCTGGCCAGCGCCGGCCACGGCCACGAGGCCGCGCAGGCCTACCTGGTCGCGGCCGCGGGCGCCACGCGCGAGCTGGCGCAGGAGCGCCGGCAGCTGGCCGCGCAGCAGTTCCTGCGCGCCGGCTACGTCGACGAAGGCGAGGCCGTGCTCAAGCAGGTGCTGGCGCAGGCGGGCCTTCAGCGCCCGCCCGAGACCGCGCGCGGCATCCTCACCGGCATCGTCTGGCAGCGCCTGCGCATCCGCATGCGCGGCTACGGCTTCGTCGAGCGCGCGGCCAGCGCCGTGCCTGCCGACGAGCTGGCCCGCGTCGACACGCTGTGGTCGGTGGCCACCGGCCTGGGCGTGGTCGACTTCCTGCGCCCGGTCTACTTCCAGCAGCTGCACATGCTCGCGGCGCTGCGCGTGGGCGAGCCCAACCGCATCGCGCTGGCGCTCGGCCTCGAGGCCAGCACGCTGGTGGCGCAGGGCCCGGCCAGCGCACCGCGGGCCGCGCGCCTGCTCGCGGCCGCGAACCAGCTGGCCACGCGCACCGGCGACGCCACCGCCATCGCCACCACCACGCTCTCGACCGGGCTCACCGACATGCAGCTGGGCCGCTGGGCCAGCGCGCTGGCCTGCTTCGAGGCCGCCGAGGTGATGCTGCGCGAGCGCTGCTCCAACGTGTCGTGGGAGCTCAACACCGCGCTGCTGCTGGCGGGCACCTGCCTCAGCTTCCTGGGCCGGTTCGACCTGCTGCAGCAGCGCACGCCCGCCATCCTGCGCGAGGGCCAGGAGCACGGCGATCTGTACCTGTCGACCACCGCACCCAGCTTCCTGCACCTGTCCTGGCTGGCCGCCGACGACCCCGAGGGCATGCGCAGCGCGGTGCGTACGACCATGGCGCGCTGGTCGCCGCGCGGCTACCACGTGCAGCACTCGGGCGCGCTGACCGCCGAGTGCGGCGCCGATCTCTACGACGGCGACGGCGAATCGGCGTACAAGCGCGTGCTGGCCGACTGGCCGCGCCAGGGCCTCTTGCTCAAGTCGGCGCTGGCGCGCCACGGTGCGCTCTCGCTCCTGGGCCGCGCGGCGCTGGCCGCGGCGCGCTCGCCCGACGCCGACAGCTTGCGCGCTGCCAGGGACGCCGCGCGCAAGCTCGAGCGCGACCACGCGCCCTACCCGGCCGCGCAGGCGCTGCTGGTGCGCGGCGGCATCGCGGCCATGAAGGGCGACAAGCGCCAGGCGGCCGCGCTGTACGCGCGCGCCGTCACTGCCTTCGACGACCTGGAGATGCTGGCGCTGGCCTCGGCCGCGCGCCGCCGGCTCGGCCAGGTGCGTGGCGGCGACGAGGGCCAGGCGCTGATCGCCGAGGCCGACCTGGCCCTGACGCGCGAGCGCGTGCGCAAGCCGTCACGCTTCGCCGCCATGCTGGCGCCCGCGCCGAGTCTGGACTGAATGAGGTAGAGGCGTGAAGAGAGGCGGGAAGAGAGGCGGGGGTCAGCGCAGCGTCGTCAGTTGACGCTGCACTGGTTGGCCACGCCGTCGCCGCCGCAGATCGACGGGCTGGCGCAGCCGCCGCACTGGAGGAAGCCACCGCAGCCGTTGGAGGCCCGGCCGCAGCGCGCGCCCTGGTCCGCGCAGGTGAGCGGCTGGCAGCCCGTGGGCGGCACGTCGTACGGACCGATGTCGCGGCCGAACGGACGCGCCGTGCCGTCGAGGTCGATGTCCAGCTCGCCCGGCGTGCCCACGCCCAGCTCGGCCACCGAGCCGCCGCGGCGGAGCTCGCCGGGAAGCGGGTGGAACGAGTGGCCATCGGCGGTGGCGCCGGGAGACGCGCTCACCTGGCCCGCGTCGAAGAAGGAGCCCAGCGTCGAGAAGCGCAGGTTGCCCTCGATACGATTCGCGTTGCTGCGGAACCACTCGTTGGAGCGGTTGAGCGTGCCGGAGTCCTGCGCATTGAGCGGCCCCAGCCCCACCTGGCTGCGCTGCACCGTCTCGGCCACGGCGGCCGAGCCGAGCGTGACGAACAGGTTGTTGCGGATCTGGTAACCGCTGACGTGCGAGCCACTCATGGTCACCTTGAGGACCGTGCTGCTGTTGTTGATGAGCGCGTTGTTGACGATCTGCGCCAGCGCCACCACGGTGCGGCCGTACAGCACATTGTTGACCAGCAGCGACGGCGGTCCCGGGTCGCTGCCGAAGGTGCCGGGCTCGGGCGGATCCGACGAGGCGAAGCGCGTCTCCTGGATGGCGATCTCGCCCGCCACCAGGCTGTTCTGCACGCGCGCCGCGTAGCTGGTGCGGATGCCGACGCTACCGCTGGCGGTCCAGTCGCTGCGGCTACCGCGCACGACCGAGCGGATGACCTCGGGCTGCGCGGCCAGGATGCCGATACCCGCGTTGCCGGCCACGATGAGGCTGCCCGCGACCTTGGGATTGACGGCGTTGATGGCCACGATGCCGCTGTACGGCGGTGCATCGATCACCGAGTCGGTGACCGTGCACGTGCCGGTGCAGTAGAGGATGGGGAACGGCGACCAGGGCGTCTGGCTCGAGGCCACGCCGCGGTACTCGACGTTGCGCAGCGACAGCGACCCCGGGCTGTGCACCGCCGCGAGGCCGAGCGGCTGGCACGCCCACATGTCGTGGCGCGCCGGATCGCAGGTGATGCTGACCGGCAAGACGCGCAGGTTGCTGAGCGACACCCGTCCGCTGGCGACGCGGAACATCGGGTGGTTCCAGGAGCGGAACTCGCCGCTGCCGAAGGTCGCGTCCCAGCTCGACTGGTCGCCGGTGACCAGCACGGGATTGCTCGCCGGGTCGAAGACGCGGAAGGTCGGGTCGTAGCCGCCGAACACGGCCACGTCGACGCTGGCGCCCGCGTCGAAGGTGACGCGCTCGGGATAGGTGCCGCCGGCGACCAGGATGCGGTTGCGGTTGGGGCCGAGCAGGGCCAGGGCCTGGTTGATGCTGGCGAACGGCAGGGCGCGCGAACCGTTGCCGCTGGCCGCGCCCGCGCGCACGAACACGAAGTTGGCGTCGTTGACGGCGACGTCAGCCTGCGCCGTCCGACCTGCCACCGAGACCGCGTCGCAATTGCGCGCGTCGACGCGGTAGCGGTAGACGAGGCCGGGCGCACCGGTGCGATCCAGGTACGAGCTCATGCCGCCCGAGCGGCCCACGGTGGCCAGGGGCGCGAAGGCGCCCAGGCCGTCGGCGCGCTGCACGATGTAGTCGGTGGCGGCGTCGGCCGGCCATTCCACCAGCAGACCGCCGGGCACGTTGGTCAGGCGCGGCGGATCGACCGCGGCGGCCAGGGTGCAGCGTGCCTGGCGCACCGAGCGACCCGGTGTGGCGCCATCGCGACGCGCTTCCACGTAGGCGACGATGCGCGTGTTGGGCGCGACGCCCGCGTAGGTGGCGGTGACCTCGGTCTCGCTGGCGGCAACCTGGCCGACCACGCCACGGCTGGGATCGACGACCGCATAGGTGCTCGCCAGCGACGAGCCGGGAATCCAGCGCCAGCGGATCTGGTTGGTGGCCAGGGCGCGGCCATCGAAGTGGCTGGGCGCGGTCAGGGTCGCGCCGGCGATGGACAGGCCGTTGCACGACCATCCGTGGCTGGTGAAGATCTCGCACACGGCGTCGGCGGGGCGACCGAGCGAGGCATTGCTGGCGATGAAGCTGGCCATGTTCTCGGTGCTGACGTCGTTGCCGACGTGGGCCATGGCGTACGCCACCGCCGAGGCCGGGATGCTCATGTGGTCGTCGTCGGCGCGCTGCGGATTCCAGCCCATGATGCGGGCGAAGCCGAGGTCCTGCCAGTTGCTGTCGGTCCAGTCGTACATGATCGACGCGCGGCTACCCATCAGCTTCTTGCTGTAGCCGGGATCGTTGTCGGCCGGGCGCGCGAAGGTGACGTCGTTCTCGAGGCAGGAGCTGCTGCCGCTGTCGCAGTAGCCTCCGCCACTGGCGTTGTCCTTGGCGCCGAAATAGTTCGTGTAGCCGAAGACATGGAAGGTCAGGTAGTCGGCGATCGACTCGGCGCTGTTGCGCGTCGGATGCTTCTGGAACTTCTCGTTGTCGGGGTTGGTGAGGGTGAGCATGGTGTACTTGTTCATGTAGCCGTCGAGGTCGCCGCCGTTCTGGCGAATGGCCTCGCACATGAGGAAGTGGCCATACTCGTGCACCGCGATGCCGACCGAGTCGGAGCGGTCGGAGGACCTCGACATGCCGTAGATGTCGCCGTCGAGGATGGCGTTGGTCAGCGCCCCGGCGGGCAGCGCCGCGGTCAGGATGCCACCCAGGATGCGCGCCTGCCCGCAGATGGTCGTGGTGGTATGGCCGTTGACCGCGCCGATGAGCCCGTCGGCGGGGAAGCCGAGGATCATCTTCGCCTTGCGCGGGTAGATGCCATAGAACTGGGGCGCGAAGCGCGCCGCCAGCTGCGCGCCGATCAGCCAGCGCACGCTGGGCGCGTTGGCGACCCACTTCGATTCCCCGTCCGAACGGCCGACCCGGCCGACGTCGAGGGTGTCGGTGAGGAAACCATTGTAGGTGACCCACATCCAGGGCGTGTCGAGCTCGACCGAGAGCGTGTACTCGATGTCTCCGCACAGGTCGTCGAAGTGGTACCAGCCGTCACTGCCGATGGCGGCCTCGGTGTGGAGCAGGCCAATCGGACCGCCGCGCGCGCGCATGCGCGCGTTGCGGATGGGCTCGGGACGGCCCTTGTCGGGCCCGACGTAGCTCACCACCGGGTTACCAGTCGCCGGGTCGATGACGAAGACCTGGCCGCTGTTGCCGCGCTTGCCGGTCAGGGCGCAGATGCCGGTGTTGGCCAGCTCACGGATGAAGTCGATCGCGTCGCTGATGCCCTGCGCGGCCTTCTGCAGCACGTCGCCGATGGTGCCGCCCAGCTCCTTGATGCGGTTGGCGATGAAGTCGGCGGCGTCGCTGATCGCGTCGCCGATCGCGTCCACGGCGTCCTCGACGAAGTCGAAGAAGCCGCGGGCGCCGCCCGGCGAGCCGGATTCGCACGTGTCGCGCAGGTGGATGGGCTCGAGCGTGAAGCCGGCCTCGGCGAGCCGGCGCGGATCGAGGCTGCCGTCGGCGCGCAGGAAGCTGTCCAGGACCGGGTGCGGCGTGTGCACGGGGCGGAACTTGTCGAGCCGGGGGTTCAGATCGATGGCCGAGACGGTGCCCGTGACCTTGATGAGGATGTTCCACTGCACGCCGGTGGCAATGGCGTACTCCCAGTAGCCACCCTGGTAGTTGCCCACGTCGAGGTGGCCCATCTGGTTGGGGTTGTACTCGTCGAAGTACGGCTGGCGCGAGTGGCGGAAGTGCAGCAGATCGAGGGCGCCGAGCTCGCGCGGCTGACGCACGAACACGCGTCCGTAGTAGAACGTCGGCACGTTGGCGGCGTCCCGCTCGGGCAAGAGGGCCAGTTGCTGGCCGCGCAGGCGATCGAAGTCAGACATGGCCTCGGCCGGCGTCTGCGCCGGCGCGGTGGGCGTGTCGGCCACCGGAGTCGGTGGCTCGTCCTCGGTGGCCTGAGCGGGGCGAGCCGCCGCGAGGGCCAGGATCAGGGTCAGCGCCGGAGCGCAGGTACGAAGCAATCTCATGGTCAACCTCATGGTTCAGGCCTGGGCTCAGCGGATAAGGGACAGGTCGTAGGGTGCGTCGTCAGCGCCGTCGTCGAGGCGCGTGACCTTGATGAAGGCCGCGCCCGCGGGTGGGCTGAAGCGCAGCATGGGCGCGGGCACGAAGTCGGCGGCGCTGTCGTTGGCGTGAGCGATCACGGTCTGGCCATCGGCCGCGAGCACGGCCAGCGCCAGATCGACGGGGCGGTCGCCCACCGGGGACACATGCAGCTCGATGATGGAGCCCGCCGCCACGCTGATGGGGATCAGGTCGACGTCGTCGTGGCTGGCCAGGTTGTGCAGCTCGTGCGCGAAGTTGCGCGAGCGCTGCCTGACGTCCTCGATGGTGTCGTCGGGCTCGAAGGCGTCGACGATGGCCGTGGGCGTCTTGAGCGCCACGTCGACGCGCGCGAGCGAGTGCGAGCTGTCGAGGACCACGAAGGGCGCGGTCTCGCCGGCCAGGCGCGCCGCGTCGCGCTCGCGCGAGCTGGTCGCGCGCACCAGGTGCAGCTTGCCGGCGGGCGCGTGCGCGATCCTGTAGTGGCCGTGCTCGTCGGCGCGCACGTGCAGCCAGGTGTCGTCGACGAGCGCCTCGACCAGAGCGCCGGGGAGCACCAGCGCAGGTCGGTCCGGGCTGGTCGGCGGGGCGAACACGGTGCCGTTGATCTCGCAGTCACCGCGACGGATGACGGCACTGGCCTGCGCCACCACCTCGTCGGCGAGGGACGCGGTCGCGGTCACGCGGAAGCAGCCCGCGGGCGCGGCCGAGGCGTACCAGACCGGATCCAGGATGAACGACACGCCGCCGTCCACGACGTGCGACTGCGAGAGGGTCGGGGTCGCGCAGGGAGACAGCGTGACGACCGTCTGATCGGCCACCAGCGCGTCGAGGTTCACGCCGATGCTGGGCAGCTGGTCGACAGCGGAACCCACGGCGTATTGCAGGGCAGGCGCGCCGGGCCGGACCTGCAGCACGACCTTGGCGCAGTCGACGCCGTTCGTAGCACGGCTGTTACTGCCCGGCGGTGACGGCGGCGCGGACGGCGAGCAGCCGGTGAAGACGAGAATGGAGGTCGCTACGAGCACGGTTCTCACGGATGGCTCCTTTCGGGGGGCACGTGGCCCGACCCGCTTTGCAACCGTCGCGCCAGGCATCGAGGACGAGTAATCCCGGGTCGTTGAGCGCGTCCGCACCCGAACGCAGAGCGGCGCGGGCCGCTTGTCACAGCCGAAACCGGTGGTTGTCTCGATCGGTGTGACAAGCGGCAGGCAGAGTTGCGACAGGCCGGCCGGCCGGCGCGCAACTGCGGGGAATCGCATCGGCAGCGCGGGTGGCACGCCTCCTGCTGTGCGCGCTGCAAACGATCCAGCCAGGAGCTGCCGCTCGATGCGACCTTCGCCGAATGCTTCCTTTGTGCCTCTCCTCCTCGTTCTCGCCGTCAGCGCGTGCAGCGACATCGATGCACCCTTGCCGGCCTCGCCCGCCGACCTCGCCGACATCGCCGACCGCGACCTCGCCGCGACCGCCGTGGATGGGTTCGCCATCGAGATCGATGCCAGCGCGATCGCGACCGCCCAGCTCAACGTCGACTACGGCGCGGGCGGGACGTTCGCGAACGGTGCCGTCAACACGGCGCGCCTGAGCGCGGGCTCACACTTGGTGTGTGCGCCCGCGTCCTGGGATTGCGTGCAGTTCGACGTCAGCGACACCGGCGCGGTCGACTACGACGCGAGCCTGAACGGCGTCCTGTCCGGGCGCGGTAGCCATCGCCTGACCCTGGTCGGTACCGATCTGACGCTCGACCTCACCGCGCTCGACACCGACTTCTTCAACCTGAACTACAACCAGATCGGTGGCCGTGAGCTGCCCAAGGGCCAGCCGGCCACCTTGCGTGTCCTGCCCGGCTCGTACACGCTGTGCGCGCCGTCGTCGTGGGACTGCGTCAGCTTCGTCGTGAGCAAGGCCGGCACGGTCGACTACGAGACCGACCTCGACGGCTTCTTGCACGGCCGCGGTGGCCGCGTGCTCACCCTGACCGGCGCGTCCATCACCATCGACCCGACCGCGATCGACGCTGACAACTTCAACCTGAACTACAACCACATCGGCGGCAGCGACTTCGCCAGGCAGGTCAAGTCCTTCTCGCTCCTGCCGGGCAGCTACACCTTCT
>Ga0209515_10004730_pt1 | contig 18193 bp, 14 predicted proteins | sample Subgroupgradi54m_FD_187454 | JGI IMG/M metagenome (GOLD analysis project Ga0209515, IMG submission 187454) | Subsurface groundwater microbial communities from S. Glens Falls, New York, USA - GMW60B uncontaminated upgradient, 5.4 m (SPAdes)... ...
AAGAGTCCTGACCAAAATTTTGTCTACTACTACTACTACTACTACTAGTGCTATTACTGATTGGTATTATATCCGCAAAGACAAAACGAGATTTCTCGCGGCGAGCATTATTACCCCATTTATTGTAGAGGGTAAAATTATCGGCGCAGTAGAGGTATTTCGCGACATTACCAAAGAAAAAGAAGTTGACAAAGCCAAAACCGAATTTGTATCTCTTGCTTCTCATCAACTGCGAACTCCTCTGGGGATAATTAAATGGTATCTTGAGGCTTGGAAAAATGAGGATTATTTTAAAAAGTCACCTCAGGTAATACGAAGCTATTTTGATGAGGTTTATAAAAGTAATGAACGAGTATTAAGTTTGGTGCGTGATTTACTTTCTGTTTCTCGTATCGATCAAGGACGGGTAAAAGATACTCCAAAGCCAGTTAATATTCTAGAAATAATTACAGAAACCGTAATGGAGATGCAAATTCTCGCCAAAAGTAAAAAAGTAACTCTCCATTTGGAACTAAAAGTACAAAAACTACCCAGTATATATATAGATCCCTTGCGATTTTATGAAGTGATTGAAAATTTAGTAGCCAATGCCATTGAATATACCCAAGCTTTGGGGAAGGTAGAAGTGACGGTGTATAAAAACGATGATACGGTAATCGTCAGAATACAAGATACAGGTATGGGTATACCTGTGGGAGATAAAAGTAAGCTCTTTGATAAATTTTTTAGGTCGCAAGAAGCTGCAAAAAATAACCCTGAAGGTTCAGGACTCGGTTTATATGTTGTAAAGTCATATGTTGAGGAATGGGGAGGAAAAATATCTGCTGAGAGCGTTGAAGGCAAAGGCTCGACATTTTCAATTTTGTTACCGATCAAAGGTGTTAATCAAAAAGATAGGGGGTGATTAATATATGAAGAAAATACTTGTTGTTGAGGATGAGCTGGCATACTTAAAATTACTCAATTCTCAATTGACTGAAAGGGGTTATCAGGTTATCGAAGCAATAGATGGAAAAAAGGGGCTTGAAAAGGCAAAAAGTGAAAATCCCGATCTCATCCTGCTTGACATTAGAATGCCGGTAATGGATGGTCTAGCTATGCTTGACTTACTTCGAAAAGAAGAGACAGGTAAAAAAACAAAAGTTATAATACTTACCAATCTTGAACCGGACGATAAAATTCTCGGGGATGTCATTAAGGATCAACCCACATATTATTTTGTAAAAAGTGACATTCAGTTTAATGATTTGCTTGATAAAATCAAAGAGCTGCTTGCAGAGTAGTTACAATTTTTAGTATTATAGTATGGAAAAAATCACAGCAATCCAAGCGGCAAAACTGCTGGGAATTTCAATTGATAATCTAGAGATACTTGAAAAACAAGGACTCATACATTCTAGTCATGATGCAGAAGGAATAAACTTTTACTCTTCTTCCGAAATTTCGCAAATAAAATCTCGGCGCGGTCTGACGATTGCAGATGAAGCAGCTAAAGTAGGGGCGCAAATTCAACGGGAAACTGTTTCTTCGATATCAAATTTCCGCAAAGCACTTATAGTAGCTGGAAGTTTCGTAGCGGGATACCTCGGATTAGTAGTTGTTTTTACAATCTTATTTATTATTAATCCTTTACAAACTTCAGATTTTTTTGGATATTACTATCGCCCAAACACAGCGAAACCACAAGCTCGTACTTCAATGATAAAAGGAAAAAGTGTCTTGGCTGCTGCAACGGGGCCTGCTGTTGTTGTAAACCAGACTTCGATTCTGGCTGACTTAATAAAACCGGCCGCAGCGACTTCTCTGGTAGCGGTAAAAGCAATTGATGATCAAAAATACATTCAGATCGTCACCAATCCGGCTGGAGCGGCGGGTATTGGCGCTCAGACGGGAATCCCGGGTTTGCCCGGTGCCAACGGTGCAAATGGAGCAGATGGCCCACCGGGACTGACCGGACCGCAAGGACTTACTGGACCAAGCGGGGCAAGCGGTACAAGTGGTACTAACGGTTCAAATGGTACTAACGGTACCTCTGTTGCAGATATCTTGACTACTCCTGGTAGCTTAATAATAAGAAATGGAGCAAATACAACAGTTCCATTGAGTGCAGGTTCCAATGGGCAAGTGCTCACGATCTCAAGTGGTATTCCCGCATGGGAAAATTCCAGTGGATTAGGCGCTTTTTCCACTCTTGTGAGCGGAATCAATACAACTGCATTAATGCAAGTCGGATCCGGCGCTTCTTTAAGTCCAACAGGAACCGGTGCTATTATAGCAAATTCATTCACCGGACTACTTCCTGTTAGTAATGGTGGTACAGGAGTCTCAACCCTTACAGCAGATGGAGTTCTTTTTGGCAATGGTACAGGACCTTTGCAAACGACAAGCGGGCCCACAAGCGGACAGATACTTTTAGGAAATGCAGGAGGAGTACCTACATTTACCACTCTTACAGGAGATGCTACCATTACCGGCGGCGGAGTATTAACATTAAAAAATAGCGGCACTCCCGGTACATATGGTTCGGCGTTCAATATCCCTGTTTTTACTACTGATACTCAGGGAAGGGTTTCTGGCGTAACGAACACAGCTATTTCCGGACTAACAGCTGCAAATTTAACAGCCGGGGATTTTTCTTCCAAGATTAATTCCGGAACTTATTCAATTAACATTTCCGGAAATGCCGCATCGGCAACTAATTTTAGCGGTTTATTATTGGGTGATGTCACCGGAACTCAAACAACAACTTCCGTAGACAAGATTAAAGGTGCGGTTCTGGGAACAACAACAGCGACATCCGGAAACCTCCTTATTGGCAGCGGAACACAATGGGTGACTCAAGCATTGAGTAACGATGCGACAATTAACAGCACAGGAGTCTTGACGTTAAAAAATACTGGAATTGCCGGAACGTATGGATCTGGGTCTAGCATTCCAGTTGTAATAACTGATGCACAGGGAAGAGTGACCAACGTGACAAACACTACAATCGCCGGTTTAACTAACTCTAATCTCTCAGGTTCAGCAGGAATCACCAATGCAAATTTAGCAAATAGCGCCATTACCTTTACAGGTAATTCTGGTTCTTCCAGCACTTCTTTGGGCGGGACCAGGACTATAGTCGGTGCTGGAGTTGTTGTTACATCAGTTTCAGGAGGGACACTCACAATCACAGGTACAGAGGCAGATACTTTAGCAAGTGTAACTGGAAGGGGCGCGACTACTACTACTGCATTGACACTTTCAAATATCGCAAATGCTATTACAGCCGGGATACTTATTGCAGCTGGAGGGACCATAAACGGAACAACAATTGGTGCAACAACACCTAGTACCGGTGTATTTACAATTGTTAATGGTTTAACAATCACAAATAATGGCACGAATACGTTAACGATTGCTGCTGGTAAAACATTAACAGTAAATAAATCAATAACATTTACAGGTACTGATGGAACGAGTTTTACACTCCCTTCGACTTCTGATGATATAGTTGGGCGTACAGCAGGACAAACGTTGACCAACAAAACTATTGCGGCTGGAAGTAATACTATTTCGGGATTAACTAATTCTAATCTGTCTGGTTCAGCTGGAATTACGAATGCAAATCTTGCCAACAGTTCGATCACAGCAAATGGAAATAGTGGATCTGCTTCAGTATCTCTTGGAGGAGGATTAACATTCTCGGGATCAGGAATTACTAATATTACTGCCTCTGGGTCAACTGTGACGGTGACTACAACCGAAGCTGACACATTGCAGTCTGTTTTTAACCGAGGCAATTCGATTCCAACAACAGCAGGAACTCCAGCAAACACAATTAATCAAGCCACAATTGCTGTCGGAAATATTGCTAGTACGGCCCAAAATAATTTTTCAACATTAAACTTAACAAACGGAGGGTCTGGGTTTTTAGATGTGGAGTTTCTGCATGGAATGATGAACATGCAGGGAATGAACAGTTTCAGCGACGATTTTACCGGCAGAGCTCTGGACACAACTAACAAATGGCAAGCTATTACGACTTCGGGAGGAGGAAATACATGCTCATCGACCTTTGTTACTGGCGCGGTAAATGGTATTCTTCGATTCACAACTTCAGGAACACAAAATCGTGGTTGCGCTCTGACGACGCAAGCGACGTTAACCAATGGTTTTTACCAACGTGGCAATAACCCTACTTTTGAAACAAAAGTTTCTCTCAGCAGAGTAGCTGGGCCTCGAGTATATGCAGGCTTTACCAACACAGTGGTACCTTTCGGTGGCGACACGAACGCCAATACTAACCATGCTTATATTGGAATGCGTTCAAGCGATACGCAATGGCAATGTATTACTGATAATGGCGGCAGTACAGATACCTACACGTCAACAGGTGTTACTGCAGTTGCGAATACTAATTATCGTTTGCGTGTTGAAGTGAGAAATGGGACTACACCAGAAATTATATGTACGGTTGATAACGGGACAACCGTAACTAGAGTAACTTCAACAGCAACCCAACCAGGTGTCTCGAGTTCGATGGACATATATATCAAAGCTGAGAATGGCGATGGAAATGCAATGACTGCAGACTGGGACTATGTGCGAACCTGGCAAGATGATCCACCGCTAACTCTTGATTTTAGTCCCACACCTACAGCTTCCAATGCGGATGTTAATGTACCCGGAGCTGATATGACTTCTTCTGCAACTCAACTTTTGCCAAATAAAGTTGCATCTGACTCGGGAAGTCTAACTGACATAGTATCTAACTCAATTAGTAATTTTTTCAAAAATCTCATTGAATTTTTTGGTAACGTGATTTTCCATGCTGATGTTACTTTCTTAGGTCATACAACATTCAATAAAGATACAGCCGGACACGCCTTGATAAAAGCAGGCGAGAGTGAGGCAGATATTAATTTTGATAGAGAATATCTTAATACTCCTATAGTCACTGCAAACGTAAACCTTGTAGATGGTATAAAAATCGATGAAGTTCCCTCTTATGCTGTTTATAATGTTTCAACAAAAGGTTTCAAAATTAAATTATTTAAGCTAGCTGCTTTTGATCTAAATTTCTCGTGGGTTGCGCTCGCAGTGAATGATAAAAATAAGTCAACGAATCCCGTTGTTACAAACACTCCTGCCGTGAGTTTAAGTCCTACCCCCTCTGTAGTTTTGCAAGAACAAGTTCTTACTCCAACCCCCGAAACTACATTGGTGCCAACACCAAGCAGTACAGCGTCATCTTCAGCAAGCAGTCCGTAAGATAACCTGTTGTACTTAATGGAGAAAATAGAATAAACTATGGGTAGGTAATATATGGAAAAGAAGCCACAACTCAAAAATAGATTTTTTATCACTCTTTTGACAATAATCGCCATTGTCGGGATTGGAATGAGTGGATTTTTCTACTTGCAATACCGAAAAGCACAAAATACTCTTAATAATCCTGTCATCGCAGGACAACTAGAAGCACAAGATTTGGTCAAGAAAATATCGCGCTTCATGCTATTACCTGAAAATGAAATACCAACAATTGCAACAGTAAGCGACTTTAATAAATTAAAGGATCAACAGTTTTTTCGTAATTCCCATAACGGAGACAAGCTACTTATCTTTACAAAAGCAAAGGTCGCAATATTATACAATCCACAATCAGATAAGATTATAAATGTCGGCCCACTCAACATTGGACAAGGACAAGAACAAGTTGGTGTAAGCAAAAACCCTTCGCTTTTAAGAGTTGCTCTGTATAATGGTACGAAAGTAGCTGGCTTAACAAATACTATTGAGCAGCAATTAAAATCAAAGATAACTAATCTTACAATTTCAGTTAAGGAGAATGCCAAAAATACCTATACAAAAACTCTCGTTGTAGATTTGACAGGAAATCAAAAGCAAGCAGCTTCCGATCTTGCAAAACTATTAAATGGAGATATTGCCCCTTTACCAGAAGGAGAAGTAGCATCGCCTGATACCGATGTACTAGTTATCTTAGGAAAGTAGAAAAAATATGTCTGCCTGAGGCTATGCGGCACCCTATATGTATAGCATTTTAAGAAGTGTTGTTATGATTGCATACAGATAGTTTAAATAGCCATAAAACTGGTTCTAATGTCGTCTATCTTGCGGTACAAGTAGTAAATTAGACTGCTAAATCAATCTAATTACGAATTGATTTGACCAGGGTCAATTTGTACTGGTCTGGAATCATCGTCCAGATATGGTCTAAGTTTTCTCGACGTTGAGCGGCGGCGGAGTTTGCGAAGTGCATTTGACTCAATCTGGCGAATTCGCTCCCGAGTTACTTTATCAAATCCTTCTTTGTCCAAATCAGCAGCAACTTGATCTAATGACCTTGCTTTTCCATCAACCAAACCATAACGTAGCTCTAAAACCCTTTTTTCACGAAGCGTCAAAGTATCCAAGGCTTCCCTAACGGCATCTCTCATACCAATTCTATCTGAATTTTCCTCCATATTGCTTCTTACATCCTCTAAGAAATCCTCAAGGAAACTATTTTCGTTAGGTCCAACAGCATAATTTAATGAAGCCAAATTTCTTGTCTGCAAACTTTTTGCAAGGTTTCCGGTAGGATCAATTTTATTAGCTAGTTCCTCCATATCAATATCTTCACCTTCTTGTAACAGCTTGTCAGCTTCTTTTTTTAATTTTGAAATTTTTTGATACATGTGTACAGGAATCCGAATGGTGTCAGAATGATCTTCAATTGCTCTTAATATCGTTTGCCTTATCCACCAAACAGCATAAGTTGAAAATTGGCGACCCTTTCGCCAATCAAACTTAATAGCAGCTTTCATTAATCCTTCATCTCCATAACCTTCAAGATCAGGAAGTGAGAAACCAGACCACAGATACTTTCTGGCTATACTGATAACTAAACGCATATTTGAGGTAACCAAATTATCAAAAGCCTCAGATCCGGAATTAAAAAGTTTTATCTGGTGTTCAATAACTTGTGGTATATTCTTAACTCTCAATCTATCAAACCACAGATCATGTCTATTCAAAACTTCAAGAAACTTTATATCTGAAGGGCTGATTTTGTGATTTTTTTCTTTTTCTAGCTTACTTTTAATTAAAAGTTTAAATTCTTTTGAAAAATATTTAGCTCTGGAGGTTTCTAAAATTTGTTCTATCTGTCGTTTCTGACTTGAGTCTAACAAGTTAGAATTTGAAAGATCTTCTAAAACCCTGACAGCAAATTGTCCACTTGAGATTTTAGCTCCCCATAACTTATGTTTCTTAATCTCTATTGGAATCTGTCCTACTTCGGCAAGATGAAGACTAAATAAGTCTAGATCGCGAGAATTTTGTTCTTCACTGCCTTCAAGTATGCCCTCAAATTCCTGATCAAATTTAGGCTTTCTTTCTAATCTTGCTGCCATTCTCCCATTTGCTTTTTGTTGTCGGTCTTTTGCAATTGCATTAACATCCTCTTCTTTGTAGAAAGTTCCATTACCTATCTTGTAAGAAGTTAGCTTGCTTTTTGCCTTCAATGCGTACCAAGCGCTACTTGATATTCCTAGAGTTTTGCAAATTTGTGCTACAGCCATAAAGCCTTCTGGAACAGTTTTTAAGTTAGACTCAATATAGAATGAAAGAAGTTTTCGCTGCCTTGACGAAAGTTGCTCAAAAGGCTCATTCAGGCTCCATTTAAAATGACTTCTGGCAATTTCCAAAATTTTCCCAATTTCTAAATTATGTGATGCCGCAAATTCTGCGATTGTTACGGGTACAATTGGCTTTTCTGCTTTGACAGGCTTTATTCGATATAATTTTGGCTCAGTAAAAGTTCTAGGACTTGGAATTGACTTACTCACATATCTTTGAGCTTTTATCAAATCAGCATCAGTTTTAAGATAATAAATTTTTCCACCTACCTTAAGCATTGTAGGAACAGAAAATCTATTTTTGATTTGGTGCCAGCTCTGTCTGCTGTTAATCCCTATAATTTTCAAAAAGTCATTCTGGCTGACATAACCTTCAGGTGGTGCCGTAAGCCGCTTTGATTTTTCTTTTTTTGCTTCTCTTTCTGCTTTTTTAAGTTGGCGAATTTGTATTATTTTTTCTGCATCCTCTTTGCTGAAAAACTTGAAGCGTCCGCTTCTCATTGTTCTAACTTCAGGATATCGGCTTTTAGCGCTGCTCCAAGCAGTTTGAGTCATCCCAATTGTTTTATAAAATTGTTCGGCAGAAACGTATTCACCAAGACTTTCAGTCTCTTCCTGAGTAATTTGGTTTCCATTTCCTTTAATTTCTTCCGTTAAGTCTTCATCTTGCTGTAGTGAATATCTTGCCAGTCTTTCAAAAGCCGCCCGCTGTTCAGTTAAAGCTTTTATTTTTTCAGCAAAATTGCGATTAATCAATCTTTGATTTCCACGCTCCTCAATTGGAATTGACAATCTACCAGCAACTTCCAAAACAGAACCAACATCAGCTTTAATTTCATCAGCCATTTTTTGAATGGAAATCAGATCATCTGTGAGTTCAGTTCCAAAAACCCGATCATCAAATTTTTCTCGAATAAGACAGGCCGACAAAAACTGGGCATCTTTTATCGAGATATGAAAAGTTGAACTACCGCCGCTGCTGATATTTAGTTGTTGAAGCTTAATTCCTTGCTCTTTTGCTGCTTGTATAATTCTATTCCAACTAACGCTAATAATGTTTGATAGTTCAGAAACAGAAATAATTTTGGTACGTTTCTCATAATAAATTCGGCTTTTTGTTTTTTCTCTAGTAACGGACACTCCTTTAACTGGGGTCCGTTCCGGTTCTTCAATAACTGATGTGCCCCTTAAAAGAATCCTGGGATTTTGCCAAACAATTACAGGATTTTTTCTGAGAGTATTTCCGCGAATTTCAGTTAGCGAAGAAATCAGCTGATTTGCTATGGCATTCCCTTGTGCATCTCCGTTTTGGGAATTACGAAGCTCTGAAATTATAGAGCCTACAATATTTATGGTATCGCCTATTTGGGTGCTAATTGAAGTTTTTTGGCCGTTTTGAGCTGATTTATCTTCAACATCTTTTGTTAAAGTTTTTTCCAGTTCAGCTTTAACCATTTATATTATATATTGTAGTTTTAAGTCATGAATTTGTAAAGATTAAGGTTGTTCTGGAAAAGCTATAGCTGCTTCTGTTGATTGAGTACTAGCATAATCAAGTCTTCTTGCAAATTGTGCTCCTGGCCGTCCTTTTTTAGCAACTTTTTCACCGGTTAATACTTTTTCCAGATTAACCAAGCCTCTTAGCTCCATTGCAGTCTGATAATCGACTGTTGGATTCTGTGACCAATCATAATTAATCTCTTGGCTTAATTCACTAATTAAGTTCCCAGCCTTAACAAATGACTTTTTAAATTCCTGCAAACTGTAAGAGTCTTGCCTTTTTTTAAAATGAGCTTGCGGAGTTGTAAAAAATCGGTAAATAATTTTAATTACTTGCTCCCTTGTCAATTTACTTTTGTAGGCAGAAATACCTTCGGCAAGTGATGCCCTTCTTATACCGGAAGTGTCCCTTGCAGCTTCGAAAATATCTGATTTGGTAAAAGAATCTTTATCTGCTGGCAATAACTCATTGTCAATTTTTGCTCTTAAAAGCTCACCAAAAGTTTTAGGGCCTTCCGGCAAACTTGGCTCATATCTACTTTTTTCTGAGTTATCAGTCACAGTAGGCTGAACAGATTGTTCTTTTGAGAAAACAACTTGTCCCTGATGTTCTAAAAAAGATTGCATCGTTGCGCTAAATTGGCCATTTAGCTCAAGAGCAGCAATTACAGCTGGAAGATCAACGGATCCATTTTTTAAAGCTTGAGTTATTGTTTCTTGAACTTTAGTGGATTGTTCAGAAATCCTGCTTAAAGATTCTGCAATTGTTGTCCTAATCCCATCAGGTTTTTGTTCTCTGTGTTCTGCTGTACTCATATTTAATAGTAAATACTACAAGTTACTTATTCTATAAACAAGTTAAAAGTTTGTCAAGTAATAATTTTTGTTCATTTTTGTTGCCTTAATCGAAATAGAATTTCAAACCTTTCGAATATAAGACTGCTCAGGCTATGATATGGTTCGCAGGTGGGGATTTTTTGATGCTGCCGTCAAAATCATGAAAGTGATTAATTAGCTTTGCATGACAGAATAGTAGTTTTGCGAGGCTAAAAAGGTTCTAATGTCGTCCATTTGGCGGTACAAGACATTAAAAGTTCTGGGTTTTATTAAAAAGTTCTCAAATTATTGATTTTGCTACTGTTTGATATCAATTGAAGTATTGACTTGAATATTAATTAATAGTAAGGTGAATATTACCATCTGATACGAAAGTATCAAAAGGCAGGAAATCTAGCAATAGATCGACCCGAAAAGACCCTAGCAATAGGGTTTTTTTGCGGGCAATTTTTGTTCATTTTTTTGTCTCAAACTATACATATCATACAATAAACTCTTTAGGTTCCCGAAGATTTGGCAATTGATCAAATTCTCCCAGCAATTCTGTCAATTCTTCCCTTGAAGTCAGTCTTTTTAAATTCGAAAAAGCAGTCTCTGTGCGAAAAGGATTACGCTCTGTTAAAAAAACAAAAATCAATCGTTTTTGATAAGGTTTGTCTTCTTCAGCGTTAATGTTAAAACCGATTAATATTTTTTTTTCCCCTTTAGCACGCCGCTTAATAGCTTCAAATAAAGCTCTCCATTTCAATAAATTCCAGCGTCTCTTCCAATAATCAAAATCTAAATCAGGGAATTCCTCATCTCTTTTTTTGGCAATTTTTCCTCTTATGCCACTAGTTCGTATGACATCAACTAAACTATTCAAATTGGAAGAGGAATCTAATTCTTGTTCAGCGCCAATAAATTCTCCTTCCCAAACATTCAATAGCTCCGACCCAACTAATTGAGACTCCCGCGACTCTTTTCTTATTGTATTATCTTGTTCTACCATTTGAGTTAGCGGCGTATCCCTCCATTACGTCAAAAAGTTTGCCTGCCAAAATTTCATCTTTTTTAGTCAGAACCCAAAGTGGAATCTGAGCTCCTGTGATAAATTGTTTGTAGTGTCCATCATAATCCTCATTTAGATCTAGAGGTAATTTAGCTCTTTCTTCCCAAGTAGTAAAAATTTCAGATTGCAAGTAACCGGCTGTTATCAAACCTAAGTTAGGATTAAAAGTTCTTGAAACACTTGCTGTCAGAAACATTACTTGAAACTTATGACCAAATGACAAACGTTGTCTGCAAATTTCAAAAAGTTCTGGAGAAATGCTTACTAAATCATATTTTCTAATACCGTCTTGACCTTTTCTCCAAGTAATTGTGGGAAATAAAATAACATCTTTGCCTTCCAAGGATGAAAGAAATACTTTTCTATCTTGTTCAAATTCTGGGCATTCGACAGGAAAAGCGGCTTTATGTAATCTCAACAACCTTTGACATCCAGGTCCTTGAATATCTGGCATTTTCCAGTCTGCGTAAATTCCAGACCTGCTATAATCATCTGGACCCTTTCTGCTACCGTACGGAGAAACTAAATGCAACATTAAACCTAATTCGTCTTCTTTTAGAGGAAAATCTACCAATGTCAAATATCTTGACTCATCATCTGCAATTTTGATGACATGAACTGGTACTTTTCCCAGTCTCTTGCCTACATCACCATGAAATTCTCGATCTAAAAGCTCACCAAAAGTTGTTGGAGGACAAAATGTAATTTCCTGCTCTAAACTCATAGAGGGGATTTTAGACAAAAATTGCCTCAAAGTCAATTAGTTTTTCTTTTCTTGTTGTATAATAGTAATCGTGCTTAAACTTTATAATTCCAAAACACGGGAAAAAGAAATTCTTAAACCTCTTGAGAAAAATAAAATATCCATCTATGTTTGCGGCATAACTCCATACGATACAACTCATCTTGGACACGCATTCACATATGTTTTCTTTGACGTATTAGTTCGATATCTCACATTTGCGGGATATAAGGTTAACTATGCACAAAATGTAACGGATATTGATGACGATATTCTTAAAAAAGCAAAAGAAAAAAAAACGGATTATAAAAAACTTGGAGATTTCTGGACAAAAATATACCTTTCGGATATGAAATCTCTAAATGTTTTACTACCCACTCATTTCGTAAAAGCAACTGGTTCTATTGATAAAATGGTAGAAATTATAAATGCTCTTCTTAAAAATGCTTATGCTTATAGAAACGGCGGAAATGTATATTTTGACGTAAGTAAGTTTAAAAGATATGGAAAACTGTCAAAATTTAATAAAAGACAGATGGTTCTTATTTCCAAAGAAAGAGGGGGAGACCCCAATGACCCACTTAAAAAAAATCCGCTTGATTTTATCCTCTGGCAGGGAGTCAAAGAAAACGAACCATCATGGGATGCGCCATTTGGAAAAGGACGTCCCGGATGGCACATAGAATGCTCTGCAATGGTTAACAGATATTTGGGCGAGCAAATAGATATTCATGGGGGCGGAAAAGATTTGATATTCCCCCATCATGAAAGTGAAATAGCACAATCCGAAAGCTACACAGGAGAATCCCCTTTTGTTAAATATTGGATACATACGGCGATGGTTTTATGTAGTGGCGAAAAAATGTCAAAGTCCTTGGGTAATTTAATAATGATCAAAGATCTCATTACAAAATATTCGCCCAATGCAATAAGATGGGTGATTCTCTCTCATTATTATAGACATCCTTGGGAATTTGAAGAAAAAGAACTTCACGTTTGCGAAGACTATGTCCGAGAGATCTCCATAGCATTAAAACAAATAAATAAAGTATCAGCCCGTGAAATAAACGCGGATATCTATTTAAAGGATTTTATTTGCATAATGAACGATGATCTGGATACTCCCAAAGTATTACGATTAATTTTAAGAATAGCAAAACGGATTCAAAGGGAACAGAATAAAAGTAATATAAAAGAATTGCAAGAAGTTTTGAAAACCATTATTGCTGCTCTTGGATTTAAGCTTTAGATTATAAAAATTCTTCAAAAGTGTGGTATAATTGTTCGTAAAATATGGATAGTCATGCGATAAAAAATGGGTTCTACCAAAGCATAACTCACGGACAATTAAAAGTCGAGGAAGTTATAAAATACATAAAGTCGTTTTTGGAAGAAGAACCTGCTGCGGTTTACAGCCTTGTGATAGGAACGGATTCACACGAAAAATCAGGCAGAAAAGACAGCAAGGATATAAGTTTGGTCACGGCAGTACTTGTTCACCGCAAGGGATTCGGAGGAAAATATTTTTGGAAAAGAATTACAGAATCTAATATCCACAGTTTGAGGGAAAAAATTTACGCAGAAACAATGACCTCAATTAATTTTGCCTCAACGTTCGTTCCCCTTCTTAAAAAGACGCTAAATGGAGAAATGCCCGATTACAATTTGGAAATACATATTGACGTTGGAGAGCACGGGGATACCAGAGATATGATAAAAGAAGTTGTTGGAATGGTAACTGGAAATGGGTATATAGCCAAGACAAAACCGGAAGCATATGGCGCTTCGTATGTTGCAGATAAACATACCTAAACAAGAAATTGGCAACTAGTATCTAAGAATTATGGAGTGGGAAGAAGCAGAAGATGTAAGAAAAGATATTGTGGAAATCCTCAAAGTTTTAAAATTTCCGCATATAAAATCCTCGAGAATCTTTTGTTTTAGGACTAACGGATCAAAATCCAGATCCTATGCGAGGATTTGGGCAATGCCAAAGATATTTCAGAGGGCTTTATCTATAGAATCTGCTTATGTAATAGAAGTTCTATCAAAGCATTACGATAAGCTTGATGATGACAATCGAAAAAAAGTTTTAATTCATGAACTTTTACATATTCCGAAAAATTTTTCAGGCGCTCTTCTGTCTCATCGGTCAAGAAGCAGACACTTAGGTTTCCTAGCAAACAAACTTTTCAAAGAGTATAAAAATTCCTTATGATTACCATTATTCACGGAGACAGTACTGATGAGTCCAGGGAGTACTTTTTAAAGATTAAAACAAAATTTCAAAACCTTTTCTGCCTGGAAGGACAAAACATTACCGAAGGAGATCTTATAAATTTCTTTTCGGGCGGAAATTTATTCTATGAGGAGAAAAATCTTATGATTGAAAATTTGCTTTCTAAAAACAAAGCAGGTAAAAATTTAGATCAATTAATAGCGATATTAAACGAACACGAAAGAAAATCTAATATTATCATGTGGGAAGAAAAAGAAGTAAGTCAAAAAAATTTAAATTTATTTCCCAAGGCTCAGGTACAGATTTTTAAAATACCAAAACTTATTTTTAATTTTCTAGATAACATTAAGCCCGGTAATGGGAAGAATTTAATTGTAATTTTCCATAAATTGTTAGAAAATTCTCCCGTTGAGATTATTTTGTATATGATGGTGCGTCAGCTTCGGCTTCTTATCGCTGTCTCATCTTCGAATAAATCGGATACAATTGAAGAACTTGAAAAAATTGCACCGTGGCAGAAGGGGAAAATAGAAAGACAAGCAGTCTTTTTTGAGCGCGATAAACTAATCAATTTATATAAGAAGCTCTATGATATTGATTTATCCGGGAAAACGGGAGCTCTTTCCACTCCCGTTACCCACGCCATTGACTTTCTTCTCTTTGATATTTAATATTAAAAAATATGCCTCTCTTGAAAAAAACAATGTTTCGCGAGTATGATCTACGGGGACGCGAAGCAGACGATGAGCTAAACGAAACTTCGATGTACTACATAGGTAAAGGTTTTGGCACTTTCCTTAAAAAAAGAAACATAAATGATGTCGTTGTCGGCCATGATGCAAGAGGGACTTCGGAAAGCTTTCATAAAAGTGCAATAAAAGGGCTTCTTGAATGTGGTTTGAATATTACAGACATAGGTACTGCAACAACTCCGATGAGTTATTGGGCGCAATATTACTTTAAAATTAAGGGTCTTCTTACTGTAACAGCATCTCATAATCCTGCAGGATGGAATGGCGTAAAACTGGGATCAGGTTTTTCCTACACTCTTTTAACCGATGAGCTATTGCAAGTGTACGATATTATTGCAAAAGAAGAATTTACAAACGGTGAGGGTTCTTTAAAACAGCAAGACGTCTCCAAACCATATATGGATGACTTGATCTCAAGAGCCAAAATAACAAAAAGATTTAAGATATTAGTAAATACGGGTAACGGCACCGCAGGACTTTACTTTCCAAAAATTTTAAAAAAAGTGGGATGTGATATTATAGAACATTTTACAAATGTTGATCCGACTTATCCAAATTACACCCCAAATCCAGACGGAACAGCTATGATGGAAGATACCGGAAGGCAAACCGTAAAAAATAAATGTGATTTTGGATTTGCCTTCGATGGAGATGGAGACAGGCTCGGACTAGTTGATGAAAAAGGAAATATTATTTGGCCTGACAGATATATCATTTTACTGTCAAGACTCGTTTTAAGAAAGCACCCCGGAGCCAAGATAGTTTTTGATGTAAAAGTATCAGAAGCACTCCCCGAAGATATAAAAGCTCATGGCGGAGTTCCAATAATGTGGAAAACTGGTCATTCCTACATTAAAGCAAAGTTAGCCTCGGAAAAGGCGGCAATGGCGGGAGAAATGAGCGGACACATTTTTTTTGTAGATGACTTTTACGGTTTCGACGATGCAATGTTTGCGGCGCTTAAGATCCTTGAATATTTATCCAATCTAGATAAACCCCTTTCCCAAATTATTGCCTCGACTCCCTATTATGTTTCTACTCCAACTATTCAAGTTAAGACAACTGATGAGAATAAATATAAAGTAGTGAAGCAGCTAACAAAAGAATTTAAAGATGAGGGATATAAAGTAGTTGATATAAACGGTGCAAGAGTGTATGTTAATGGTGGATGGGGATTGGTTAGGGCGTCTTCGAATACTCCAACCTTGGTTCTGCGATTTGAGGCAAAGACTAAAGAAAAACTTGAAAAAATAAAAGAATTATTTAAAGAAAAACTAAATAAATTCGATAATGTAAGCAAGGAATGGGACACAACGGGTCATTAATATGATTGATTTGACAAATTTAGAAGAAATTAGAAAGCTGGATCCGAGAGATGTTTATGGATCTACAGAAATGTTTCCCGATCAGTGTGAACAGATTTGGAGGCAGGATATAAAATTTGATTATGATTATAAATCTATACAAAATATTATTTTGTGCGGAATGGGAGGATCAGCTTACGGAGGATACGTTGCTCAAGCACTTTTTAAAGATGAGCTGTCAGTCCCAATTTATTCAAACAATGATTATACCCTGCCCGCTTTTGCAAACGAAAAGACACTGGTAATTTTATCAAGCTATTCAGGCGGAACCGAAGAAATTTTGGCTTGTGGAAAAGAAGCCAAAGATAAAAACCTTAGGATTGCAGGAATAACTGGCGGCGGAAAACTTTCAGAATTTTTAAGAATCAATAATTATCCGAATTTAGTTTTTGAATCTAAATTTAACCCCTCAGGACAGCCAAGACTTGGAACTGGTTACATGATCTTGGGTTTTTTTGTCATGCTGAAAAAACTCGGATTTATTAACTTGCGCGATGACGAACTTTTAAAATCGGTCGAAGAATTAAAATCCTCTATCCCCGAAATTAAAAACAGATCTGTTTCTATAGCAAAATCTTTAGTAGGGTGTATCCCTTTAGTTTTTTGCGCAGAATTTCTTTATGGGAACGCTCATATCTTAAGAAACCAATTTAATGAAACTTCAAAAAGTTTTTCTGCGTTTGAAGATATTCCAGAGCTTAACCATCATCTGATGGAGGGATTAAAAAATCCGCCAGATAAAAAAATAAAAATAATCTTTATTGTATCGGATTTATATTCGGGTATAATTAAAAAAAGATTTAACCTGACGAAAGATGTAATTCGGAAAAACAATTTGGAATTTTTAGAGCACAATCCGCAAGGATCTACTAAAATATCGCAGGTTTTAAATACATTAGCTTTTGGAGGATATCTATCTTTGTATTTGGCACTTCTCTATGGGCAGGATCCAAGCCTCATCCCATGGGTCGATTATTTTAAAGAACAGGCAAGTAAATAGATTTACAAAAGTACTACAAGCTCTCCTTTTGGGTTTTTTTTACTGTAATACGCAATTAAATTTGATAATTTGTCGCGTTTTATCTCTTCAAAAACTTTGGTTAACTCTCTTGTGATTACCGCGTCTGTGTCTCCAAAAATATTTTTTATTTCCGATAAGGTTTTGACGATCCTATGAGGCGCCTCAAAAATTATTAGAGTTCCTCTGAATTCATCTTTTGCTCTTTTAAGTTTTTCAAAATATTTTTGTCTATTGCCGGGCTTTTTGGGAGGAAAACCGGCAAATAAAAACTTATCTGTAGGAAGCCCAGATACAACAAGAGATGATATTACGGATGAAGGTCCCGGAATTGATTCTATTTTGATATTTTCCTTTGCACATTCCCTAATCAATTTAAATCCCGGATCGGAAATTGCAGGAGTTCCGGAATCAGAAACTAGCGCGACATTACTACTGCTTTTTAATAAATTAATGATTTCAAATATTCTTTTTTCCTCATTCTGTTCGTAATAAGAAATCAGTCTATTTTTTTTAAAATTATTTTCATTTGAAAAAAATTTAGAATAATATTCTCTTACTCTTTTTAAGAGTACCCCGGTCTTTCTGGTATCCTCACAGGCAATTATTTCAGTCTCTATTAAAACTTTAATTGCTCTTATTCCTATATCTTGTAAATTCCCGATCGGTGTTGATACAATATATAAAATTCCCATAAAATGCTAGAACAAATTTCGTCCTCTATTATACATCTAATACAATCAACCGGGTATCTTGGAATTTTTATCTTAATGACTCTTGAATCGGCTCTTATTCCAATTCCATCGGAAATAACAATGCCGTTTGCAGGTTTTCTTGCAGCAAAAGGAAGTCTGTCTTTAATATTGGTTATTCTTGCAGGAGCAGTGGGAAATCTTATTGGATCTCTCATTGCTTATTATATCGGTTACTTTCTGGAAGAAAATGTAATACTTGAGAATGTTAAAAGATACGGAAAGTTCATTTTGGTTAGTGAGCATGAGTTAGAAAGAGCAAACAATTGGTTTAAAAAGTATGGCGATAGTATAGTTTTTTTTTTCAAGGATTCTT
>Ga0209515_10004733_pt1 | contig 18175 bp, 10 predicted proteins | sample Subgroupgradi54m_FD_187454 | JGI IMG/M metagenome (GOLD analysis project Ga0209515, IMG submission 187454) | Subsurface groundwater microbial communities from S. Glens Falls, New York, USA - GMW60B uncontaminated upgradient, 5.4 m (SPAdes)... ...
CGCGGTGGTCGTCAACGCGCTCGCGTTCCCGAAGCTCACCGTGCCCGGGCCGCTGATCTTGATCCAAGTGGTCGTCAACTTTCCCGGCGGATTCGGCAGGCCGTCGTCGCTGGCGGTGCCCACGAGAGTCGCCGTTGCTGGGAGCGTCAGCGTCTGATCCGCCCCGGCGGAGACGACGGGTGGTTGGTTCGTCGGTGTCGGCGGCTCGGTCGCCGTGACCGTCACGTGCAGCTCATCGCTGCGTTCGAGGCCGCCATCCGACACGGTCAGGCGCAACGCGTACGTGCCCGGCACCGAGAATCCCACGGTCGTGTGCAGCGCGCCGCTATTCCCAAACGCGACACTCGCCGGCCCGCTGACTTTGCTCCACGCGACGCTGAGTTGGCCCGGCGGATTTGGCAAGCCGTCGTCGGTTGCGGTCCCCGTGAGCGTCGCCACGGCCGGCAAGGTGATCGTTTGATCCGCACCGGCGCTGACTGTTGGCGGTTGGTTCGCCGGCGGTGGCGGCGTCTGCGCGTCAGTCACCGTCACGGTAACCGACTTCTTCACGAGCGCCTCATTGGCCACATTGCTGCGGCATTCCAGGTAATACAATGTCGTCATCGTCGGCGTTACCGACTGCTGACCACTGAGCGCGCGCTCACCGGACCAACCCTCGCCCCTGCTGCTCGCCTCGCATCGGCCGCTCGGACGGTTCAAGTTCCACGTCAACGCGGTCGACTGACCGGCTTTGACCGTCGAGGGATTGGCGCTGAACTCGAGCACCAGCGGCGGAAGCGGGGATGGCGACGGCGGGGAGATGGGCTTGACCGTCACGGTGACGGATCGTTCGATGGCCGGTTCGTCCGCCACGCCGCTGCGACATACCAATCGGTATGTCGTGGTCTCGGTCGGCTGCACGACCTGCTGCCCGCTCAACGGCCGCTCGCCGGACCACCCGCCGCTCGCAAGACAATTGCCGACCGTGCGGTTGAAGGTCCAGGCCAGCACACTGGACGATCTGACCGTTATCGTCGACGGTGTCGCGGTCAGCTCGAGCGTCGGCGCCGGAGCCGGTGTCGGCGCGGGCGGCAGCGAGCCATCCGACGGCACGAACGTCCGATCGTTGGTCACGATCAGCGCATCCAGCGTGGTGCCCGCTTCGCGGACGCGGAAGCGGAAGGTGTGCGCTCCCGCGGCGAGAGAAAAGATTCTCGGGTTGAGCGTCAGCGGTGATTTGCCGTCACGACCGTTGACACGCGTCCATTGCCAGCTCGACGACCATGTGTGCTCTGCGACGTCGTAGATGTCCTCCGGTCCGCCATCGACCGAGACGTAGAACGAGTCGGCGTTCGACCGCGGTGCGAGCACCCGGCCCCAGAGCACATAGTCGCCGGAGACCGGGACCGTCAGCGTGTAGAGCACTAGGCCGGCGTCGCCCGTCGGGGATGCGATGGCAAAGCCGCCCATCGCGTTGGCCACGGCGATCTTCGCCAACGGCGCGGTCAATGTCCCAGCTTCGGCTTCGATCGTGAGCGTCACGTGCCGACCTGTCGGCGGCGGAGGCACCGGGCTCGGCACGGGCGCCGGCGAAGGCGGTTCGGTCGCCTTCACCGTCACATGCAACTCGTCGCTGCGCTCGAGCGCGCCATCGGTGACGGTTAGGCGCAGCGCGTAGGTCCCGGGCATCGAGAAGCTCGCGGTGGTCGTCAACGCGCTCGCGTTCCCGAAGCTCACCGTGCCCGGGCCGCTGATCTTGATCCAAGTGGTCGTCAAATGCGCCGGTGGATTCGGCAGGCCGTCGTCGCTCGCGGTGCCCGCGAGGCTGGCCGTTGCCGGCAACGTGATCGATTGATCCGCACCGGCCGTAACCGTCGGCGGTTGGTTCGTCGGCGTCGGCGGCGGCTCAGTCGCCTTGACCGTCACGTGCACCTTGTCGCTGCGCTCGAGCGCGCCATCGGTGACGGTCAGGCGCAGCGCGTAGGTCCCCGCCTCGGAGAAGCTCGCCGTGGTCGTCAACGCATTCGCATCCCCGAACGTCACGGCGCCCGGGCCGCTGATCTTGAGCCAGGTCGTGGTCAACTTCCCCGGCGGGTTCGGCAGGCCGTCGTCGCTCGCGGTGCCCATGAGATTTGCGGTCGCGGGCAGCGTGATCGTCAGATCCGTACCGACGGAAAGGGTCGGCGGCTGGTTCACCGGCGGCGGAGGCGGCGTCGAGCCGGCGATCACGCTGAAATTCCGGTCGAACTCCGTCCGCGTCAGCTTCGTGTGGTCCGCCATCACCAAATAAACGTCGATGACGTGCGCTCCCGGCTTCACATTGAGCAGCTTGAAGCTGCCGTTGAGGTCTCGATACTGGCCCGGGTCATTGTCGAACTGCAGGTACGCGTACCGCGCCCCCGCGGCCTCGAGGTCTCCGCCGCTCGTGTACACAACATCAATGGTCGGGCCTTCGAGTTTGCCGTTTTCGGGCGGGCTGGTCATGGTGACCTTCGGTGGAGTCGAAGCGCCGACCTCGCGATACGTGGCCGTCACCGTGGCATTCGCCGCGGGAAACGGCAGCGTGTGGGCCGCGGCCTGGCCATCCGACCACGAGACCCACTCGTAGCTCTTCGCGCCGACCGTCTGCTTCAGCGCCGCGCCAATCTGGCGCGAGAGGCCCGCGACTCCGACGACGGACGTCGGCGTCGTCACCGGCTGACCATCGAGCGTGAGCGGCAGCCCCGGCGGGACCGTGGCCAGCGTCAGCATCGCGGTCTTCGGTTTCACATCGCGGAACGTCGTATGCGTCAGCCCGCTGCTGTCCGTGACGGTCAGCGTGATACGGTACCAAACGTTGCTCGATGTCTCGCCGACCGTGGGAATGACGAACGACCCGCTCTTGGATTCGGTCGTCGACGGCATGAACGGATGGAAGTGCGTATCGTGGTGAAAATTCACGACCCACGTAAACGCGCCGGCCGGTAGCTCGCCGTCTTCGGCATCGGTCGCTGTCGCGCTGTAGGCGATCGTGTCGCCCGCTTGATACAACGTCCCCTCGACGGGCGCCGTGATCGTGGCAACCGGCGAATGCCCGGTGACGGTCAGCTTGACCGGCGTACTCTGCGCTGCCCCAAACGTATTGCCCACCGCGCATTGGAAGACCGCGCCGTTGTCCGACTGCGCCGCCGGCGGGGTCGTGTACATCGTCGACGCGGCACCGCTGATCGTCTGGTTGTTCTTGCGCCACTCGTAGCTCAGCGGCTCCGTGCCCGACGCGCTCACGAGAAACGTGGCCATCTGCCCCGTGCCAACCGTCTGCTCCGTCGGCTGCGTGAGGATCTGCGGCTGCTGCCCGGAAAGGAATTGGATTTTCCCGACGGCACCCGTATAGAGGAGATAGAACAAGCTGCCGTCCGGCGCGACCTCCAGGTCAATCGGAGACGCGAGACCGGTGACGAACGCCGTCACCTTCCCCATCGACGGATCGAGCTGCTTGATCCATTTCCCGCAGAAATCCGCGAAGAAATAGCTGTCGACATACGGATTGGGAAATTGGCTCGTCGCGGGGTGGTAGAACGTGCCGCCCGTGATCGCGCAGCCGTCCGCATGCGAATAGGTGTAGAGTGGCCCCCGAAAATTCGGATCGTTCGTCGCGCCTTCCGTCGTCGGCCACCCGTAGTTCGCGCCCGCCACGCCATCGTCGATCTCTTCCCAGCTATGCTCGCCGACATCGTTGATCAATATACGGCCGCTGATCGGATGGATGGCGAAGGTAAACGGATTGCGCAATCCCATCGCCCAGATCGCCTGGCTCTTGCCGGCGGCGAGCGCCATGAAGGGGTTGCTCGGTGGAATCGTTCCGTCGCGATTGATCCGGAGGATCTTGCCGAGCACATTGGTGAGCGTCTGCGCGTTCGTGCCCATCGCGTTGTCGCCGACCGCGATGTAGAGCGCACCGTCGAGGCCGAAGTGCAGCGCGCCGCCGTTGTGATAGAAGATGCCGTTGCGCAGCTCGTCGAGCTCGAAGAGGATGACCTCGCTGCCCGGCACCATCACGTCGCCATTCGCGGTCAACCGGCTGACACGATTGTGCACATTCGGCGTCGTGGCGGTGTAATAGACGTAGACGAAGTGGTTCGAGGCGAACTGCGGGTCGAAGGCCACGCCCAGCAAGCCTCGCTCGCCTTGCTGGTCGACGGTGAATGCCGCGAACGGCGCGGGCAGCAAGACGTTTCCTTTAATCACGCGCAGCTTGCCGGCCTGCTCGCAGACAAACAGTCGCCCGTCCGGCGCGATCGCCATCGCGGTGGGGTGCTGAAGACCGGAGAGCACTTCGACATTCTGGAAGCCCACGGGGACCGACGCCGCTTCCGCCAAGATCGACTGTCCCACGATGGTCGCGAGGATCAGCGAGACGATCGAGCAGCTCAGCCCGCGTGTTACGCGAGGCCGGCCGCATGGCGCCGTCGAGAGAATCCGCGTCGATCGACGAAAGAATTCCGCGAGTCGTGCCAGCATGTCGGTCCTCCGATTCCAATGTCCCGCACGTTGATCGCTGCATCGCATCATCGGCGAGCTCGTCGCGATGCCAACGTCGTTCAGACTTTTACAATTCGATTACAATTCGGGGTGAACGAAGGCGCTCGCCAGGACTCCGACGAGCGCAATTCGTGTTTGAATACCCTGCGAATTGGGGTTAGAGAAAGTCTACCTGACGCCGGAATCGATCGACAAGGCGGACAGAGAACTATTTGGGTGGAGCGGAGCGATTAGAAGATGGTCGGCGGAGCGCTTGGAACCCCGTGCACCACAGGACCATGCGGATGGGCGGTATCCGTGCGCGGTGCTGGTACCGCGCGGCGTTTGTGCTCGATGTTCGCGAACAGGCTGTAGGCGCACGGCACGACATACAACGTCAAGAACGTCGACAGCGTTACGCCGCCGATCACGGCAACCGCCATGGGCACACGCGTCTCGGCGCCGGGCCCGAGCGCCAGTGCCGGCGGAATCGCGGCCGCGATCGTGGCAATCGAGGTCATCATGATCGGACGCAACCGGACCGGGCAGGCGTGGAGCAGCGCGGGCAACACGGCCTGCCCTTCCTCGCGCGTCTGGTTCGTAAATTCGACGAGCAGAATCGAGTTCTTCTTCACGATCCCCATCAACAAGATGAGGCCGATATAGCTGTAGACGTTCAACGATTGGTTCGCCATCCACAGCGCCACGAACGCGCCCGAGACGCTAAACGGCAGCGCCAACAGCACCGTCACCGGGTGGATGTAACTGTTGAACTGCGACGCGAGCACCATGTAGGCCACGAAGATCCCGAGCACGAGCGCGAAGAGCAGGCTCTGGAACGATTCCTTGAAGGTTTGGCTGCTGCCGCCGAAGACGATCCGGTAGCCCGGCGGCAAGACCGACTTCGAAATCTGCTGCACGTCTTGCAGCGCCGCCGCCTGCGACTTGCCCGGTGCCACATTGGCGAAGAGCGTAATGGCGCGCTCGCGGCCGCGGCGCGTGATCGTCAACAGCGTCGGCTTCTCGGTGATCTGCACGACGTCCTCCAGCTGCACGAGTTCGCCGCGGTTGTTCCAGACCCACAGCCGCTCGATGTCTTCGGTGCGCGTGCGCTGCGTCGGGATGAGCCGCAGCCGGATGTCGTAGCGCCGGCCGCCGTGCGTATACTTTCCGACCCGCTCGCCGCCGATGAGCGCGTTGATCGTGTGGCCGATGGTCTCGATGCTCACGCCGCGCTCCGCCGCCAACTGCCGGTCCGGCCGCACCTGGATCTCCGGCGTGCCGGTAAAGTAATCCGTGTCAACGTCGACCATCAAGGGGCTCGCCGCCATCTTCTGCCGGATCTGCTCCGACGTCGACGCGAGCGTATCCCAGTCCGGGCCACGGACCGTCAGCTCGATCGGGAACCCGCGCTGCGCCGAGAACCCGCTCAGCGACAAGTCTTGGATGACCGCGCGCTGGATGCCCGGGATGCTGTTGAGCTCCTTGCGGAAGACCGTCATCAGCTCGCCTTGCGAGAGCGGGTGTTTCGCCGGCGGCACGATCGGGCGCCGGCGCGGCGGCTTGAGGGTCACGAACAACATGCCCGAGTTCACTTCGCCGCCGCTGAACCCGCCGATGGCGGCGTAATAGCTCGCCACCTCGGGCCGGTTCATGACAAACTCTTCGGCTTCGCGGAATCGGGCGTCGGTGAACTCGATCGACGAGCCCACCTTCGTCTGCAAACGGCAGAGGAACATGCTCTGGTCCTGCGGCGGCACGAATTCCTTGCGCAAGTGCGGCGTCACAGCCATCGATCCGAAGAATGTCACCAACGCGATGCCAATGACCAGCAGCCGGTGGTGCAGCGCCCACTCCAACGAGCGCCGGTACTTCGCGGCGAGCCAGTGGAAGCTGCCTTCCACGGACTTGCCGAACCGCGTCGTGCGCTCGCCGACGCTGAGGAACTGCGAGCATCGCATCGGCGTCAGCGTCAATGCTTCCAGCAGCGAGAGCAGCACAGCCACGCTCATCGTGACGCCGAACTGGTAGAAGAATTTTCCGATGATGCCCTGCATGAACGCGACGGGCATGAAGATCGCGAGGATCGCGAGCGTCGCCGCGATCGCGGCAAATGTGATCTGCCGCGCGCCCTGCCGCGCCGCCTCGACTTGCTCGTAGCCCAGCTCGCGGTAGCGCACGATGTTTTCGAGGACCATGATCGCGTCGTCGACCACAATGCCGATGGCCAGCGACAGCCCGAGCAGCGTGAACGTGTTGAGCGTGAAGCCCATAGCGGAGAGAAAGATGAACGACCCGACGATCGAGACGGGAATCGCGAGCAGCACGTTCATCGTGGCACTCCACGACCCCAAAAACGCCCAGCACACGAGCGAGGTCAACAACGCCGAGAGAATCAGCGTGAACGTGAGCTCTCTGACCGAATCCTCGATGAACCGCGTAGTGTCGTTCACGACGCGTACATCGATGCCCGGCGGCACGCTCGGCTTGATCTCCTCGAGCCGTTTGCGCACGCGCCGCGCCACGGCCACCGCGTTGGCCCCGCGCTGCTTACGCACGCCCATGCCGATCGCACTCTTGCCCCAGATGCGCGAGATCCGGCGCGTGTCCGCGAGGCTGTCCTCGATCTTCGCGACCTCTTTCAGGTAGATCGGCGTGTAAATCGGCTGCCCCGCGCGGCGACTGATGATGATGTTGCCGAATTCCTCGACGCTGGCCGCCTCGCCCATCGTGCGCACATTGAACTCGTTGCGCGCCGTCTCGATGCGGCCCGCCGGCATCTCGGCGTGCTCCTGCTGGATCGCGTTGATCACATCCTGCACGGTCAGCTGGTAGGCTTGCAGCTTGTCGGCGTCGATCCACACGCGCAAGTTGCGCTCGACGAACCCGCCCATGAAGATCTCGCCGACCCCGGTGACGGTTTGGAATTGATCCTGCAGATGGTCCTGCACGTACTCGGTCAAATCGCGCACCGACACGTTGCCCGACACGCCGATCCACATGATCGGGTTGTCTTCGGGGTTCACTTTGGTCACGACGGGCGGGTCGAGCTCGCGCGGCAGCAAGCGCTGCGCCTGCGCGATCTTCGTCTGCACTTCCTGCAGCGCGGCATCGATGTCGCGGTTGAGCTCGAACTCGATGGTCACCGTCGCCTGGCCCTGGCGCGTCGACGACGACACGTCGCGGATGCCCTGCACCGCCATCACCGCCTGCTCGACAGGATCGACGACGTCGGTCTCCATCACTTCCGGCGCGGCACCCTCCCACGCGAGATTGACCGACACCACCGGGAAGTCGACGTCCGGCATCTGGCTCACACCCATCCGCTGAAAACTGATGCCGCCGAACACCAGCAAGCCGGCCATCAGCATCCACGCGAACACGGGGTTCTTGATCGAGAGATCGGAGAGCGTCATAGGCCTTCTCCGGCGGTCGCGCGCAGCAGCCAGTAGAGCCGCTTGGCGTCGTAGCGCGCGCCGATTTCATCGCGCCGCGCGTCTTCCAACGTGCGCAGCGCGTCGAGCACATCCAAGTTGTTGACGAGGCTCAGGCGATAGTCTTCGACCTGCAAGCGGAAATTCTCTTCGGCGGCTTGCAACGCGTTCGCCAACGCGAGCCGGCGAGCCAGCGCGGACTCGAACCGCGCGTAGGCGTCCAACACCTCGCGCTGCGCGGTCCGCTCGGTTTTCGCGAACAGCAGCTTCGCCTGCCGGGCTTCGGATGCCGCCGTCATCGAGGCTCCCACCGCCTTGCCGCCTTGAAACAACGGGACATCGACGGTGAGCAGCACATCCCAGTCCACGTCGGCCGCCACACCGGTGCGCTTCGTGTAATAGTTGCTTTCGAGGTCGACCGTCGGGAAAAACTGGGCGCGCGCAACGCGCAGCTGATTGCGCGCGACGTTCCAGGCTTCGCGGCTGGCGACCACATCCGGCCGCAACTTCGCCTTTTCCAAATAGACCGCCTCATCGTCCACCGTCAGCGGCGGATTTGGATCGATGATGCCCACGAGCCCGTCCAGCCCCGTGAGGAACTCGAGGAGCTGGCGCGCGATGACCTCGTGGCTGCGCGCGTCTTCGTAGTCGGCCTCCACGCGCCGCAGCTGCGCCTCCGCCGTCTTGACCTCGTTGGGTCGCGACCGGCCGAGCTTCTGCCGCTCGCCGAGTTCGTCGATCCTCACGATCAGCGACGCCCGAATCCCTTCAAGCGTGTGCATCTCCGCCCGCTGCTCGAGCAGCAAGTAAAACGCGTCCGACACGTCGACGAGCAACAAGTCTTCGGCGCGGCGCCGCTCGCTGGCGCGCTGCCGAGTCAACGCCCGCACCCCGGCCATCGCAGAAAATTCTTTGAAGCCGGAAAAAATCGGCTGGCTGAAATGGAAATAGCGCGTCGGGATATGCCGCAGCGTAAACGCCGAGCCGCCCGATCCGTCCTGCCGCTCGTCGGTCAGCTTGAACGACGCCCGCGGCAGCACCGACGCGATCGATTGCACCAGTCGGCCCTTGTTCTCTTCGATGAGCTCGCCCCGGATCGCCAGCTCTTCGCTGCGCCGTTTCGCGAGGTCGTAGCACTCCTGCAGCGTGAGCGGATGGTCCGGCAATGGTGGGGCCGGCGGCGGTGCCGCAGCCAGCGTCCCGACCGACGCACCGACGAGGATGAGCAGCCGAAGCGAACGCGCGCGGCATGTCATGAATTAATTAGCGGCCTCTTTGAGCCGCTGGCGCAGCTTCGTGATGATATTGAGGAACGACTGGAGCTCGTCGGGTTCGAGCGCTTGCAGCACATCTTCCCATCGCCGGCGCAGCACGCTCTGGAATTCGCTGATGAAGGCCGCACCCTTCGGCGTGACTTCAACCATCACCTGGCGCCGGTCGTCGGGATGCGTTGAGCGGCGCACGTAGCCGGCGTCGACGAGCCGGTCCACGATCCGTGTGGCCGTCGGCATCGAGACATGCAGCCCCCGCGCGAGCACGCCCATGCAGGAACAGTCTCTTCCGCGGATCGCGAGCAGCACGAGCAGTTGAGTCTGGGTGACTTTCCGACCGATGAAGAAGTCGAGCTGCATGCCGCGGATGATGCTGGGCATAAGCTCGGCGAAGGCGAGGCTGACGCGTTGTCGTGTCGGTGAGCGGGACATTGTTTGCCTATAGCTAAATATTAGCTTGATGCAAATATTTCTGTCAAGGTCGGGGGATAAAATGCTGCGCGAGGTTGATGGACTCGCCCCTGACGGGCGTCAGGGTTTGTCGAGGAGCTGTTCGAGCTTCGCCGTGTCGGTCACGGGCAAATTGCAGACGTGGTTCTCGCAGACGTAAGCGGTCGGCAGGCCTCGGAGCGGCAGTTGGTTGGCGGTAAACGGTGCCAGGCGCTCGATGGCGCGCCCCGCTTCCCCGGGAGCGTGCAGGACGATGACGGACCGCGGCATGAAGCGGCGGTTCACCGCGCGAAGCATCGCGCGCGTCTCGGCCGCCGCCGGGTCGCCGGCGATGACGATCTCGCGCGACGGCCCGAGCCATTCGTCGACGGCGATGAGGAACTGCGGAAACGCGTGCGGCATGTGGTTCGCGAGCCCCGAGAAGACCTCGAGCTGCCGCTGCGCGTATTGCTTGAGCTCGGCGTCCGTCGTCAGCTCCGCCAGCCGCACGAGCACCAGCGTAGCGACCGAGTTGCCCGACGGCAGCGCGCCGTCGTAGAGCTCCTTTGTCTTGGCGATGAGCGCTTCGTTGCGCCGGCCGCTCAAGAGAAAGCCGCCCGCCGGCTGGTCCCAGAACTGCGCGACCATCTCGCGCGCCAAGCGGACCGATTGCTCGAGCCATTGCGGGTCGAGCGTGGCCTCGTACAACTCGAGCAGCCCCCACGACAAGAACGCATAGTCATCGAGGAAGCCCGGGATGTCCGCCTGGCCGTCGCGATATCGATGCAACAGGTGACCGTCGCGCTGCATGTTGTCGAGCACGAATCGCGCCGCCGATTCCGCGGCCCGCGCGTACGCCGGATCATCGAGCGCTCGCGCCCCGTATGCCAGCGCGCCGATCATCAAGCCGTTCCAATCCGCGAGGATTTTGTCGTCGCGATGCGGGCGCGCCCGGCGGCTTCGCGCGGCCAGCAGTTTCGTTCGCGCGGCGTCGAGACGCCGGCGCGTCGCGTCATCGGTGGCGATCTTATCAATCGGCTTGGGCAAGTGCAGAATGCTCGTGCCGTGCTCGAAATTCCCCGAGTCGGTGACGCCGTACGCTTGCATGAACAGGCCCGCGTCGTCGCCGAGCACTTCGCGCAATTGGGAAGGCGTCCACACGTAGAACTCGCCCTCTTTGCCGACCTCGCCGGCGTCCTCGGCGCTGTAGAATCCGCCGTCGGCGTCACGCAGGTCGCGCAGCACGTAGTCGAAGATGCCGCGGACGACGTCGGCGTGCCGCGCATGATCCGTGGCCTGGAACGCTTCGAGATACGCGCGGGCCGCGAGGGCTTGATCGTAGAGCATCTTCTCAAAGTGCGGCACCAGCCATTGCGCATCGGTGGAATAGCGATGGAACCCGCCGCCAAGCTGGTCGTAGACGCCGCCGCGCGCCATCGCATCCAACGTGTGCTCGACCATCGCGAGCAGTTGCGCGTCGTGCGTGCGCGACCACACGCGCAGCAGCAGCGAGAGCGCGTGCGCCCGCGGAAATTTCGGCGCGTCGCCGAAGCCACCGTTGATCGCGTCGTACTGGCTCGCGGTCTGCTGCCCCGCTTGCTCGAGCAGCGACACCGTCAGCGACGATGGCTCACTCGCCTTCGCGCCGGCCTGCAGCGCCTCGGTCAGCGACTGGCCCGACTCCAGCAGCGTTTCTCGGCGCGTGCGCCAGGCGTTTTCGATGGACTGCAACACGCTGCTCAGCCCCGGCCGTCCCCAGCGGTCCTCCGGCGGAAAGTACGTCCCGCCCCAAAACGGTTTGCCGTCTGGCGTCAGAAACACGGTCATCGGCCAGCCGCCCTGGCCCGCGATCGCCTGCACCGCCGTCATGTAAATGGCATCAATGTCGGGCCGCTCCTCGCGATCGACCTTGATCGGCACAAATGACGCGTTGATGAGCCGTGCTATCTCGTCGCTCTCGAATGATTCCTTCTCCATCACGTGGCACCAGTAGCATGTCGAATATCCGACGGAGAGGAAGATCGGCTTGTCTTCGCGCTTGGCTTTGTCGAACGCCTCCGCGCCCCACGGGTACCAATCGACGGGATTGTGGGCGTGCTGGAGTAGATAGGGACTCTTCTCGCGGGCCAATCGATTCGAATGGCGCGCCAGCGATGGATCGACTGCGGGCTTGGAAACTTTTTCAGACGACATCGGTCGACAACCACCAGTTGTAATTACTACGAACGCGAGCCCCGCGACGCGCCAACTCACGCGCGGCATACAAAACCATTCCACACCGTGAAGCCGAACACCGCGATCGTGACGAATACGAACAGACATCTCCAGAACAGTTCCCAATCAGGCAGACGCTTGACTCCCAAACACCACGCCAGCGCGATCGCAAGATTGGGCGCGATAATCGTATAGATAAATGGCCGCCCCACGCAGTGTTGGTCTTGCAGCCACACACGACCAAAGTTCGCCTGCAGGAAGGCGGCCGCGCACAATAAACCGATGAGATGATCGACGTTGATGTTGATGGCACGGACATTATAGGGCATTGGTTCCGAACGTGCCGCGCCCCCATTGCCGGCTTGCGCAGCCGCTTGCAGCTGTGCTAGAGTACCCGACGACGGACGTGCCATGCGAACACGACGAGTCGTCACCTTCCTTGCTTGTCTCTTGCTGATCGGCACATCCGCCGAGGCTGCCACACAACTGCAATCCGACAATGCATTGCACAAGTTCACCCGCGGCGGGGTCAACGTCATCACCGGTTGGGTCGAGGTGCCGAAGCAGATCCGCGAGACGTCTCGCCTGCAAGGCGCCGGGTCCGGCTGGACGTGGGGCGTGTTGCGCGGCCTCGGGCACGGCTTCGTCCGCACGGCCGCGGACTTCTACGAGATCGTCACGTTTCCCTTCCCGGCCCCGACAAACTACGCGCCGGTGATCCAACCGGAATTTGTCTTCGACAGCGACGTGTAGCGGCTCATGACGCAATCGCGACCCCGACGCATTTCGAGCCTCCACACATCCCGCGCTGTCGAGCATGCGTATCGACTGAGCTTGTTCGCACTCATGGCCGGCGTGAGCGCCTCGTGCGCGAATATTCCCACTGCCGGCGGCCACGCAGCATCTCGATCCTCCGCACAGACTCCGCCGAGCTCAGTGGCGAGCGCGGTGGCACTCAACCCTGACCAACTCTCGCCCGAGCACGTGCAGCTGCTGCAAAGCACGATGGCGCATTTGCTGCCGCTCATTACCGCGAAGAAGCAAAACGGCGCCGCGAATATTTTGACGTGGGATGAGCTGTACCAGCCGGTGCCGCCCGAAGAGCGCGCATTCCTCGACGCGTTTCGCGCGCTGAAGGCCGACGCGCTCGGCTCGACGAGCCACTACTACGGCGAAGTGCCCAGCGCCGGTGAGCTGGTCCCCGTCGGCCCCGAGCAAGTCACGAAGGACGGCGCGCCGCAGACGCTCGACCCGCAGTTCCTGCCGAAGACCGTCGACGACGCGTACCAAGCGATGATGGAAGTCATGCAGCAGGATTTGGGCAAGCGGCTCTACGTCGAGTCCGGCTACCGCTCGCCGGCGTATCAGCTCTACCTCTTCCTCTATTACATGCCCAAGCACGGCCACTCGATCCGCGAGACGAACCGCTACGTCGCGCTGCCCGGCTACAGCGAGCACGGCTATCCGCCGCGCCAGGCCATCGACTTCATCAACCAGGACGACATCAGCGGCGAGGACCATCCGGAAGAATTCGAAAACCTGCCCGAGTACAAGTGGCTGACCGAACACGCGCCGTGGTTCGGCTTCCACCTGTCGTACCCGCGCGGCAACGCATCGAACACGGCCTTCGAGCCGTGGCACTGGCATTATGAAGCGCCGCCAGAAGAGAACGCCGAGGCGAACCGTTGATGCCGCTCGTGGCGGGCTGTCGCGACCGCGCGGTTGACCGCCGAAGAGATCGTCGCTAAATGCGCCGTCCCGAGCCGCACACCACACTCGTCCGCTCGCTCGGTCTCGCCGACTCCACCTTGCTCGTCATCGGTTGCATCGTCGGTGTCGGCATCTTCCGCACGGCCAGCTCGATCGCCGGCCACCTTCCGTCTCCTCCGCTCATCCTGGCACTGTGGCTCGCCGGCGGCATCGTGTCGCTCTTCGGTGCCTTGTGCTACGCCGAGCTCGCGGCCATGTTTCCCAAGAGCGGCGGCGACTACATCTACATCACGCGCACCTACGGCCGATTTTGGGGATTTCTATTCGGCTGGACGAAGCTGTTCGTCGAGCGGACTGGGACGATTGCGATCCTCGGCTTCGTGTTCGCCGAGTACCTGGCGCGCGTGCTCGGCAGCGGCAACGGGTCGATCCGCTGGATGGCGTCGTGCGGGGTGATCTTGCTCACGGCGATCAACGTGTTCGGGATCCGCTGGGGCAAGTACGTGCAGAATTCGCTGACGGTGCTGAAGATCGCCGCACTGTGCAGCATCGTCGGCGTCGGGCTGCTGGCGGCGCAAGGGCAAGGATCGCTCGCACCGGCAGCGGTCGCACCGACGGGGCTGACATTGTGGCAGGCGATGGGTGTCGCGTTCGTCTCCGTGCTGTGGACGTACGGCGGATGGACCGAGGCCGCGTACGTCGCGGAGGAAGTGAAAGATTCGCAGCGCACCGTGCCGCGCGCGATCGTCACCGGCGTGTTGCTCACGACGGTGATCTATACGCTCGTGAACGCGGTCTACTTGCTGTACATCCCGATCAGCCAAATGCCGTCGACGCCGCTCGTAGCCGCGGCCACGATGGAACGCGCGATCGGACACGCAGGCGCGATTTTCATCGGGTGGATGGTCGCCTGCTCCGCCTTCGGCGCGCTCAACGGCTACATCCTCACCGGCGGCCGCATCCTCTACGCGCTCGGGCAAGACCACCCGCTCTTCAACCGGCTCGCGACGATCAGCCCGCGGTTCCGCACGCCCGCCGCGGCACTCTGGCTCAACGCCGCGGTCGCGATTCTCCTGATCCACACCAAGACCTTCGACCAGATCATGACGTACTCGACCGTCGTGATCCAAGTCTTCTTCACGATGGCCGTCATCGCCGTGATGGTGCTGCGCCGCACGCAGCCCGACGCGCCGCGACCGTATCGCGTGTGGGGCTACCCATTCGTCCCGATCGTCTTCATCCTCGTCATGGTCGGCTTCGTGCTCAACATCACGATCAAGGAGCCGACCGAGGCGCTGTTCGGGTTTGGTTTGATGGCGCTCGGGTTCCCACTCTACATTTTGTCGGAGGCGACTCGCGGCGGCACCGGCGACGGGCCGCGCGATCTCGTCGCAGCGACGGAGCCGGAGCTCGCACCAATGGGATCGCCGGGTTCGAATGGCCATTCATGACTCGGGCGCACCCTGCCCTGGTGATCCACGGTGGGACCGGGCCACGGCCGTCCGGCGAGCGGATCGAGCGCGTGCGCGCAAGCCTTCGGGCCATTGCTGATCGCGCGTACGATTTTCTCTCCGCTCACTCAGCATTGGAAACCACGATCTTCGCTGTGCAAATGCTCGAAGACGATCCGCTCTACAACGCCGGCACCGGCTCGATGCTGCAGGCCGACGGCCGGGCGCGGATGAGTGCCTCAGTGATGGACGGCGCGCGCGGCGCGTTCGCGGCAGTCATCAACGTCGAGCGCGTGCGCAACCCGGTCTTGGTGGCGGCGACGCTGCTCGATGAACCCGATCGCGTGCTTGCGGGGCCGCAGGCGGTAGCATTCGCTCGCTCGCAAGGGTTCGGCCCGTGGAATCCGATCACGACCGAGCGCCGGACGCAATGGCGCAAGCGGCAGGACCATCGCCACGGCACCGTCGGCGCGGTGGCACTCGACCGCCGGGGTCGGCTCGCGGCGGCGACGTCGACGGGCGGGCGAGGATTCGAGCGGCCCGGCCGTGTGAGCGACAGCGCCATGCCCGTCGGCAACTATGCGTCGGCGACGTGCGCGGTGTCGTGCACGGGTTTTGGCGAGCACATCCTCGACGAGGCGCTGGCCGTCCGTATCGTCCAGCGCACGACCGATGGCGCGTCGCTGCCGGCGGTCGTCTCCAAAACATTTCGCGAGCTGAAGACGCGCAAGCGCGAAGCCGGCGCCATCGCGCTGGATCGCCGCGGCCGAGCAGCATGGTCGACGACGCTGCCGATCCTCTACGCCGCGATGCGCACGCGCACCGATCGCCGCGAATCGTTCTAGGTTTCGCATGGACTCTCAACTGATCTCGTTGCTTCAGACCTTCGCATGAGCCTCTTCGCCGTCGCGCTCGCGGCGTGCGCGCTGCTCGCCGCGGGCTACGCGATCTACGGCCGGCTGCTCGCCCGCCTCTTCCAGCTCTCGCCCACGCGCACGACGCCGGCGACGGAACTCTGCGACGGCGTCGACTACGTCCCCGCGAAAAGCCCGTTTCTCCTCGGCCAACATTTCTCCGCGATCGCCGCGGCCGGCCCGATCGTCGGCCCCATCCTCGCCGGCGTCTGGTTCGGCTGGTTGCCGGCGCTGCTGTGGATCGTTTTCGGTGCCATCTTCCTCGGCGCGGTGCACGATTTCGCCAGTCTCATCGGCTCCGTCCGCCACCAAGCGAAGTCGATCGTCGAAATCGTCCGCGAGTACCTCGGCCCCAAGGCCCACATCCTCTTCATGAGCTTCGTGTGGCTGTCGCTCATCTACGTCATCATCGCCTTCACCGACCTGACTAGCTCGTCGTTCGTCGAGCCGACGTATGGCGGCGGGGTCGCGAGCTCGTCGGCGTGGTACCTCGCGATCGGGGTGGCGATGGGCGTATGCCTCGACAAATTCAAGATGCCGCTGTGGCTGGCGACCGCGATCTTCATGCCGCTGGTGGGCATCGTGATCTGGTTCGGCCGCTTCATGCCGCTCGCGGTGCCCGCACTCGGCTCGCTGCGGCCGCAGCAAGTGTGGAACATCGTGATCCTCGCGTACTGCTTCGCGGCGTCGGTGCTGCCCATGTGGCTGCTGCTGCAGCCGCGCGGATATCTCGGCGGGTTTTTCTTGTACGTGACACTGGCGGCGGGCGTGCTCGGCTTGTTGCTCGGCGGCGACCGCGTGCAGTACCCCGCGTTCATCGGCTGGCGCAACGCGCAAGGCATGCCGCTGGTGCCGATGCTCTTCGTCACCGTCGCGTGCGGTGCCTGCTCGGGCTTCCACGGCATCGTCAGCTCGGGCACGACGTCGAAGCAAATCAGCCGCGAGCCGGACTGCCGACTGGTCGGCTACGGCGGCATGCTGCTCGAAGGCCTCGTCGCCGTCGTGGCACTCGCGACACTGATGCTGCTGGCACCCAGCGACCCGTCGGTCCAATTGTCGCCCGACCGCATCTACGCCAACGGCCTGAGCCATTTCGTCGAGCGGTTCGGGGTCAATCGCGACTTCGCGCGCTCGTTCGCGCTGCTCGCGTTTGCGACGTTCATCTACGACACGCTCGACGTCGCGACCCGGCTCGGGCGCTACATCTTCGAAGAGTTGAGCGGATGGAAAGGTTGGGTGGGGCGGATCGGTGCCACGGTCGCGACGCTGGCGCTGCCCACGATCTGTGTGAGCATGACGGTGAAGGATGCGGCCGGCCAGGTGGTGCCGGCGTGGAAAGTATTCTGGACGGTCTTCGGCACGTCGAACCAACTGCTCGCAGCACTCACGCTGCTGACGCTGACCGTATGGCTCAAGCGCACCAACCGGCCGTGGCTGATCGCCGCCGTACCCGCGGCATTCATGCTCACGATGACGCTGTGGTCGCTCGGGCTGATGGTCCAGCCGTGGATCGCGACGCTGCTCGCCGGTCAGAGGCCGACCGATTGGATCCCGCTGGTCGGCCTGGTGCTGATGGCGCTGGCGCTGCTGGTGGTCATCGAGGCGGGATTGGCGATTCGGAAACTTCCGCCAGGACGAACGGCGAGCGACTGAGTATCGTCGATTGAAGGTGACGATCGACGATCGCGCGGCGAACAGACGCCCGGCACCGCCGGTTCGGTCAGGCGCGAGACAATCGCCGTGCCGTCGCCGGCCGTGGGCCCGTCGAGTCCGGATCGCCAGGAGTTGGCATGACTTCGGGAGCGGTCATGGTCGATGGCGACACCGCACCGTTGATGAGTCGGCACGAAACATCGCTACAGCAATGGAGAAATGGAGCCCATGCGCCACTTGAAGATCGTCCACGTGATCATGGTGTTCGGCACCGCGCTCTTCGCCGGCCTGCTCTACGCCTTTGAGCAAGGCGTGGTACCTGCCATGCAGCCGATGGACGGCCCGTCGTACGTCGCGCTGCAGCAACGGCTGATCCGCGCCCTCGACCACGGCCCAACCGGCGTCATCGCGGTCGCCACGCTATCAATGCTCCTGCCCTTGTACCCGCTCATCCGCTTGTGGAAATTTCGCCGGACGGCGTACTGGCGATGGACCTTCATCGGCTGGGTGTTGTTCTGCTTCGGAGTCAGCATCTTCACCATTGCGCTGAATGTGCCGATCAACATGGCCTTCGTGGCAATGGATGCGGCTCGTCCCGCAGCGAATTGGAGCGCGCTGCG
>Ga0209515_10004734_pt1 | contig 18175 bp, 18 predicted proteins | sample Subgroupgradi54m_FD_187454 | JGI IMG/M metagenome (GOLD analysis project Ga0209515, IMG submission 187454) | Subsurface groundwater microbial communities from S. Glens Falls, New York, USA - GMW60B uncontaminated upgradient, 5.4 m (SPAdes)... ...
GGAAACCGCCGTTAAATCATCCATGGAGACAACATCATAAAACTGAGCCATAGGGGGGTGACATTTCTATTCTTGTCTGACAGCAGTTTTTTGACATTTATTTTGACAATAATTGTACGAAAAATAGAATATATCTTACTTCCACTAAATAAAGACCTTTATCGAGTAGAAACGTAATAGCCTTTGATTTATCTTACACCATATCAAGCCTGAAGAATGATAAGTTAATTAGTCTCCACTTTCTGCCAAATATCAGAACTTTCTTTGGCGTTTTGAATAGTACTTTTTGTCGTTAAGAAAAGCGAGATTTTGCTTGGGGACTGCGTTCCTTTTTTTTGCAAGGGTCAAGATGAACCCTTCGACAAGCTCAGGGCCCTTGCAAAATTCACCCCAGTTTTTAGGAGGTGTAAAAAAGCACTTTTTTAAACTTAAACCACAATGTTCGATTTATACAGCCTTAACTGAAATAAAAGGTCTTCTTTAAGTTTATCTTTCACCCAAACTCTTTGTTTTAAGTCTAAAAGATCTCCGAGTCCTGAAAGGAGTTGATTCTTTTTGATATCAAGTATTTTTTCCTCAGTCTTCTCTAAAGCATTTTTGAGAGACAAATTAGTGTTTTCTTTTAGTAAGTCTTCGTTTATTGTCCAGTTATCCTTAAGGAAATACCAAAGATCGAACAGATCTCTTGTTGCGAATTTTCTCCTAGTTAAGAGGGCGGAAAGTTTTCCTGCCACCATATCTCCTTTTTTCATAACTAGGATCGAAATACCAAGATAGTTTTTAACTTCGTAAGAAGCATTACTTGTTCTTTTGGAGACTTCTAATTTTAAATTCCTCAATCCCTTTTCATAATTTAAAAGAAAAAATAAGGTGTTTTTTTTCTCTATTGCATCATTGAGTTTACCAAATTCCAGTAGAATTTTTGTCAAGTTATCAAAGACCAAGTCTTTCTTGTCTGAGTCAAGCAGATCAAAGTCCAGATCGACTGAGAAGCGGGGAAGATTATAAAATAGCACCGCTGCTGTTCCGCCTTTGAAGCCCAAGGCAGTTCTCAGGACAGGGTTGGTGTAAACCTCCTTTAATATTCTGACAAGGGCTATTTTATGAGTGTTAATGTTTAACATGTTCGTTCTTAAAAATTTGACAATATTCTTGAGCGCTTTTCTCTAAAGCTTTACTGTTATAGATTTTCGCAAGCTTTATGATCTCTCCCCAATTAAGAGGATTTAAGTTATCGAAATGATAGTTTTTATATAAAAAAACAGTATCTAGAAAGGCTCTCTCTTTGGATGCAACTGAATAATTGTCTATATGTTCTATTCCTGCAGGATTTAATAAGATGTTATCTTCGATCTTTCGATATGTAATAAGTTCATTGTTAACATTAATCTTTCTGGATAGATATGAAGCCATGAAAATTGTTTCATAGTGCTGAAAGATAATAGCCTTTTTTACAAGCACCGTTTCGAAACTGACATATGAAGGAGTATAGATTTTATTTGCCAGCTCTAGAATATTATATCCCTCTTTGACGTAAATTCCTTTTCTGACACTAATTAATTTTCCCCTTTTAACGAAATAATTAACCTGGCTTTTAAGATTTTCATAAATTGCCTCTGGAAAGATAAGCGAAAATTCCCTTAGGGTAAATACCGTTTGGGGAAGACTATATATTTTAAGAATAAAATCCTTCGTATCCATAAACTAAAAGTAAGATATTCTCTTACCTACAGTTCATCTTATAACAACATTGTTCATAAGTCAAGATTTTATTTGATATCTCCTAGGAATGCACCCCTAATTTGCAGCCAGCTCGGTTCAGAATTTGAAATTGTTTTGTTGCTGCGGAAAGGCCAAGTCGTATTTGTTTCATTTCACCCAGGGATCTAAAAGTCATCTGTGAATTGCAGTAGTATGTCTCCGATAATTTGGAGTGTAGACGGGCGAATATTCTCTGGCACATCAAGACTTGAGTGCGCCACGTTAACATTTGGAGCGGGACCACCCTTGTAATTCTCGGAGTTGAAACTAGATACCTCAACTGTTCTTATGCCTCGTTCCGCAAAGGGAACGTGATCGGAGTTGAACCAGCTAAAACTCTCTAGGACAGTTGGATGGCCAGCCTTCCTAGCGGAGCGTTGCAGCTTCGATACAAGCACCGGATTACTCTTTGCTCCTGTAACTGCCTGACAGATAACCGCGTCTTTTCCAGAGCCAAGACATTCAAGTGCGATTACTCCCGAAAGTTCCTGGAGTTGTTTTCCTAAAGGAGTTGCAACGAAATGACGTGAGCCGAGAAGACCCAGTTCTTCCAAGTCAAAGGATGCGAACATGATGGGTGATGTCTTTTGCTCTAGACAGCGACTCAGTTCAAGCATCATCGCAAGCCCCGTGGCATTATCTTCTGCTCCTAATCCAGCCAAGTAGTCATGATGAGCGACGAATAAGATCATTCCATCTGAAATTTTCCCTGAGACGAACAATGCGCTAGTAGCTATTGAGCCTCGGAACTTAAATTCCTGCGTTATCGTCTTATAGCCAAGTTCTTCAAATTGCTTTGACACCACGGCTAATCGGCGCTTTCCGCGGTGGAGATATCGTTTGATCTCCGAAACAGTGGACGGCGCTGGGGTATATGGATCTACGGATTCCGATACTGCGCATATCTTGTCTATCGTATTCACCACATGTTGGGCATCGAAGTGTTTATTCGGTGACAGTCCAAGACTCATAATGTTTTTGTTCACCATAATGTTAGTATATAATTTTTACCCTAACTATTCCCAAATCTCTCCGGTCACACCATCCACTCGTACGCACTGCGCTACAGCAAAATTGATCGATAAATCATCAGGTCTATCCTCTTCAAGCATCGTTTTTGTATACCGTTTTGCATAAATCATGCGCTCTTTTGTTTGGAATATAAATAGTAGCGTAGGGAATGATGTACTCATAGAGTTTTCCCATTCATTACTAAAGTAAAAATCGTAATAATTCCTGATCCGTTTTCGTATTCTGTAGCGAGGTAGTGTTGCATCAAAAAGAGTAAGAAGAAAATAGCGCATTTTCTTCCCTTTCTCTTTCTTACTAAATACTAGGTCAATTGATATCTCAGAGCTTTTGAGAAATTGAAACGGACTCTTCTTACCACAGAAATCACTTTCGGTTGCATATTCATAATGGAGTATATCGCTGTTTGTCTTTTCGAGCTCGCAGCAGATTGATGAAACGAGAATGCAGTGATCAATAAAAGATTCAGATCTGTCTTTATCCCAATATAGTCTATGAAGAAACGATATATCATATATTCCTTGAGTTTTTACAAATTTCACCCCATTATTTTCCAAAGAAAAGATTGACGCTCTTCTATTTCTTCCAATAATCTGGTTGTCATATATCCTCCTTACGTACCCTTTTTTTGTTAAATCTGTTAACCATCTGTTGATTCGTGCTTCGTCTTTATGATGTAATAATGATTGGATATGGGTTCTGTCCATGAATCTGAATCGGGGAATGAGAGTTATTATTTCTTCTTGTTTTTTTGTTATGTTTGATTGTGTCATAGGGATATTGAATTGTTCTGTTATTTTCTTTTGCTAATTACCGTTTATGCCATTCCCAACCGTACTGATATACTCCGTATTAGGTAAAGGTAAGTGTCACAGTTTTCCTCAAATTCATATTCAAAACTTAGGAAAAATTGTCGTTAACATCAACGACAGTACCTACGACAACTACACTAACTTTCGTCTTGCGTGTTCTGCTTCATTTTCTATCCCGTTTGTAGCAGGTGCTGTTATGGGCTTTGCTATTTGAGCCGTTTTCTTTTTGGTCTTTCTCGGTGCCGTTTTGAAAAGCTGTTCCAGTTGTTCTTCCACCTTTTCACGAGGTATCGAATAATTTTTTCTTGAATACGTAATAATCTCATCCGAAATTGCCTTGCTCCCTTTTTAGTTGATTGGTATGGTGACTCCGGTAAACGCATCCTCTGACTGCTCATTAGTTACCTTCATAAAGAAATGATACGGGGTAAGATTCACAATTTGCCCTTTTTCAACTTCTGGCTCAAATAAGGGAAGTATTGTTTTCTCATCATCAGGGCTGCCCTTTAAAGCGACCATTGTCCCTACATTTCCTTGGATAATTTTTGCGATCCTAGGGTCATCAATCTGGGCGATATTCTGGTGGGAAGCAATGAAATAGACGTGATATTTTCTCGCTTCTGAGAAAAGCTGAGTAAACTGTGGTGTTGCAAAGTTTTGGAACTCATCAATGTAGACAAAGAAATCCCGACGGTCTACCTCAGATGTTTGCGCCCTCTCGTTTATAGCAAGTTGAATAAGAGAAGTGATCACTGTTCCAAAGAATGTGCTTCGTTCCTCTGAAAGCTTTCCCTTGCAAAGATTAACAAGAAGGATTTTCCCTTCATCCATAATCTCTGAAATGTTGAGTGTGCTTGTCTCCTGCAGAAGAATGTGACGCGATAATTTATCAGTGATAAACTCGCCTATCTTATTCGTTAAAGGTCCTATGAGTTCCCCCTGTTGTTTCTTAAACAAGGTGAACTCTTTTTTCCAGAACTGCTTGAGAACCGGATCTTTGATATTCTCTGTAACGCTTTTTCTGTAGTCGCTATCGGTTAAGAGCTTTTGCACTGCGTAAAGAGAGATATATGGCGTTTCGGCAGTTCCTATGGGTATTTGAAGAGCTGTTAAGGCTGCGTTTCGCAAGATGTGCTCCATTCGCTGCCCCCAATGACGCTCTGGAGTTATCTTCATAAAGATCTCAATGACGGATCGGGCAATTGCGCCCTGTTCTTCTTCAGGGTCTTGATAGTCTACGCAAGGATGCATGATATTAAGTCCGGTAGGATATGCCTTATCAGACGGGTTTATGTAAACAACATCCTTTTTCCGGTGATTGGGGATAAGGGTTAAGATATGCTCAATCATATCTCCATGCGCATCAATCACGCAGAGTCCTTTCCCATCCTCAATATCCGCAAGTGCCATGCCTTCTATAATGGTTGATTTTCCCATGCCGGTTTTCCCGATAATATACATATGCTGCTTCCGCTGCTGCGAGGTGAGTCCTGCCGGCGTTTCCTCCCCGCCATACGTATTCATGCCGACAACAACATCAAGATTTGTTGTACTTTTCTTCTGAGACAGCGGAGCCGGTAAATCACTGCTCTTACTCTTTACGAGCCCCTCTGTCTTTGTTGTATCCGTATATGGGAAATGGAATATATCTGATAATTCAGAAGTTGAAAGTATCGGGTTTTGTCCACTGAAAAGCCCACTCGATACAGATCTTTGCCTAAAACTCAAAAGGCGTTTTTTAGAAACATAAGAGCGTGGAAATGTTCGCCTTACGGTAAGTCCCTGATACGGACTTGTAAAAGGGCCAAAAGAAGAATACAAACCCTCTGCACGTTCCTCAAGTTTCTCTTTGCTTTTTGTAACAATCAATACTCTAACCGACGATTCAAAAAGATGCTGGCCTATTTTTTCCCTAACCACAGTCTCAAGTTCCTGCTCATAAGGGTTTAGGATTGCTTGCGGGTCTGGTTTAGGTTGTGATTGCAAAATTAGAGCAGATTTACCGCTGGTATCAAGAAGAAGGGCAGGCATTGAGACAATAAACTTAAATGCTAAGACAAAAAGCCAGACGAGTGGGGAGAGAACAAACAAAACAAAAGAAGGGAGAGGAAGGGAATGTCCGGTTGCAAGAAGAGGCTCAATTGGAAGCCCTTTTTTTATATTATGCCTGAGTCTTTGCATGTGAGAAATTGTTTTGTTATGTGTGCCCGAAAGTACGGGTGTGGTCACGATTTGAAAGGAGATAAGCTCATTCTTATCAAGATTGGTCATGGCACCCGTAAGATATGATATGAAATCATGCTCTTTGAGTATCTTCTGGTTTTGCAAAGGCAGAACAAAGTCAGAGGAAAGCGCAAGCTCAACTATTCCAACATGGGTTTTTTCATCCTTTGTGTCTTCTTGCTCTACATTTAATGCAGGGATATTTGTTAGATAATCTCCTATTTCCTTAATTTTAAGTCCTGGAAGAAAAGACAAAAGGCTTCGCTTGATAATATCAATGCTTTTAGGATTTGCTGCCAGAATATATCTAATTCCCTCATTCTTTGTTGATACAATTTCAAGCGAATACTCCTTTTTATTGCCAAACATAATTTCCAAAAATCCATCCTTCCTTCGTGCCAGTGTGTGAAGAAGTGTATATAGCTGTTCTGTTGCGTAGGCTGATTTACTTGTATTTGAGGGGAAAGTTAGTTCCAAAAATTTCTTCTCATCCGGTTTGCCTCTAAGCCTTGTCAAGGCAAGAGGAAGAACAGTTTTTGTTATCCTAAAAAACATCCTAACAGCAAAGTATAAAAACAGAAGACTAAGAATTGGACCCATGGTTATTAAGAAAACAAAAACTGTTGGTGATAAGTGTGCGATTGGCGAGGCACTGAAAAAATTATAGATGGCAAGTTTCCATGAAATTGGCATGGGGAGAAACATAACAGAAGACAAAAGAAACATCTGGGAGTTTGAAAGCATATGGGAATGAATTTGGTTAATAAGCTGTAACTGCTGAATATCAGTTGCAGAATGAAGGGCAGATGATGGAATTGGCGTACTGTTCATCACCTTGTGGCAGTGAGCAGTTTAAAGTATATCGAAGTGTATCAGAAATCGCTTAGAAAGTAAAATTAAACCATGTACTAACTGGTCGTCTTGCTGGTCTGCCAGTCGGTGGACGGGGAATTACACATAATTTTTGATTAAATTTTCAAAAAATCGTTTTAGTTCTTCCGGTTTGGGAACCTCTGAACCGGATACAGGAATAATGTCAAAATTTCTTAAGTCATCAAAATAAATTAACTGCGTTAAAAAGATTTTCTCCTCAAAAATACTTCCGTAGATTTTCCTGGTGGCAGATATAAGAGTTGGCAAATCAATAGAGCCGTTTTTTAATTTAATATGGTATAAAGATCAAAGTAGTCTCTGTATTCTCCTCTTCGCCCGATTGTGTAAGCCTTTTTTATTGCAATGTCCATTATCTCAAATAACTTTAATCCACTACTCAAGAGTGTTCCAGAGAATATGTATATTAGACTGGATGGTCGTTAAATAATTGGGTTTAATACTGATATATCTTTCATAGGAAAATGCTTTGTATTTAGAGAAACCAATACGAGATTATTTACATTAGCTGTTCCTGCAATCAGACAGTCTGTTAAACTAAGATTTTTTAGTTGCTTAGCATATTGTTGCCAGTAGAGGCCTGCAATTTTAGCTATTTTTTGATCAATATCATAAATAATATGTTGCTCTAAGTAATCTTCCGTAACTGTCAACTCAGAAGGGAAAATATTTTTGTATATTTCAGCAGTCGAAATAACAGATATACCTAATGGTGATTTATTTTTTAAATCTGATACTTTATCAATAATGTCTGTTTTTCCTCGTAAAACCCAAATCAATACATCAGTATCAAGCAAGTGCATAAACTAAAATGATCTCTCATCGGCTAAACGATTCTTCGTGAGCCAAGCACTAACTTTAGAAGGAGTGCTCCATTCGGGGTGATTTTCTTTAGTAAAAATTCCAGCTGCCTTTCGGAGTGATTTTTCATAGATAGCTTTATCAAAAAAAGAAGCCTGAGTGATTTGCGCAATAGTTATATCTTTTTTTTCGTCACGTATGAGCACGCGAGTTCCCTTCGTAACTCTTTCCAAATAGGTAGAGATGTTAGTTCTTAATTCGCTTACGGACACAGTTAATGTCATATACGTATATATTAGTACATTATGTACATTATGTCAATATGTCGGGGTAGTTGGATTTGAACCAACGGCCTCACCGTCCCGAACGGTGCGCGCTACCACTGCGCCATACCCCGCAATTTGCGCTCTCGAGAGGAGTCGAACCTCCAATCTTTCCCTTAGGACGGGACTGCTCTATCCATTGAGCTACGAGAGCAATTGATTGTATTTTAGCACAAAAATAAGTAGAATTAAAAAATGAGTCGGGGAGAAGTAATTCGGTTTTTAATTCTTCGAAGTATTGGGAATTTTCTGCTTCTCTTTGCAATTTTTGGGGTTTTAGCAACTTTTGGGCCGGCATTATATTACGAAGTTTCCTTCAAGATTGTTCAGGCAAGAGGAATAAAATATGCTGTTGTAGATAATCAAACTTCTCCGTTGGGTGAAATTCTCAAAAAACAAAAAACAGAAAATTCTCAGGGAATCGATGGAGGATTTGCTGCTATCTTAGCAGGTCCTAAAGAACAGATTTTGATACCAAAAGATACAGATTTTAGTATTTTGATACCCCGTCTTGGAGCAAGTACAAAAATTTTTCCAAACATTGATCCTTCCAATCAAAATGAATTCCTGCCGATTCTTCGCAATGGAGTAGCACATGCTAAAGGAACATTATTTCCGGGAATGGCGGGAAATATTTATCTTTTTGCGCATTCAACAGATAATTTTTGGGATGTAGGTCGGTACAATGCAGTTTTTTATTTGTTAAAAGATTTAAAGCCCGGAGACGATATTGTAATTTTCTTTGAAAATCAAAGGCATAATTATGTAGTGACAGACTCAAAGATTGTTGATCCGCAAAATGTTTCTTTTATAACTCATAGTCAAACCGGGAAAGAGAGATTGATACTTCAAACATGCTGGCCGCCCGGAACTACATGGAAAAGGCTTTTGGTTTTTGCAAAGCCTAAGTAATCCGCTTACAGTCTACTGTCTACAGTAGACTATAGTCTCTTGGTCATAAGCTTATTTTAGGCTTATCGTATAGAGGTTGGAAAAGGTGTCCGAATTCCCAAGATTAGTTAGAATCACGATCTTAGATCCATCAGGCCAGGGGAAAACGTAACTATCTGAAAATGGTCCTGCATATACTTTTGTAACATTGGCTCCGTCATATTCCATAATCTCCACCTTCTGATTGTGAACATAGATTAAATGTTTTGAATCCGGAAACCACGTTAGGGTAATTTCTCCTCCTTGTTTGTCCAGAATCTTATAATTCCTATCCTCTTTAATATCGTAAAGATAGATTCCGTCTTTTTTCAAGTTTCTTTCCTCAGGCGTTGAATCACTTCCGATGAGCCTTGGCGTTACTATTATCGGGAGTGTTGCAGAGCTTGAAGCCTTGTAAAGAACTTTTGTTTCATCCGCCGACCACGAAATTACATTAAAATTCTCCATAACCAATTTCCGGGTTTTGGAAGGAAAACCGTCGAGAATTGCTTTTTCTTTTTCTTCTTTTATTTTATTCCAGCTTGAATTAACACTTAACAGAGTTTCTGTTATATCATTTGGCGACTGATTAAAAGTATTTGCCGTAAGTAAAAAACTCGAAACCGCAGTTTGTCCGGAAACACTTGCAAGAATAGAAGAGCCATCAGGAGTCCAAGCAAGATTTGCTTTGGAAAATTGGGCAATTGTATCGTCTGCGACTTGGCTTGAGGAGTTTTGGAGGGTAAGGATGGGTCTTGAAGTCATGTCCAGAACATAAACTCCATTTTTTCTAACGGCCTGGGAAGTTACGGTATAAGCGATTTTTGTTCGGGACGGATCAAGCATGGGATTATTAACACCAATATTTGTTATGCTCTCAAGTTTTGGAGCGGTGGGAAACAGCAGAGCTTCGGCTTTGGCTACAACCCCCTTTTCTATAATAAGATTTTTTTCCCAAGAAAAATAACCTTCTTTAAATATCCTAACCTTATAACTTCCGGGCTGTAAGTTTATTGTATTGTTTGTTGCAGTAGTTAAATGGCCATTAACAAAAACTTGGGCACCATCCGGGTTGCTGGTTGCGACCAAAAGACCGGTTCCAGATAGATCCGCTCTGCCATTATTGAAAGAAAATCTGTACCCCCTGCCATACAAGATTATTGCAACTGTTGCGCAAATTAATACCGTGAGAATAAAAACTGCAATAAGTATCTTTTTCATTAAAAGCATTATACAGGCTAATAATAACCCTTGCAAGATGTACAAACCGAATATATAATCAAGAATACAAGACAAGAAGTTTTTTTGATAGATTAAGTTGGTATTTTGATATAGTTATTTTATGCTTTCTAAAAGAATAGGAATCGATTTGGGTACGGCAAACACTTTAGTTTATCTTGCCGGAGAAGGAATTGTTCTTAATGAGCCAACCGTGGTTGCTGTAACCGCAGAAGAAAATAGAGTAGTTGCTGTAGGAAAAGAAGCAAAGGAAATGTTGGGAAGAACTCCGGGCAATATAATTGCCCAAAGACCCTTGCGAGACGGTGTAATCGCAGATTACACAATTACTGAAGCGATGCTGTCCTATTTTATAGATAAAGCAGCAGGGAAATCCCGTTTTTTCAAACCAGAAGTTATGGTCTGTATTCCTTCTGGCGTAACGCAAGTCGAAAGAAGGGCTGTTTTGGACGCAACAATGGCAGCGGGAGCAAAGATTGCATATTTAATAGATGAACCTCTAGCCGCGGCAATCGGAGCTAAGATTCCGATTGCTCAGGCCGCAGGGCATATGGTTGTAGATATTGGAGGAGGATCAACGGAATGCGCGGTTATTTCTCTAGGCGGTGTAGTAGTACATAATTCTGTAAGAGCCGGAGGAAATAAAATAGATGAGGCTATTGCCAACCACACAAAAAAGAAATTTAATCTCTTAATCGGAGAAAGAACCGCAGAGGAAATAAAAATAGTATTAGGTAATGCTTTGATCGAAGACTCAACCGCCAAAGAAATAAAAAAGATGGAAATTAGAGGAAGGGACAGTGTGACCGGATTGCCTAAAACTATAGAGCTGACCGAAGCGCAGATAAGCGAGGCCATCGCACCGGTTCTTCTTGATATAATTGCGGCAGTTAAAGGGGTCTTGGAGCAGACACCGCCAGAGCTTGCAAGCGACATAATAGATAAAGGGGTAGTAATGACCGGAGGAACCTCTCTTCTTAAAAATCTTGACAAGTTAATAACTAAATTGACAGGGGTTCCATGTCATGTTGCAGAAGACGCGCTTCTTTGTGTTGCAAGAGGCACGGGAGTGGCTCTTGAGAATATAGAACTTTACAAAAGAAGCATTGCTAAGAAATGAATTCCCAAAGATCTTCCGAAAACAAATTTAATCCTATAAGAAATTTTCACTTACTTTTTAATTTTCGGAAATGACAAAAAAATTAAATTTTTTCACGACACGATAGAATCATAGTATTTTTTATTGTAACAACAAAGAGAAATGATCATTTTCCGAACTTACAGACACAATAGTTTATGCCTAATTCTGGGTATATTAAATACCCAAAAAGACCTTTTATGAAAAACAAAATAAGACCTGAAAAAACTTATAGTAAATAAGATATGTTTAAGAAAAAAAATATATTAGGAGTTGGCTTTACAAACGCAAAAGAGGATGAAGTCCTAGAGTATATCCTACAAGGCTTAGAAAAAGATATACAAAAATACTTTATTGTTACCCCAAATCCCGAAATCTTAATGTTGGCAGATAGTAGTTCGGACTATAAGAATATAGTGAACTCGTCAAAATTAGCTTTGCCTGACGGCATAGGGGTGATGATAGCCGGAAAAGTTATGGGTAGGGAGTTAAAACAGAGAATACAAGGTGTTGACTTTGTTGAAAGTCTCTGTAGAGCGGTTGCGGAAAAGCCTATAACAGTAGGATTTTTGGGTGCAGGACTTGGTATAGCAGAGCAAACCGCTGAGTGCTTAATAAAAAAATTCCCAACTCTTAAAGTAGTTTTTACGGCAAGCGGCAGTCCGGATGATAGAACCGTTCGCCTCATCAAAGATCAAAAAAAAGAGATTGACATACTTTTTGTTGCTTTCGGCTCACCAAAACAAGAAATCTGGATATATGAAAATCTGGATAAACTGCCGGTAAAAGTTGCGATTGGCGTTGGCGGAGCTTTTGATTTATTAAGCGGAAAGGTAAAAAGAGCTCCGTTTTGGATTCGTAAAGTAGGTTTGGAATGGCTATTTAGACTTATTAGTCAGCCATGGAGAGCTAAAAGACAGACTGCTCTTATCAAATTTATATATCTGGTTTTAAAAGAAAGATTTAAAAGAAGTGATGTATAATAGGGAATAAATTATGAGAATATTGTATCTTCAGATGTTCCCCCTGTATGGTTCAGGCTCGGGTACTTATTCAAGAGAGCTGGCGCAGGAGATTGCAAAGACAAATAAAGTAGCAATTGTTGTGCCAGATAAGCACAAGATTAAGAACGTCAAAAATTATTATGTAGATCTTCCTGTTAAAATATCTTTTACAGGTCATCCCGAATGGCCCGATTCAAAACTTTATACTAAAGTATCTGGGCAACAGCTTTCTGCAAACTACCTTGCCTACTTTAAATCGGTTGTATCTGCGGTAAATGAATTTAATCCTGACATTATTCACGCTCATCATCTTATGCCTCTTCCGTGGATAGCAAGATTTATCAAAATAGCATATGGCCTTAATTTTATAGTTACTGTTCACGGTTCGGAGCTTCCTACCTTAGAAAACGACAAAAGATATCCGTATTTAACCACCGAGGCACTTCTTAAAGCGAAAAGGATTGTTCCAAACAGCTTCTGGACAAAGGAATGGATGCAAAAAGTTTTAGGAAATCAATTTCAGAACCAAATCAGAGTAATCCCGGGCGGAGTTGATTTATCAGCATTTCCGGAAGAAATGGAAACGGCGGATGTAAACAGAAAATATAATTTAGAAGGGAAAAAACTCATTTTGTTTTCTGGAAAACTTACAAAATACAAAGGCGTTAAGTATCTCATACAAGCTGCAAGAAATATAGATGCGGTTATCGGAATAACCGGAGATGGACCCGAGCGAAAAAATCTTGAAAACCTTGTAAAAGAACTCAGACTTTCTAACGTTCGTTTTTTCGGATTTATTGACAATCATAAACTAATTAAGCTTTATTACAGAGCAGATATTTGTGTTGTTCCAAGTGTATGGGATGAACCCCTAGGCCTTGTAGTTTTAGAAGCAATGGCTACAAAGACTCCTGTAGTTGTTACTCGAAAAGGAGGAATACCTCTTGCAGTTAAGGATGGAGTAAACGGGTTGTTTATAAGACCCAGAAATCCAAAAGAAATATCGGAAAAAGTTAATTTGCTTTTAAAAGATGAAAGTCTGCGAACAAAAATAGGGCAGAGAGCCAGAAAGACCATCATCGAAAGATTTACATGGGAAAAGGTAGCACATAGGTACGAAAGAATATATAATGAATTTAGAAAAAGAGAAGGAATAAAAAATGCAGGACCTCTTGATAAGCTAGTAACAAGAATGATAAAAGGTAAATGAGAATTGCAATCTTAGGATCAGTTGCTTTGTCTGTTCCGCCGCCACTTGCAGGAGGAACGGAGTGGATTGCGTATTATCAAGCTCGGGGACTTTCAGAAAAAGGACACGAAATAATTCTTTTTGCCGCAAAGGGAACTTCAAAAAATTTTAATTCGAATATAAAATTAATTGAGATTGGGAAGGGAGATATTGTAGCAGGGAGTGCCCAGGAAAAAAAGTTTGACCCAACTCTTACGGAAGGTTCAAGGGAATTGCGTCTTGAGATGGTCTATCTTTCAGAAGTTGTCCAAGAACTAATAGATCTTAAGGACTCATACGATATCATACTAAATAATATGAGAGGAGAGGCTGTTTTTCTTCCTATTGCCAAAATGTTAAATAAACCCTTTGTAAATGTTATGCATCTTAATATTTTTGAGGAGCTTTCGGAATTGTTCCAGAATTTTAAAACCTCAATTATAACCATAAGCAATGCTCAAAGAAAAGTCTTTCCCAATCTTTCGTATCTTGCAACAGTTTACAATGGAGTTGATATAAGTCAATTCCCATATAATGATAAGCCTCAAGATTATCTTTTGATGGTCGGATCAATAGGCCGGCACAAAAATCAGGGGGATGCTGTTAGGGCTGCAAAAGAAACCGGAAAGAAATTGGTTCTGGTAGGAAAAATTAGGGATAATGACTATTTTGAGGAGATAAAAAAATATATTGACGGAGAGCAGATAAAATGGATTGGAGAGGTCGATTTTGAAACTAAAATAAAATTGTATAAAAATGCACAAGCTTTTCTTTTTCCCGTTCTTTGGGAAGAACCCTTCGGCCTTGTAATGATAGAAGCGATGAGCTGCGGAACGCCGGTTATTGCATATAACCGCGGTGCGATTTCTGAGGTATTAATTAATAATAAGACCGGTTATGTTGTAGAAAATTATAGTCAAATGATTGAAGCGATTAGGGAGATAGATCGACTTAAGAGACAGGATTGCAGAAAGCATGTAGAGGAAAATTTCACAATAAAAAAAATGGTAGACGATTATGAAAAAGCCCTATTGAGTATCTAGAATTCGTGATATCATTATCATAGGTATGAAGATTGCTCAACTTGCTCCTCCCTGGCTTTCTGTCCCTCCTAAAGGATACGGCGGAACCGAACTTATTGTTTCTTACGTTACTGAAGAGCTTGTAAAAAGAGGACACGACGTAACTTTATTTGCATCCGGAGACTCAAAAACTTCTGCAAAATTATTTTCTGTTTTTGGTAAAGCAATTGGAAACAGCGGAGAGTTAAAAAACCAACCCCTAGATCCACTTCTTCATTATATTGAATGTTTTGAAAGGGCAGATGAATTCGATATTATTCATAACCACGCCCAGTATTATGCGATGTTTTTGGCAGATCTTGTAAAAACCCCGGTTGTTCACACACTTCACGGTTCATTCAGTAAAGAAGATGTTCCTCAAGAGGAAAAGAGACAGACCTTAAGAAAATTTAAAGATCATAGTTTCGTATCTATAAGCGATTCTCAAAGGAGAGGGCTCGAAAGTCTTAATTATGTTGCAACCGTTTATAACGGAATAGATATATCAGAATTTTCATTTTCTTCCAAAAAAGGCTCATATCTTTGCTGGATGGGAAGAGTAACAGAAAAAAAAGGACCGGTTGATGCAGTGGAGACTGCCAAAGCTCTTAATATGAAACTTAAAATAGCAGGAACAGTAGATACGATAGATAGAGAATACTGCGATCATGTTCTTAATCCTCTGATCTTAAAAGACAAATCCAACCTCTTTGAATTCCGCGAAGAAATAAACCGAAAAGAAAAAGATGATTTATATAGAAATGCTATTTGTACTCTTTATCCAATACATTGGGAAGAACCTTTTGGTCTGGTCATGGCAGAGTCAATGGCCTGCGGAACACCTGTTGTTGCCTACAATCATGGCTCGGTTTCGGAAATTATAAAGGATGGAGTTACGGGTTTTATAGTTGAATCAGGTGATGGGAATTACCCAAATAAGGGCAGTTTTATTATAAAGAAAACCGGAATAGAGGGCTTGGTTGAGGCAGTTAAGAATATTGATAAAATAGATAGAAATGCATGCAGAAAGCATGTTGAGGATAATTTTACAGTAGAAAAGATGGTAGACGGATACGAAGCATTGTATAATAAGATACTAATGACTAGCCACTAGTTAGTAGATCATGGCCGATTTTAAATTTCTGCAAAATCCTGTTTCAGGAAGATGGACAATTATTGCTCCAAGAAGGGCGTCAAGACCCGATGCCGCCAAAGACGCTCCTTCTTTATGCCCTTTTTGTATTGGACGTGAAAATCAGGAGCAAGAGCTTTACAGAGTCGGTGGAAGCGTGGGCGACAGTAACTGGCAAATAAGAGTAATCCCAAATAAATTTCCCTTTGCTCCCATCCATGAAATTATAATTCATTCCCCGGATCACCATAAGAACTTTGATGAGCTGCCTCTTGATCAAGTCGAATTGATTTTCCAAACATATTTGCAAAGATACAAGATGCATAAAAACAAAGGTCAAGTCTACATTTTTCACAACAGGGGCGAAGCGGCGGGAGAAAGTTTGCCTCATCCTCATACCCAACTTACGGTTATTCCGAATAACGTTAAAATGAATATTCCTCATCTTGATTCCTCTTTAATTCGTCTTTTTGGTCGTTTCAGACAGGCTATTTTAGGAGTCGGCCCCGAGCATGAAAAACAAATTCAAATTGAAACAAAGCACTTATATTTATTTTGTCCAAAAACCAGTCAGTGGCCGGATGAGGTTTGGATCGCGCCTAAAAAAAGAGTAAGATTTTTTGGTCAAATTTCAAAAGATGAAATTTCGGATCTGGCATATACGATAACCCATCTTGTACAAATACTTGATCTTCGCCATGGTCATGAATTTCCATTCAATTTTTATATCTATCCTGGTCTTGATTGGTATTTAAGGCTTATTCCCCGCGCAAAATCTCTCGGCGGATTTGAAATTGGAACGGGAGTTTTTATTAACACGCAAGGCCCGGAAGAAACAATGATGTTTATAAAAGAACACTTTGAGAGTCCGGATATCGAAAAGATCAAGAAAGAACATCAGGCAGATTACGAAAGACATGTCTAGGGAGTGTCAGTCAGTCCCAGAAAGATATCAGCTTCATTTTCGTATACCCTTAAAACTCCATTATCAATCTTTATCTCTTTGTCTTTTCCATCAGTGGTATGAATTATAATTTTATCTTTTATAACCGAAATAAAATTTTCGTGTTGGGGCAGAACATCAAAAATACCTTTTTCGTTAAATGATGTAACTGCCTTTACGTTCTCATTAAATGAAATTCCTTCTTTGGTCTGAATTTTAAGTAAAATTGAAGCTTCGTTAGCCTGATTTTTGTTGTCCATTTAAAAGCTCCTTAGCACTTCCTATAAACATAAATTTTTCTTCCGATACTTCATCATATTTGCCGCTTATAATATCATTTACATCCGAAACTGTAGTAAGACGGGGAACATACACACCCGCTCGGCCGGTCTGATTTTGCGCAACGTAAAAACTTTGAGTCATATAATTTTTTAATTTTGACGATCGTCTGTATTTTAATCTATCTTCCGGAGACAATTCAGACTCTCCAACAAGAGAAACAATTCTCTCAAAGTCAACCACCTCTTTTAAAAGATTTTGAGCACGAGGTGCTACTTCATTATGAAGCTCTCCGACAAGCTCTGGGTTTAAATTTGCCGACGTTGAGGATAATAGATCAACAGCGGGAAGAAACCCGCCCTGATAGGTAGATCTTGATAAAACTACTGTCGAGTCAAGAAAAGGAAATATTGACTGGACTCCCTGATCCAGAATGTCATCATTAGGTACATAAATTGCTTCAACCGTACTTATAGAATTGTCTTTTGCAGAGACCAATCGTTCATGAAAAGATGCCATTTCAGATGAAAGCGTTGCTTGATAACCATCCTCCGATGGAATAGTATTCATTAAAACTGCAAGTTCATTTCCTGCTTGAGCAAAACGGAAAACGTTATCTATAAAAAATAAAACATCTTTTCTTAAAACATCTCGGAAATACTCTGCAACTGTGGCTGCCGTAAAGGCAGTTAAAAAACGAATTGCGGGATTTTCTCCCATAGGTCCAAAAACTAAAGATACAGAAGGTAGAACTTTTTGCTCAGCAAGCGTTTGATGAAGTTCATGTCCTTCTCTAGTTCTTTCTCCGACACCTGCAAATACAGAAACACTCTTATCCTGCCCTTTTTTAAGAACAATTACGTTGTGAATTATTTCGGTCAAGAGTAATGTTTTACCGACTCCCGCTCCTCCAAACAAGCCGATTTTCCCCCCTTTTGCAATAGGGGAGAAAAAATCTATTGCCTTTATTCCTGTTTCAAGTATTTCCTGATGAGTTGAAATGTCTTCGTATGATGGATAACTGCCATAAATTGGCTGTCTTTTTGAACACTTTATTTCACCCAATCCATCCAGATCTCCTCCGAAGATATCCATAACTCTTCCTAAAACACCCTCGCCCACAGGCACCATAATAGGTTCTTTTGTGTTTATAACCTTTGCTCCTCTATAGACACTCGTAGTTTTGGAAAAACATAAGCTATAGAAAGTTGAAGGACCCGAGGATCTCATAACTTCCATTTTTGTTGTTTTATCATCTTCAAGAATTAAAAGATCGTGAAGGTTGGGCGGATTTTCCGCAAACTCAACCTCAACAATTTGTCCCCGTACTCCAATTACTTTACCACGATCTTTATCCATTTTGACTCCATAATGCCATGCT
>Ga0209515_10004735_pt1 | contig 18172 bp, 12 predicted proteins | sample Subgroupgradi54m_FD_187454 | JGI IMG/M metagenome (GOLD analysis project Ga0209515, IMG submission 187454) | Subsurface groundwater microbial communities from S. Glens Falls, New York, USA - GMW60B uncontaminated upgradient, 5.4 m (SPAdes)... ...
TTCGAGCGCCGAGAAGACGTACGCCCGCCGCAGCAGCTCGAGGTCGGCCTCGGGACTGTAGCTTCGCACTTTCTCGAGCAGCGTCTCGAAACGAATCATGGAAAGCGGTGTCTAAGGCCATGATAGGAGTGGGGTTGGGAGGGGTCAAGGAAACGCCGGTTCGGTGCTTGACTCGCTCGAAAACCGCTAACTATACTGGCGCGCCTACAAATCTTCGGCGGGTACTCACCCGCCCATACGACCGCGCGTCGCGCGGCCAGGAGCAAGGGGTTACGATGCGGAAGCTTTTGTCACAGAGCATCCTGTTCGCGGCGGTCGCCGCGCTCGGCGTGGCGGCCGCTGGATGCAGTCAGTACAACGGCCTGAAGGCCAAGCGGTCGTTCCGGGACGCCAACGGCATGTATCAGTCCAGCGATTACAAGGCCGCGGTGGTGAAGTATGAACAGGTCGTGGCGCTCGACGAGAGCACGCTGCACCAGTTCCACCTCGAGCCGGCATTTTTCTTCCTGGCCAACAGCTACGACAACCTGTACCGGTCGGCGAAGAAAGGCGATGCGACCAACGACTCGTACATGGGGAAGGCCGTCGACAATTACAAGAAAGATGCGGAGGTCGACCCGGATCCGAAAATGAAAAAGCTGTCGCTGCAGTATCTTGTGGCGGCCTACGGTCCCGACAAGCTGAATGACCCGTCGCAGCAGGAACCGATTCTCCAGCAGATGATTCAAGTGGATCCGACCGACCCGGCCAACTACTTCTACCTCGCCAACATCTACGAGCAGAACGGCGACTACGAGAAGGCCGAGGAGCAGTTCCTCAAAGCAAAGGAAATGAAGCCGAACGAGTCGACGGTCTACACGACGCTGGCGGCCTTCTACGACCGGCAGGGCGAGTTCGAGAAGACGATTAACGCGCTCAACGAACGCGCGCAGCACGAGCCGAACAACCCCGAGGCGCACCACGTCATCGCCACCTACTACTGGAACGAGGCGTACAAGAACTTCAGGCTGAGCGAAGCGAAGAAGAAGGAGTACGTGCAGTTGGGCCTGACGGAGGTGGACAAGGCGCTCGCGCTCAAGGCCGATTACTTCGAGGCGCTCACGTACAAGAATCTGCTCCTGCGGTCGCAGGCGCTGCTCGAGAAGGATCCGGCCAAGCAGCAGGCGCTCCTGAAGCAGGCCGACCAGCTCCGCGACAAGGCCCAGGAGCTCCAGAAGCAGAAGCAGGCAGCGGCGGCCGCGGCCCCGTCGAAGGGCTAACGCCCGATTACGCTGCACGTATAAAGGGCCGTCCCGCAAGCGGACGGCCCTTTTTGTGTACAATTTTTTCCCGCCGCGCGTCATCCCCGAATCGTCGCGCTGCCGTTTCGAAACTTTGATAGGCTTCGATCACCGTTCGTCGCGCGTCGAATCCTTTCTACGCGTAACCACTGCAGGAGAAAATGATGAAAGCGCTGTCGAGAGCACTCGTTCTTCTGGTGTGCGGGCTGTTGTTTGGCCCCATCGCCCACGCCGCAGCCCAGGGCGTGACTACGGCTGCCATCACGGGCATCGTGAGAGACGCGCAGGGCGCCGTCGTTCCTGGCGCCACCATCGTCGCCGTCCACCAGCCGTCAGGCACGTCGTACGAAAGCGTCAGCCAGGCCGACGGCCGGTTCTTCATTCCGGGCATGCGCGTCGGCGGTCCATACAAGGTGACCGCGGAGCTTGCAGGATTCAACCCGGAGACGAAAGACAACGTCGCGCTCTCGCTCGGTGTGTCGACCGACCTCGACTTTTCGCTGAAGATCGCGGCGGTGTCGGAGACGATCCAAGTGATCGCCACGGCCGACTCCGTCTTTGCGTCGAGCCGCACGGGAGCGGCGACCTCAATCAGCCGGGAGGAAATTGCGGATCTCCCGACGATCTCCGGTCGAATCAGTGACCTGACGCGCCTGACTCCACAAGCGCGGGGCAACTCGTTTTCCGGTCAGGACGATCGCCAGAACAACATCACTGTCGACGGCTCGTATTTCAACAGCGCCTTCGGCCTTGGCGAAGGCCAGCCCGGCGGAAGAACCGGCGTGGCTCCGATCTCCCTGGAATCCATCGAGCAGGTGCAGGTCAGCGTTGCCCCGTACGACGTGCGCCAGGGCAACTTCATCGGCGCATCCGTCAATACTGTGACGCGCAGCGGAACCAACCAGCTGAGCGCCTCGGTCTATCACCGCTACCGGTCCCAGGACTACGTCGGCACCGAAGCTCGAGGCCTGACCGTTAATCCCGGCACGTTTACCTTCAAAAACACCGGCGTCTACGGCGGCGGCCCCATCGTCAAGAACCGCCTGTTCGTCTTCGGCAACTTCGAAAACGAAAAGGACACCCGGCCACTCCATACCTTCACCGCCAACACGGGAGGGCAGCCCGTTGGCGGGACCGTAACGCGCGTCCTCGCGTCGGATCTCGACACGTTGAGTGCGTACCTGAAGCAGAACCTCAAATATGACACGGGCGGATATCAGAACATCCCCGCGGAAACGCCCGCCAAGCGGTATCTGCTCAGGAGTGATTACAACCTGAACACGAGCAACAAGATCAACTTCCGCTATAGCCAGTTGGATTCCAGCGCCGCGAAGAATTTGTCGGGCTCTTCGTCGGTCGGGCTGGGGAGGAGCACGTTCAGCACCAGCTTCCTGAATTTCGCGAGCTCGAACTACTCGCAGCTCGAAAACATCAAGTCGAGCGTCGGTGAATGGAACTCGGTCATCGGCAGCACCATTTCGCAGAGTCTGATCGCCGGCTATACGACGAACAACGAGGACCGCGCGCCGATCCAATTGTTCCCGTTCGTCGATATCCTGGCGGCAGACGGAACTGCTTACACATCGTTCGGCTCCGAGCCGTTCACGCCAAGCAATGCGCTTCAGTACCACACGTTTCAGATCAAAGACGACTTCACGAAGTTCACCCGAAGGCAGTCGTGGACCTTCGGCGCCACGCTGCAGCAATACAAGCAGATCAATGTCTTTGCTCCGCTGCTCCAGAGCGCCTACGTCTACAACTCGCTGCAGGATTTCTACACTGATGCGAACGGATTTCTGGCGAACCCCAATAGAACGGCGTCTCCAGTGACCCTCCGCCGCTTCCAGGTCCGTTACAACAACATCCCGGGGCAGACCAAACCGGTCCAGCCGTTGAAGGTCCTGTATGGCGGTGGATACGGGCAGGACGAGTTCCGCCCCAGCACGAATCTCACGATCACCGGGGGAGTGAGATTTGACGTGGCGTCGTTCGCCAAGACGGGCTTTGACAATCCGAATGCCGACGCGCTCACGTTTCGTGACGACGGCGGTAACGCGGTGAAGTACAACAGCGGCCACCTGCCCGACCCGAAGGTCCTCTGGTCGCCGCGCATTGCCGCCAACTGGGATGTCGCCGGGAAACAGAACACACAGGTGCGCGTCGGCACAGGAATCTTCACTGGCACGCCCCTTTACGTCTGGATCTCCAATCAGATCGGCAATACCGGCGTGCTGACGGGCTTCGAACAGTTCGACAACATCACGAACAGGCCGTTCAACCCCGATACGGATAAGTACAAGCCTTCGAACATTACGGGCGCGCCGGCCGCCAGCTACGAGCTCGACGTCACCGACAACGCTTTCAAGTTCCCGCAGGTCTGGCGCACGAACCTCGCCCTCGACCACAGGCTGCCGAGAGGGATCACCAGCACGACCGAGTACGTCTACAACCGGGACGTCAACGGCATCTACTACATCAACGCGAACCTGCCGGCCCCGCAGACGGCCTTCGCAGGCGTCGACGCGCGGCCGCGCTACACCGCCAATCGGATCAACAACACGGCGCCGAACGTGATCACGTCCGCGATCGTCATGAAGAACGAGAGCATCGGACGATCCTGGAACATCTCGGAGACGCTGTCGAGAACGCTCTATCACGGCCTGACGTTGAAGGGCGCCTACAGCTACGGCGATTCGCATAACACCATCGATCCGGGTTCGACGGCGTTCTCGTCGTGGAACCTCAACGAAACGCCTGCCGATCCCAACAACCCCGGCATCGGACGCTCGAAATCGGCTCAGGGGCACCGCGTGTTCGTGCAGACTTCGTACAGCCGGTCATACTTCGGCTTTGGCGCGACCACCGTTTCGGCGTTCTGGGAAGCGCGGCCGATGGTCAACGGAGCCTCATACTCCTCCACAGCCAGCTACGTGTTCGCCGGCGACATGAACGGCGACGGCGCATCGGGCAACGACCTGATCTACATTCCGAAAAACCAGTCGGAAATGAACTTCGTGCCCTTCACGTTGGGGGGACGTACGTTCACAGCGGAGGAGCAGGCGGCCGCGTTCGAGGCGTATATCCAGCAGGACAAGTACCTGAGCAAACACCGCGGCCAGTACGCGGAACGAGGCGGCGTCTGGTATCCGATGGTCAAGCGGATGGACATGAGCATCGTTCAGGATGTCTTTCACAACATCGGCGGGAAGCGCAACGCGGGTCAGTTCCGCATCGATTTCACCAACTTCGGCAACCTGCTGAATCACAACTGGGGCGTCAGCCAGCGACTTGTCGTTCCGACGACGCAGGCCGAAGGGGCGCAGATCCTGACGAACCCCGCGGTCGACGCCCAGGGACGCATCAGCTACCGGCTGGCCGTCGCCAACGGCCAACTGGTGACCAAGTCGTTCCAGACGAGCACGAACATCTTCAGCGATGTGAGAGGAAGCGACGTCTACCAGTTCATGCTGAGCTTCCGCTATTCGTTCAACTAGCAGTTCGTCCGCGGTCGCGATTCTGGGCCGGTCCTTCATCAGGACCGGCCCTTGTTCATTGCAGTCCCACTCGGAAATGTGATTCCGCCGTCGCGCAGTTCTGGTACGCTTCGCGGATGCTCAGACCTCTTCGAAAAATTGCGTTCGCGCTTGCGGCCTGCTTCCTCGCGTGCGCAGCCACGACCGGCCACGCGCAGAACGTCACCACCGGCTCACTGACCGGCGTCGTCAAGGACGCGCAGGGCGGCGTCCTGCCGGGTGCGAGCGTGACCGCGGTGCACGAACCGACGGGCACGTCGTATGAGACCGTGACAGAGGGAGATGGCACCTTTCACATCCTGAACGTCCGGGTCGGCGGTCCCTACAACGTCACCGTCAACCTCCAGGGCTTCAAGCCGTTTGCGCAGATGGGGGTCGTCGCCAAGCTGGGCGAGGCGACCAACATCCCGGTGCAGCTGCAGCTCCAGACGCTGAGCGAAACCATCGAAGTCAGAGCGGACGCCGCGTCGGCGGTCTTCAGCCCGTCGCACGCTGGCACTGCTACGAGCATCGCGCCGGAAGCCATCCAGGAATTGCCGACGATCAGCCGCAGCATCACCGATCTCGTTCGCACATCTCCCTACGTGAACCCGACGAGCCAGGGTTCCGAGGCGGGTCTGCAGATCGCGGGGCGCAACAACCGCTACAACAACATGCAGATCGATGGTGCCGTGAACAACGATGTCTTCGGTATCGCGGCCACGGGCACACCGGGCGGACAGACAGGCACGCAGCCGGTCAGCCTCGATGCGATCCAGGAGATTCAGGTTCTCGTGTCCCCGTACGACGTTCGGCAAGGCGGCTTCTCGGGCGGCGGCGTCAACGCCATCACCAAGAGCGGAACGAACAACTTCAGCGGCACGGGTTACTACTTCGGTCGTAACCAGAGTCTCGTCGGTGGCATTCCAGCGATCGCGACGACCGCCAATCCGACCCCATCCACGACGAAGGTCGGTCCGTTCAAGGACCGGCAGATTGGCTTCAGCGTTGGCGGGCCAATCGTGCGCAACAAAGCGTTCTTCTTCGGGAATCTGGACTGGGGACGCAAGAACACCCCTTCGGGGTACTCGGCGAGCGGGACGTCCGGGCAACCGTGGGGTACACCGGGGAATGTCCAACAGGCCATCGACATCGCGAAGAACCGCTACGGCTTCGATCCCGGCGGCCTCGACGAATTCAGCAAGCCGAACAACAACAACAAGGTGTTCGTGCGCTCGGATATGAACGTGACGTCGGGCCAGCAACTCACGCTTCGTCTGAATTACGTGGATTCGCTCGCCAGAATCGGGTTCCCGTCGACGACGCAGTATCTGCTGCCGACCAACTACTATGCGTTCACCGACAAGACGACATCAACGGTCGGCCAGTTGAACAGCACGCTGAGAAGGTCGGTCAACGAGCTGCGTGTCGCGTATCAGCGTATTCGCGACAACCGCGGCGACACAGCCGGGCAGCGGCGCTTCCCGTTCGTGCAGGTTGATTTCCCCGACGGCACCAACGTCCGCCTCGGCAGCGAGAACTCGTCGCACGCGAACAAGCTGAATCAGGACATCACCGAGCTCACCGACGACTTCACCCTCAGTCGCGGCCACCATACGGTGACACTCGGAACGCACAACGAGTTCTACAAGTTCTACAATCTCTTCATCCAGAACCTGTTCGGCAATTACCGCTTCTCGAGCGTGGCGAACTTCCAGGCGGGCATCGCCCAGTCGTACTCGCTGAACTACTCGAATACGACGAACCCGCTCGAGGCCTCCCGATTCGCCGTGCATCAGTTCGGCGTCTACGGCGGCGACCAGTGGAGGATTGCGCCTGCGTTCACCGTGACCTACGGCTTCCGCCTCGACATCCCGCGCTTCCCCGATACGCCCCATGCCAATCCGCTAGCCGCGAGCGAGTTCGGCATCAGGACGGACCAGGTGCCGGCACCGATGATGTGGTCGCCGCGCGCCGGGTTCAACTGGGATCTGAGCGGCGGCTCGAACAATCGCCAGCAGCTGCGCGGCGGTCTCGGATTTTTCACCGGACGTACGCCGTACGTCTGGTTGTCCAATCAGTACGCCAATACCGGAGTTGATTTCACGAACCTCTCGGTGAACCTTGCCGCCACAAATACGATCCCGTTCGTCGCCGATCCGAATGCGCAGCCGAAGACCGTCACCGGCGGCGCCACGGGCCGCCAGACGCTCAACCTGGTTAATCCGGACTACAAGTACCCGGAGATCATCCGCGGCAACCTCGCTTACGATCGCCAGCTGGTGTTCGGCATGATCGGCACGGCCGAGGTGCTCATCACCAAGAACGTGAAGGACATCCTCTATTCGAATCTGAACTATGTTCCCAACGGCACGCTGCCGGATGGCCGGCTCACCTACACGAAGAAGGATCCAAACCTCAACGATGTCGTCCTGCTGTCGAATACGGGCAAAGGCAATAACTGGACGTCGACGTTCAAGGTCGAGCGTCCGTTCGCGAACGGCTTGTACCTCGGCGCCTCGTATCTGCACAACCGGACGCGGTCGGTCAACGACGGCACGAGCAGCACGGCGAGGTCCAACTGGGCGTTCGGCACATATGTGAACTACGATGTGAACAACCCGCCGCTGGCGACGTCAAACTATCAGATCGGCAATCGAATCAACCTGACAGGAACGATTCCGATCCCGCTCGGTCACAGCATTCGCAACTACGCCTCCTTCTTCTACAACAGCCAGAGCGGGCAGCCGTACTCCATCGTGTTCAACGGCGACGCGAATGGCGATGGCGTGACGACCAACGACGTCGCGTTCGTGCCAGGATCCGCCGACCAGGTAGTCGTCATCAACGGCACCTACGACCAGTTGAACAACTACATCAACAACGACTGCAGCATGAGCGGCCACCGCGGAGCGATTCCGTTGAGGAACTCCTGCACGTCGCCGTGGACGAACGGCCTCGACTTCCGCTACGGCGTCACGCTGCCGACCGGCGGACGGACACACGTCGAGCTGACGGCCGACGTGATCAACCTGCTGAACCTGGTGAACAAGAAGTGGGGCTGGAGCTTCTACCCGAATCTGAGCAGCCCGATCACGATTGGCTACGGCGGGATCAACGCGGCGACCGGAAAGGAAACGCTGAACCTCTCGACGATCACTTCGCCGACGTTCCCGGGCACGTTTAATCGCGACGACCTGCGCTCGCGCTGGCAGGCGCAGTTCGGCGCCCGCGTTCGGTTCTAGGCGTCGCTGGCGACAGGGGGACGGAGAGGCATCTCCGTTCCCTTGTCGCCTGTCATCGTCTCTCCTACACGCTTTGAGACCCGCTTCAAGGCACTCCTCCAGCCACGCCCGTGCGGATTTCGTTTCTCGTGCGGCGTGTACGTGTGCGCAACGCCCGCCGGTGTGCGCCCGCGCACAGACCCGTGGCCGGCACTGGAATTCCCATACGATTTTCGGAACATTTCCAGGCGTTGTGTGGTACTGATCCTGCTCTGTCCGGATCCACTGACAAGCTTATGGAGAACATGTCGGAACAGGTCTCAGGGACCATCCTGGTCGTCGACGATGACGAAGGCGTCCGCAAGGTGCTGTCGCGGTGGGTGTCGGATATGGGCTACGCCGTCAAGATGGCCCCGGACGCAGACACCGCTCTGGAGCTCATGCGCGAATGCCCCATCGACGTGGCGCTCTGCGACGTGCGGATGCCCGGACATGACGGCATCTGGCTGCTCGAGCAGGTGTGCCGCTTCTATCCGGACATCGCCATCGTGCTGGCCACGGGCCTGCTGGAAATGGATCCGATGGTCACGCTCCGGCCCGGAGTCGTCGGCTACATCGTGAAGCCCTTCAACCGGGAGGATCTCGCCAAGGTTGTCAAGAGGGGCATGTCGGAGCGGAAGCGCATGCAGGCCGAGCGCCGGTCGCAGCCGCGCGTGCTGGCCGCCGACATGCTCGAAGGCATCGTCGTTTCCCGCGGATAAGAATTTTCTACAGTCCTAGGCTCCGGGTGTCGTGCCCGCGCCGGCTCCCTTCTTCATGCCTTCGGTGACGATCCCGACCTTCTCGACACCGGCGCCCTTGGCCGCATCGATCACGTTGATGATGTCGCCATAGCGCAGCGTGCCGTCCGCGCTGATGAACATCGTCTTGTCCTTGCGATCCTCGAAGATGGTGCGGAGCTTCTCTTCGAGCTCGGGAAGGGTGACGTCCTGGTGGTTGATGGAGATCTTCTTGTCGGCGCTGTACTCGAGCACGATCTGACTGATCTGCGGCTGGTTCTGCGGCGCGTTGGTCTCAGGCGGCAGGTTGATGTCGAGCCCCTTCTGCGACAGCGGGAGGGCGGCCATGAAGATGACGAGCAGCACGAGCAGCACGTCGATCATCGGCGTGATGTTCATGTCGGCGTTCGGCTGCGGCACCGAGCCCTTGAAGACGGCGTCGGCGCCGTAATGCTTGTGCGCACCATGACCAGCCATTACTTGCCTCCCTGCGACAGCGCGCTGGCCGACTTGCTGTCGGTGATCAACCCGACGTCCTCGATGCCGCTGGCGCGAAGCGTGTCCATCGCGTCCATGATGGCGCTGTACGGCGCGTCCTCATCGGCCTTGATGAGAATGAGCTTCTCCTTCTTCGTTTCGAGGATCGCCTCGAGCCGCGTGCGCAGTTCCTCCCTGCGCACTTCAACGCCGTTGATCCAGGTCGTCTTGTCGGCCTTGATGCCGAGGACGGTCTGGTCCTGCGTCTCGGGCTTCGACGCGCTGTTGACGGCGATCGGCAGCCGGACGTCCACGCCCTTCTGGAGCAGCGGCGCGATGATCATCATGATGATGAGGAGCACCAGCATGACGTCGACGAGGGGAGTGACGTTGATGTCGGATTTGACTCCGCCGCCGGCGCCACCCAGTTGTATTGACATAGTTTCGACTCCAAGTCGATTCGTGATTCGTGATTAGCGATTGGTGATTGGTCCCGCGGGCTGTCGCGAACCTCAAATCACCAATCACTAATCATAAATCCCAGATTGCCTACGCGGTCTTCTTGATGAAGTAATCGACGAGCTCCGACGAGGAGTTATCCATCTCCACGTTGAAGTACTCGATGCGGCTGGTCAGGAAGTTGTAGAACCAGACCGCCGGAATCGCGACGAAGAGACCGAGCGCGGTCTCGATCAGCGCTTCCGCGATACCGGCCGAGACGGCGCCGATGCCGCCCGATCCGGTCGACGCGATGCCGACAAACGCGTTGATGACGCCGACGACCGTGCCGAGCAATCCGACGAACGGTGCGGTCGAGCCTATCGTCGCAAGCGTGGCGACACCCTTCTTCAGGTCGGACGCGGTGAGTGCCGTCGCGCGCTGAATCGAGCGGCGGACGGTGTCGAGCACGTCTTCACGGTTCAGGGAGGCGCCGCCGGTCTCCTGCTGGAACTGGTATTCCTGCAGGCCGGCGAGGACGACCTTGGCGAGGTGGCTGTACCGGTATTCCTTCGACGCGGAGAGCGCAATGGCTTCCTTCAGGCGGCCGTCCTTGAGGTGTTTGGCCACCTGCGGCGCATACAGCTTCGACTGCTTGCGCGCCTGGTTGTAGGTGTAGATGCGCTCGATGGCGACACCGACCGACCAGAACGACATGACGAACAGGACGACCGCGACCGCGATGGCGATACCGCTCATGTTCTGGGCGATATCGATGATGTTCAAACCACCGGCACCGGCACCTGCTGCTGCCTGTGCGAAGGCTGGGGTGCTGAGTGCCACCATTCCGAGCCCGGCACATACGATTCGTGCAATTTGACGCATCTTGCTCACTTCCATTACTGCATCCTCCGCTGGTAGAGAAATTGGCGTGTAGTGGTTGCCTGGTGGTTGTTTAACTGAGCGTGAACTGGACGGTGACCGTCATGATGACCGGCACCGGCACGCCGTTGAGCAGCGTCGGCGTGAACTCCCACTGCTTCACTGCGTCGAGCGCCGCCGCATCCAGCAGCGGAATCGAGCGCAGCACGCGCGCGTCCTGCACCTTGCCGTTGGGGCCAATGGTCGCTTCGATAATGACGACGCCCTGCACACGTGCCGACTGCGCGATCGGTGGATAGATCGGACGCTGATCATGGGTCTTCATCGGCGGCTTGATGTTGCCGCCGACGCGCACCGGCGCCGCGGGTGGCGGCGGAGGCGGTGGCGCCTCCGGAATGCCGCCGATGACGCCGCCGACGACACCGCCGGGCACGCCGCCCACTTCGCTGGCGCGCTCAAAGCTGGTGTCAGGAGGCTCAGGAGCGATTTCCTTGGGTGCCTCGATCGGGGCGGCCGCAGGATTGACTTCGACCACCGGCTTCGGTGCCGCAGCCTGTGGTGGCGGCGGCGGCGGGGGTGGTGGCGGGGGCGGCGGCGGCGCAGCCGCGAATGCCAGCATCGACGGCGGCGTCGGCAGCACGTCGGCCGCCATCAAGGGAATCACAATCAGTGCGAGTACCGCCGCGGTGTGCACCGCAATCGAGACCGGAACCGTATACCACTGCTGGCTTCCGACCTTGACTGTGGGGTCGACGATATCGCGAAACATGTCACGTGGCACCGGTCTTACCCTCCAAAAACGTCCTTTGATGCTGCGCCGCGTCCTCACGGACGCGCCTCGGGGCCGACAAAGGCGGCCGATTATAGCTACCGCAAAAAAGGGGTGTCAATTGAACGCGCGGCCGCCTTATCTAGGGATGGCCGACAGTGAACTTAGACACCGGTTTTTCTAAAGTGCTCCCCCGTTGTAAGGGGCAAAGACCGGGCATTTTATCCCGGTTCCCCTCAAGCGCAACAGGTAATACAAAAGTTACCGGGAAGACCTCACAAGCCCGTTCCACGGTAAACCCCTAGTGCGCCGCCGAGCCAATTCGCATTCCGTAAAACGAGCGATACACGAACACGATCGAAACCGCCAAAAATGCGGCCGCCAGCCCGTGGCTGACGGTGCTGCCTGCCTCCGAACTCAACCGCACCGCGAGCGAGACCGCAAGGAGGCCGAACAGCGTCGTGAACTTGATGACGGGGTTCAGCGCAACCGATGACGTGTCCTTGAAGGGATCGCCCACCGTATCGCCGACCACGGTCGCCGCATGCAGCGGCGTGTTCTTCATCTTCAGCTCGGTCTCGACAATCTTCTTCGCGTTGTCCCACGCGCCCCCCGCGTTGGCCATGAACACCGCCTGGTAGAGGCCGAACAGCGCAATGGAAATCAGGTAGCCGATGAAGAAGAACGGTTCGATGAACGCAAACGCCAGCGTCGCGAAGAAGACGGTGAGGAAGATATTGAACATCCCCTTCTGGGCGTACAGGGTGCAGATCTCGACGACTTTCTTGCTGTCCTCGACCGACGCCTTCTCCGCCCGGTCGAGCCTGATGTTCGCCTTGATGAACTCGACAGCCCGGTAGGCCCCGGTCGTGACCGCCTGCGTGGACGCGCCGGTGAACCAGTAGATGATGGCGCCGCCGGTGCTCAGGCCCAGCAGAAACGGCGCGTGCAGCAACGACAGCTTGTCGATGTTCTGCGTCAGACCCTGCGTGAGCTCCATGATGATCGAGAAAATCATCGTCGTCGACCCGACGACCGCGGTCCCGATCAGCACCGGCTTTGCGGTCGCCTTGAAGGTGTTGCCGGCGCCATCATTCTCCTCGAGCAGGTCCTTGGCCTTGTCGAACGCCACGGTGAGGCCGAAGTCGCGCTTCAGCTCCTCCTTCACGCCCGGGATCGTCTCGATCACCGACAGCTCGAAGACCGACTGCGCGTTGTCCGTGACGGGCCCGTAGGAGTCGACCGCAATGGTCACGGGACCCATGCCGAGGAAGCCAAATGCCACGAGGCCAAACGCGAAGACCGCCGGCGCGAGCATCAGGTTCGCCATCGAGTCGCTCGACGCGCTGACGAAATAGCCGATCGACATCAGCGAGACGATGCTGAGGCCCAGCCAGTAGGCGCTGAAGTTGCCGGCGACGAATCCGGCGAGGATGTTCAGCGACGCGCCACCTTCCTTCGAGGCGGTGACGACTTCCTTCACGTGGCTCGATTCCACGGACGTAAAGACCTTGACGAGCTCGGGAATGATCGCGCCGGCGAGCGTGCCGCACGTGATGATCAGGCCGAGCTTCCACCACAGCGTGCCATCGCCAAGATCCGGGATGAGCAGCCGCGAGACGACGAAGGTCAGGATGACGGAGATGATCGACGTGAGCCAGACGAGCGAGGTCAGCGGCGCTTCGAAGTTCATTTTCGCCGCCGACCCGTAGCGTCCCTTCGCGATCGTCTCGTTGAGCAGGTACGACCCGCCGCTCGCGATGATCATCATGACGCGCATGACGAAGATCCAGACCAGCAGCTTGACCTGGGTCGCCGCCTGCGGCACGGCCAGGAGGATGAACGTGATGAGCGCGACGCCGGTGACGCCGTAGGTCTCGAAGCCGTCGGCGCTCGGACCGACCGAGTCGCCCGCGTTGTCGCCCGTGCAGTCCGCAATCACGCCCGGGTTGCGCGCATCGTCTTCCTTGATGTTGAAGACGATCTTCATCAGGTCGGAGCCGATGTCGGCGATCTTGGTGAAGATGCCGCCCGCGATGCGCAGCGCCGCGGCGCCGAGCGACTCGCCGATGGCGAAGCCGATGAAGCAGGGGCCCGCGTAATCACCCGGGATGAACAGCAGGATGAACAGCATGATCAGCAGCTCGACGCTGATGAGGAGCATGCCGATGCTCATGCCCGCGCGCAGCGGAATGGAGTACACGGCGTACGGCTTCCCCTCGAGACTGGCAAACGCGGTCCGCGAGTTCGCGTACGTGTTGACGCGGATGCCGAACCACGCCACGCTGTAGCTGCCGAGGATGCCGATAACGCTGAAGAGCAGGATGATTGGCAGCGTCGTCGCGACCGACTTGCCGGGAATCGGATTCAGCCAGCCGTAGTACCCGCTGATGATCACCGCGATGAACGCCCACAAGAGCAGAATGAACTTGCCCTGCGTGATCAGATAGGTCTTGCACGTCTCGTAGATCAGCTCCGACACTTCGCGCATCGATCGATGGACGGGCAGGTGCTTCAGCTGCGTGAGGATGATGAGGCCGAAGGCAATGCCGAGCGCGGCGACCACCATGCCGCCCATCAGCAGCGTCCGGCCGCTGTATCCGCCGACGTCCACCGATTGAAGATCGGGCAGCACGAGGCTCGCCTCGCCTCCGGGGCGCTCGCTCTGCGCGGCGGGCGCGCCCGCCGGCACGGGCTGTTGCGCCAGCGCGCGCGACGGCACCGCCAGGATGGCGGCAAGTAGTGCCAGCAGCGCCGCGAGGCGGCCCGCTCCCCTCAGTAATCCAGTCGTCACTCTCATTCGTCCTCTCAATTGATGTCGTCGTGCTTTCGACGGATGTTGTCGTGCTCTCAATAGGTGTAGGGCGCCCCTTTACGGGGCGCCAGACTTAATCTGTCCCGGCAGCGACATCCCGCCGGTCAGGAAAATGCGGACCCCCTCCTCGACGGTGACGTCGGGATAGAAGGCGCGCTCCCGGGGGTACAGCACGATGTCGCCCAGGTACAGGTGATTGGTCGGCACATAGACCGCAATCAATGCTTCGGGGCCCTGCCCGCGATCGACCGTGAACTCCCTGGTCAGAAATCCCATCACGAGGCCGCGGCGCTCATCCTCCACCATCACGACGCGCTTGAAGCCGTACTCGTTGTCCGGCGAGAAGGCCGCCACCAGCTGCCTGACCGGCGAGTAGATCGTCTTGAAGACCGGTACTCGCGCCAGCCACCGCTCTGCGCGTCCCAGGATGCGCCGACCGATCACGTTGGTCGCCACGACGCCGACCGCGAGGACGAACAGCAGCATGATCAGGATGCCGACGCCAGGCGCGGCACGTCCCACCAGCCGCGTCGCCAGCGGTGCCGTGAAGTCGTCAATGATACCGAAGATCCACACCAGGGCCGCAATGCTGATAACCAGCGGGACCGTGACGAAGAAGCCGGCAATGAAGCGGCGTCTGAGCCACTGCCCGATCGGACCGTCTGCCACGTCCTATCTCCAGCCCATCGCCAGCGCGGCGAGAATCGCCAGCCCGGCCACGATTCGATACCACGCGAACGGCCCAAACCCCGAGCGGCGGATGTAGGCGAGGAACGGCCGCACGACGAGCAACGATGCGATGAACGCCATCACGAAGCCGATCGCGATCTCCGCGGCACGCCCGGGCGCGAGTGAGTGCCGCACCTGCAGCAGGTCATGCCCGAACGCCGCGGCCATCGTCGGAATCGCGAGGAAGAACGAGAACTCCGCAGCCGCCGGCCGATCGAGTCCCATCAGCATGCCGCCGACAATCGTCGCGCCGCTGCGCGACACGCCCGGGATGATCGCGAGCATCTGACAGAGTCCAACGCCCAGGGCACGGCCAACCGGGGTGTGTTCGGCATCGAGAATCTTCGGAGCCGGACGAAAGCGCTCGACGATCAGCATGACGATGCCGCCGAGAATGAACGACACGGCATACACGGCAGGAGCCTCGTAGAGAACAGACTTCACGAAATTCGACAGCAACGCGCCCGCGACCAGGGCGGGGATGACCGCAATGAGAATCATCGCGGCAAAGCGCCGCGCGTCGGGATCGGACGGCAGGCCCGCGATGACGTGCAGGATTTTCACGCGATACGACCACACGATCGCCAGGATCGACCCGAGCTGGATCATCACCGTGAAGACACCCATTGGATCCTGGAATCCGAGCAGCTTCTCGCCGAACAGCAGATGCGCCGTCGACGACACGGGCAGAAATTCCGTCAGGCCTTGAACGACGCCAAGAACCGCGGCGAGAAAAAACCTTATGAGGCCCTCGCCTTGCGCTGCGACTTCGATTTACGAGATGGCGACGCGGCCGGCGCGGCCGCTGCCGGCGCCGCCGCAGACATCTTCGACGGCCTCGTGCGGCGCCAGAACGTCACGATCGCAGCGGCCACGAACACGCTCGAATAGGTCCCGGTGATGATGCCGACGATCATCGTGAACGCGAAGCCGTGCAGCACCTCGCCGCCGAACAGGAACAGCGCGATCGCCGACAGGAATGCCGTGCCCGCCGTGATCACCGTCCGGCCCAGCGTCTGGTTGATCGACACGTTGATGATCTCCATCAACGAATCGCGGCGCATCTTCCGCATGTTCTCGCGTACGCGGTCGAAGATGACGATGGTGTCGTTGGTCGAGTAGCCGGTCACGGTCAGGATTGCGGCGATCACATTCAGCGTGATGTCGTAGTGAAAGAACTCCAGGAACGCGAACGTCACGAGCACGTCATGCAGAGTGGCGATCACCGCGCCCACCGCAAACGAGAACTCGAACCGGAACGCGATATAGGCGAGGATGCCGATGAGCGACAGGATGAAGGCCGAGATGCCCTTCTGCGTCAGCTCTCCACCGACCGAGGGGCCGACAATCTCGGTCCCGACCACCTTGAAGTTGCCGAAGTTGCCCTTGCGCAGCGCGGCTTCCACGGCCTGGGCCGAGGCGCTGAGCGAGGCGCCCTGCTCGGCGCCGACCTGCGGCACGCGCACCATCACCTGGCGCAGCGACGGATCGCCGTACATCTGCACGATGGCGTTCTCGCCGCCGCCGGCAAAGTTGCGGTTGAGCGCGGTGCGGACCGCATCGACGGAAGGCGTCTGGTCGAACTGCATGATGACCGACGTGCCACCCGCGAATTCGATCCCCTTCTGCAGACCCTTCGTGTAGATCATCCCCACGCCGGCGAGGATCACGATCCACGAAAGGGCGACGGCGTGCCACCGCCAGCGCAGGAAGTTGTAATTGGGGTTGGTGAAGATATGCATTGGGCTACTCGTCTTCTATATCGACTATATCGACAACGTCGCGACCTGCTGCTGGTGATGCAAGCGGCGGCCGAGCGCCAGCTCGAACAGCGTCTTCGACACGAAAGTCGACGTGAACAGGTTCGACGCGAGTCCGATGATGAGGGTGTACGCGAAGCCGCGGATCGGCCCAGTGCCGAACTGGACGAGGAACAGGGCCGCGATCAGGGCAGAAATGTGCGTGTCGAGCAGCGTCAGGAACACGCGGCCGAAGCCGGCGTTGATGGCCGCGCGCACGCCGTGCTGCGCCTCCAGCTCCTCCTTGATGCGCTCGAAGATGAGCACGTTCGAATCGACGCCAATGCCCATCGTCAGCACGAAGCCGGCGATGCCGGGCAGCGTCATCACGGCGCCGATGTACGCCATGAGGCCGAGAAGAATGATCAGATTGAAGATCAACGCGACGATCGCGTTCACGCCCGACAGCTTGTAGTAAATCAACATGAACACCACGATCAGGACCAGGCCGACGACGGACGCGGTCACGCCCGACCGGATCGAATCCGCGCCGAGGCTCGGGCCGATCGTCCGCTCCTCGAGATAGGTCAGCTGGGCCGGCAGCGCGCCCGATTTCAGAATCAGCGAGAGATCGTTGACCTCGTCCCGCGTCACGCCGGTGATTTGGCCGTTGTCAGTGATCCGCGACTGGATCGTCGGCGCCGAGGTCACGCGGTTGTCGAGGATGATGGCCAGGCGACGCCCGATGTTCGACTCGGTGACCGCACCGAATTTCCGCGCGCCTTCGCCGCTCAACGTGAAGCTCACGGCCGGCAGGTTGTTCTGGTCGACGGACGGACGGGCGTTGGTCACATCGTGGCCGCTGACGGCGGCCGCCTTTCGAACCATGTAGTAGACGGTGCCGCCGCCGGTCGCATCCGCGTTCCCGGGGACGATCTCCATCCCCTCGGAAACCTGGCCGCCCTGCATCAGGTCTTCACGGTTCGCCGCGGGACCGCCTTCGACGATCTTCAGCTCGAGGAGTCCGGTGGACCGGATGATTTCCTTCGCGTGTTCGACGTCGGTGACGCCGGGCAGCTGCACGAGGATCTGATCGCCGTTCTGTCCCTGCTCCGCGATGCTCGGCTCGGCCACACCCAGTTCATTGACGCGGCGCTCGATCGTCTGCCGTGCCTGGACGACTGAATCCACGCGAAGCTGGTTCTGGATGTTCGGCTTCATCGTGAACGTATAGCTGCCGTTGGTGCCGGGACTGCGGTCGAAGTTCGCCGTCAGGTCGGCCGCCGCGTCACGGAATGCGGCGTCCTGCGCTGGCGGCACACCCTCGACACGGATCTGTGAGATCGACGGCGTGGCGACGCTCGTGACCGGGATGTTGCGCATCCGCAGCGCTTCGCGCAGCCGCTCGGCCGCCTGATCGGTCTCGAGGCGGATGGCGTCATCGGTCTGCACGCGCAGCACCAGGTGCACGCCGCCTTTGAGGTCGAGACCGAGCTTGAGCTGCTTCTGCTGCAGCCACGACGGCGAT
>Ga0209515_10004737_pt1 | contig 18163 bp, 17 predicted proteins | sample Subgroupgradi54m_FD_187454 | JGI IMG/M metagenome (GOLD analysis project Ga0209515, IMG submission 187454) | Subsurface groundwater microbial communities from S. Glens Falls, New York, USA - GMW60B uncontaminated upgradient, 5.4 m (SPAdes)... ...
AAATACGCTCCTCCTCCCCGGCCCGCGGCTTTAGCCGCGAAGCGGCGGGGCGGGCGCAATGACACCAGGAGAGTATTCAAACGCGTAAGTCCTAAATCTATGTTAATGGCAAAGCAATCGTAACTGTCGTGCCCTTATGAACTGTCGAATCCACATGGATGGTCCCGTTATAGTGTTTGACAATTTCACTGACAATGGTGAGCCCCAATCCACAACCGCGTTCCATATCTTTGGTCGTATAGAAGGGTTCAAATATTTTATCAACCGTCTCCCGCGGAATCCCACATCCCGTATCTACAACCTGCAAAACCAAAGAATGATTCTGCAAAAATGTTTTGATCTTAATTTTTCCACCGTTTTCAATAGCATCGACCGCATTGCGGACAAGATTGCTTAAAATCCGCTCTAACCCCAAATCCAACATGGGTTGCAAATCATCCGCCAAATCTTTGTCGATCGTAATATTTTTTCGAAAGACATCGGATTTAACACTGGAGATCACATCTTCCACAACTTGATTAACTTGAATATTTTGACGGCTGGGAAAAGAATTGCGCGCGCACGCGAGAAGACTGCGGACAATATTGGCCATCCGGTTTAAACCCTGTTTGATTTCCAAAAGGTATCCGCGCAGGACTTCATTATCTTTGACATGATCTAACGATAAATTCGTATAGCGCATCACCCCATCTAAGGGATTGTTAAATTCATGGGCGATGCCACCGGCAAGCTTACCAATGGAGGCCAAACGTTCCTGCAGTATAATTTGTTTCTTTAAATGATCCGCTTCCTGACTGCTTTTGCCGAGCTCGTCTTTAAGCGTTTCCGCTTCTTTAACAACATTTTTAAACTTACTGTAAAGCTTGGTCCTTAAATAGTTGAGCGTTATTTGGCTGGCTAAAAAATCTAAAAGTGTCAACTCATCTTTGCTAAACCGATGCCCCGATTCCTTATCCGCAATATTAATGACCCCGATCAACTTATCTTTGATCATGAGCGGCGTACAAATAAATGATGGCGTGCGATAACTGCCTTTTGATTTTAAATGTTTAAAACGGCTGTCCTCGTTAATATCATCGACAATCAAAGGCTGTTTAATTTGAGCGACCTGGCCGACAATCCCCTCCCCCAAACGCTTGACCATTTGCTTTTGCTCATTGATTTCCATGCCATAGGCGATTTTTAAGGCCAGCTCTTTTCCGTTATCGCTTAAAATAAAAATGGAGCCTCTTTTCGCTTCAAAAAGCTCCATTGTTTCTTTGAGAGAAATCTCAAACAAATCTTTAGCAGAAACTTCATCATTGGCAGCCGTACAGATCGTACCGATCTTCAAAAAGAGCTCGCTTTGACTCATATTTTGAAGATCATTACGGACGGATGTGCTCATGGGGATCTTGGCGTGGAAATTGGAAAGATGTGTGTTATTTGGGTGTGGCTTTGGGGTTAATGACGACATTTTTTTCCTTTAATGTCTTTAACCCCGCGATCACTTTCTTTAAAATCTTATCTAACGGATGCCTGGGATATTTTTTCATAAAGCTTTCATAAATCGCCTGCGCTTTATCGTAATCTTTAAGTTGAATGACCGCCACAATATTGATCGCCTGAACTGTCTGGCCGATGGCCGGGCTGCCGGGGAATGTCAAAAGAAGATTCCCGAGCGCTTCCACCCCTTTATTCCAATCTTCCAAAGCTAAATAACTGTCCGCCAGAAGTTGCATCGCACGAAACTCGATCGGTTTGCCCTGATTTTGTTCGGCCATTTTTCCATAATACATCGCCGCATCTTTATAAGCGTTATTGGCTTTTTCTCGGGCCCCACGCTGCTTATAAACATTTCCGAAGTAAAGCGGCATCGCCAAACCGTTTTCCGTCAGCGGATAATCGGAGATCACTTTACGATAAGCCGTTTCCGCTTTTAACCAGCTTCCCTCCTGTTCATAAGTTTTGCCAATGGCAACCAAAGCCTCGGATTTAAAAACATCATTTGTAGGATAGTCCTTAAAAACTTGTTCAAAAACCTGCCGGGCCTTTGCAAAATCCTTTTTGGCCATATAAACGCCGCCCATTTGAATTTGAACGCGGGCTCTTTGAGGATAATGGGGGAAATCTTTGATGGCCTTGCGAAAATCGTTTGCAATATCTTCAAAAGTTTTATCGGGTGTCGTCTCGGGCGTATTAATGACCTTGGAAAGTTTCTTATTGGCCCTCCAGATGATCTGCTCGGCGCGATAATTCCCGCGCCAGTCAAAAAGTGAAAAGAGGATAAAAAGCCCGAGGAGCGTTGCAAATGCGATTCCGATGAATTTTTTCATTTTAAACTGACCTGTGCCTTTTTAAAACCTAAAAGTTCCATTATGTTTTTTCCGAATCTGCAAGGTACAACGTTGTCACGGCCGTCAATGCAATCGCATCAATAAAAAGCGTGACAAAAACCCCGACCACAACAATCAGCACATGAATTTCCGGAAGCGTTATCCCCTCTGACGAGGAAACACTGTTACGTAACAGCAACACCGGAATATAAAGAAGCATGGGCAAAAATACCGCGATAAAGACAATGATAAACAAACGTTGAAGCCTTTTAAAATTCTCAATGAGCGCCGCAAAAATTTTCTTCCGCTCAATAACAATGACCGGGATCAAAAACGCAAATAGTGCCGTAACCAAAATCGCGATGAAGAATTGATAATACGGAGCGCCCCCCACAAGAACTGCCTTTATAAATCCAAATATTCCCACCTTCGAACGAATCAGCAAAGCCCGTTTAAAAATAATATCATAAACCGCATAAAATCCTTTGAGGGTCCCCAGGAAAATAAGCGAAGCGGTAAAAATATGAATATAGTACGGAACCGCTTCGCGGACGGCTTCTTGAAATGTTATCTTGCGTTCATTGTTGATGGCTCGGATGATTAACGCTGCGACGGCCGTTAAAAAAGCCCCGATAAAAATATAAACAAAGAGCTGGGCATAATAAAAAAGCTTGGGCAAAAGGATAATGTTGAGCGGATAATGCAAGAAACCCTCCCCCCACAGGCGCCTGATGATGGGGCCAAAGAAAACCACAAGAGGAAATCGAGCGGAGAAATACAAAAACTCCAGAACAACCAATTGTATAAAGACACTGACAAAAAAAGGAAAGAGGATGATGGGATGATTGATGAGGGCATTAAAAGAGGTCTTCACTAATGTGATCGGATCTCTAAACGTCGTCTTTGTGCTTTCCATTGATCGCTTTCAGTGAAAATACGAGAGATTGGAATTAAAACTAACAAATATTAACACAACTGTTGATACGCTGTCAATTTATAAGGCAAGTAATTTTCAAAAAATTAAGGCAGGTTATACTTCAAACCTGCCTTAATTTATTTCTACCATTTCATAACAGCCCGGAGATTACATAGAGAGTATTTTTAACTTACGATCCTCTGATGCAAAAACTTGCCTTAGAAATTAACTCATTTTCCTTCTTAACACAAAGCCAACCAAACCGCTGCCAAAAAGCATCATGCTCATGGGTTCAGGGACTGGTCGAACTCGGGTTACAAGAACCAACGTATCATTATAATCGCTATCAAAGCTCGGATGAGTCGCAGCGCGATCCTCAAATGCTAACAAATATGTCTGAGATGAGAATGTTATTGTTTCAAGGCCGCCTGGCGCGGCTCCATTGGTATCTATGGTAACTGTAACACCGCTTAATTGCGGAAGGTAATATGCAATCACATGGTCTATGCCATCTGAATTCAAAGTTGGATCAGAATACCAGATGTCTGTACCAGAGCCAACAGATGTCAATGCAAAACCAAAATTTTGCCCTGAAACATACGGATTAATTCCACCGGGATATGGACTACCGGCTGATCCGTCCCCTAAAAAACCAAAACCTGATTGCGGTAAGATGACATTAGTAATAGTAGCAGGACTGCCATATGCAAACACGCCTAACGTGTTGGAATTAGCTGCGGTAATACTAACTGCTGCAAAATTACCGGCGATGCCGCCAGTTAAATTCACCCAATATTCATGAGGAGTAACCACCTGAAATGCATCAGCAGCGCCATTCGATGCAAGCCCAGGAGAAACTAAACTGGCATTGATAAATATTTGATTAATTGCTTCATAGACCTGTGGCGACCCGCCAACAGATTGACATGGAGACGCAATAGCATCTGGAGATGGATCACAAGCATCGCCAATCATCGCAGTGCCGTATGGCCCCGGATCTGCAAATGTTACTGCAGAAATGGTAAAAACACTAATTAAAACTAAAACTGCTAAAAATACTCTCTTCACCTTAACCTCCTTGTTACCACTGTTATTGTTATCACTGTCTTTCGTTGCTTGCCGAAAATATATATGTCAAACATCTCCCAGGATGTTGAAAGATTAACGCGCTCCTTTTCCTGTTAGGACAACTTGAACGGTGCGGAAAAGAATGCGAACATCCGTCCAAAGGCAAACCTTCTTGATATATAACAAATCATAAAGAACTTTTTTGCGAACATCTTGTAAGGTTTCATCGTATTTATGCCACACCTGAGCCAGGCCTGTAATACCAGGTTTAACACGAATTCTTTTTTCATAATCAGGGATAGTGGCTTTGAATTTTTCAACAAACACCGGCCGCTCAGGTCGGGGGCCAACAATACTCATATCCCCTTTGAGAACGTTAATGAACTGTGGGATTTCATCAATGTGAGATTTGCGCAAAAATTTACCGCAAGGAATCAACCGATTATCATTCGTGGTAGCCCACACAGCCCCTGTTTCTTTTTCAGCATCAACGCACATCGAACGAAATTTCAAAATTGCGAAAGGTTGGCCATCTTTTCCAATGCGAGTCTGGCTATAAAAGACAGGCCCACGGGAATTTGCTTTAATGAGAATAATAGCGAGCAAGTAAAACGGAGATAAGACAATTAAACCAAAAACAGAACCGACAATATCGATTCCACGCTTAACGGTAGTATAGCTTTTTCGGACAAAACGAATAACAACGCCAAGAATACCGCTGGCAAATAATGCCATCGTTGAAGGTTCAGGAGCGCGTGATCTTGAATTCTGGGAAAAATTCACGGGAATATCTGAAGTCTTCCCCTCCTCCACTTTATATGCGGCATCATTTGATTTTAAAACCGACAAAGTTGCCCAAGAAGCTTTGGCAAAGAAAGCAAAACCTACTATCAATAGGACGATCGCTACCACTATCTTTGTATATTTTGACATTTTCGTGACCCTTCACATAGATAACTAATATTTTCACTTAAGTATAGCAAATACCATGCCAAGAAACTATTGGATGGCCTGCATATAAATATTTTATTCAGACATTCACAACAATTTTAATTACAGCCACTTATGAATTGATATAATAAGAAATTATTCTAAACTCTTGGATAACCTACATGAGAACAACAAATCCCTCAAATCTTACGTTGATATATTTCAACATGTTTAATATCAAAAACATTAGTACCCCGTAAAATTAATTCTAGTTCTTTTTGTCAAAATCGAGTGGGTACTGTGCCCAACGAACTATTAATAATTTATTTAACGATGCACTAGCCAAACCTGTAAGGTCACGGACGAAGAGAAATCGCGAATACTTACGGCAGGTATTTGAGGATGCTGGGGAAAATCTCCTTTACAAAATCTTTGATCGTATTTTTCGCTGCGTTAACATCCTGGCCCACAACATCTGTTGAAACCCGGATCAAAGCACTGCTGGATGACTGGCCCGTCAGCGTCTTGATCGCAATCAACATTTGCTGTTTCCAATAATTCGGCGTGAAAGAACTGCCGACCTTAAACCAATAAAATGATTGATGCTTGACCGGCCCGATCACAAGATCGAGATTGTTCGCCTCAATCACAACCGGCGGATCTTTAATCTCAATCTTCTCCCTGGTTGTCCCTAGAATGGAGGCGCCCCCACCGGTATAACAGATCTCGGGGGGATGGGAAACCTTCCGATTGTTTTGTGAATAAACGATAAAAAGGTAAACCTGCTTGCCTTCGGGATTCGTATACTTCCGGACAAAGACATTTTTTGTTTCCAGGATCGCATACTCGTCTTCTGTTATTGTGACTTCTTCAGCGGTCCATCCGTTAAAAGTACCGGGAAAGAGGTGAATATCAACAGTATCTTTTTGCTGATATTGCTTGAAGTAAAGAATCCAGGAGACGATTCCTGCCCCAAGGAAAAACAGCAGTATTATATTGAAACTCTTTTCAAATGCAATATTTTTTTTCATAAGAGATTTTTATATGACTTCAATATTATTCCAGCAATTTTCCGACGGCAAACAAGAGGATAAATGCCAGGGCAAAAACCAGGAACCCGGAAAGGTCATGGATAAAACCGGTGGCATACTCTGAACCCCACACCTCACTGATAAAAGACAGGAAAATAATACGAAAAACATTGGTGATGATTGCAATGGGGATGGTGGACAGAAAAAGGAGGATCTTTTTTGTTGGCCCCGACTTCATCCAATAGGCAAAAATAGCCCCCAGGGCCGTCAAAGAAATCAGCGACCGCAGGCCGCTGCAAACATCGTCCACGATGACATACGCATGGCGCATCTTGATAATACTCCCCTCCCGTATGGCCGGAAGCCGCATGTTGTTCAACATATACGCCGCTATTTGCGCCGCGAAAACTTTCATGCGAAAACTGATATTGGTAACCACAACCATCGGCATGGGAATCATAAACAATAAAAAAGCCAGAGGGAAAATGATTTTATGAAAAGTTTCTTTGCCGTAAATGTAAAGAACCAATCCAAATAAAACAATCATCATCGATAAACCGGATGTGAAATAAACGCGCAGGATCGAGCTTAAGATATGGATGGCAATCCCGGCCACGATCAGGGGCACGGCCCAGTTTGATTTGACAAATTCTGTCTTCTGCAATTCTTCGCGTTTTTGCCAGATGAGAAAACCGCTGACGAAGGGCACGAGAATGCCATGGCTGTAGTAGGAATCCCTGGCAAACCACCGCTCCCACATCCAGCAAAGGGTTGGAACATAGGTTAAAAGAAAAATCCCGGCAATGAGAAGTTCCCGGCGTGCGTTTTGCAGAAAATTCGATAACAGAGCAGATGTTTGATTTTGAGAATGGGAGGAACTCATGATTTTCTTGCTTTTTTCCAGGTGATTTCTTGCGACGCTGTTAAAAATCTAAAAAATCCCATGAATGCCGAAAAATTTAATAAACAAAATATGTAGGGAATAAAACAAATTTTTGCAACGGGTGTAAGAGTACCATATTTGTATCGCCTTAGCAAGGCTCCTGAAATCGCTGTGGCATAAAATAAGGCCTGCAGTTTGAAAATCACAAGGTACGGTTCGTGGCCCATAAGGAGCGCGTTGATGATAAAAACCGCTATCATAAAAAAAGGAACAAGGAGCCTCAGCAGTTTATGTGAAATTAACTGAAGGGCAATCGGACTTTTCAAAGGATTGAACGCTTCAGGGATAAAACTAAAAATTTGGTAATTGCCATAGAGCGTGCGCACCTTGCGGCGATATTCTTCTTCGGGGTTCTCCGCCGCGTGATCATAGGCATGCGCCGAAGGATCAAAGGCCGCACGGTATCCCTGCAAAATAATTTTGATAGGAATGAACATATCATCTAAGACCGTGTTGCCCGGAGCCGGCTTAAAAAGACTGCGGCGTATCGCATAAATCGCTCCGGTCGCCCCCAGCATGGAATGAATCTGAGCTTCTTTGTTGCGCAAAAACTTTTCATATTTCCAGTAAAGATTGATTCCTTTGCCCGTTACGCTTTTTTCGTCCCGAAAAATGAGTTCACCGCTCACACAGCCAACACTCTCATCGGCAAAGTTATCAACCAACTGGCGAAGGGCATCCGATGCAAAGGCCTGTCTCGCGTCGGTAAAAACAATGATCTCACTTTTGGCAATGCCGGCAAGTTCATTGATCATCGCCATTTTCCCGCGGCGCTCAGCTTTTTCAATAAGCTTAAAACGCATATCCTGGCAACGGCGAATGATGTCATTTGTTTGATCGGTTGAACCGTCGGAACCGATAAGAATTTCTATTTTGTCGTGCGGGTAATCTAAAGAGAGTAAATTCCGAATCTTTTTTTCAATAACATCCTCTTCGTCACAAACTGAAACGATGATAGAAACAGAAGGTTCCCTAGAGGATTTTTTTACTTCCCGTCGAAATATTTTTGCGAAAATGCAAAGAAGGAGGGGATAGAAAAAGTAGGTGTAGATGATAAGAAATATTAAAAGCCAGAAAGAAGTTTTCATTGTCTTTTCCGTATTATTTTAAAGTTTGAACTCCTGATGACACGGCCTACTGTCGTTGCGAGCGGAACGAAATGAAGCGAAGCAACTGCAACGCTTTTTAATTTTTATTAGAAGCTATCTCATAAATGTCTTTCCCGCAATCTTTAAGCGGGAATCTTAATATCGCTGAATAAGACCCCCGATTAAAGATTTCGGGGGTGACAAAAAGAGTATTTATGAGATGGGTTCTAGTAATTTCGGGATTGCTTCGTTCTCCGGCCAAAATATTCAGCAAAGACACCGAGTTGTGTCATTGTAGGACAGCAACGTTACTTCGCGCCAACTGCCTCCAGCGTTGCTTTAAGCTGATACAACCGCGACAATTTCTCTTCGATCTCCCTATCACCGGGCCGTTTATTGCGCAGAGATTCGTAGTATTTTATACGGCTTGAAAGATCCCGCATTTTATTTTTAAAATCTTTTTCACTCCCAGAATCCTCATCGTTTTTTGAGGGTGAGAGAGTTTTTTTCATAAATAACTCCCACTCCATCTGCCCTCGCGGCAATTCCGCCTGGCTTTGAACAATAATTCCGTTTTGCGCAAATTCCCCTTTTACCGCCGGATCCACCACAATTTCGCGGCTGATGCCGTGATCTTTGTTTAAAGGGCTTTCCTGAAGCTGTGTCCGCGGTGTTTTGCCCTTATCGAATGCCAGCTTCCCGCCGATCATCCAGTTGAGAGGGATTGTGATCATCATCAATAAAATAGCCGCGCCAAAAAATATTTTTAAATTCTTTTGAGAAAACATAGGCACCTTAATTTTCTCGCCATGAGCCTGGGGTGGAAACATAACCCGAAGCTCTTTTTCCGATAAGAAGCTCAAAACCCGGAGGCACAGCGCCGTCTTTTCGAGGGTCGGCATAATTAAAAACCTTTGTCGACCAAATATCGCCGATCGCAATCCCCTCTGAGGCGACAATACAACCATTGGTTACGGCCGTATCATAAATGTCATCAAAGCGCGCCATTCCATGCGTAAAAATCATGCCGTTATGGACGCCGGGCAAAATGGCGGATTCCGAATAATCTCCCCAGGCAATCACGTTAAGCTGTGAGTTGCCGGTTTCATTGCCATGGCTTAATGTCACATTTCCCGTCGAAATGATCGTCAGGTTTTGATCATCCGGCATCGAACCGTTGAACTGAATGTTCACGCGGCCCTTGCTCTGCTCGCCTTCAACATAAATAATTTTTTTACCGATGAAGCCTTTGCCGGGGATGATGGTGTAATTGTCATTGCCCTGAACATAGAGGACTTCACTTTTGGGATATTTTGAAATAATCTGCTGATTGGCTTTCACAAAATCGGAGAATTCATCATCCATACCGTTTTGATTGATATCCGGGTATTTCAGCGTCACCAGTGAACTTTCAACGGATTCTTTTTTGTCCTCAAAGATCACATTGGCATGCCTGGCATTATTGACAACTTTTCCATTTAGCCTGAGTTTACCAAGAAACACGACAGAAGCTTTTCCCGATGCAATCGTAAGATTTCCACCCGTTGCCATTGACGTATTAAAAGCCTCCGGCGCTTTGGCGGGATATACGATTTCAAGGCTGCGCCGAACGCCCAAAACAGTTCCCGTTGATGTCACAACCCGCATCGCCGGGTCGGACTCATCCTTTCGTAAATCAATTTTTCCGGCACCATATGACAGGACTTGCGATCCCTTTTCGTCAAGCATCGTTGGATTTTTCTTAAAAAGACTTAAGCCTGATTCCGCCAGCCAAAATGCGGTTACGGATTTCTGATAATTCTGCGCCTGGGCCAGCTCGCTAAAAAGCGAGAGCGCAACCCCCGCGGAAATGATGACGAGAAAGGTGAGGACAAAAAATGAAATGATTAAGGCCGCGCCTTTATTATTGGGATGTTGGGGCATAATTTTTGTTAAAATTTCTACAACCTACCGCCTCCCTATTCTCTCCTTCAACCGATAACTCGTCTGCGTCCCCGCACGAGATGATTTTTTTGCTTCGATCTCAATATCATAAATCTTCGGCAATTGTTTAATTGTGAAATAAGAAATATTCTCTGACAGGATCCTTTTGTTTGAATCTTCTTCGCGAAAAAGCTTAAAGGCATCGCCGCCTGTCTTTGTCCACGAATAAACAATCAACCCCTTCTTTTCCCGGGTAAAACTGATTTGAACAGAGTGGTCATCGCTTGTTGTGATCATCCCCCTGGCCTCCCGGAGATCTCTTTCCAAAACGGCAAAAGCCATTCGAATATCCCTTTGAGCAGCCGCACGGGATTCAAAAACCCCCCAGGTTTTTTGAACGGCTAAAAACGCGATGAAAAGGCCTGCCGTTAAAGCGGTAAAAATAGCGACGCTGACCATCACCTCAACGAGTGTAAATGCCTGTCGCGATTGAGAGAGATGTTGTTTCATTTGGCGATTTTTGCGTTTAAGGAAATATTCATTAGTTTGGTTCGACGGTCCCAATGAACCGTGACCTGGACATCCAAAGGATTGACGAGCGTGTTGGCCAGAGCAATATCAATTTTTTCATTCGGTAATGTGGGCAGCCCTTCTTTTTGGGCCCATGCGTTCCAATTGACAGAGGTTATTTCAAAAAGGGAATCACGGGATTGTATTTCTTCTAAAACAGACTGGGCGTGCGTTGTCGCGCTGACAACATCACCGGCGAATTCAACGGATGTCATCGTATGGGCAAAAAACATGAGCATACCTGAAATTCCAACGGACAGGATAAAAACAGAAATGAGAACCTCGGCGAGAATTAAACCCGGGGATTTTTTTAAAATGGGCATTTTATAATGTCTTTTTCTGCTAAGAATTAATACTGCTGTCGTTGCGAGGACAGCCCCGCCTTTGGCGGGGTAAGATTCCCGATTAAAAATTTCGGGAATGACAATTCCTCTCTCCCTGTCACCCCCGAAATCTTTTATCGGGGGTCTCATTCAGTGATATTAAGATTCCCGCTTACCCCACAGGGGCTGCTTCGCTGAAGATTGCGGGAATGACATTTATGAGATAACTTCTATTAATTTCGAGGTTGCTTCGTTCTCCGCCCAAAATATTCAGCCTATTTCTTTGTTTTAACTTTCGGTTTAAACAATTTTAGAAACTTCGTCCACAGGCTTTCTTTCGGCGCCGGTTTTGGTTTAGGCTTTACCGTCGTCGTTGTTGTTGTCGTTGTTCCTGCAGCCGGTGGCGTTGTTATGGCGGCTGCCGGTGTTGTTTGACTGCCGGGAGCATTGAGATCTGTATCGGGTGTTGATAAAGGCTGTGGTGATTGAGGATTTTGTGTTGTCGTTGTCGACGCGGCCATTTGACCCGCTGACGTTGTCGAAGCCCCTTGATTCGATGGCGCTGAAGATCCGGCTGATTGATCTTGCGTCACTTGCCCGGATTGTATTTGCGCGCTTTCAACAACGGAACCCAGCGCAGGCAAAGGTTGTGGCGCAGTGGTCGTTGGAGATGATGATCCTGATGAACCAGTTCCCGATGAGCCACCCGATGAACCAGTTCCCGCTGATCCGGACGAAGTTGTTGTTGAAGGACTTGTCGTAGTCGACGATGTTGATATTCCGCCCATTGTTGAAGAGCCTGTTGTTGATCCGGATGATCCCGTTGATGGAGTCGTTGCAGGCGTTGTTGTCGTAGGAGTTGCCGGCCCTGATGAACCACCCGTCGATGTTCCCCCCGATGTCGAACCACCTGATGTTGATGGATGCGATGTTGTCGTCGGCGCCGGAGTAAGTGTTGGTGTCGAAACCGGCGTCGGTGTTGGCGTAGGAGTTGACGTCGGTGTAGGAGTCGGAGTTGGTGTCGGAGTTGGAGTCGGTGCTGGAGCCGGCGCTGGAGCCGGCGCTGGAGCCGGCGCTGGAGCCGGCGCTGGAGGCGTTGGTAATGGTGTCGATGAAGCGATCGAACCATATTCCAATGCCCCAATATCCCAAGTACTTCCCCGATCAAAACTATTGTAATCAAGATTTGATAATCCGGTTAAAACAGTTCCTTTCCCGATCGCAGGACTATCCGGTTGTAAATTTAAATTATATTCATTCCCCGAATAGTACTTTACAATAGAACCCACAAATTTTGGATCTTGACAATACGAGTGAGATTTACCGCTACAATCCATGTTAAAATTTTTCGTGCCATAGATAACAGAATAGTCATCATCAAAGGAAACACTGCCACACGGACCATCCCCATTACCGTTAGCCCCTGCCGCCCAATATAGAGCTGACAAGTCATACCCATCATTAAATTCTGTACCTCCCAAATAAATATTATTTCGAGATATAATTCTTTCACTTCCATTACAATTGCTTCCATTAGAAGAAATAACTGTGTCACCATTGCTTAAAATTGTTGAATTATAGATACGGGCAACTTTACCTGAACCGAGCCCTATTTGTATGGGATTGCCTCCCGCACGGCAATTATTAAAACCACTTGTTTTCCAAGTGATAGGATTGTTACTAAAATAAGCACAATTTCCCAATATCAGTGAATTCTCTATATAAGTTTCCGTAGCGGTTTTAATACCATTTCCTGCATTTCCTTCAAACCTTGAATTTTTTATTGTTACAACACCATCACCTACATAATATAACAAGTCCAAACCATCCGAAACATTATGACTAAAATCACAATTTGTAAAGACCCAACTACCAGCAGTTTTATGAGTTCCCAAACCGTCACCATAACCACCTTGATCTTGACTATAACAATTATAAGGTGTTTTATCAGGATACGTCTCTCCACATCCACTAAACTCAATCTTCACTTTATTAAATACCATCGTCCCAGAATTTGACGAAACATTCGCACCAATATCTCCATCCCATCCAACAAACGAGTTTGCGATGATATTCACATTTTCTAATGACCAATCTTTAAGCCTGCCAGCATGAATCCCTCTATATAAGCCATGAATATTGATATTTTTTAATAATACATTTTGACTATCTGATGCACTAATACCTGTCACTGCCCAGGGGCCATATGGGGCAGAATCTCGATTGCATGCATTAGGACCAAACAGTTGACAAGATGAGTGGTCGGTAATTTCTAGACATTGCATTTCAATGTTGTTGCTACCTCCAAGACTAACAATACCACCTGTCCTCTCAGTACCCCACAATTGAGGGGGATTCGCACAACCAGAATCCCATCCCTTTCCTAAAATCCGAGTTGGATTAGCTGCATCAGGACCAGAGGGTATGGCGCGCATATAACAACCCCAAGGATAAGTTGAATGACAAACTGAGGTATCAACAATATTGGGAGCCCCCCAACCCATCATATATTGTGCGCCATTGGATCCATCGATTATCAAGGTATCCCCACCCTGTAATTTTGTGGGATTATTTCCGCTAATTGAGATAACCCAAAAAGGATGACTAAAAGCACACGGCTGGCCGGTCCCCGACCCCGGATAGGCAGCATCTTTCTGCCCCGTACATTGCGTCGCCGTACCGCCGTTGGTACGGACATAATACGTCGTTGCAAAAGCTGAATTAAGAATAAGCAGAGAGGAAAGAATAAAAGAAGTAAGGACGATTTGAAATTTGATTGTTTTGGTAAACATGAGGCGCCTCGATTCTGTTTTGACCTTTAAAGAGCCAGTGTTATTTTACACCTAAACTAAAGTAAGACAAGTTGGTCTTAGTCAAAAATATATTCTGATATTGGCCCCCAGTGCACCAGTCGCCAGATCCCCAGCAATCTTTTTAAAGGATTGCTTCGGCCAAAAAGCGGCCTCGCAAAGACAGTACTTTTATCTCCCGCTTTTGCGAGTATGACAGCACTTGTGTCATTGCGAACATGAATTATTTGAGCTGACATTGAAGCAATCTTTTTAAAGGATTGCCTGCCTGCCGGCAGGCAGGCTTCGATCTCCGGCCAAAGAATTCAGCCTCGCAATGACAGCATTTTTTCATTCTGCGTCATGACAACAATTTGTGTCGTTGCGAGCGGAACGAAGTGAAGCGAAGCCTGCCTGCCGGCAGGCAGGCAATCCCGAAGTCTTTCAACTGCTCAAAGATTATCTTTTATCAGATATTTCGAGATTGCTTCGGCCAAAAAGCGGCCTCGCAAAGACACGGCTTATGTCATAGCGTATAGAACGTAAGAAAGTAAAACCATTTTAGCCGGATGTTTTTGAAATTAAAAATCCCCGCAAACGATCATAGCCTGCGCCACCTAATACACCTTTCGCAGCGTTCTTCACACCTTCGAATATTCTTTCCCTCACCGGAGTTTTCCCGGCAAGCGCCATCTGAAACCTCTCAAGATTCCAATTGCTTTTGACCGCGACTCTGGGCAAACAATAGTCTCCATGTCCTGTCAATCTTTGTGAAACAAATAGTCTTCGGTACTTCACATCTTTTGCGATGTTGACGGCATCGTCATTGTAGAATCCTCTGGGAACAGAAAAGTAATGAGCAACACAGTTTAAATGTTTCTCCAGGTTTGTTTTTGATTCCAAGATCTCCGTTCGTAATTCATCTTCGCTAAGATCCGTTAGAATGCGATGTGTTAATCCGTGAGAACCGATGATCATCCCGCTTTTTGAAAGGATCTCCAGTTCTTTCCAGCCCATATACCCTTTTTGCCCAATACGATTCGTTGTCACGAAAAAATAAGCCGGAAAACCGCATTCTTTTAAAACCGGATACGCATTGCTGAAATTATTCATCTCACCATCATCGAAAGTGATGATGATCCTTCTTGAATCATAGACCGCCATGTCTTCGATTCTGGAGGGCCGATAACCTCTGTCCTTGATCAACTCCATTTGTTCTCTAAATTTTTGAGCAGATAGATCATAGAGATCGGCTCCCGCCTCGCGGTCCGGAGGAATGTCAGCACGACTGGAAATAATGCCGTGGTACATCAGGATAACTGGGGATGTTTTCATGATAATTTCCTTATAGGGTTGGTCCTAAGTTGTGGGTTGTGGGTCGGAGATGAGGATGAGGTTGGGTTTTAAAAACTCACTCCCACCCTCACAACCCGACTCACCTCTCACAACCCACCCCCAATCTCTATTCTAGGACGCTGGGGATCTGGGGAACTGGGGCGCCAATATCCTTAAGCATCTTGTCAACCTTCTCAATCATCTCCGCTATTTTATTCCTCCTATTTAATAATACGGAAGAATCTTTCGTAAAACTAAACATCGACTCTGCAATCGATTTATCAACCGTCAATAACTTAATGCTTTGAGCAATCAGATCCTGATTTTGTACATCTAATCCTCGACGTTTAAGCGCCTTGATTTTCTCAACTAATATTTGAATATATTCGTAATCTTCCATGCCATCGCGCCAAATCTCCGCGCGCAGTGATGCGATGGGGCCGTCTTTGCCGGGATAAAACAAAAGGCCATTGCCGTTTTGTTCCCACTTCGTATTAGCGGCCGTCTGGAAGGGATCGCTCAATTCCCAATAATTAACACTCCAATAGAGAAATCCTTTAATATCATACTTCCAGCAAAGCCAGGGAGCCATACGATAATCAATCGAATCGAAATCCATGGCGAGATTCGGACTGCCATATCCGCTCGGGCCCGATATATACATCCACATTTCCTTTCCAATACTCTTTAAGCGGTCGAACATCTTTTGATTAAAATCATCGATTTGAAAACACCAGATATCGATATCCTTCCCCCACTCGGGGTTTTTATCCGGATCCCAGAAGCCGTGATAACAAACCATATTCTTCAAACCTTTATAAGCACGGTGAATCATCGAAGTAATTTTCGATACCACCGGATTCCCTATCTCTCCTTCATCCCATGTATAAATGTAAGTTAAGGAAAGCATTTTATTTAAACTGAGATTCTCGCCGTAAGTTCGGTATAACCCCAGCAACTCTTCAATCTTTTGGTCGCCGCCCGGCCAATTATTATTAAACGTTCCACCCTTCTTTCCGATTGAAAAATTATTTAATCCATAAACTCGATACCTGTCAACCCGGCCAAGATCCGCTTGTGATGTCGGGTCGACATTTAAAACCGGATTCATTCGATATTTGAGCATTTCGATTAGGAACTTGTCATTAAGGTCCGCAAGGCGGTTTTGATAATCATTATCGCTTTCCTTTTCGTCTTTGGGATACCGCAACCGCGTCAAATGCTCATAAAAATCAAAAGCTGTTTTTAAATGGCTTTCCTTCGGCAATGTAAAATCGTAAACCTCAAGCGCAATAAAAACTTTTTGGGGTTGATTCCCGTAAGAATTAACAGTCACCGTTCCACTATAATTTCCCCCCACCGCGCCGGGGGGAACATACACGGTAACCCAAAGGGGTTGGGTCTCTCCCGCGCCAATATCTTTTGTTTCTGCCGGCATCAAAGGATCAGGCCACAGCCCGACAAACTTCACCGGATAATATGGCTTTTTTGTCGGAATATAACCGACAACCCGCCAACTGATGTTGTCTTTTGAGATTTTAGCTCCGGTTTTTCCGTCAACCAAATCCGATATCTCCAGCCCAACGGATTTTACATCACGCTTTCCGTTGTTAATAACGATCTGGAACGATTCGTATTCATTGCCGGCCGCGGATATCGCCGCCGTGGCGCTAAACATCGGCTTAACCAAAGTCCTGCCATCCTGAAAAATCCGATCCAAGCTCGATGCCACTAAGATCTCATAACCTTCTTTCAAAAATTTTTTGGTCTTTACGCCAGAAGCGGCAACCGCTTCGCCTTTTGGGCTCACCTTATCTTTTTCATTGGGATCCCGGATCCCGATGTTATCAAAATAAAGGATGATATCTTTGGCCGGCGCTTGAGCAAAGATCTTGATATAGGAGATCTGCGTGATATCACACGATCCTTTGATGCTATCGATGGGGATACTGATATGATTATTGGTTAAGGGTTCCAGCTGGATGGGGAAGGAATATATTTTCTTGGGTTCTTCTTTTCCACTTTTGAATTTTGCCTTCAAACGTACGTTCTCTTCCGTATTATTAAAAATGTCCATGTGGAAATCTTTGGCCTGGCTTAAATTGAGCGCACCCGAACCATAGACCTCCCAGAGAAGCCCGGGAAAACTTTTCCCTCCTTTTATTTTTAGTAAAAGAGAATGATTGCCGTGAGTCGCGTGAGCGGTTGATATCTCACTGGTCGCGCCATCCTGCGGGATCAGGGTATTAATATCATTCCTATCCTCAAAGCTAAGATAGAAATCTTTTGAAGAAAATCTTTTCATGATCCGCGAGATCTTCTCAGAGATGCCCTGTTCCTGATAGCGGGCGGGCTGTTTGATGACCTTATAAAAGATAAACCCGCCGGTGAGCATGATCACAAAGGCGATGAGGAGGCCGATGAGAAAGAGGATGAGTTTGTCTTTGTTGATTTCGTGCATTTGAAGGGGTTAATAGTTAATTGTTAATAGTCAAAACTGTGTCGTTGCGAACCCGAGCGAAGCGAGGGTGAAGCAATCGCGACGCTATCGAATTTTATAAGTAACTTCGAGATTGTCCGCCTTCGTCAAATACTTAACGTGTTTGACTTCGGTGGGATCTCGGCGAAGCCCCGCCGCATTTCGGCGGGGCGAAGACGGACTTCGGCCAAAAAACGGCCTCGCAAAAACATTTTTATTTCCCTTTATTTCCCAACCTGTCATTCCCGCCCCGCTGTCTTTGCGAGGACTGCCCCGCCATTTTCTGGCGGGCGGGACGAAGCAATCCCGAAGTCTTTCGACTGCTCAAATTTCATCATATAAATCCTGCCAGTTTTTATTCATTGATTCAATCAAATCGATTATTTATTAGAAGCTATCTCATAAATGTCATTCCCGCAATCTTTAAGCGGGAATCTTAATATTGCTGAATAA
>Ga0209515_10004738_pt1 | contig 18162 bp, 18 predicted proteins | sample Subgroupgradi54m_FD_187454 | JGI IMG/M metagenome (GOLD analysis project Ga0209515, IMG submission 187454) | Subsurface groundwater microbial communities from S. Glens Falls, New York, USA - GMW60B uncontaminated upgradient, 5.4 m (SPAdes)... ...
CGGCGGCCGGCGGCGCGGCCTTGGCCAGGCGGCCGAGGCTGGTGCTGGTCGAGGCCTCGATCGCCTCGCTGGCGATCGCTTCGCGGTCGATCTTGGGCAGGCTGCCGCAGCCGCCGAGCATGGCGAATAGCAGCGCAATGCCTGCGCATCGCAGCAAGGTGGAGGCAAGTCGGTTCGACATTGGTTCCTCGCTCAGCCGGCACGCGCCGGCAGGTAGCGCGCTTCGAGGTGGGCCTTGAAGTGCGCCGGGTTCAGACTTTCGCCGCTGGCGCGCCGCACCAGCTCGTCGGTGGTCCAGCGGCTGCCCTGGAGCCAGATGTTATCGCGCAGCCAGTCGAAGACCGGCGCCAGATCGCCGCGGGTGATGTGTTGGTCTACGTCCGGCGTGGCACGCCGGATGCAGGCGAACCACTGCGCCGCGTAGATCGCACCCAGGGTGTAGCAGGGGAAGTAGCCGAAGCTGCCGGACGGCCAGTGCACATCCTGCAGCGGGCCGTCCTTGTAGTTGCCGCGGGTATCGAGGCCGAGCAGGCGCTGCATCTTCTCGTCCCACAGCGCGGGGATGTCCTCGGCTTCGATCTGGCCCTCAATCAGCGCGCGTTCGATCTCGTAGCGCAGGATCACATGCGCCGGGTACGTGAGCTCGTCGGCATCGACCCGGATCAGCCCCGGCTCGACCCGCGTCAGGAAGCGGTACAGGTTGTCTGGCTCGAACGCCGGCTGCGCACCGAAGTGTTCGGCCAGCAGCGGCGCCAGCCGCTCGACGAAGGCGCGGCTGCGGCCGAGCTGCATCTCGAACGACAGGCTCTGGCTTTCGTGGATGCCCATCGAGCGAGCCTGCGACACCGGCTGGCCCAGCCATTCGCGCGGCCGGTTCTGCTCGTAGCGGCCGTGCCCGGTTTCGTGGATCGTGCCCATCAGACTTTGCTCGAAGTCGAGCTCGTTGTAGCGGGTGGTGAGTCGCACGTCTTCGGGCACGCCGCCGGAGAACGGGTGGGTGCTGACGTCGAGCCGGCCGGCGGCGAAGTCGAAGCCCAGCAGCTCGACGATGCGCCGGCACAGGGCCGTCTGCGCGGCAACCGGAAACGGCCCGTTCGGCACGCTGAACGGATGCCGCGCCTGGTTCTCGCGCGCCGCTGCGATGAGTCCGGGAAGCCATTGGCGCAGCTCGCCGAACACGCGGTCGACGGTGGCGCCGGTCATGCCCGGCTCGTAGCGGTCCATCAGCGCGTCGTACTTCGCGAGGCCGGTGTCCTCGGACAGCAGCCGCGCCTCTTCGCGTGCCAGCCGCAGCACCTCGCGGAAGTTCTCGAGGAAGCCGGCCCAGTCGTTGGCCGGGCGCTGGCTGCGCCAGGCGTGTTCGCAGCGCGCGTTGGCAATCGTCTGCGCCTCGACCAGCGAGGCCGGCAGCACGTTGGCGCGCCGCCAGCTGCGATTGATTTCGCGCAGGTTGGCCTGCTGCAGTGCAGACAGCGGCTCGGCCGCGGCGCGGCCCATGTTCAGGCGCAGCTCGGCGTCGGTATGCAAGCGGTGCAGCAGGCCGGCCAGCTCGGCCATCGCGGCGGCGCGTGCCTCGTTGCCCTTGGGCGGCATGTTGGCGGCCTGGTCCCAGCCGACGATGGCCTCCAGATGCTGGAAGTGGTGGATGCGCTCGTAGCTGGCGGCAAGCTGGTCGTAGGCGGGGTGGCTGGACAGGTTCATCGGGCGGGTCGGGCGGGCTTGTGGCACGCCGGGCTGGTGGTTGGGGGTGAAGGGATTGTCGCGCGAGCTGCAGAGCGCTCTTGTTAAGCTTGCGGCTTCACAGCCACCGACAGGCATCGCATGGACATCGACCCGATGGAGATGGTTGAAGAGGAAGACGACAAGGACGACAACAAGTCGCACAAGCGGCTCAACGCCGCGGTGGCGGTGACGGTGGCGCTGCTCGCCACCTTCATGGGCATCTGCGATGTGAAGGACGACAACATCGTGCAGGGCATGCAGGCCGCGCAGGCCGACAAGATCGACTACTGGGGCTACTACCAAGCGCGCAACCTGCGCGAGGAAATCGCGCGCGCCACGGTGGTCCAGCTGCGCCTGGCGGCCGACGGCGCGGCACCTGATCGCAAGCCGGCCTACGAGGCGGCGATCAAGGACTACGAGAAGCTCGCTGCCGACCAGAACAAGAAGAAGGACGAGCTGAAGGTCCAGGCCGAGCAGGCGCAGAAGAACTACGACGCGCTGAACTTCCGCGACGACCAGTTCGACCTGTCGAAAGCGTCGATCGCGATCGCGATCTCGCTGCTGGCGGTTGCCGCGTTGACGCAGCTGTGGTGGCTGTACATCCTGAGCCTGCTGCCGGCGGTGTTCGGTGTGGTGATGGGCATCGCGGGCCTGACGGCGGGGTCGCTGCACCCGACGCTCTTGATCGCGCCCTTGACCTGAACGGGTGGCCATGAACAAGGCGTTCACGCGCGAGAGCGACGCCGACCGCGACGACGATGACGAACTCGCGTTGCCGGCGCTGCCGCAAGGGGGCAAGAACTACGTCACCCCGGCCGGCTACGCGGCCTTGCGCGAAGAGCTGCTGACGCTGCTCGACTCGGAGCGCCCCAAGGTGGTCGAGATCGTGTCGTGGGCGGCGAAGAACGGCGACCGCTCGGAGAACGGCGACTACCTCTACGGCAAGAAGCGCTTGCGTGAAATCGACCGCCGCATCCGCTTCCTGACCAAGCGGCTTGACATCGCCGAGGTGGTCGACCCGTCGGCCCACCACGGCCGCGACCAGGTGTTCTTCGGCGCCACCGTGACCTACGCCAACCAGCGCGGCGACGAGCGAACGATCACGATCAAGGGCATCGACGAAGCCGACAGCGCAAAAGGCGAAGTGAGCTGGATCGCGCCGATCGCGCGTGCCTTGCTGAAGGCAAAGGTCGGCGACGAGGTGTCGCTGGTGACGCCCGGCGGGGCGGAGAAGATCGAGGTGCTGGAGGTCGAGTACCCCATCCCGAAGCATTGAGAGCCGTCATCCCGGCGAAAGCCGGGATCCACTGTGCCGCTGCGGCGACACCGGTTCAGACTGCAACGGTGGATCCCGGCTTTCGCCGGGATGACGCATTCAGGGTTTGACCCGCGCCACCCGCTGTACCGCCCTCGAGCGCTTCAGCGTGCGCATCACTTCCGCCAGATGCAGCCGATCGCGCACGCTGAGCAGCAGGCGCAGCTCGGTGGTCTGCGTGGCCGGTTCGTCGCCCATGTCGATGTGGGTGATGTCGGCCTCGGCCGCCGCCACCGCGGCGGCCACTTCGGCCAGCACACCCTTGCCGTTCTTCAGCAGCAGCGACACGCCGGTTTCGAAGGCACGGGTGGGCTGCTCGGCCCAGTCGACCGCCATCCAGCGTTGGCTGTCGCGCTCGTACAGGCGCTTGCCGATGCCGCATTCGGCGGTGTGCACCACCAGCCCTTCGCCGCGCCCCAGGTAGCCGACGATGCCGTCGCCGGGGATGGGCCGGCAGCACGGCGCCATCTGCACCGACGCGCCTTCGCTGCCGTCGATCAGCACCATGCCGTGCAGCGCGCCGGCGTCTTCGTTGGCGAAGCGGCCCAGCGTCAGCGCCACCGCGTCGGGCCGGGTGCCGTGTTCGGCCAGCAGCTTGGCGAGCCGCTTGGCGACGATGGTCGCGATCTTGCGGCCGAGGCCGATGTCGGTCAGCAGCTCGTCGCGGCTTCGATTGCCGCTCCAGCGCGTGAGCTGCTGCCAGATCGCCGATTCGGCGGTGTCGTCGCCCGGCACGCCCAGGCCTTCGGCACGCAGCGCTTGCGCCAGCATCTTGGCGCCGAGCTCCTGCGACTCTTCCTGCTCCATCGTCTTCAGGTAGTGGCGGATCTTCGAGCGCGCGCGGCCGGTGCGAACGAAGTTGAGCCAGGCCGGATTCGGCTTCGCATTCGGCGCACTGATGATCTCGACCACGTCGCCGCTGCGCAGCTCGGTGCGCAGCGCCACCGGCTCGCCGTTGACCTTGGCCGCGACGCAGTGGTCGCCGACGTCGGAGTGGATCGCGTAGGCGAAGTCGACCGGCGTCGCGCCGCGCGGCAGCGCGAGGATCTTGCTCTTGGGCGTGAACACGTAGACCGCGTCGGGGAACAGGTCGATCTTGACGTGTTCGAGGAACTCGCTCGCGTCGCGCGTTTCGTCCTGGATGTCGATCAGCGACTGCAGCCACATCGCGCCGATGCGCTGCGCGTCCTGGGCGTGCGCCGGGCCACCCTTGGTCTTGTACATCCAGTGCGCGGCAATGCCTTTTTCGGCCACCGCGTGCATCTGCTCGGTGCGGATCTGGAACTCGACCGCGGTGCCGAGCGGGCTCACGAGCGTGGTGTGCAGCGACTGGTAGCCGTTGGCCTTCGGGATCGCGATGTAGTCCTTGAAGCGCCCCGGCAGCGGCTTGTACAGCTGGTGCAGCACCCCGAGCGCGAGATAACACTGGTGCAGCGTCTGCACGACGATGCGAAAGCCGAAGATGTCGTTGACCTGGGCAAAGCTCAGGTGTTTCTCGCGCATCTTGCGGTAGATCGAGAACAGCGTCTTCTCGCGCCCGAACACCTGCATGTCGAGCTTGTTCGAAACGAACGACTTCTCGACGTCGCGCTGGATGCGCTCGACGATGTCGCGCCGGTAGCCGCGCGCCTTCTGCACCGCCTTCGACAGCGCGGTATGGCGCCACGGCCGCAGGTGCTGGAACGACAGTTCCTGCAGCTCGCGGTAGGTCTGGTTCAGGCCCAGGCGGTGCGCGATCGGGGCGTAGATATCGAGCGTTTCGCGCGCGATGCGGGTCCGCTTGGCGGCCGTCATCGCCTCCATCGTGCGCATGTTGTGCAGCCGGTCGGCGAGCTTGACGAGGATCACGCGAACGTCGCGCGCCATCGCCAGCAGCATCTTGCGGAACGACTCGGCCTGCGATTCTTCGCGGGTCGAGAACTGCAGCTTGTCCAGCTTGGTGAGGCCGTCGACCAGGTCGGCGGTCGGGGCACCGAAGCGCTCGATCAGCTCGGCCTTGGTGACGCCGCAGTCTTCCATCGCGTCGTGCATGAGCGCGGCCATGATGGCTTGCGCGTCGAGCTTCCAGTCGGCGCACAGGCCGGCTACTGCGATCGGGTGCGTGATGTAGGGCTCGCCGCTGGCGCGGAACTGGCCCAGGTGCGCTTCGTCGGCGAAGCGGTAGGCGTCACGCACCCGCTTGATGTCGGCGGCGTCGAGGTAGTCGAGCTTGTGGGTGAGGGCGGCGAACGAGGCGGCCGCCGCGTCGGCGTTCGGTTTGGGCGTCTTGGCGCTCGCACGCCGGCCACCCGAGCTGCCGGAAACGGCAGGCTCTTGAACCGCGGCGGACGATCGGGTGGCCATCCTTCCAATTTGACATGAAAAACGGCCCTGACGGGCCGTTGTTGGATTGTTGCGGGGCTCACGCGGGCGTCAGATAGGCACTTTGCGCAACATCTCGATGCCGACTTCGCCGGCGGCGATCTCGCGCAGGGCGGTCACTCCGGGTTTGTTCTTGGTTTCGATCTTCGGCGCGTGCCCCTGGCTCAGCATGCGGGCGCGGTAGGTTGCGGCCAGAACCAGCTGGAAACGGTTCGGGATCTTGACCAGGCAGTCTTCGACGGTGATGCGTGCCATGAGCTGAGTACTCCAGGGGAAACCTAACTGAGGCCCAGTGCCCTGAAGACCATCGGTTTGCTGCGAAGCTGCGATGCGTATTTGAGGCGCTGGGAATGGACCACGGTTTTCAGGTCGAAAAGCGCGATCTCGAACAAACCGTTGATTATAACGAAGTCGAAATGCTTGGCCTGCGCGACCTCGTGGCGGGCGTTGACCAGGCGCTGCGCGATCACGTCGGGCCGGTCTTCGCCGCGCCGGTTCAGGCGCTGCGACAGTTCCTCGAAGCTCGGCGGCAGGATGAAGATCAGCACCGCGTTCGGGAACAGCGTCTTGATCTGCAGCGCGCCCTGCCAGTCGATCTCGAGCACCACGTCCTGGCCGCCCTTGACCATCGTCTCGACGCCGGCGCGCGAGGTGCCGTACAGGTTGCCGTGCACCTCGGCCCATTCGAAGAACTCGCCGCCGGCGGCCATGGCGTCGAAGCTGGCCTTGTCGATGAAGTGGTACTCGCGCCCGTCCTGCTCCTGGCCGCGCGGCGGCCGGGTGGTGTGCGAGATCGACACCACCAGGTGCGAGTCGAGCTCGAGCAGCGACTTCACCAGGCTCGATTTGCCTGCACCGCTGGGCGCGGCGACCACGAAGAGGTTGCCCGGGTATTCCATCTACTCCTACTCGAGGCTCTGCACCTGAAGCTCGATATCGGCTGCAAGGTCTTGATTCTTCTGGATATCGCACTCCCGGCCAGGTGTCGCGCCCCACGATTTACCCCACAGAAATCCTGGGCTGCTGTGAGTCGTCATGAGGCGATCGCGCGCCGACAATATCAACGTTGCTACGAGCAGTTATCTTATCAGTCGGGCTTTTTATCGACCTTTACATGGAGACCTTGCCACAAACGCGGGGACGCTTCCGGCTCAACGCCGTGCTGCCGATCGTTTTCGATGGCCTGGGGCAACTGGAGGTCGATCTCCTGTGCGACGACACGCCCGACACCCGCATCGCCGTGGAACTCGACGGCGACCAGCATCTTGCCGATCCGGCCGCCTACCGCCGCGACCGCCGCAAGGACCTGCTGTTGCGGGAGAACGGCTACCTCGTGCTGCGCTTTCTTGCCCAGGACGTGGGCAAGGAGCTGGACCGGGTGCTCGACACCATTCTGAGAGCGCTCGCTCGTGGGGCCAGGCTCCGATCATCCAAGGGCACGAGCTTGAGAGGTTGAGAAGATATCACCCTCAGCCGCGTCATCCCGGCGCACGCCGGGATCCACTCTCGCCCCAGCGCGCATCGATCACCTGTGGATCCCGGCGTTCGCCGGGATGACAGCGGAAAAACTCTCAGCCTCTGGGGCGAATCGGCGAGGAGGCCGCCGATGTCATTCCTGCGTTGCCTTGAAGTAGCGCCGCCTTGGGTCCTGTGGGCTGGAGCCGATCTCGCGGACCAGCCCACGCTCCACCAAGCTGGCAAGGCGTGTGCGTGCCGCGCGTGGAGTGCGTGCGATCCGCTCTGCGATCTCGTTGGTGGACAGTCCGGCGCCGTCCGAGAGTGCATCGAGGACAGCCTGATCGATGCCGTCCAAGGGCGGCGCCTGCCCCCGGGTGGTATGCAGCGTGACCCGGAAGCGGGTGCCGATCTCTTCCAGCGCGGGTGCCGGCAAGCCGGCGTCCCGGCAGGCCGCGCTCATGCGCTGGATGCCGCTGCCCCATTGTTCGATCAGGCCGAGTTCCTGGAACACGCGGCCCATGACGCGGTTGCGCAGCTTGGAGACGCCCCGTCGCAAGTCTTCCACTGTCAGGCCAGGCGGCAGCAGGCCGGGGTTCTCGATCTCCACGCGCTCGTCGAAGATTGCCAGCCGGATCGGCGCGCCGCGCTGCGCATAGTCTGCGTGCACCACGGAGTTGACGATGGCCTCGCGCAGCGCCACGGGCGGAAGGCTCCAGGTGTCCGTGCGGCGCACGGCGCCGATATCGAAGCCATGCAGGCCATGTTTCTGCACAAACTCGATGGCGGCCTGGATGACCTTGGGCAACGGGCCGTGCAGCGCGGCCGAATCGACGATGCGCGTCTTGTCGGTGCCGGCAAATCGCCCCGCCTGGATCCAGGCGTCGGGAAAATGGGCTTGCGCGTCACGCCCGAACAACAGGACACCGCCGATGGAGGGCACCTTGCGACCCTGGTGCGGCACCAGCAGGCGCAGCGTCTGCAGGTCGGCCTTCTTCAGCTTGCGCACCGGCGCGAAGCACTCTGAAGCGGCTCTGAAGTCCAGCGCTTCAGAGTCGAGCCCCGGCATGGCCTGCTCGTCGAACGACTTGCCCAGGCTCGCCCGTCGCAACTCGGCCACCAGCTCATCGTCCGCGCGCCGGTTGGTGGAGCCGACCCGGACGTAGACACCGGTCTCGATGCCGGCGGTCCTGAGATAGTGGGGCCGACTGGGGCTGGGATACACCTGCACGGCAAGCACGTTCGTGCTGCGCCAGGGCAGAACTTCAATGTCCGGCACCAGGTGTGGCGCGATGCCGTCGCTGAGCACGCTCGCGAGGCGCTCCTCCAGCGACAGCGGATCGGCAATGCCGCGCACATGGCGCGTGCCGTCCTCGACGCCGATCAGGACTGTGCCGCCCGCCGTGTTGGCGAAGGCCACAACGGTGCGCAGCACACCCGCCGCCGACGAGAGGTCACGCTTGAATTCGAGCGTCTTGCCCTCGGGCCGCTTCAGCAACTCGGTCAAGTTCATAGCTATGAAGTGTACTCTGAAGTCTGTTTGCCAGCGGTACTTCAGAGTTGTTGCCGATGCCGCGGTCCGGCCCTGTGCGGTGGGCAGACGGCGGGCGAGCTGGTGCTGGTCGAACTGAAGAATCTATTCGAGGTTCTGCACTTGTTCGCGAAGCTGCTCGATCGCCACCTTCATTTCGACCGAAATATTGGTCAATTCGAGGGTCGACGACTTGGATCCGAGAGTATTCGCTTCACGCAGTAACTCTTGAATCAGAAAATCCAGGCGCTTGCCAACTTCGCCACCTTTTTTCAGCAGACGTGCGATTTCGTCGAGGTGGGCACGCAGCCGGGCCAGCTCTTCAGCCACGTCGATGCGGATCGCGTAGGCCGCGGCTTCGTTGATGGCGCGCTCTTGCAGCGTTTCGCGGGCGATCGTCTGCGCCGCGCCGGTGACTTCGAGCGCCTCTTGCCAGCGCTCGAGGAACTTCTGCTGCTGGCGCTGAACCACGGCCGGCACCAGCGGCTCGACCTGGTCGGCGAGCTCGCGCAGGCGCTTGACACGCTCCATCAGCACGGCGACCAGCCGCTCGCCTTCGCGCGCCCGCGCCTGGGTCAGGCCGTCGACCGCACGCCTGGCCGCATCGAGCGCGACCTCGTCGAGCCGTTCGGCAATCGCACCGCCTTTGCACCACTGCATCACTTCGTGCACCGACAGGCCTTGCGCCTTGGGCAGCCAGCTTTGCACCGTGTTCTCGAGCCGGCTCAGTCGGTTCAGCTGGTCGTGCTGAGGCGTCGGCCAGGCGCTGTCGGACTCGGTCCGGGTGTTCAGGCGAAGCTCGACCTTGCCGCGGCGCAACGCCGCGGTCAGCAACTCGCGCAAGGCCGGTTCGAGGGATCGGAATTCATCCGGCAAACGCAGGTTGAGGTCGAGGAAGCGGCCGTTCACCGAACGCAACTCGACCGTCACGCTGGCCGATGCGAATGCGCCCGATCGAGGCGATAACGCTTCGGTATTAGTGCCGGTTTCGGGGGCCGCGCCGGGGCTTGCGGTGGCGCTGGCATAACCGGTCATGCTGTAGACTGCCACGCAGCTTTACCCCCTGAAAATCAATCGATTATGTCAAAGCCGAAACCCGCTCCGTTGCCTTCGGGAACGGTGGTGGGCGGGTACCAGATCATCAAGAAGCTGGCAGCCGGTGGGTTTGGCGTGGTCTATCTCGCCGAAGACGCTGAGCGCCATCTTGTTGCGCTGAAGGAATACCTGCCGTCGTCCCTTGCCGAGCGCTCGCCCGGCGAGTTGACGCCGCGCGTCAAGCCCGAAAAGCAGCCGCTGTACCGGCTCGGCCTGAAGAGCTTCTTCGAAGAAGGCCGCTCGCTCGCGCAGATCTCGCATTCGAGCGTGGTCTCGGTGCTGAACTTCTTCCGCGAGAACGAAACCGTCTACATGGTGATGAACTACCTGCAGGGCGACACGCTGCAGGACTTCATCGTCACCGCGCGGGATCTGAAGCGCGACAAGGTGTTCCGCGAATCGACCATCCGCAGCCTGTTCGACGAGATCCTGCGCGGCTTGCGCATCGTGCACCAGCACAAGATGCTGCACCTGGACATCAAGCCGGCCAACATCTTCATCACCAACGACAACAAGGCGGTGCTGCTCGACTTCGGCGCCGCGCGCGAAGTGCTGAGCAAGGAAGGCAACTTCATCCGCCCGATGTACACCCCCGGCTTCGCTGCCCCCGAGATGTACCGCCGCGACGGCACGCTGGGCCCGTGGACCGACATCTACGCCATCGGCGCCTGCATCTACGCCTGCATGCAGGGCTACCCGCCCAACGACGCGCCGCAGCGCATCGAGAAGGACCGCCTCGCACTGTCGCTGTCGAGGCTGCGCAACGTCTATTCCGACAACCTGATCGAGGTGACCGAGTGGTGCATGTCGCTCGACCCGCTGTCGCGGCCGCAAAGCGTGTTCGCGCTGCAAAAGGAACTGGCGCGCGAGACCGAACGGCGCTATACCAAACTTAGTTTCAGCGAACGGCTGAAACTGCAGCTCGAAAACCTGACCAGCGCGAAAGCCTAGGAATCACGATGAGATTCTCGGTGTACCAGGTCAGTCGCAAGGGCGGCCGCGAAAAGAACGAAGACCGCATGGGCTATTGCTACACGCGCGATTCGGGCCTGTTCGCACTGGCCGACGGCATGGGTGGCCACCCGGAGGGCGAAGTCGCGTCGCAGCTCGCGCTGCAAACGCTGGCCGCGCTGTTCCAGCGCGACTCCAAGCCCACGCTCGCCGACCCGCTGCGTTTCCTGCACGAAGCCATCATCGCCGGCCACCACCAGTTGCTGCGCTACGCGACCCAGCGCGCCCTGATCGACACGCCGCGCACGACGGTCGTTGCCTGCGTCATGCAAGGCAATGCCGCCTACTGGGCGCACTGCGGCGATTCGCGGCTGTACATGGTGCGCGGCGACAAGCTGATCGCCCGCACCCGCGACCATTCGTACTCCGAGCTGCAAGAAACGCTGTCCCAGGTCGTGCCGATGGGCGAGCGCTTCAACCGCAACGTGCTGTTCACCTGCCTCGGCAGCCCCGGCAAGCCGGTGGTCGACACCGTCGGCCCCTTGCTGCTGCAGGCCGGCGACCGGCTGCTGCTGTGCTCCGACGGCCTGTGGGGCAGCGTGACCGACGCCGTCATCACCGAGCAGCTGGCCAAACATCCGATCTCCGACGCGGTGCCCGAGCTCGTCGAGCAGGCACTGCGCAATGGCGGCGCCAAGAGCGACAACGTGTCCATCCTCGCGATGGAATGGGAGTCGGCCGAAGACAGCGACAGCGCCGCCGGCATCTCGACCCAGACCCTGGGCGAAGAGGTGTTCGCGTCCACCATCCAGGCCAGCGTGCTCGGCCAGGAAGTGCCCGATGAACTTGACGACGCCGAGATCGAGCGTTCGATCAAGGAAATCAACGAGGCCATCCGACGCTCGTCCCAGAAAAAATCCTGAAGGCTTCATCATGAGTTTTGTTCGCACGCTGGATCGTGCCGCCGACGCATTGCGGCCGGTCGTCATCACCCGCCGCTACACCAAACACGCCGAGGGCTCGGTGCTGGTCGAGTTCGGCGACACCCAGGTGCTGTGCACCGCGTCGGTCGAAGAAAAGGTGCCGCCCTTCAAGCGCGGCTCGGGCGAGGGCTGGCTGACCGCCGAGTACGGCATGCTGCCGCGCGCCACCAACACCCGCAACGACCGCGAGGCGGCCAAGGGCAAACAAAGCGGCCGCACCCAGGAGATCCAGCGCCTGATCGGCCGCTCGCTGCGCTGCGTGTTCGACCTGGGCGCGTTAGGCGAGCGCACGATCGCGCTCGACTGCGACGTGATCCAGGCCGACGGCGGCACCCGCACCGCGGCGATCACCGGCGCGTTTGTCGCGGCGCACGACGCGGTGAGCTGGCTGATCGCGCAAGGCAAGCTGAGCGCGTCGCCGATCAGCGGCTTCGTCGCCGCGGTGTCGGTGGGCATCGTCGAAGGCACGCCGCTGCTCGATCTCGAGTACCTCGAGGACTCGGCCTGCGACACCGACATGAACGTCGTGATGACCGGCGCCGGCGGCTTTGTCGAAGTGCAGGGCACGGCCGAAGGCGCGGCGTTTTCGCGCGCCGAGATGGACGCGCTGCTGCGCCTGGCGGACAAGGGCATCCGCGAGCTGATCGCCGCGCAGCGCAAGGCCTTGGGGGTCTAAAGCAATGGGCCCCCAAGCTTGCCGCTGCGCAGCCGCGCTACCCCCTGAGGGGGCGCATGCCGACCTTGGGGCGGCCCGGCGGTCGGCATGATGCGGCTGGTGCTGGCGTCGAACAATGCCAAGAAGCTCGCCGAGCTTCAAGCGCTGTTCGCGCCGCTTGGCTTCGAGATGATCAACCAGGGCGCGCTCGGCATCGCCGAGGCCGAAGAGCCGCACATCACGTTCGTCGAGAACGCACTCGCGAAGGCGCGCCACGCGGCGCAGCATGCGCAGGCGGCGGCGATTGCCGACGATTCGGGGCTGTGTGTTGATGCGCTGGGAGGGGCGCCAGGGGTGGTGTCGGCACGTTATGCGGCCTTGTTCGGCGAGCCCGCCCTCACCCCCGGCCCCTCTCCCAATGGGAGAGGGGAGCAGGACGCGGACAACAACTTGCTGCTGCTTCGGAACATGCGCGACATCGACGACCGCCGCGCGCGTTTCGTCAGCGCGCTGGTCGCGGTGCGCAGCGCCGACGACCCGGAGCCGCTGGTCGCGCTCGGCCGCTGGCATGGCGAGATCCTGCGCGTGCCGCAAGGCAGCGGCGGCTTCGGCTACGACCCGCTGATGTTTGTCCCGGGTCTCGGCCAGACGGTGGCGCAACTGAGTCCCGCCCTGAAGAACCAACACAGCCATCGCGCCATCGCATCGCAGCAGATGCTGGTACTGATGCGCGAGGTATGGCGAAAGTGAACCACCCCCGAAGCGGCCTTTGGCCGCCTCCCCCTCCAGGGGGCGCCGCTGGCGGCCCGGCAAAGCCGGATCCGCGGCGTCCGCTTGAAGGCGACAGCGATGAATGACGACACGCTTGCGCGCTACCTGCGCCCCGGCACGCTCACACTCGGCGCCTTGCCGCCGCTGTCGCTGTACGTGCACCTGCCGTGGTGCCTGAAGAAGTGCCCCTACTGCGACTTCAACTCGCACGAGCAACATGGCGGTGTGCCCGAGCTGCAGTACCTCGAAGCGCTGCGTTGCGACCTGGAAGCCGCGCTGCCCGTGGTCTGGGGCCGGCGGGTTCACAGCATCTTCATCGGCGGCGGCACGCCCAGCCTGTTCACACCGCAGGCGATCGACCAACTGCTCACCGACATCCGCGCCCGGCTGCCGCTCGAGCCCGGCTGTGAGATCACGCTCGAGGCCAACCCGGGTACCTTCGAGCGCGACCGCTTCCGCGGCTACCGCGCGGCCGGCGTCACGCGGCTGTCGGTCGGCGTGCAGAGCTTCGACGACGCCAAGCTGCACGCGCTCGGCAGGGTCCACGACGCGGCGCAGGCGCGCGCCGCGCTCACTGAAGCGCGTGACTGCTTCGACACCTTCAACCTCGACCTGATGTACGCGCTGCCCGGCCAGACGCTGGCCGAGCTCGACGCCGACCTGGCGCAGGCCTTGAGCTTCGATCCGCCGCACCTGTCGATCTACCACCTGACCATTGAGCCCAACACCTTCTTCGCGAAACATCCGCCGAAGTTGCCCGACGACGACCTCGCCTCCGACATGCTCGACCTGATCGTCGCGCGCTCGGCAGCGGCACGCCTGGACCGCTACGAAGTCTCGGCCTTCGCCAAACCCGGCCACCGCTGCGTGCACAACCTGAACTACTGGCAGTTCGGCGACTACCTCGGCATCGGCGCCGGCGCACACGGCAAGCTGAGTTTTCCGCACCGCGTCGTGCGCCAGATCCGCTACCGCGACCCGACGCGCTACATGGCGCAGGCGCTGGCCGGCGCGCCGATCGCGCAGGACGAAGAGGTCGCGCGCGAGCAGCTTCCGTTCGAGTTCATGCTCAACGCGCTGCGCCTGCGCGAAGGCTTCGAGCTGGCGCGCTTCAGCGAGCGCACCGGGCTGCCGCTGGGTGCGATCCAGGCCGCGCTGCAGCGCGCTGAAGCGCAAGGCCTGATCGAGCGTGACCTGCAGTGGGTCAAGCCGACGCCGCGCGGCTTCGATTTCCTGAGCGACCTGCAGTCACTCTTTCTGGCCGACGCCTGAGGCGCGTGCCGCGCCGCGCGGGCGCGCCGTCTTGGGCGCAGACGCGCCCGGGTACAAGGTCTTGCGCGACAGCTCGAGCTCGTCGTGCAGCCATTGGCGCAGCGCCACCAGCGGCGCCCAGGCGCGCAGCGCGCTCGGGTAGGCGAGGTGGTAGGGGTAGGCCTGGTCGTTGACGATGGACAGCGGCGACAGCTTGACGAGCTTGCCGTCGCACAGCGCGTCGGCGGCGAGCAGCTCGCGCACCAGCGCCAGGCCGAGGTTTTGTTCGGCCGCCTGCAGCATCAGGCCGGCGTCGTTGAAGCTCGCCACCGGCGTCACGTGCAGTCGCAAGCCGGCGGCGCTGAACCAGCGCTCCCACCACTGGCTGTCGCCGAGCAGCGGCTCACGCGCTAGCGCCTCCGGCTGGGCCCCGAGCAGGCGCCGCGCGGCCGACGGCGAGCCGACCACGATGAGCGGGATCGGTGCGTCGAACAGGCGCTCGGCGTCGAGGCCGGGCCAGGGGCCGGTGCCCTGGCGCAGCGCGGCGTGGTAGCCCTCGCGCTGCAGGTCGACCAGGTTGTGCGAGGCATCGATCTCCAGCGCCAGGGTCGGATGGCGCTCGCGCCAGCGCGCCATGCGCGGCAGCAGCCAGCGCTGCGCGAACGACGGCACGGAAGTCACCCGCAGGCGCTGCGCCGAGCCGCTGGCCGCGGCGGCAGCCGCCTGTACGCCGTCGTCGAGTTGCGCCAATGCCGGCTCGACGCTGCGCAGCAGCGCCTCGCCGGCCGGGTTGAGCACGACACGCCGGCCGCGCCGCTCGAACAGCTCGAAGCCGAGCTGCTCTTCGAGCCCGCGGATCTGCTGGCTGACCGCGCTGTGCGTCAGGTGCAGCGTTTCGGCCGCGGCGCGCAGGTTCTGCAGTTGCGCGACGGCGCGGAAGGCGGGCAGGGTGTGCAAGGGGAGGCGGGCCATGCTGGTAAGCATAGCTTTCCAATCCGTCCAGAACAAGTCGCTTCTCCTGGGAGATCTGGGCGTATATGCTTACCAGCACCTGCTCTTCATCCCTGGAGACTGACCATGCAAAACCAAACCTGCTCGTCGACGATCTGGCTGTCTCGCCCGTTTCCGGATCGGCTGTTCGATGCGCTGACGGACACCCTGTCCAGCCTGAAGACGGCTTGGCGGCGGCGCCAGCAACGGCGCCGCGTCGAACGCGAAATCGATGCGGTGGCCGACATGAACGAGCTGCTGCTGCGCGACATCGGCGCGCCCGAATGGATGATCTCGCAGGCCGCGGTGCGGCGTGACTTGGATCGGCAGCGCGTGCTGGAGGTGCACCAGGGCGTCCGCTTCGACCACTAGTCGCGTCACCCCGGCGGAAGCCGGGGTCCACTCGTGGCGAAGCGCATCTCCGAGGCGGTGGATCCCGGCGTTCGCCGGGATGACGCGGGCCAGGGGGCGCTTCGACCACTGATCTGTCACCCCGGCGGAAGCCGGGGTCCACTCGTGGCGAAGCGCATCTCCGAGGCAGTGGATCCCGGCGTTCGCCAGGCGTTCGCCGGGATGACGCAGGCCAGGGGGCGCTTCGACCACTGATCTGTCACCCCGACGAAAGTCGGGGTCCACTCGTGGCGAAGCGCATCTCCGAGGCAGTGGATCCCGGCGTTCGCCGGGATGACGCGGGCTACACCCGGTTCAGCGACATCCCCGCCGTGCTTCTCAGCCGTTCGATCAGCTTCGGCGCAATCTGCGTCAGCGGCAGCACCTCGTGCGCGGCGCCGGCGGCGATCGCCTCGCGCGGCATGCCGAAGACGACGCAGCTCGCTTCGTCCTGGGCGTAGTTGTAGCTGCCGGCGTCGCGCATTTCCTTCATCGCACGCGCGCCGTCGGCGCCCATGCCGGTCAGCATCAACGCGAGCGCGTTCGGCCCGACGACCCGCGCCGCCGACTTGAACAGCACCTCGACCGAGGGCTTGTGGCGATTCACCGGCTCGCCGTCCTGCACCCGGGCGATGTAGTTGGCGCCGCTGCGCTCGACGCTCAGGTGAAAGCCGCCCGGCGCGATGTAGGCATGGCCGGGCAGGATGCGTTCGGCATCGCGCGCTTCGGCGACGCGGATCTTGCACAGGCTGTCCAGGCGCGCCGCGTAGCTCTTGGTGAAGCCGGGCGGCATGTGCTGCGTGATCACCACCCCAGGCGAATCGGCCGGCAGGTTGATCAGCACTTCCTTGGTCGCTTCGGTGCCACCGGTGGAGGCGCCGATGAAGATGATCTTCTCGGTCGACAGCCGGCCCAGGCTCGCAATCGGCGCTGCCGGCCGCGCATCCGCGCCGCCGTCGGCCGCGACGCTCGGCGCCACCAGCCGGCGCAGCTGCGCTTTCGAGGCGATGCGAACCTTGTCGGTGATGTCCTGCGCCAGCAGCTTCAGCCCGTCGGCGACGCCGATCTTCGGCTTGGCGACGAAGTCGATCGCGCCGAGCTCGAGCGCGCGCAGGGTAACTTCGGCGCCGCGTTCGGTCAGCGTCGACACCATCACGACCGGCATCGGGCGCAGCCGCATCAGCTTGGACAGGAAGTCCAGCCCGTCCATGCGCGGCATCTCGACGTCGAGCGTGATCACATCGGGGTTGAGCGCGCGGATCATCTCGCGTGCGACGAACGGGTCGCTCGCAGCGCCGACACATTCCATGTCGGGCTGCCGGTTGATGATCTCGGTCAGCAGCGACCGCACCAGCGCCGAATCGTCCACCACGACCACTTTGGTCTTTGGCATTGCCGTGTTCCTCGCCGAGCCAGTTAGAACAAGTCCACCGAGCCGCCGCCGGTGCTGGCCGGCACGGCACGCTGCGCTGCGGCGCGGTCCTGCGCCACCAGCGCGTCGGCGTTGGTCAGGGCGAGCCGCTTGACCATCGCCTTGCCGCTCGCCGGAAGAAAGCAGACCTTGCGCGGGTACACGTCGAGCACGTCCTTGGACATGATCGGAATCCGCTCGGTCTTCAGGTAGTCGATGACGAAGTTGGTGTTGCGCTCGCCGACGTTCATCGTGTTCATGCCTGCAACCACCTGGCCGCCGCCGAACACCTTGGCCTCCATCGTCAAGCGCGATGCCCCGCGCTTCATCATTTCGTTGATCAGCAGTTCCATCGCGTACGAGCCGTAGCGGCCCGAATCGCCGGCGCCTTCGGGCAGCATGAAGTGGTTCATGCCGCCGACGCGGGCGTTGCGGTCCCACAGGCAGGCGGCGATGCACGAGCCGAGGGTGGTCATGATCAGCAGGTCTTCGTGGTGCACGAAGTACTCGCCCGGCAGGATCTTCACCGCGTCGTTGCGGAAGTGCGCGTCGTAGAAGAAGAACGAGGCTTCACCCGGCTTGCGCGGCTGCCCCTTCAGGTGATCCAGGCGCGAGCCGGGCGGTGGTGCGAGTGATGAGACCAGGGCCATGATGTCCTTTATCGGCGTCGCGTTCAGGGGCTTGAAGAAATTCAAACCCGCTCGTAGATCGTCTTGCCGCGCAGGCGGAACAAGTCCCTGGACTCCGAGAAGTTCTCCGAATGGCCCACGTAGAGCAGCCCGCCCGGCTTCATGACGGCGTGGATGCTCTGCAGCACCTTGCGCTGGGTCGGCGCATCGAAATAGATCATCACGTTGCGGCAGAACACGATGTCGAAGGGCTCGCCCAGCGACCAGCGCGTGTCCATCAGGTTGTGGCTCCTGAACTCGACCAACTTGGCGAGCTCGGGCTTGACGCGGATGAAGCCGCTGTTGGCGCCCTTGCCGCGCAGGAAGTGGCGGCGCAGCCGCTCGTCGGACAGGCCGCGCGAGTCGGCCGCATAGACGCCGCGCGCCGCGGTGGCCAGCACCTTGGTGTCGATGTCGCTCGCGACGATGCGGGTGACGCCGGCTGCGCCCGGCGCTTCGGCCACCGTCATCGCGATCGAATAGGGCTCCTCGCCGGTCGATGCGGCGTTGCACCAGATGCGCAGCGGCCGCGTGCCCTGGCTCGCCAGATCCTTGGCCAGCTCGCTGAAGTGGTGCTCTTCGCGGAAGAACGAGGTCAGGGTGGTCGTCAGGC
>Ga0209515_10004739_pt1 | contig 18161 bp, 15 predicted proteins | sample Subgroupgradi54m_FD_187454 | JGI IMG/M metagenome (GOLD analysis project Ga0209515, IMG submission 187454) | Subsurface groundwater microbial communities from S. Glens Falls, New York, USA - GMW60B uncontaminated upgradient, 5.4 m (SPAdes)... ...
CCACAAGGGAAGCATCGAGATCGAGAGCCAGGAGGGACGGGGAACCACCTGCCGGGTCCTTCTGCCGGCCGGGACCTCGGCGGGGGTCGTCGGCGCACCCCCCCAGGTCGCTCCCCCAGGCCCCCCCGCCCATAGAGGCGCCGCCATTCTGGTGATCGAGGACGAGGACCACCTCCGGCGAACCCTCGTGGACATTCTGACGGCTTCCGGGCATTCGGTGGAGGCGGCCCGCGACGGCCTGGACGGACTGGCCCGCTTCCAGCGCGGCCGGTTCGACCTGGTGATGACCGACCTCTCCATGCCGGAGCGCTCCGGCCTGGACGTGGCCCGCGCCGTGAAAAAACTCAGCCGGGGGACGCCCGTCGTCCTCATGACGGGCTGGGGCGATCTGCTGGACCCGGCCCGCATCCAGGAGGCCGGCGTGGACCTGATGATCGTCAAGCCGTTCCGAGTCGAGCGCGTCCGGAACGTCGTCGCCGACGCCCTCGGACTTCGACGCCCCGCCGGTTCCTGACATTCGCCGTCTGGCCGCAATTGACCTCGGGACCAACACGGTCCGGCTGCTCGTCGTCGAGCTCTCGAGCCCGGGCCCCTGGCGCGCGCTCCACCAGAGCCAGGCCATCACCCGCCTCGGCGAAGGCGTCGGCGCCACCGGGATCCTCGGCGACGACGCCATGGCACGCACCATCGAGACCGTCGCCGACTTCTGCCGGACCGCCGAGGCCCTCGGCGCGCGCGAGGTCCTGATCGTCGCCACGAGCGCGGTGCGCGACGCCCGGAACCGGCAGGAGTTTCTGGACCACGTCGAGCGGAGTGTGGGCCGCAGGGTGAAGGTCGTACCGGGAGAGGAAGAAGCCCGGCTCGCGCTCCTCGGAACGCTCCACGGGCTCCCCGGTCTGTCGGGCTCCTTGCTCCTCTTCGACATCGGAGGCGGGAGCACAGAGTTCATCCTGGCGCGGGAGCGGCGCCTCGCCGCCGCGGTGAGCCTGAGGCTCGGGGTGGTGGCGCTGGCCGAGAGCTACCGGACAGCGGACCCCGTGAGCCCGGCCTGCTACGCCCTGATGGAGCGGGAGGTCCGTGCCCGACTGGCGACCGGCCTCGCCGCGCTCGCCCCCGACACCCGCCCGGACCACCTGGTGGGCACGGCGGGGACCGTCACGACGCTCGCCGCGCTGGACCAGGAGCTCCTGTCCTACGATCCCGAACGGGTCCACGGCTACGTCCTCGGGCGAGACCGGATCGAGCGGCTCCGCGAGCGACTGACCGCGCTCCCCGCGAGCGTCCGCGCCGAGCTGCCGTGCCTGCCGGCCGGGCGGGCCGACGTCATCATCCCGGGGATCGCCATCTGCCTCGCCGCCATGGAGCGCTTCGGGTTTCCGTCGGTCCGCGTGAGCGAGTTCGGCCTTCGCGAAGGAATCCTGATCGAGCACGTCGCGGCGATCGCGCCTTGACCCGTGCGCCGGGGCGAGGCTAGGGTCCGAGCATGCTGCGGGCGCTCCTCCTCTATCTGTCCCGCCGAGAGCGCCTCGGGCAGGCGATGGAGCGACTCCCGTTCACCCGCCGGCTGGTCCGGCGGTTCGTGGCCGGCACGGGAGCCGACCAGGCCTTCACCGTCATCGCGGATCTCCAGCAGAGCGGGCTCCTCTCCGCCGTCACCTACCTGGGAGAAAACGTCCGCACGGCGGACGACGCCCGGCGGGCCCGAGACGTCTATCTCGCGCTCCACGACGAGATCAAGCGCCAGGACTTCCGCTGCACCCCGTCGCTCAAGCTCACGCACCTGGGGCTACACCTTTCGGTGACGATCTGCCGGGAGAACCTGGAGCGCGTCCTCGAGCACGGGCAGGGCAACGGGCAGCTCACGTGGATCGACATGGAGTCCTCGGCCTACACCAACCGCACCCTCGACCTCTACCAATCCGTGCGGCAACGGTACCCCAGCGCCGCGTGTGTGATCCAGGCGTACCTCAGACGGAGCGAAGCGGACATCCGGCGGCTCATCGCCCGCGGGGCCATCGTCCGCCTCTGCAAGGGTGCCTATCGAGAACCCCCGCGGCTGGCTTTCCCGACGAAGCAGGAGGTGGACGAACAGTACGCGCAGCTCATGGACCTGCTCCTCTCCCCCGAGGCGCTCGCCGCGGGGGTTTATCCCGCCTTCGCGACCCATGACGAGCGCCTGATCGCCCGCGCAGTCCGCCGGGCCCGCGACCTTCAGGTCCCCGCGGAGAAATTCGAAATCCAGATGCTTTACAGGATCCGCCACGACCTCCACGACCGGCTCCGCGATCAGGGGGTGCGGCTCCGCGTGCTCGTGCCCTTCGGGGAAGAGTGGTACGGGTACTTCGTGCGGCGGCTGGCCGAGCGGCCGGCCAACCTGATCTTCCTCTTGAGGAGTCTCTTCCGCGGCTGACACCGGCCCGGGCCTGTCTCCAGAACGGACAGGGCCGGACGTCCGTTTCTGTCAGCACTTGCGGTTCCCTCTCCCCCACGCCAGGCTAACTGCCCGAAAAGTCAATCCCTTCCGGATCGAGGGCTTTGGCATTTCGCGTGCAGTCCTCCTAGCAGGGGGGGAAACCACTATGGGTGTCCGTGGAGGAGCCGTGGCACATCTGGACTATCGGCAGAGCCGTCCTTGGATCGAGCTCATCCTCCCCCTCTACGCCCTGGCCATGGTGATCGTCTACTATCGCCCGCAGGCACTCCCCGCGGCCATCGAAGAAAAGTTCGTGGACGGGATGTTCCGGTGGGCGCTCTGGGGCATCGTGGGGGCGATGGGCGGAGTCCTGGCCCTCTCAGCATTCTTCCTCGCCTTCTACCTCCTGTATTCCCCCTTCTACCTCGTGGAGAACGCCAAGCGGATCCTCGACCCGCACGCGTGGGTGGATCAGCGCGAGGTGCGCTTCTACGTCGGCTGCTTCCTTGTGTTCTGCAGCCTCCTCGCGCTCGGGTTCCTGAACCCGGAGGCTGCGCTGGTTTCCTTCACCCTCCTGGCGGGGTCCGCCCAGTTCCTCTGGCGCCTGCTCGTCTGACGAGCTTCGCCGACCGATCCGCTCGACGGCCGGAGGGTCCCCCGGAGGTTGACAGCCGCGACCCTCCCGACTATGCTTTGTCAGATATATGGATGAAATTGCCGTACTGGTCCTCAACTACACCTTCGAGCCGCTCCACTTCACCAACGCCAAGCGGGCCGTCACCCTCCTCCTGAGCGGGAAGGCCGAGAGCGTCGAGCCATCCCCCCGGGTCATCCGCTCGCCATCGGTGAGCTTCCAGCTGCCCGCGGTGATCCGGCTGGCGGTCTACATCCGGAAACCCTTCCTGGACCGGGTCGCGTTCAACAAGAAGAACATTCTCCGGCGCGACAGCCACACCTGCCAGTACTGCGCCCGACGCGGCGAGCGCCTGACCGTGGATCACATCCTGCCGCGCTCGCGGGGCGGGGAGACCACCTGGACCAACGTGGTCGCCGCCTGCCTCCGGTGCAACCTCCGGAAGGGCAACCGCACGCTCACCGAGGCGGCGATGTCGCTGATCCGCGAGCCTGGCCACCCCCAGTTTTTGTTCTCCGTACACCTCTTGCGTCATCCCCACGCCAACTCCTTCCTGGACTCCTGGCGCAAGTACCTGGTCGCCGTTCCCTCCGTCCTCTAAGCCTCCGTGTTCCAGCTCTCCTCGGAGTTTGACCCGCGGGGAGACCAGCCCCAGGCCATCGAGCACTTGGTCCGCCTGATCGAGGCCGGCCGACCCCAGTCCGTTCTGCTCGGCGTCACCGGCTCGGGCAAGACGTTCACGATCGCCAGCGCCATCGCGCGGCTCGGGCGGCCCATGCTCGTCATCTCCCCGAACAAGACCCTGGCCGCCCAGCTGCACGGGGAGTTCAAGGCGTTCTTCCCCTCGAGCGCCGTCGAGTATTTCGTCTCCTACTACGACTACTATCAGCCCGAGGCCTACATCCCCCAGACCGACACCTACATCGAAAAGGACGCTCTGATCAACGACGAGATCGACCGGATGCGCCACTCGGCGACCCAGGCCCTGTTCGAGCGGCGCGACGTGGTGATCGTGGCCTCGGTCTCCTGCATCTACGGCATCGGCGCCCCGGAGACCTACCGCGGCATGCACCTCGGGCTCTCCGAGGGCGCCACGCTCGACCGGGATCAGATGGTCAGGCAGCTGGTCGCGATCCAGTACGAGCGCAACGACTACGACTTCCACCGCGGGACCTTCCGGGTTCGGGGAGACGTGGTCGAGGTGTTCCCGGCTTCGGGGGACGCGGCCGCGCTCCGGATCGAATTCTTCGGCGACACGGTGGAAGCGATCCACCAGATTGACCCGCTCCGGGGACAGCTCCTCGGCCGCGTCGGGCAGGTGGCCGTCTACCCGGCCAACCACTATGTCACGCCCGAGGATCAGCTGGAGCGCGCGATCGAAGGGATCAAGGACGAGCTGGCCGAGCGCCTCGCGTTCTTCCGCTCCACGAACCGGCTCCTGGAGGCCCAGAGGCTCGAGCAGCGCACGCTCTTCGACATCGAGATGCTCCGGGAGATCGGCTACTGTCACGGCATCGAAAACTACTCCCGCCACCTGACCGGGCGGAAGCCCGGCGAACCGCCGCCCACCCTGCTCGACTACCTCCCCAAGGATGCCCTGGTCGTCATTGACGAGAGCCACGTCGCGGTCCCGCAGATCCGCGGAATGTATCACGGCGATCGCTCCCGCAAGGAGACCCTGGTGGAATACGGCTTCCGCCTGCCGTCCGCCTTCGACAATCGCCCGCTGAACTTCGAGGAGTTCTGCGCGATGACCGGGCAGACGGTGTACGTCTCCGCGACGCCGGCGGACTACGAGCTCGGCCGGGCGGACGGCGCCGTGGTCGAGCAAATCATCCGACCCACCGGCCTCATGGACCCCCGCATCACCGTGCGGCCCGCCGCTCTACAGGTGGACGACCTGCTCCACGAGATCCGGGCGCGCGCCGAGCGGGACGAGCGGGTCCTGGTCACGACGCTGACGAAGCGGATGGCGGAGGATCTGACCGAGTATTATCAGCAGACGGGGCTCCGGGTCCGCTACCTCCACTCGGACATCGACACGCTGGATCGGGTGGAGCTGATCCGCGACCTCCGCCTCGGCAAATTCGACTGCCTGATCGGCATCAACCTCCTCCGGGAAGGGCTGGACATCCCGGAGGTCTCCCTGGTGGCCATCCTGGACGCCGACAAGGAGGGGTACCTGCGCTCGGCCACCTCGCTCACCCAGACGGCCGGCCGGGCCGCCCGTCACGTCCGCGGCGAGGTGATCCTGTACGCCGACCGCGTCACCGATTCCATGAAGGTGACCCTGGCCGAGACCGAGCGCCGACGGACGCTCCAGGAGGAGTACAACCGCCGGCACGGGATCACCCCCGAATCCATCAAGAAGTCCATCCGCGAGTTGCTCCAGTCCGTCTGGGAGCGCGACTACTACACCGTGGAGGTGGCGCGCGGGGAGGAAGACGTCTTCGCATCGGCCGACGCCCTGGAGACGCGGCTCAAGGAGCTGGAGAGCGCGATGAAGGAGGCGGCGAAGCGGTTAGACTTCGAACGGGCGGCCGAGCTCCGCGACAGGATCAAGGCGCTCAGGAAGAAGGAACTGGCGCTGTGACCTTAGAGGACAAGCTCGAACGCGCGCCGGTCCGGCCCGGCGTCTACCTCTTCAAGGACGCCAAGAGGCAGGTCATCTACATCGGCAAGGCGGCCTCGCTCCGGAGCCGCGTGCGCTCCTACTTCCAGGAGTCCCGGGTGCGCGACCCGAAGACCGACGCCCTCGTCGGGCAGATCCGGGACCTGGACTACATCCTCACTGACAACGAGCTCGAGGCCCTGATCCTCGAGTCCAACCTGATCAAGAAGCACCGCCCCCGTTACAACATCGTCCTGCGCGACGACAAGCACTACCCGTTCCTCAAGCTCACGACCAACGAAGACTTCCCGCGGCTTTTGGTCGCCCGCCGCGTCGAGAAGGACGGTGCCGCGTACTTCGGGCCCTTCTATCCCGCCACCGCCATGCGCGAGACGCTGCGCCTCGTGCGGCAGCTGTTCCCCCTCCGTACCTGCCGGATCAAGATCGACGGTACCCTCGAGCGCCCCTGCGTCCAGTACTACATCCACCGCTGCAAGGCCCCGTGCACGGGGTGGGAGACGCAGGACGGGTACGCGCAGACCGTCCGCGACGTGCAGCGGTTCCTCGAGGGCAAAGACGACGACCTGGCCAAAACCCTCACCCGCGAAATGGAGGATGCGGCGGCCGAGCTCAGGTTCGAGCGGGCCGCGGTGCTTCGGGATCAGATCCAGGCGCTCCACAAGGTCCGGGAGCGCCAGAAGATCATCTCGACCGACGAGATGGACCAGGACATCCTCGGGGTGGTGCGCCAGGGGGCTGACGCGTGCGTGCAGCTGTTTTTCGTCCGGAAGGGACGTCTCCTGGGGCGGGAGTCGTTCTTCTTCGAGCGGCTGGCCGGCGTCGGCGACGGCCTGATCCTGGAGGCCTTCATCCGTCAGTTCTACGCTCGTAACGTCACGCCGCCGCCCGAGATCCTCCTCTCGGAGGAGACCCCGGAGCCGGCCCTGACGGCCGAGTGGCTGAGCCGGCGCCGGGAGGGCCGCGTGGAGCTCCAGGTGCCCCGCCGCGGCAAGAAGCGCGAGTTCATCCTCATGGCCGAGGACAACGCGGCCCAGGCGCTCCAGACCCACCTTCTCTCAAGGGACGACCGGCAGCAGGTGGTCCAGGGCGACCTCCGTCGTGCGCTCAACCTCCCCGGGCCGCCCCACCGCATCGAGGGGTTCGACATCTCGAACATCCAGGGGAGCGAAGCCGTCGGCTCCATGGTCGTGTGGGAGAACGGGGCCATGAGGAAGGACGACTACAAGCGCTTCAGGATCCGGAGCGTCAAGGGCGCCGACGACTACGCCATGCTCGAGGAGGTGCTCTCCCGCCGCTACGCGCGAGCGCTCGAGGAGGGGACCGCGCTGCCGGACCTGATCCTGCTCGACGGCGGGCGCGGGCAGCTCAACGTGGGGGTCAAGGTCCTCGAGGCCCTCGGGCTCGACTGGCTCCCCATCGTCTCCCTCGCCAAGCGCGAGGAGGAGGTCTACACGCCCGAGGGCCTCCACCCGCTCGTGCTGGACCTGACCTCCCCGGGACTGCTCGCGCTCCGGAAGATCCGTGACGAGGCCCACCGCTTCGCCGTTTCCTATCACAAGAAGCTCAGGAGCCGCCGGACGATCCAATCGATCCTCGACCAGATCCCCGGCGTCGGCCCCGCGATCAGGACCAACCTGCTGAAGTCGCTGGGATCTGCCCGGAAGGTCCGGGAGGCATCGGTCGCCGAGCTGGCGGCCGTGGCCAAGGTCACCCCGAAGCTGGCCCAGAAGATCCACGCGTTCTTCCACCCGCCGGACGACCCGACCCGCACCACCTGAGGGCGCGCCACCGGTCTCCTGGATGGAGGGCGCCCGGCCCGGTGCTGGGCCAGAAGACTCCTACCCATGGAGCCCAGCCTGGGGCATAATAGGTGGCCGTCGGCCGGACCTTCCATGAGCCAGGGGAACCTTTGGGGGAGCCCGGCTGTTACGCGCAGTGAAATCTCTTACGAAAGGGGGTGAGTCCTTGATAAAAGCACTCGTCATCGCGATTGCGGCGCTGAGCCTGGTGGCCAGCCCCGCCATGGCCAGCCAGTGCCCGCTCCTGATCAAGCAGCTGAACGAGGCGGTGGGCAAGATGAAGGCCGATGACCCGAAGGTGACCAAGGCCAAGGGGATGATCGCCGAGGTCCAGAAGCTCCACGACGCCGGCAAGCACGCCGACGCCGTGAAGGAGGCCGAGGAAGCGGCCAAGGTTCTTGGGGTCAAGCTCCAGATGAAGAAGTAGCCCCCGTGGTCGCGGGGTGGATGGGCCGCCGGTCCATCCATCCCTCCCATTCTTGCTTCCCGCCGCTAAGTGTGGTAAAAATCGGCATTAATATGGCCCTCCCGGATGGTCCGGACCGCTATCCCTTCCGCGAAATCGAGGCCAAGTGGCAGAAGGTGTGGGAGGAGGGGAAGGCCTTCAGGGTCTCCCCGGACCCGGCGCGCACCAAGTTCTACTGCCTGGAGATGTTCCCCTATCCCTCCGGCCGGATCCACATGGGGCACGTGAGGAACTACGCCATCGGCGACGTGGTGGCCCGCTACAAGCGGATGCGCGGCTTCAACGTCCTGCACCCGATGGGGTGGGACGCCTTCGGGCTCCCCGCCGAGAACGCGGCCATCGAGCACGGCGTGCATCCGGCCGTCTGGACCTACGAGAACATCGACTCCATGCGGGCTCAGCTCAAGAAGCTCGGCGGCTCTTACGACTGGGACCGGGAGATCGCCACGTGCGATCCCGACTACTACAAATGGGAGCAGCTCATCTTCATCCGCATGTTCGAGCGCGGGCTGGCCTACCGCAAGCGCTCGGGGGTGAACTGGTGCCCTTCCTGCCAGACGGTCCTGGCCAACGAGCAGGTCGAGGCGGGGCGCTGCTGGCGGTGCGAGGCCGAGGTCGTCCCCAAAGAGATCGAGGGGTGGTTTTTCAAGATCACCGACTACGCGGACGAGCTCCTGACCTGGTGCGATCGCCTGGGAGGCTGGCCCGAGCGCGTCCTCACGATGCAGCGCAACTGGATCGGGAAATCGGAGGGCGCGGATTTCAGCCTGCCGGTGGTGGGAGCCAAGGAGCTTGCGATCCGCGTCTTCACCACGCGCCCGGACACCTCTTTCGGCATGACGTACGCGGTGCTCGCTCCGGAGCACCCGCTGGTGGACCGCCTGATCGCCGACAGGGACGAGGCGGCCGCGGTCGCCCTGTTCCGCGCCGACGTCGCGCGGCAGTCGGAGATCGAGCGGCTGGCAGCCGACCGGCCCAAGCGCGGGCTGCGTCTCAAGGCGCGCGCCGTCAACCCGTTCACCGGCCAGGAGATCCCGCTCTTCCTCGCCGACTACGTGCTGATGGGCTACGGCACCGGCGCCATCATGGCGGTGCCGGGTGAGGATCAGCGGGACTGGGATTTCGCCAAGGCCCATAGCCTGCCGATCATCCGGACCGTCGAGCCGCCCGAAGGGTGGGAAGGGGAGGCGTACCTGGGCGACGGTCCGGCGATCAACTCCGACTTTTTGAACGGCCTCATGGTCGCCCCAGCCAAGAAGAAGGCGACCGAATGGCTGGTGTCGAACGGTATCGGCGAGGCTAAGGTCCACTACCGCCTGCGCGACTGGGGGATCAGCCGCCAGCGCTACTGGGGGGCCCCGATCCCGATCGTCTACTGCGAGCGCTGCGGGATGGTGCCCGAGAGGGAAGAGCGCCTGCCCGTCATCCTGCCGCGCGACGTTCAGCTCAGAGGCAAGGGCGGCTCGCCCCTGGGCGACGTGGCCTCCTTCGTGAACACCGCGTGCCCCCGCTGCGGGGCGAAGGCGCGCCGCGAGACCGACACGATGGACACCTTCGTCGAGTCCTCCTGGTACTTCCTCCGCTACTGCTCTCCGACCTACGCGGGCGGAATGGTGGAGCCGACCGCGGCCAACTACTGGATGCCCGTGGACCAGTACATCGGCGGGATCGAGCACGCGGTGCTCCACCTCCTCTACGCGCGCTTCTACACCAAGGTGCTCCGCGACCTCGGGGTGACCAAGCTCGACGAGCCCTTCGTCAACCTGCTCACCCAGGGGATGGTCATCAAGGACGGCGCGAAAATGTCCAAGTCGAAGGGGAACATCGTGGATCCGGACGACCTGATCCGAGCCTTCGGCGCCGACACCGTTCGGTTGTTCTCGCTGTTCGCCGCGCCGCCCGAGAAGGACCTGGACTGGAACGACCGCGGCGTGGAGGGCGCCTCGCGCTTTCTGAACCGCGTGTGGCGGTTCGTCCTCTCCCACCTGCACGAGCTCGGCGATGGGCAGGCGCCCCGGGGCCCGCTCTCGGCCGAGGGGCGCCGGTTCCGGCGGGCGATCCACGAGACGATCAAGCGGGTCACCGACGACATGGAGGACCAGTTCCACTTCAACACCGCGATCAGCGCGATCATGGAGCTCGTCAACGCGCTGTACGCGTTCGCCGCCTCGTCCATGGACACGCTCGGCCAGGCCGAGCGCGCGGCGCTGCTCCGCGAGGCCGTGGAGACGCTGCTCCTTGTCCTCGGGCCCTTCGCGCCGCACCTGGCCGAAGACCTCTGGGCGCAGGTCGGCCACCCCTCGAGCCTCTTCGGGCAGCCGTGGCCCAATCCCGACCCCGCGGCGCTGGCGCGCGAGGAGGTCCTGATCGTGGTTCAGGTGGACGGCAAGGTCCGAAGCCGGCTTCAGGTGGAGGCCGGCGCGGGCGAGGAGCAGATCCGGAGCCGGGCGCTCGACGATCGGCGGATCCGCTCCTGGCTAGAGACGCGCCAGGTGGATCGGGTGGTCGTGGTCCCCGGCCGGCTCATCAACATCGTGACCCGCCAGTGATGACCCGGCGCGCCCTCGTCCTGTCCCTGGCGCTGGCCCTCCTGGGAGGGTGCGGGTACTCCCTCGGGGGGAATCTGCCCGGCCACATTCGGACGGTGGCCATCCCCGTCTTCGCCAACAAGACTCAGCAGCCCGGCGCGGAAACGCTGCTCACGGCCGCGGTGGCGGACGCCTTCGCCACGAGCGGGCGGCTCCGGGTCGTCCGCCCGGAGGAGGCCGACTCGATCCTCCAGGGGGAGATCGTTGGCTACCAGTTGAATTCGCTCTCCTTCGATCCCGGCGCCAACGTCCGGGAGTACCGGCTGACGGTCACGCTGAACCTCGAGTTCCGCGACGTCAAGAACAACGCGGTGCTCTGGCGCCAGGATGGGCTCCAGGAAAAGGGCGACTTCCGGGTCCAGGGGCAGGTGGCGGCGACGATCACCAGCGAGGAGACCGCGCTCCGCGGCGCGGCGGTGGACATCGGACGGTCGATCGTCAACCTGGCCGTGGACCGGTTCTAGCGGTCGCGGCGGATGGACTACGCCGGCTTTCTCCGCGAGGTCGAGCGGGGCGGCGTCCCGCCGGTCGCCCTTCTGCACGGGCCCGAGCCGCGCCTCCTCGACGAGGCGCTCGCCCGGGTGACGCAGGCCCTCTTCCCCGATCCGGCCCTCATTCCGCTGAGCCGCGAAGTCTTCCATGCAGCCGAGACCGAGGTCGAGGTGATCGTCCGGTCGGCGCTCACCCTGCCGTGGATGACGGCCGCCCGGCTCGTCGTCGTCAAGGGCGCCCAGGCACTCTCGGGCAAGAACGCGGCGGCGCTCACCGACTACCTGGGGACACCCAACGCCTCCGCCCGCCTTCTCTTCCTGGCGGCGGAGCCGCTTCCGCCGACCCACTGGCTCGTCAAGGCGTTTCCTCCCGCCGGCGTCGTCGAGGTCCCGCGTCTCGCGGGCCGGGCGCTGGCTGCCTGGCTCCGGGCTCGCGCCGACGAGGAAGGGTACGAGTTGACGGAGCCGGCGGCCCAGCTCCTGGTCCGCTGGGCCGGCGAGGACCTGACAACGCTCTCGGGCGAACTCGAAAAGGCCCTCCTCTTCTCCGGGCCGGGCGCGCGCAGGATCGACGAGGCAGAGGTGCGGCAGGTGGTCGGCGAGCACCGACTCCTCAAGACCTTCGAGCTGGCCGACGCTCTCGAGCGGCGGCAGCTGAGCCAGGCGCTGCCGCTGCTCGAGCATCTGCTCGCCTCGGGCGAAGAGCCGCTGGCGATCCTCGGGGCCCTCGTGCGGCAGGTCCGGACCACCTGGCAGGTGAAGGAGTGGCTCCGCCAGGGGAAGTCGGCCGAGGAAGTCGCCCGGACTCTCCGTCGCCCCGCCTACGCCATCGAGAACCTCGCCCGGACGGCCACATCCCTGACCTCCCGCTCGCTGGCCCGCGGCCTCGCCCAGTGCTGGGAGGCGGAGCGGCGCCTGAAAGCGAGCGCGCGGCCGCGCTCCGAGCTGACGCTGCTCCTCGCCGACCTGTGTCGGGCCGGATGAGGCGTCGGCTCGCTCTAGTCGGCCTCACCGTCCTCTGGCTCTCTCTCTCGGGGTGGTCGGCAGGCCCCGTCCGAGCCTCGGCCGAAGGGCGCCCTCCCGTCGCCCGCCCGGCCGGTCCGGAGCTCCTCGCTGGCGCCCGGACGGTGGACGTCGCGCTCCCGGTCGGAGTGCCGCTGGCCGGCTACGGCGGTCTCGAGCGGCGCCTCTGGATCCCCGACGTCCTGAATCGCTACCCGTACGCCTTCTGGTTCAAGCCCGGGACCGGCACCCACGATCCCATCACGGCGCGCGCCCTCGTGCTGGAGGGCGGCGGGCGGCGGCTCCTGTGGCTCGCCGTGGACCTCGTCGCGGTCGAACGCGACATGGTGCGAGAGGTCCGAACGCGCCTCGAGAGCCGGGGGTACCGCTACGACGGCGTCATCCTCGCCGCCTCCCACACGCATTCGGGCCCGGGGGCGTTCTCCCGCTCCGCCTTCCTGGGCTTCCTCGCGGTGGACCGCCTGGCCCCCGCCGTCCGAGCGCGGCTCCTGGACGCGATGGTCCGGGCGGGCGAAGAGGCCGAGAGTCGCAAGGCCCCCGCACGCGTCGGAATCGGGCGGGGTGAGGTGCAGGGCATCACCCGGAGCCGGGTTGGCCGACCGCTCGACCCTGAAGTCGGGGTGCTGAAGGTCGTGGGCACCGACGGGGAACCCATCGCGCTCGTCTGGAACTACGCCATCCACGGGACCGTGCTCGGCAAGGGCAACCTGCTACTCTCGGGGGACGTCATGGGCGCCGTCTCAGAGGAGGTGGAGAGCGCCCTCCACGTTCCGGCGCTCTACGCCAACGGCGCCGTCGGGGACGTGAGCCCGGCCCTTCACGGCTGGCGCGGCCTCCACGAGATCAGGCAGGCGCTCTCGAGCGAACTCCTCGCCGCGTGGAAACGCATACCGGTCGCCGCCGGCTCGCCCCTCTCCGTGGTATCCCTGCGCGTCGGGCTGCCGCCTCCCCACCTGGCGCTCCGGAACTGCCTCGGCCGGGGGGTGCCGCGGTGGCTGACGCTCGGGATGGGGTGGGCGTTTCCCGCCGAGTCGGAGATGGTCGGCGTCGCCGTCGGCGACAGCGCCTGGGTGACGATCCCGGGGGAACTTGAGACGCAGCTCGGGCAGGCGGTCAAGGCGGAGGGCCGGCGGCTCTTCCGCCATGCCTTCGTCGTGGGGCTCGCGAACGACTACGGCGGGTACTTCCTGACGCCGGAGGCGTACGACCGACCGAGCTACATCGCGTGCGCAAGCCTCTACGGAGACACCGGAGGACGCGTCGTGACGGAACGGGCGAAGGAAATCCTCAGAACGCTCTACGACCTGCAGGCCCGGGGAACGTAGGCGGAGCTACTAATGCGCGAGCCCGCGCGCCAAGGCGGACTTCCGCCGCGCCGCCGTGTTCGGATGAAGGACGCCCTTGGTCACAGCCTTGTCCAGCGCGCGCATCGCCTCTCGCACGGAGGCTTCGGTCGTCGCGCCCTTGGCGCCGAGCGCCGCGTAGGCCGCTTTCACGGTCGAGCGGACCCTGGACCGGATCGCCCGGTTGCGGAGCCGTCGGCGCTCGCTCTGCCTCATCCGCTTCTGAGCGGACTTGATGTTCGCCACTTCGCCCGTCCTCCTGCTCCGTCGCGTGACGAAGCCCGTCCAAAGTACCGTCGGGCCCGACCACTGTCAAGGAGTTTGTCACGATGACGCTGCCGGATCCGAACGACAACGGGACGCCGACAGCGTCGGTGGAGGCCGGCGTCGTCCAGGCGGTCGGCACCATCGGGCTCGCGACGCTCGCCAGTCGCGTGCTCGGATTCGTCCGGGACGTGGTCGTGGCGCGCGCCTTCGGCGCCGGGCCGACCACCGACGCCTTCTTCGTCGCCTTCCGGATCCCCAACCTCTTCCGTCGCCTCCTGGCGGAGGGCGCCCTCGCCACGGCCTTCATCCCCGTGTTCACCGACTATCTCGCCACCCGATCCCGCCCGGAGTTCGACCGGATGGTGCGGGCCGTGGCGGGCACGCTGCTCCTGACCCTCCTGGTCGTCGCAGCACTCGGCGCCTGGCTCGCCCCGTGGATCGTCGGCGTGATGGCTCCGGGCTTTTCCGCGGTCCCCGAGCAGCTCCGCCTGGCCACGACGCTCACGCGCCTCATGTTCCCCTATCTCGTGTTCGTGGGGCTGGCCGCCCTCGCCATGGGCCTCTTGAACGTCCACCACCGGTTTTTCACTTCGGCCCTGGGTCCCGCGGTCCTCAACGTCGGCATGATCGCGGCGGTCCTGATGTTGCCACCCCATGTGGGCGTGCCGATCCTGGCGCTCGCCCTGGGAGTCTTGGTCGGAGGGCTGGGACAGTTCGCGATCCAGCTGCCGGAGCTCCGACGGGCCGGCGTCCCCCTCCAGCCCTCGGCCGAGTTCACCCATCCGGCCCTTCGACGGATCGCCCGTCTCCTCGGCCCCGCGGTGTTCGGTCTCGCCGCCGTGCAGCTCAACGTCTTCGTCAATACGCTCTTGGCCTCGCTCCTCCCCGAGGGCAGCATCTCGTTTCTCTACTACGCCGACCGCATCGTCGAGTTCCCGCTCGGCGTCTTCGGCATCGCGGTCGCCACCGCCACGCTCCCGCCCATGGCCGCGCAGGCCGCCCGGCGCGACCTGCCCGGCCTCACCGGGACCCTGAACTTCGCGCTGAGACTATCGTGCTTCGTCGCCATCCCGGCGTCGGTCGGCCTCTGGCTCCTCCGTGACCCGATCACCCGCCTGCTCTTCGAGCGGGGGCGTTTCGGCCCCGACGATACCCAGGCCACCGCCTGGGCGCTGGGCTTCTTCGCCCTCGGGTTGCCCGCATTCTCCGCGGTGAGAATCGCGGCCCAGGCGCTGTACGCCCTGGAGGACCCCCGCACGCCGGTACGGGTGGGAGTCGCCGCCGTGGGGCTCAACGTCGCCTTCGCCCTGGCTCTCATGGGGCCGCTCAAACACGGCGGCCTCGCCCTCGCGGCGTCCGCCTCGGCGACCTTCAACCTCATCGCCCTGCTCTGGCTCCTCCGCCGGCGGCTGGGGCGGCTGGGCGGCCGGCGCCTCCTCGGGAGCCTCTGGCGAGTGGCAGGAGCGACGGCGGTGATGGCTGCCTGGTGCGGCCTCCTCATCTGGAACTGGCCCCACGGGCCGACGCGGAAGGTCGAGGCCCTGTGGCTCCTCTTGGCCATCGGCGGGGGGATCGTCGCCTTCACCGCCACGAGCCTCGTCCTCCGCGCAGAGGAGGGGCCGGCGCTCCTGGGGCTCCTGCGACGCCGGAGTCGCAAGTTGCCTTCGGGAAGTGATCGCTGATATACTTTCCGAGTCGGACGTTTTCGATGAGCGTGTTTCCGCAGCGGGTGAAGGACGCCTCGAAGGCGGCCGGTCATCGGCTGACCGGCCCGGATGCCCGAGGCATCAGTGTTTTCCTCCGGGCCGACGACCCTCCGACACACACCCGGGATCGCTGATGGATCCCGTGGCCGAGTACCTCGGAGCCCTCCGGTCAGAGCGGGGGGGCTCCCCCAACACCGTTTCCGCGTACCGGCGCGACCTCGCCGGGTTCGCGCGCTTCCTCGCCCACCGGCGCCTCGAGCTTGCGCGGGTCAGCCCCGACCACGTCGCCCGGTATCTCCTGACCCTCCGTCAAGGGGGACTCGGTCCTCGGAGCGTGGCTCGCCACCTGTCGGCCCTTCGCGGACTCTACCGCTTCCTCGTGCGGGAGGACCTCATCGCGGCGGACCCGACCGAGCGCCTGGAAGCGCCCCGCCCGCCGCGGCGGCTGCCGCGTACCCTGTCCCCGACAGAAGCGGCGGCCCTCGTGGAATCGCCGCCCGCCGACGATCCGGTGGGGGTGAGGGACCGGGCGCTCCTGGAGCTCCTCTACGCCACGGGCATGCGGGCGTCGGAAAGCCTCGCCCTGAAGATCGAGGACGTGAACCTGACGGCCGGCTACGTGGTCTGCACGGGCAAGGGCGATCGACAGCGGCTGATCCCGATGGGGGCGCAGGCCGTCGCCCGGGTGCGCCAGTACCTGCAAACAGCCCGCGCCCGTCTCGTCAGGGGTGCCGACGCGGGGACCCTCTTCGTGAACCGCGCGGGGCGCCCCCTGTCGCGTCAGGGACTCTGGGGAATGATCAAGAAGGCGGCTCGGCGCGCGGGCGTGAGAGCCACCGTCTCGCCCCACACGCTCCGCCACTCCTTCGCCAGCCATCTCCTGGAGCGCGGGGCGGACCTCCGCTCCATCCAGGTCATGCTCGGTCACGCCGATATCTCCACGACCCAGATCTACACGCATCTGCCGCCGGCCGCGGTGCGGGACATGTACCGCCGCTTCCACCCGAGGGCGCGGCTCCCGGGAAAGGGATCGGCCGAGTGAAGAAGCTTCGCCGGGGACGATACCCGCAGGTGGAGCCCGGGGCGGCCGCGCTCATGCGCCGGGGCGTGGCGCCGTGCCCGACCAGGGCGACGGTGAGGGAGGCCCTGAGGCTCGTGCGCCGACGCCGTCTTCGTCTCCTCACGCTCCGCGAGGGAGCGACCTCGGGGGCCATCTTTCCGGCGGATCTCGGGCGGGCCCGGGCCCTGGGGCTGGGCACGAGGCGGGCGGCGGCGGTGGCGCGGTGGGAAATTCCCGTGGTCACGCTCAGCACCCCCGAGGCGGTCGTCCGCCGCCATCTCCTGGAGGGGGCGCCGGCCGTGCTCGTCAGGGACGGCCGCCGCGTCGTGGGAGCCGTGGAGTCGTCCGTCCTCCCCGCGGGCCGTCCCGCGCTGTCGCTCCTGCCGAGGCTCGAACGCCAGCTGACGCGGGAAACGCTCGGGCTCCTCCGCCGGATCGGCGGGCTGGGAGAGTCGCTGGGCGTCAGGACGTACGCCGTCGGGGGCTTCGTCAGGGACATCCTGCTGGGGCGGGAGGCGCGGGAACTCGACATCGTCGTGGAAGGGGACGGCCTCGCCCTGGCGCGCCGGCTCGCCGAGGAGCTGGGCAGCACCCTGACGATCCACGCGACCTTTCAGACCGCCTCGCTCGAAAGCGGGGCGCTGCGGCTCGACGTGGCCACGGCGCGCCAGGAGCGCTACCGGAGGCCGGGGGCCCTCCCGCAGGTCACCCCGGCGTCGCTCGGGGAGGATCTCCCCCGGCGGGACTTCAGCGTCAACGCGATGGCGCTCGTGCTCACGCCACCGGGGTTCGGGGATCTGCTCGATCCGCTCCGGGGCGCCCCGGACGTGGCGCGCCGGCGTCTCTCCATCCTCCATCCGCTCTCGTTCGTCGAGGACCCGACCCGGATCTTCCGGGCGGTCCGCTACCAGACGCGCCTCGGCTTGACCCCGGACCGCGGCAGCCGGCGCGCCCTCCGACTCGCGCTCGACCGGATGCCGTATCCGGCGCTCTCGGGGCAACGGCTCCTGGCCGAGGTAGAGCTGATCCTGTCCGAGCCCGACCCCGAGCGGAGTCTCATCGCGCTCGGACGGCTCGGCGCGTTCAGAATCCTCGACCCGTCGTACACCTTCCCGCCGCTCGCGGCGAGGCGGGTCGCCGACCTGGCGAGCCTGCGCCGCTTCATGCGGGAACGCGCGATCCCGCTCGATCCGCTGGCGCTCACGCTCGTGGCGCTCGTCGGCCACCTGCGCCCGGTGGTGGCAGGGCGCTGCTTCGAGCGCCTGGCCCTGTCCGGGGAGCCGCTGGCGCGGCTGACCACCGCGGTCCGAGAAGGCCCCGACCTGGCCAAGCGGCTCGGCAGAGCCCGCCTCATGCCGCCGAGCGCGCGGGCCGCTCTCCTCCGGCGTCAGCTGCCGGAGACCCTCGGCGCCGCGTGGCTTGCCGGGACGGCGCTGGCGCGTCGCCAGGTCGAGTGGTTCGTCGGCGAGGGGCGGACGGTCGAGCCGCTCCTCGGGGGGGACGATCTCATCGCCCTCGGCGTGGCGCCCGGCCCCGACATGGGAGATCTGCTGGACCGGCTCCGGGACTGCCGACTCGACGGGCTGACGGTCACCCGCGACGAGGAAATCGCGCTGGTGCGCGAATGGATGGGCGGCGCGCGCCAAAAGGCCAACTGCGGTTGAGCCCGGGCGGGGAGACCCCCCCGGCGAAGGCAGAGGAGACCAGCGTGGCGACCAAATTCATCTTCGTGACCGGCG
>Ga0209515_10004740_pt1 | contig 18160 bp, 18 predicted proteins | sample Subgroupgradi54m_FD_187454 | JGI IMG/M metagenome (GOLD analysis project Ga0209515, IMG submission 187454) | Subsurface groundwater microbial communities from S. Glens Falls, New York, USA - GMW60B uncontaminated upgradient, 5.4 m (SPAdes)... ...
CACGTGTTGGGTGATGTATCGAATCGGCCGTCTCATCGAAAATGCATTGTGCGGATTTTTTGCCGCGCTGTTGTTTGCCATTTTTACCACCACCTACATTCCCGGCTACATCGCGATTCACGCGGCCTTGCTGTTGGCGTTGCCTACGAGCCTGTCGGTCTATTGTCTGCTGCAATGGCACAGCGCGCGCCGTGCACGCTGGATTTTTTGGAGTGGCGTGTGCGCGGGCATGGCGGTGTTGTTCAAATATCAGGCGCTGGTGCAATTGCCGTTTACGGTGTGGGCGCTCATCTATTTGTCGGTGCGCCGTCGGGAAACCAACTCGTGGCGTATGGTGCAAGGTGCTGCGTTATATTTTTTCGGTGTGATGATTGTGCCGCTGATTGTGGCGTGGCATCTGCATCAACAAGGCGCACTCGCGGCCATGTACGACGTGACGTGGCTCGCGAGCTTTCGCTACATGGGTCAGGGCGCTACGGTGGGGCAGGTGTGGCTGCGTGCGCTGGTGCATATTGGTACGTACGTCTTGGCGACGTGGTTGTTGTGGTTTGTCTTCGCGCAACAGATCATTCACCGCCTGAAAAAATATTATCTTGGTCTGCCGATTCGGCGACCATATCCTACGTTGGTTGGCGGATGGTTGCTCTGGTCGCTGCCTGCGGTCATGGCGGGATCGCGTTTCTACGGACATTATTTTATTCAACTCTTGCCGCCGCTCTGTCTCATGACGGGCGTGCAGTGCGCGCGCTGGTGGTCGCCAGCAAAGTCAGTCAATCCGCAGCGTGCCCGGCGCTGGCTCGCGGGTGGACTGGCGGTGTGGAGTGTCGCGTGGATGCTGCCGCGACTTTTTTTTGATCCGCTGGCCGCGCGATTTCATATTCAAAATTTGCAGGTTGAACAAAAAATCGCCACCTATTTGCGCGTGCACATGCCGCTCGATGCGCGTTTTTTTGTGTGGGGCACGGAGCCCGCGATCTACTTTTTGGCGCAGCGCAATCCCGCCACACGATTTCTCTGGAGCGATTCCCTCACCGGTCGTTCGCCCGGCCTTCCAGAAACGCAGCGCGGCGCCGCCGATACATCGTCGTTGGTCAATGCGGACGATTGGCAACAGGTCATGGATGATCTGGCCCGCACACCGCCGCTCTACTTTGTGGATTGTGCCGCTGGTGATTTGCGCGATTACGGAAAATTTCCGATCGCAAACTATCCGCGTATGGCTTTGTTCGTTGCGGCGCACTATGTGTTAGAAACATCGATCGATGGAGTGGAGATGTATCGAAAAAGACATTAATGCAACTCCCCCGCCGCGATGCGTTCCATATTCGCCACCTGATCCTCGACGGATTCGTTTCTGAGCGTGACGAGACGTTTCAGGGCCGCCGTGCAGACGCCCGCTTCGTCGTGGTTTTGCATGCGGGCGGCGAGCTTCGCCAGGACGCGGCCAATGCCGTCGCCGTGCCACAACTGTTGTCGCATCTGCACGACTAATCGCACAACGGATTGCGTGATGGCAAAATATTTTTCGCCCGCAGCGGTGCCGAGCACAAAATCGATGTGTGTGAGTTCTTGAAACGAAACCCCGGCTTGCAACAGCGTCTCGAGGTACTGCGCGTGGATGAGTGCCGTGTGATCGTGCCCATTCACGAGGACCGCTGCGTAATCCTCGCCGATGAACTCGAGGCGCTCATGTTGCATCTCGAGAAAATCGAGTGCGCGTTCCACCGCAATGCCACGGGCGGTGAGGTTGCAAAATAACGATACGAGCCAACCGCGCGGCATCGCGCCTTCGAGCGCGTCCCACTGGCGCAGCAGCTCCGGGGAGTGCGGACTGGCCTGCGTTGGATCATGTCGCATGATCTGATACCAGAGCGCATTCCCCATCGTCATGAGTTGATTGGTCGGATCGTCGGTCGCGGATTCCTGTGCGGTGGCGGCATGGTGCCATTGACGCGCGTTCACACTCACCTTGCTAATCCATGCGAGTGGGGCGTGTTGAAAAAAATTGAGTACGCGGGTCTGATTGTGTGTGCTGTTGCCCAACAGAATAACTGCCAACATCGAATGCATGGCGTCTGGGGAGAACGCCAGTGCCTGCAGATTGGTGAGCAACTCTTCGGTGTCTTCCAATGTCACCGTCCCCCGGGTCGAGACGGTGGCATACGCTTTGGTGGGCAATGTCGTCAGATGCTGCAATGACAGCCCAGCGCGGGCGCAGAGGTCGATGAATTGCAGACAGCGGCGGCGTGCTTCGCCGGTGCGGGAGAGCGAGCGATATCGATACACCATGTGGGCGATCGTTTGCCAGAGGGCGCTGGCGGCGGGTGGAGGTTCGGCGGCGAGGTCATGTTCCATGCAGTCAATGAGCAGATGCAACAACGCGTCGCCACCGAATTCCCCGCCGCTGCGGTTGAGACGAAAAAATTCGCATGCCCCCTCGATCAGCGCTGCGCTCCGCAAAGAACTGCTACTCACCGTGCACAACAGATGACTCAGAAGAAGGCAATGCGCCGCCGACGTCCAGAGGACGTCGTGTCGGGTGTCGAGCAAACGGGCGTGCAATCGCCCCGCCAGGCTGGGGCCACAGAAGAGGCGCAGCTGCTCGCCGAGTAGCCAGCGCGCGGACGCCGACCATTGGTTGGCGTTCGACGGTGCAACGTGTTCCTCGCCAATGACGCTCGCCAATGCCACGAGCATCGAGCGTTCCAGGGTCTCGCTCTCGACGACGGCATCGGCGAGATTTTTCCAGCGCGCGGCGATGTCCGATTCATGATGCCGCAGTTGCGTGATGCTCACACGGGGATGAATGAGTGGGATGGCGAGAGGCGATTCGGCCAGCGCCTCGTCGCCGATTTCATTATACAAAAATCGCGAGATGCCATGTCGCCACGATTCCGATGGACTGGTAAACCAGGCGCCCACAACACGCAAGGGCGCCTCGCGCAGCAACGACGCGGCCTGCGCGGCGTTGGTGATCGGAACGCCCATCGCATGCGACGGTCCATCCAGCGCCGCGATCACGCGATGATGCAAGGTCGGGAGCAGCAGATAATGCTTCGCTGTCGGCTGTGGCGCGCGCGGCATAGAATGGACCATACACATCATGTATCGGCGCGGCGCAGAAAAAGTTGCGTCGCGCCCGCTCGCCCCCTTGCCCAGTAGTGTTGCGGATCGCATGGAAATGGCCTGCTACTTTGTGGGCACGCATCAGGAATACGATTTCGAGATCGACGGCAAACGCGACGACGTCGCCAACCGCTGGGCGCGTGCGCGGATGGAATAATCTCTTCATTGAAATTTTTCGGTCGCGTCGTTGCTGATTTTATGGTTGTTTTTCAGTGGTTTGTTTCCGAGAACAATAAAAAATCAAAAAAAATGAAAAACCCACGCAACTTTTCTCGCGCGCTGCCGATACCTACAGTAAGAATGTTGCTGATCGCACAACCAAGGAGCTGCAGATGACCTCGCCTATTGCCCGCACATTACCGCAGATTGCCGGATTCACGCACCGGCCCACCCGAACTTTTCAGATGGGCGCCGCGGATCTTCACAAAACGTACAAAAATTGCAAACCACACCAGGTGACGGTGTCGGAGCATTTGTTTGGCGAAACGCAAGTCACGGTGGGGGATTGGAAAAAATATGTGGAGTGGTGTACGGCGCAGCCGAAGTGGGCGTTGCAATCCACGACCGCTGACGGAGCCCCTTCAGCACTGGCCACCGGCAATGACGCAGCCGCACTCGTGCAGGATCATATCTTGGCAGTCGCAGCGCATTTAGTGGCAGGCGCACAGATCGCGGTGGTGCCAACTCCGGAATCGCAGGTGCGCATGCCGGCATTGAGAGAAGGCTTTGATGTCGATGATCACTCGATGGTGAATGTGACGTGGGCCGAGGCGCGGGCCTATGCGGCGTGGCGGACCGGTGTGGAACGCGCGGTGCTGGGCCGTTCGGATTTTGTGATTCGGCTCGCCACGGAGGCCGAGTGGGAAGAGGCGACGAACGGTAAAAAATTCGCGACCGCCAGTGGAGACAAACTGGAAGGCGAAGCGCGTTACGGATTATCGTGGAAAGAGGGCACGACCGGGCCCGTTAAAGAATTTGATCCCAATGGTGAGGTGTACGGACAATCCGGCAATGTGTGGGAGTGGACGGAGGATTCTTATCAACCAGACAACACGACGTTGCCATCGCAAGACCCGGTCTGTCGAGTTGGCGATGACAGGGTCGTGCGTGGCGGCTCGTTCTACAATGGTGTCGTCCTCTGTCGCGCGGCATTTCGTTACGACTTCCACCCGGACGTTGCCTACCTCGTTGTTGGCCTGCGGCTCGTGGTGGTGGCGGCCCAGGACTCCTGACACCCGTTGTTACCCTTGCACCCTTTTAGTATTTTACCACTCCCATACATATGGTGAAGCCGGGCGCAGTCTTCATTGACAGTCGTTGGTGAATTCGCGTAACGCCCCTGCATGTCGACTGGCCCCCAGATCGTGACGCGCGTGTATGATTTGGTCGTGCATCTTCTGCCGTACGTCAGTCAATTCCCGCGTTCGCATCGCTGTTCGATCGGAACACGAGTCGAGCAATTGGCCGGTGCACTGCTCGAAGAGACCATTACGGCCTGCTATACGAAAGATCGTCTCCATCAACTTCGCCAATTAAACATTCGCTTGGAACACCTGCGCTACTGGCTGCGGATGTGCAAGGATCTGAAACTCATCAGCCTCCAGCGCTACGAGGTCACGTCGCGGCAGGTGAATGACATTGGGGTGCAGCTGGGCGGATGGATCAAGCAACAACAAGGAAAACCGGCGTGAGAACGCATACGAATCTGTACTCACGTATTGTGGCTTTCCCAAATCTGCTGCACGCGGCGCGATTGGCCCAACGCGGCAAGCGGTTCAAATCCTCCACGGCGCGTTTTAATTTTTTTCTGGAATATGAATTGTGGCGCTTGCATCGTGCCTTGGCGGCAAAAAAATACCGTCCGGGAAAATATCAGCACTTTCGAATTTACGAACCCAAAGAGCGAATCATTAGCGCGGCTCCGTATCGGGATCGTGTCGTACATCATGCCGTGCACAACATCTTGGAACCGCTCTTCGAACCAACCTTTATTTTTGACTCGTACGCCACGCGCAAGGGGAAAGGCACGCACGCCGCCATCGATCGTTTTCAACACTGCGCGCGGGCCATGCCGTACGTGCTGAAATGTGACATTCAACAATATTTCCCGTCCATTGATCACGATATTCTGATGCAGTTGCTCCGACGAAAAATTGCGTGTACGGATACGCTGGAGTTGATCGCTACCATTCTCGCCTCGCACCGCACGATGGCACCCGCATTGCAACCGACCGACCGACCGACCGACCGAATTATTGGCATTCCCATCGGCAATCTGACCTCGCAGTTTTTTGCGAATGTTTATTTGACTGCGTTCGATCATTTTGTGCAGGAGCGTCTCGGGTGCCGCTATTACGTCCGCTACATGGATGATTTCGTCATTTTTGAAAAAGACAAACAGCGTTTGTGGAAAATCAAAGCGGAGATTGTGCAATATCTGCAATCGTTGCGGCTGCGATTACATGAAGGGAAATGTCGCATCTTTCGTGTGGCACACGGCGTGCCGTTTCTCGGCTTGGTTGTATTCCCTCGGCGCCGGCGTTTACAACGCGCCAATGTGGTGCGCGCACGGCGCCGCTTGCATCGCCTGCAAAAATTGGATAGGCACGGCGTGGTTTCGTGGTCGCATGTGATCGGATCGATTCGCGCATGGATCGGTCATGCCCAACATGCCGACACCATGCAATTGCGAACGTTGTTGTTGGGAGACATTGTCTTCCAACGCAAGGGGGATGCATCATAAAAAGGGTCGTGCGTGGCGGCTCGTTCAACAATGATGACGACAACTGTCGCGCGGCATATCGTAACAACAACCACCCGGACAATGCCAACCACAATGTTGGCCTGCGGCTCGTGGTGGTGGCGGCCCAGCACTCCCACGGGAGGAAGAGCTTCACACCAGAATTCCGGCATTCATGGATGCCGGGAGCGTGCGTGAGGGGAGTCCCGATGCATCACCCTGGTTAGGTAATGCCGTGCATTGCCAAACCGAAGAGCGCAGCATCCCCATCCAGCACTCGTACCCGACCAACTCGGCGAGCGTGATGGGTGGGGAATTTTTTACACAGCAATGACACATAAATTTATGTCGCCGCTGCGATGGTTTCGACGTTCCCGCTTATGACGCATCACGAATTACGAGCAACGAGCAACGAGCAACGAGTCACGATTACGCACGCCTTCGCGCACACGCGGCGCATCACCTACGGGCACTACGAAAATTTTCCGGTGGCGTCGTGGCTCGTGCCGAAAAATCTGCGCCAACACGTCTGCAACATCTACGCGTTTGCGCGTGGCGCCGACGACTTCGCCGACGAACCGCAATTTTCTGGAGAACGGATGGAGCGGTTGCTCGCGTGGCGGGAGCGATTAATGGACATCGTCGCCAGGGACCGGTCGCCGGTCGCCAGTAAGGGCAACACTAGTGGAGCAGTTGCAGTAACCGGCGACCGGCGACCGGCGACCGGCGACGTCCTTGTTTTCGCAGCTCTTGCCGAATCGATCCGCACGCGGCAACTCCCAGTCGAACTCTTGAACGACTTGCTCACCGCCTTCATGCTCGACGTGAAAAAAAATCGGTACGCGCAATTTGGCGAAGTCATGCATTATTGTCGGCATTCGGCGAATCCGGTCGGTCGACTCATTTTGCATCTCTTCGGCTACGGCAACGAACAGTGGATGAAACTGTCGGATCATATTTGCACGGCGTTGCAGTTGGCGAATTTTTGGCAAGACGTGGCGGTCGATTTAAAAAAAGATCGCATCTATTTGCCGCACGATGAAATGCAACATTTCGGCGTGACGGAACAGGATTTGTTCGCGGCAAAATTTTCGCCCGAGTTGCAATCGCTCATGCAATTCCAGGTCGAACGCACCCGCGCCCTGTTCGTGTCGGGCCGCGCGCTGTGCGACATCGTTCCGCATCCGCGCCTGCGCTGGCAATTGCGCCTGACGTGGCTGGGCGGCATGCGCATCCTGGAAAAAATCAGCGCCAACGATTTCAATATTTTTCGCCGTCCAAAACTCGGTCCGCGCGACTGGGCACTGCTGGTGTGGCGCGCAATGCGGTGGACCTGAACCCTTGACCCTGAACCCTGAACCCTTTATTCCTCTCGCATGACCCCCACGATTTTTCGACATAAGAAATATCGCTTCTTTTTCTTTTCGCGCGAAGAAGCGCGGATGCATGTACACGTTGCGTGTCCGGACGGCGAGGCGAAGTTTTGGCTTGAGCCTTTGATCGCGTTGGCGAATAGTACTGGCCTATCGCCGAAACAATTGAGAGAATTGCAAGATATCATCGAGGAGCAACATTATGCCATCGCGCGCGCGTGGAAACAACATTTCAGCGGTTGAGGTTCAAGGGGTGTCGCGGCATGGGCTGTGGCTTGCGGTGCACGGCAAGGAATATCTGCTCTCCTTCGAAAAATATCCCTGGTTCAAGAATGCCACCATAGACGCGATCTACCAGGTCAGTTTGCATCACGGCCACCATCTGCATTGGCCGACACTCGACATCGATCTCGAACTCGACTCGCTTGAACACCCCGAACAGTATCCGTTATGCTATCAAACGTTCGCATGACATCGCTCCCAACGCCCGAACAATACTGCCGCCGCATTGTGAAAAAATCGGGGTCGAATTTTGCGCTCGCGTTTGGATCATTGTCGCGTGTGCAGCGACGCGGCATGCGGGCGGTGTATGCGTTTTGTCGCGTGGTGGACGATGTGGTGGATGGTGATGGCTCGCCCGATCAGAAAACATGCGAGCTAGCGGCGTGGCGTGAAGTGGTGCGCGCTGTGGCGGCCGGAAATGTTGCGCATCCGTTGGGGCAAGAATTATTGTGGGCGACGACGCAATTTCACATTCCCACGCGCTATTATCTCGAACTCATCGACGGCTGTGCCAGCGACATCGCACCGCAGCCGGTGCCCGATCTCGCGGCGCTCGAAAAATATTGTTACGGTGTGGCGGGCACGGTCGGACTGATCTGTCTGCGCATTTTCGGTGTTGAAGAAACAGCGATGCATCGCGCGGCGGCGATTGCATTAGCGAACGCGTTTCAACTCACAAATATCCTGCGCGATCTGCACGCCGATGCACAAATTGGTCGCGTCTATTTGCCAACAGAGGATCTGCAGCGATTCCATGTGCCGCCGTCGGCTTTTTTGCAATTGCCCGCGCAGCGTGATGAACAGCAGCGTATCGCCGCACTCATCGATTTCGAAATTACGCGCGCGGCGGCGTCTTACGAAACGGCGTGGCGCGGATTTTCCGACGTCCTGCCGCAGATGCAGTCTGCGCAACTCATGTCGCGGTGTTATCGCGCGATTCTTTCGCGCATTGCGCGCGATCCGCTCGCGATTTTTTCCGGACGCGTGCGACTGCCGTGGTGGCAGAAAATCTGCGTGCTCGTGCGAGGGCGCGCCGCGTGAAAATTCTTGTCATTGGTGGTGGTGTGGCGGGATTGTCGGCAGCGCTCACCGCCGACACCGCGGGTCACGATGTCGTGTTGCTCGAACAACGATCATTTTGCGGCGGGCGCGCGTATTCTTTCACCGAACCCGTCACCCGCGCCACGATCGACAACGGCCAACATTTACTGATGGGCTGCTATCGCGCGACCCTTGCGATGTTGCGGACGATTGGGAGCGAACATCTGGTCACGCAGGAATCACGATTCGTGGTGCCGTTGCTGTTGCCGAGCGGCGAACTCGCAACACTTGATTGCCCGAATTTGCCGGCGCCGTGGCATGTGGCGGCGGGTTTGCTGCGGTTGCGCGGATTTCCAAAACGCGATGTGTGGCATCTGCGGCGGGCGTTTGCGGCGCTGAAAAATATTTCGGCGGCGACGTATGCGCAGTGGGATTGCGTGAGTGTGAGCGAGTGGTTGGATCAGATTCGGCAAAGTACAATGGCGCGCGAAATATTCTGGACGCCGCTGACATTGGCGATCATGAACGAAACCCCGGAGCGCGCGTCGGTGGCGCCACTGCTCATGATGTTGCGCGAAGGATTGTGGGAGCGCGGCGTGTCGCGCGGACTCGTGGTGCCGCGTGTGGGATTGAGTGAATTGCTGATCGATCCGGCGGTGGAGCGATTGCGCGCGCATGGTCACGTCGTGCAAGAATCAACGACCGTGCAATCGGTGCTGATCGAAAATTCGCAACTCCGTGGTGTCGTGACGACGCGCGGTATAACAATTACGGCCGATGCCATTATTTTCGCCTGCCCGCCGCGCGAGCTGGGGCGCGTGCTAGCGGCGAGCGGTTGCGCCGACGACGCGCATTGGCAACCACTCACCGCGTGGGAGAGCGTGCCGATCTGTTCCGTGCATTTGTGGTACGATCGCGCCGTGCTGCCATCCGCCATGCTTGGTTTACCCGATGAAAATTTTCATTGGGCATTTGGGAAGGCCGTCGCCGGTCGTCGGTCGCCGGTCGCCGGTAAGGACAACACGAGTGGAGCAGTTGCAGTAACCGGCGACCGACGACCGGCGACCGGCGACTGCATCTCTTTAGTTTCCAGCGCCTGCCGCGAGCTCGCCGCGAAACCGCGCGTGGAAATTTTGCAGGCCGCGCAGGCGGTCATGCAGAAATATTTTCCGGCGGCGCGCGCAGCGAAACTCGTGCACGCGCAACTCACCAAAGAATTGCACGCCACCGTGAGCCTGACCGTCGGCAGCGCCACGCAACGTTTGCCGACGCGAACACCGTGGACCAACGCCTTTCTCGCCGGCGATTGGACGCAAACGTTTCTTCCCGCCACGATTGAAGGCGCGGTGCGCAGTGGCGCAAATGCCGCACAGCTTTTAGAGACTAGAGAATAGAGAATAGGAAGAGACCACTAGTGAGCGTTTGCATTTCCTAGTCTCTATCCTCTAGTCTCTAATCTTGCCTTTCCACACCAAACGCGGCATGAAGGCAATATGCACTCAACGCATCGCACCAAAATCGTCGGCACGATTGGGCCGGCGTCGGATTCGCCAATTATTTTGCGCAAACTGATTCTCGCGGGACTCGATATCGCGCGCGTGAATATGTCGCATGGCACGCACGCCCAGCATCACGCGCGCATTCGCAATCTGCGCGCCGCTGCGCGGGCCGTGGGAAAAACCGTGGGCATCTTGTTTGATTTGCAAGGTCCGAAGATGCGCATCGGGCGACTCAAAGGCAGCGGTCCGGTGCAACTCAAACGCGGTGCGAAATTTTGCATTACGACGAAACTCGTCACGGGGGATGATCAGCTGGTGTCCACGTCGTACACGCATTTGCCGCGCGATGTGAAACGCGGCGATTCGATTTTGGTCGATGATGGTCGCCTGGAACTTGTGGTCGATCGCGTGCGGCGCGATACGGTGGTGTGTGCGGTGGAGCGCGGTGGTTTGTTGGGCGAACACAAGGGACTGAATTTGCCGGGCGTGGATTTGTCGGCGCCAGCACTCACCGAAAAGGATTTCGAGGATCTCGCGTTTGCGGTGCAGGAGCGTGTCGATTACATCGCGCTGTCGTTCGTGCGCTCGCGCACCGATGTGCGGCAACTGCGCGACTGGTTGCGTCGTCACAACTGTCCGTTGCCGATCATCGCAAAAATCGAACGCGCCGAGGCGTTGGAGCGGCTCGACGAAATTCTGGACGAGGCCGACGGCGTCATGGTGGCGCGCGGTGATCTCGGTGTGGAATTGTCGTTGGCGCGCGTGCCGGTGTTGCAAAAAACGATCATCGAGCGCGCGAATCGCGCCGGAAAATTTGTGATCACAGCGACGCAAATGTTGGAGACCATGGTCGAGAAGCCAGTGCCGACGCGTGCGGAAGCCACCGATATCGCCAACGCGATTTTCGATCACACCGACGCCGTGATGTTGTCGGCGGAGAGTGCGAGCGGATTGTATCCGGTGGAATCGGTGCGCACGATGGCGTCGATTATTAGCGAGGCCGAACGGTCCGCCTTCATGCGTCCCGCCGCGTTGTCGGAAGCGCAGTTGCGCGGGCACACGGTGACGCAACTCGTGGTGCGCGCCGCTGCGCAAGCCGCGCGGGATCCCCGCGTGCGAGCGTTGCTGGTGTTCACCATGACAGGCACGACCGCGCAGGCCTTGTGCAAACAACGCCCCAACAAACCGATTTTCGGTTTGACCGCCGATCCGAATGTGGCACGTGCGATGGCGCTGTATTGGGGACTCGAACCGTTCGTCACGAAAGTCGGTCACACCACCGACAAGATGATCGAATACGGCGAGCGCATTTTGTTGAAAGCAGGCCGCTTGAAAAAAGGCGACGTCGTCGTAGTGGTGGCCGGTACTACGCGTTTAAAAGGTGCGACGAATATGATGAAATTTTTAACGGTGTGATTCTTTTGTCCCTACGTCCCGCGTCCCTACGTCCTTACGCCAAAAACAAATCTGAGCCCCTTCCATTAAAAGACATAAGGACGTAGGGACAAAAAATCACAACACATCCATAAACGCGCTCACCGAGAAGACGGCTTTCCCGACACCGGCCTCGCCGTAACCGGGCGGGATGGGTAAATTGTATTGGCGATGCGTGGCGCGGTAGACGCGCAACAGTGCGGCGAAATATTCGAGTGGGGGTGGTTCGGCGTTGGTCTGTTGCAAGACGGTGTTGGGTTCGACGCACCAGATCGTGAAGCGTGGGCAAATCCCGCGTGACATAAAAAAATCGAGACCTTCTGCGGTCGACGTGATGGCGTCGGTGACGGATGTGAATCCATGCGGCGCGGCCATTTCCGTTCCGGCGACAAAATTCGGAATGACCTGCGCGGGTCCAAAAATTTCGGCGGAATCAAGAACGCGTTTAATCCACTCGTTGCGGCCCACGTAACGCGTTTTTCCGGGACAGAGAATTTCGAAGAGACGCGCGTCCCACACCTCGTAGTTCGGATGATAAATTTGGTAACCGGCATTTTTTAAAATTTTGACTTCCGACAGCGGCAACGCCTGCACCACCGCTTTGCCGATCCAACGACCGGGAAATTTTTCTTCGATGGCCGCCGGATAGCGTGCGTAAAACTCCGCCTCGCTCATGCCGTGCAGTTGCGTGGTGATACTGCCGCCCGTGACGGTGTACGCCTGACTGACGCGCTCGCGATCGAGTGCGTTGATGATCGCCAACGCCTCGACGACTTCTGCGGGTTCTTTCACGCCGGTGTACGAACGGCCTTCCGCCCTCTGTTGGCGGTAGTTTTCGTTGATATCGCAAAATTGGCATTCTTCGTCGCGGCCCCAATATTGGCAGAGCCGAAACGCGGTCAGGTAAATTAAATAACCCCATTCCAACGTCGGGGCGATGTCGGTGACCGGTTTTCCATTCGGCAGCGCCACGCGATAATAGTCCGGCATCGCCGGAAGAGCCACGCCACACAACGGTGTGCCGTCGCATTGTAAAACGAGCTCCTGATCGCGAGTCACCTCGACGCGATACGGCGAATCGGGATTCATGCGCACGGAGACAATGGTGCGCGCAAAATCCCACGGTCCGCCGATGATCGCGATTTCTTCGGGGGCGGCGTGGCGTTCGGCGGGCGTGAGTTCGGATTGTGGCGTGCGATCGAATGAAAAAATAAAATAGGATTTCGGTTTCGCCGCCGCGGTGATGACGAGTGCTTCCGGCGAAAACGCCACGCCCAGTCGCAGTAGATCCGTTTTACACAACGCCTCGCGCGGCAGGTCGTCGTAGGTGCGGCAAATGGATTCCAGCGTGCGTAACGTGTTGCTCATGCCAAGATTCCCTCGCTGACCCATTGTTGCAAAAAATTGCCGACGCAGGCGATGACTTGTTCTTCTGCCACGTGCGCGAGCGCGAGTTCGCACAAATCACTGAACGTGATTTTTTTTTGCACGGCGTCGATAAGTTCCGCTTCAAGCGGCGTGAGCACACGATATTCGACATCGAGCGTGCGTCGCCAGATGAGCAACGACGTGGCCTTGCGCGCGATGTCTGGGAGCGATTGTTCTTCGGTGACGGCTTCCAGAATTTTTTGTGCGGGCCAGGTGAGATCGAGTCGCTGCGTGGCGGGAGTCGTGTGCAACACCCGCGTTGGCCACGCGTCGGCGGGCAGCGCCGACAAATCTTCCGCGCGCAACGCGGGCGCATCGAGTGCGTCGTAGGCGGCGAGCAGTGTCCATTGCAGTCGCGCCAAATCCGCGAGCCACGGCCATGCGCTGGTGAGTGCGTGGTGCGCGAAACTTTCGGCGAAAAATTTTCCGGCGTAGCGAATCGAAAAATGCGTGGGTGGTGTCGACGCCAAATACGCCGCGACGAGTTCTGAAAATATTTCATCGCCCACTACGTGCCGCACCGCGGAAAAATCGCCCTGCATCGCCTCGAGGATGCGATGAAAATACATCTTGTTGTAAATATCGACGCGTTCAACGGGCGTGAGTGTGCGACTCGGCAACACCGGCAACGCGGTGTGCGGAGATTTTTGCAGCGCGGCCTCCACACCTTCAGGTGCGGTGATCAGCCGCCAGAGCAGGGATTGCGTGTGCGCCAGGTCGAGCGAGTTTTTGCTCGAGGGCGCGATAGCGTTCCTTGGCACGGGAAACCTCCGTGAGTAATTCTTCAAAAGGTGGAATGTGATCGTCCCATTCAATGAGCGTGGAGACGTTGCCGAAACGTTGTAGTGCGCGTTCGTACAACGCCCAGACCTCGTCGATGATGTGGTGATCGTGCGTGTCGAGGAGATGCGTACCCATGTTGCTGTGGCCCGCCAAATGAAATTGCCCGACGCGATCGGCGGGAATGGCGTCGAGATAGGTGTGGGCATCGAAGCCATGATTTTTTGCGCTGACGTAAATATTATTCACGTCGAGCAGAATCATGCAGTCGGCGTCTTGCGCAACGCGCGTGAGAAATTCCCATTCGGGCATCATGGAGTCGGTGAATTCCAGATAGCTCGAGACATTTTCCATGAGGATGCGTCGCCCCAAAAAATCCTGCACCTGTGTGATGCGATCCACGACGTGGCGCAGCGCTTCTTCGGTGTGCGGAATCGGCAGCAGATCATGCACGCTGTGGCGCCCGGTGCTGCTCCAACACAAATGATCGGAAATCCACGCGGGCTGCACACGGGCGGCCAGTGCTTTCAGTTGCGTGAGATACTCGCGGCTGAGCGGATCGACGGAACCAATCGACAACGACACGCCGTGCATGACGATCGGAAAATGTTCGCGCACGCGGTCGAGTACGTAGAGCGGGCGTCCGCCGACGCCCATGTAATTTTCCGAGATGACCTCGAACCATTGCACGGCAAGGGCGCTCGCGCGATTTTCGGCGATCTGCTCCAAAATATATGGATAGTGCACCGTGCGCAGGCCGACGCCGAAACCTAAATAGGGAAAATCATTCATGTGCGGCAGTGCATATGTCGTTTGTCATTGCGGCGTCAATCTTGTATAGCGCGGGCTCACATCGAAAGGGGGAGGTATCATGAAAGAAACATGTCCGGTGGGTGGGTGCAAGTATTACGCAAAGTTGGTCGATGCGTTGTCGCAGCTGCAATCGCCGTTGTTGCTGGCGATGCGGTTGTATTGGGGTTGGCATTTTTTTCAGGCCGGTCTCGGTAAACTCACGCACATCGATCATGTGGTGGAATTTTTCACCGGCTTGGGGATTCCGGTGCCGTTGGTGAACGCTTACCTGGCGGGCACGGTGGAATGTGTGGGCGGATTTTTGCTGCTCATCGGCTTGCGCGCGCGGTTGGTGGCGATTCCGCTCTCGTTCGTGATGTGGGTTGCCTATCTCACCGCCGATCACGAAGTCCTCATGAATTTTTACACCGATCCCGATAAATTTGTGAAGGCCGAGCCGTTTTTATTTCTGCTCACCTGCCTCGTCGTGATGGCGTTCGGCCCGGGTCGTTATTCGGTCGACGGATTGTGCTGCTGGTGGCGGTGCCGGAAAGATAATGCAAAATGAAAAATGTAGTGCAGTAAAAAAAATGCGGCGCTCTGTTCCCAGAGCGCCGCATTTTTTTTTACACAGTGTCGAAAAAATTAATTCGCGACTTTGCCACTTTTGGCGGCGCAATCTTTGTCGCTCATTTCGGTCCAGCCTTTGCCTTTGCAACCATTCTTGCCTTTACAGGCATTCGTGGCGCCTTTGCAGCCACCTTTGCCACTGCAGGCATTCACGCCCGTGCACTTCACCATCTTGGCGGCGGCGGCCTTGGCCGGTTCCGCGGCGGACACATGGCCTGCCAAAAACAGACTTGCTACCGCTGTCGCCACGAGGGCGCCTGTGAGACGCTTGTTCATACCAACCTCCCCTAAAAAAAACTTTGCTCGCCACATCCCCATTGATGTCGGCGTTGCGTGCGCGGTTCATAGCGTACTGCAGGGTCAAGGGTCAAGGGGGCACAAGGGTCAGGAAGATTTTTTGCGACGACGCACGACGGACGCCCATCCCATCAGCGCGAGTAAAATAATAGCGGCTGATTGATGGAGCAGGCTCGTGGCGTCGTGATGGTGTGGGCTGGCGAGTGGTGCGAGTTGTGCTGCGAACGACGGGAAAAAATAATCGACGGCGATACCGAAACAGAGTGTCGTGACGGCGATGCTGGCCAAATACCACGCGACGCTGCGCAATCCGAGTTCGCGCGTGAGGACCGGCAGTGAAGATAAATTGGTGGCGGGACCGGCGAGCAGAAAAACCAGCGCGGTGCCCGCACTCATGCCTTTGAACATGAGGGCGGCCGCAATGGGCGTGGAGGCGGCGGCGCAGATGTACAGCGGAATGCCGATGGCGAGCATGACAAATTTTGCAGTGAGGCTGCTGCCGAGATATTGTTCAACGACCGATGCGGGGACCAACACGCTAATCACGCCGGACAAAAAAATTCCGATCAGAAACGTGGGTGTGATGTCGCCCAGTAACGTGATGAACGCGTAGCGCAGGCCGCCGAAAATATCCGTGCGCGCCGGCGTTGGCGCGTCGACCGCTGGATTGATGGGTGTGGTCGCCTGCGATTTTTTTTCGCCGAAAATTAATTCCGCCACGCCCGCGACGAACGCGGTGGTAAAGGCCGCGAGTGGGCGCAGCACGGCCATGAGCGGGCCGAGCAGGGCGTAGGTGACGGCGATGGAATCGACACCAGATTCCGGTGTGGAAATCAGAAATGCGAGCGTGGCGGATTTGGACGCGCCGCTGCGGCGCAGGCCCAGAGCGGCTGGTAGCACGCCACACGAACAGAGCGGCAGCGGAACCCCAATCAAGGCCGCGAGTGCGATCGACCGCAGATTTGCCGCACCTAGGTACTGCGCAATGGTTTCCCGGCGCAGCAGCCCGTGCATCAGCCCCGCAATACACAGCCCCAACAAAAAATACGGTGCCGCCGCCGCGAACATTTCCCACGTGGATTGGATCACATCGGTCATGAATGAGAGGTTACGGTGGTTATCAATTATGCGCTAGTTTTTTTGTCCCATGTCCTTACGTCCCTATGTCCCTACGTCAAAACAGATCGGACCACATTCCTTGTTAGAGACATAGGGACGTAAGGACGTAGGGACATAGGGACAACACTCACCCCGTATATGCCATGGTCGGCACTTCCGCCAAGACTTCGCGGCGGAATTCGGTGCGGTGGCGTTCGTTGAGCATGGAATCGATGGTCTCGAGGGCGTGATCCACGGTGAGCAGGGCGCGGCGCACGCTTTCGTGATCGGCCGCGGCGACATCGGCGGTTTCAAGTTGGCGCAAAATCGTAAAGAGTTGATCGGTGGGAATCCCGACCTGAATCATTTCGTCGGCCAACAGATCGCTGGTGCGCAAGACGTGACAAAAGGCGTGAAAGGCCTCGGCCTGCGTGCCGTAGCGGCCGCCGAACCGTTTGACAAAATGGACATAGTAACTGCCCAACACGGAATCGACGGCGACGAATTGGGTGACGGGGGCGAAATTTTTGTGGGCGGCGGGGGCGGACCAGGCAAGTTGCGGTAGGAACAAACCAACTGCGACCAAGACACCCAAATATTTTTTCATGCGCCGCCCTCCTGCTCCCTTAAATTAGCAACCGATGTGCCAGGAGCGGCGCTGCGCGAAAAAAATGCGCGATTTTTTTTAATGTGTGGAAAAACGGTTGGTTAATCAAAAATATTATCGACCGCTTCGCCTCGCGGATGCTGAGTCAGCGGCCGATGCGGTTAATTGTTACCACAAAATGTGGTGTTTTGGGGTTGGGAGGCACTCAGGGGATGGGGTGTGTTGTGTTTGCAAAAATTGCCTCCGAATGCACGGGCCGCTCGTGACTGAAGCATTTGTGCAAACGCGACAAGTGCTTCATCCAGATTGAAACGTCGAGTTGCCGCGAGGGGCAGTGTCCAGAGGGAGCAAGCAGGCAAACCTCAGCCAGTGGCTGAAGGCAAACTGCGCGGTAGTGAATGAGCTCGCGGTCCCTATGCCAGATGATCGACACCGCGAGTGAGTGCGAGCACAAATTTTTCGCGTAAGAAAAATTTGATGCGTGCCCCCGGCGGACACTGCCCCGGAAGGCAACGAAGTGCCGCAATCTGGTATGAATTGTCGAAAAATTTACGCCCCATAACTAACCGTGATGATTTCGAATTCGCGTTGACCGCGGGGGGTGGTGACTTTGGCCTCGTCGCCTTCTTCTTTGCCGATCAGCGCGCGGGCGATGGGCGACTCGATTGAAATTTTTCCGGCCGCGATGTCGGATTCGTAGATGCCGACGATTTGATACTGCACCTCTTCGTCCGTGGCGGCGTCGCGGAGTTTGACCGTGGCGCCGAAGACGATTTTGTCGTGCGAGATGGTGGCGGGATCGATGATTTGGGCGTTGGCAATCGCCTGTTCGATATCGCTGAGCTGTTTGTCGAGCAGCGCCAGATTGGCCTTGGCGACGTCGTACTCGGCGTTTTCGGACAAATCACCGTGCGAACGCGCCTCGGCCAACGCCTCGACCGCGGCGGGCCGCGCGACGTTTTTCATCTGTTTAAACTGCGCCTGCAGGTTCTTGTGCCCGTTCGGTGTCATGGGAATATTCGCCATGACGGTC
>Ga0209515_10004742_pt1 | contig 18158 bp, 18 predicted proteins | sample Subgroupgradi54m_FD_187454 | JGI IMG/M metagenome (GOLD analysis project Ga0209515, IMG submission 187454) | Subsurface groundwater microbial communities from S. Glens Falls, New York, USA - GMW60B uncontaminated upgradient, 5.4 m (SPAdes)... ...
GCACATAATCGTAGGCAACGCGCTGCGCGCTTCATGCGCGAGCACTTTTTGGGAAGAACAGGACGTTCTTCTTTAGAAAATGTGTCAAAGTTGCCACGATGAGTACTGGCGCATTGGCGCCGGCATTGAGCGCGAGCGTTAAAACACAGGAGATGAATATCTCCAGCGCCTGCGGCTAAGATTAGGAATTCTTAGTCCTTAGGCACTCGGGGATGACAGGTAACGAGACATGGCAAAAAAGGAGCTCAAGGATTCAACCAAGGAAACCATCGCGGGCTATGGTTTTCTGATGCCGAATTTTATCGGGTTTTTGGTGTTTACGTCCTTTCCGGTTTTAGCTTCTTTGGCCTTGAGTTTCATGAAAGTGGATCTGATTTCGACGCCGAAAGTTTTTGAATTGGTCGGTTTGAAAAATTTTGAACGGATGTTCAGCGATCCTTATTTTTGGAAATTCTGCTGGAACACCGTTGTGCTGATGGCTGCCATTCCTTTTAGCATTGGCGGATCGCTGATTATGGCGCTTGCGCTGAATCAAAAATTAAAAGGAATCGTGATTTTCCGAACCATTTATTTTTTGCCGACCATTTGTTCCGGCGTTGCGATTTATGTATTGTGGCGGTTGATTTACAATTCTGATTTCGGTGTGTTAAATACCTTAATTGCTAAATTCGGGGAATTACTGAATATTCCGCTCAAAGGTCCGAATTGGCTGACCGATGAAGCTTGGGCAAAACCAGCGCTCATTATTATGAGTGTTTGGCAGATGGTCGGTGGTTACAACATGATCCTTTATCTGGCGGCGCTTCAGGGTGTGCCGAGAGATCTATATGAAGCGGCTGAAATTGACGGGGCAAACAGCTGGCAGAAATTTTGGGCGGTGACGTGGCCGCAGATTTCTCCGACCACTTTTTTTATCGCGACCATGTCCATTATCGGTGGGTTTCAGGGTGGTTTTGATCAAGCTTATATTATGACGGGCGGCGGCCCGGCAGGCTCGACGACGACGCTTATTTATTATATTTTCAATAATTTCTATGTCTGGGGCAATATGGGTTATGCAGCCGCCATTTCGTGGTTTTTGTTTGTCATCATATTACTCATCACAGTTCTAAAATGGAAAGTGTTCGGAAAAACAGTTCACTACTAGAACATTGTTATTCCCGCATGTCCGCCAAAAGACGTGGCGAGATTCGTCCTGACGGATTCCGCCGGTTTTGTAGCGAACTTTTAGCGGGAATCCATGAATGTGGATCCCTTACTTAACCACCTATAAAATTTATGGGAAGTTAAGTACAGTACTTGCTTTCAATTAAGATTAAATGAGAGCAAGTGCCGACAAAAACACATGTGGCTTTGTCCTTGAATCCGACCGATTCAAGGACTGAGCCGCAGCACTTGCCTACACTTAACTTCTATTGGAAGGCAAGTGCAGCCCTCACCTTCAGTAAATTCTTATTTAATGAGGGTGATGGGCAGTGTTGCTCCGCTGCATTCGGGGGCGACGCGAAGCGTCGATTCGGAGATGACAGAAAGTTTGTAAGCTATGGAAGAAAAGATGGACGTCCAACAACTGGTGCGGGAACAAAAAAGAAAAGTCTTCACCCGGACTTTCCTGTTTTATCTTTTTTTAATTTTAGGTGCGGTCTCGATGCTGGCGCCTTTTCTGTGGATGATCACAACGTCGCTCAAGCAGCCGGGCGAAGTTTTTTCGTATTTGAAACCCTGGTGGTACGATTGGATACCGAATTCATTTGTTTGGCAAAATTACGTGAAAGCATCACAGGTTGTTCCGTTTGGACGTTTTTACTTAAACTCAATTTTTGTAGCGGTCGTCACTACATTTGGGCAAGTATCGACCAGTGCTTTGTCCGCTTATGCTTTTGCGCGCCTTAAATTTCCGGGACGGGACAAAATCTTTTTTGCTTATCTTGCAACCATGATGATTCCCGGTGCGGTGACCATGATTCCGGTGTTTATGCTGCTTCAATCACTTGGCTGGATTGACACCTATAAGGCCGTCATTCTTCCACCAATTTTTACGGCTTACGGAACGTTTATGCTGAGGCAGTTTTTCCTGACGCTTCCGAAAGATTTGGAAGACGCTGCGAAAATTGACGGCTGCAGTTACTTTGGAATTTTCTGGCGGATTTTGCTGCCGCTTTCAAAACCAGCATTGGCAACACTGACTACCTTTACGTTTATGGGCAATTGGATGAGTTTCATGTGGCCTTTGATCGTGCTGAATTCTCATGAAAAATTTACGCTTCCAGTCGGGCTCGCGTATTTTCAAAGTCTCCACAATACAGACTGGACGCTGCTGATGGCCGGTTCGCTCATGATGATTTTGCCGATTCTTTTGCTTTTTATTTTCAATCAGCGGTATTTTGTGGAAGGAATCAAGCTTTCCGGAATTAAAGGATAATCAGAATGAAACATTCATCCCTTCCCCCTTTATGGGGGAAGGTTAGGATGGGGGTAATATTTGATCAATGTCCCCCCACCTTAATCCTCCCCCACAAGGGGGGAGGAGTTGTATGAGATCTTTAGCCGCATTGATTTTGGCAGCCGGGCGCGGCGAACGAATGAATTCGGATTTGGTCAAGGTGCTCCACAAAGCTGCCGGCGTTCCTTTAATTGAACATGTTCTCAGTTCGGTTCGCTCAGCCGGAATTCAGAAAATTGCCGTTGTGATCGGAACACAAGGGAATCAACTCAGGTCTTTCTTAAAAGGTGTAACGTTTGTTGATCAAAAAGTCCGGCTAGGGACAGGTCATGCAGTCTTGCAGGCGAAGCGTGAATTTCAAAACTGGTCCGGCGATCTTTTGGTCTTGCCGGCTGATGCGCCATGCATCCGGTTTAAGACGATTAAGGAACTTGTAAGAACTCATCGCAAAAGTGGCGGCGCCGCCACTATTCTGACGGCCGATATTTTGAATCCTTCCGGTTACGGAAGAATATTAAGGCGCGGCGAAGAAGTCGTGGGCATCCGCGAAGAATTGGATGCAAGCGATGATGAGCGTAAAATTACCGAAATCAATTCTGGTATTTATGCATTTAACGCGCGAAAGTTGTTCAAAGAACTTGTTTTGATTAAGCAGAATTCCAGAAAAAAGGAATATTATTTAACGGATGTAATTGAAGCTTTTGTCGGGGCTGGGGAATCTGTCCGGGCCCATAAAATTGAACCGGAACGGGAAATTTTAGGCGTGAACACGCGAAAGGAATTGTCAGTGGCTCATCAGATTTTGAACGATCAGGAACTGGAACGTCATTCGCAGGCCGGCGTTACGATTCTGGATCCGGATCAGACGGTGATTGCCAAAGGCGTAAAGATCGGCCGCGACAGCGTGATTCATCCTTTTAGCTGGATTGAAGGCGATGTGATCATCGGCGCGAAATGTGAGATCGGCCCTTTTGCCAAAATTCGTTCCGGTTCAAGGATCGCTGATCAAGTTGTGGTCGGAAGTTTCGTTGAAGTGGTTCGAACCAAAATCGGATCAAAAACATTGGTGAAACATTTGACTTATTTGGGCGATGCCCAGATTGGAAAAAAAGTGAATGTCGGCGCCGGAACCATCACAGCAAATTTTAACGGAAAAACAAAAAACAAAACTGTGATTCGGGACGGTGCTTTCATTGGCTGTGACACAATCCTGATTGCGCCCGTGACCGTCGGTAAACGGGTCAAAACGGGAGCGGGTGCCGTGCTTCCGGCAGGGCAAAATATTCCTGCTGGGAAAACCGTTGTCGGAATTCCCGCAAAATTAGTCGAGAAAAATAAAAGGAAAGCAAAATGAGTTCCGTTAGAGATGTTATATTCAAATTGATAAATGATAAAACAACAATGAAATGTTATACCTATAAACCTTTGAAAGGAAGATACGGAAATGCCAGAGGCATTTCCTATCTCTAACGGGATGAGCCGTAATAAAAACAACGGAATTGGAAAACAGCTGTCCGTATTGACCGGAAATTCAAATCCCCAACTTGCGAAATCCATCTGCCGTCATTTGGGAGTTCCGCTTAGTCATGCGCTGGTGGATAAATTTCCGGAAGGTGAAATTCACATTCAAATTCAAGATAACATTCGCGGAAAAGACGTTTTCATTATTCAATCGACCTGTTCTCCGCCCAATGATCATTTAATGGAATTGCTGATCTTGATTGATGCGGCAAGGCGCGCTTCGGCTTCCAGGATCACCGCGGTTTTACCTTTTTACGGCTATGCGAGACAGGACCGAAAAGACAAGCCGCGCGTTCCGATTACCGCTAAATTGGTTGCCAATCTTTTAGTCAGCGCCGGGGCGGACCGGATTTTGGCGCTTGATCTTCATGCCGGACAGATCCAAGGATTTTTTGACGTACCGGTCGATCATTTGTATTCGATTAATGTGATCATTAAATATTTTTTGAAAAAACGGCTCAAGAACCTGGTGGTCGTATCGCCGGATGTCGGCGGGATTAAATTGGCCCGTGCTTATTCAAAGCTGCTCAACGCGCCCCTTGCTATTGTCGACAAACGACGGGAAAGCGCCGAAAAAACTCATGTGATGAATATTATCGGAGAAGTCAAAAATCGAAATGTGATGATTGTAGACGATTTGATTTCGACCGGAAGTTCGATCGTTCAGGCGATCAAAGCGTTGAAAGAAACCGGTTGTTTGGATGTTTATGCGGCCATTGTCCATCCAATTTTGGCTGGCCCGGCGGTTGAACGGATTCAAAAATCGGAATTAAAGGAACTCGTGGTTTCAGATTCAATTCCGATTTCGCGGGAGAAAATGATTAAAAAAATTACGGTTTTATCCGTCGCCTCTCTTTTGGGAGAAGCCATTCAGCGCATTCATCATAATGAATCTGTCAGTTTTTTGTTTCAAAAATCTGCCGTCGAGGCATAAAAATCGCAGGAAAGGGAAGAGGAAATGAAAACAGTACCGTTAAAAGCAAGTTTGAGAGAAGGAATTGGAAAACAAAAAGTAAAACACATCCGGTTGAAGAAGCGAATTCCCGCCGTCGTTTATGGTCATGGCATCAAGGCTACGTCGATTGAGGTAGGCCAGGATGATTTTTTGCGTGTGATTCACACGAAAGCGGGCGAAAACGTGATTATTCAGCTGGATGTGGACGGTCCCAAGAAATTTGAAAAGACCGTGGTTATTAAGGAAATTCAGCACAGCCCAACGACCGACGCCATTCAACACGTCGATTTTAACGCTATTTCTTTGACCGAAAAGATCAAGGTCAAAGTTCTGCTTCACATCAAGGGTGAAGCCCCCGGCATAAAAGAAGGTGGAATTTTAGACTTGGTTCATCACGAAATCGAAGTTGAATGTCTGCCGACCCATATTCCCGAAAGAATTGATGCTGATATTTCAGCGCTAAAAATTGGTGATTCAATTCATCTTCGCGAACTTGTTTTTCCTTCCGGAGTCGTTCCGCAATTTCATCAGGATGAAGTGATTATTGCAGTTCATGCTCCGAAGGCGGAAGTTGCCCCAGAAGCAGCAGAAGAAGGTGCGGCGGAACCTGAAGTTATCGGTAAGAAGAAGGAAGAAGAAGGGGAAGAAGCTGAGGCTCCGGCTGTGGAACTCAAGCAAGAGAAGGAAAAAGTGTCTGAAAAGAAGCAAGAGAAAGCAGCCGAGAAAAAATAGCAATACTTTCCTTCCCCCTTTATGGGGGAAGGTTAGGATGGGGGTAAAAATGGATTCTGAAATAACCCCTCACCTTGATCCTCCCCCACAAGTGGGGAGGAAATATATTATGAAACTGATTATCGGCTTGGGTAATCCTGAATCAAAATATAACAGAACGAGACACAACGTCGGTTTTCTGGTTCTGGACGCTCTTTATCAAAATAAATGGGTCAAAGGAAAAGGACCATTTCAAATCAATCAGGCCCCGTTTCGCGGCGGAGCAGCGGTTCTGGCAAAGCCGACCGTCTATATGAATGAAAGCGGTACCAGCGTTAAAGCGCTCTGCGATCATTTTCAAGTTCCACCATCCGATTGTTTTGTCGTCGTAGATGACGTCAATTTGCCGCTTGGGAAAATTCGTTTTCGGCCCAAAGGAAGTTCGGGCGGCCACCATGGTCTCGAATCGATCATTCATGAGTTGGGGACCCATGAGTTTCCGCGTCTCCGGATCGGAATCGCGGTTGGAGATCTCAGCGGCCAGGATTTGACCCATTATGTGTTGGGCCGTTTTTCCAAAGAAGAATGGGACCTCTTGCAGCCCCAAATCCAGCGTTCGGCCCAGGTGAGTCTCGACTGGCTTGACCGGGATGTCATGTAACCGGGCTGAGCCGGCTCTATAACCAGTAAGTCTCGTTCGTCATCGTGAGGAGGCCCGAAGGGCCGACGTGGCGATCTCAAGTTTGAGATTGCTTTGGTCGCTTCGCTCCCTCGCAATGACAAAAGAGGGTGGTTGTTATTTCAATGAAATTATGTTAAATTATCTCGCTTTGATATCCTGGAAATCGGACGCTCAAGCCCAAAATTTTAAAGAAAAAGGAAGGATTTTATCTTGAAGAAGTACGACGCATTAATCATTTTTCCGCCATCCGTCAGCGGTTTGGACAGCAAAAATTCATTTGAAGAATTGGTGACAAAAAACGGGGGCACTATTACGAACCGCACCGAAATGGGAAGGCGGTTTTTGGGATACCCCGTTAAGAAATCAAAAGAAGGTTATGTGGCCGCGTTTGACTTTGAACTCTCGCCGGACAAAATGGGCGAATTGCGCCGCTCCCTCGATTTAAGCGAAGATATTTTAAAATACACCATTGTGATTAAAGAAAAAAATAAGGCCGCCGCTAAACTGGGCGCTCCTTCCGAAAAAAAGGTAAAAGTTTAAGATGGCCGCCAGTTTAAACCGCGTTCTTCTGATGGGTAATTTAACCCGCGATCCCGAACTTCGATATATTCCTTCCGGCCAGCCTGTGACCTCGTTTACCATTGCGGTGAATCGGACTTATTTATCGACGACGGGTGAGAAAAAAGAAGACGTTAATTTTATTCGCATCGTCGTGTGGGCCAAGCGGGCCGAAGTCTGCCACGAATATCTCAAAAAAGGAAGTCCTGTTTTTGTGGAAGGCCGGCTTCAAAGCAGAAATTGGGAAGCTCAAGACGGAACGAAACGGAATACCATTGAAGTGGTGGCGCAAAATGTTCAATTTTTATCCCGCGGCACAAGACAGGAACAACCGTCTTCGCACCCATCTCCGGAAGAAACGATTATCGACGACACGTTAGATGTGAAAAGCGGATCGGTCGGAGTTTCAAAAGAAGAACTGACCCCCGACGAAGAAGTTCCATTTTAAAGGTTGTCATCCCCGAAAGTTTTAATCGGGGATCCATAATCGTAGATTCCCGCTAAAAGCATGCGGGAATGACAGTATATGAGGAGAGTTTATTCAATATGTACCGAGAAAATTCAAACAGAAGAGATCGACCCACCAGTGGTGGAAGAGAAGGCCGGGGTTCGGAACGCGATCGTGATCGTGAACGCGGTGGCCGCGGCGCCCGCGGCGCCCGCGTATTTCGAAAAAAAGTTTGCCGGTTTTGCGGTGAAAAAGGTTCAGCCATTAATTTTAAGGATACCGAAGTCGTTCAAAAATTTCTGACCGAAAAAGGGAAAATCATCCCCAGACGGATTACCGGAAATTGTTCAAAACATCAACGCTTGCTGGCCCGGGCCATTAAACGGACCCGCCATAGCGCACTCGTTGCTTTTCAAATCGATTGAGCGCCGTTAAGAGATGGGGTATGTTTGAGTTGTTGCTGTTAATACATGAAAAAGTTATTCAACATTATAAAATTTGATAGAAGATACAGAAACGCCAGAGGCGTTTCCTATCTCTAACGGGGTGAGGTATATAATGGAAGTTATCTTAACTCAGGACGTAACCAATATCGGCAAGGCAGGAGAACGAATCAAAGTCCGAGACGGTTTTTCCCGTAATTATTTGATTCCCCAAAAGCTAGCAGTCCCCGCTACGGAAGGCGGCCTGAGATTTTTAGAAGCTAAAAAGAAACGCGCCGAAGAACAAAGGGCTCAGCAAAAAGTAAAGGCCAGTCAGCTTGCCGAACGAATCAACCAATGGTCTTGTGTTTTAAAAGTTAAAGTGGGACAAGAGGGAAAATTATTCGGTTCCGTTACCCGTCACGACATACACGAATCGCTTAAGAAAGAAGGTTTCAACATTGACAAACGAAATATCGAAACCGAACCCATTCATCAAGTAGGAGAGTATCAAATCAAGATTAGGCTTCACTCGGAAGTTGAAGCTCAATTGAAAGTTGTCGTCACGCAGGCCTAAGGTTATTTCCATTCATGGACATTCACGAGAGCCTCGTTGAAAAGATTCCACCTCAAAATTTAGAAGCCGAATCAAGTGTCTTGGGCGCCATGCTTTTTGCGCCTGAGGCGGTTTACCGCTCACTTGAGGTCTTGTCCGAGTCCTTCTTTTATTCCGAAGCTCACCGCTTAATTTTTTCTGTCATGGTCACTTTATTTGACCGGACTCAAGCCATTGACCTGATTACGGTGACCGAGGAACTTAGAAAAAGAAAACAGCTTGAAGCCATTGGCGGGGCCAGCTACCTGGCTCAGCTGACTTCCCAGGTTCCGAGTGCCGCCAATGTCGAATATCACGCCAAAATTGTAAAAGAAAAAGCACTCCTCCGTAATTTAATTAATACCGCGACCCATATCATTCAGGAAAGTTTTGAGCCCTCTTCGGAAGGAAGCCAAATCCTGGACCGTGCCGAGCGGATGATTTTTGACATTAGCCAGGAACGGATTGAAGGCAAGTTCATCCGGATGAATGAAATCATCAAAAATTCAATTGAAGCGATTGATCACTTATATCAGCGCAAAGAGCATGTGACTGGGATTGCTACTGGATTTCATGATTTTGACGCTAAGACGGCAGGCCTTCAGCCTTCGGATTTGATTGTCATGGCGGGCCGGCCTTCCATGGGAAAATCCGCGTTTGTTTGCGGCATTGCCGAACATGTCAGTGTTGTGCTGAACAAACCGGTCGCCTTTTTCTCTTTAGAAATGAGTAAAGAGCAATTAGTTCAGCGCATGCTTTGTTCCCATGCCCGTGTGGATGCCCAGAAAGTCCGCACCGGTTATTTGTCCCATGCGGATTGGCCGAAATTGACGAGCGCGGCCGGTAAACTTTCCGAGGCGCCTCTGTTTATTGATGATACTCCGGTGATGAGCATTCTTGAGGTAAGAGCGAAGGCGAGGCGGCTAAAAGCTCAATTCGGAATTGAATTGATTATTGTGGATTATTTGCAGCTTTTGGATGCAAGGTCCCGCGGTGAGAATCGCCAGCAGGAAATTACGGAAATTTCCCGCTCACTCAAAGCGCTGGCTCGTGAAATCCGGGTTCCGGTCATTGCCATCAGCCAATTGTCCCGTGCCGTAGAATCCCGAACCGGAAACCGGCCGCAGCTTTCAGATTTAAGGGAATCCGGTGCGATCGAACAGGATGCGGATGTCGTCGTTTTTCTTTTTCGCGAAGAATATTATCATCCATCGGAAGAAAACAGAAACAAAGCAGAAGCTATTATTTCCAAACAGCGTAACGGCCCGGTCGGGTCGATCGATTTGTTATTTTTAAAAGAGTGGACCCGCTTCGAAAACCCGGAGTTTCGCAAGGAACAACCGGCGCCTTTTTAATGTCTCCAATGAAACCTCGTCGTTTATTTTTAAAATTCGTTCTGATGAGCGCTATTCTTGTTTTCTTGCTCTCACCTTTGGCCCAATCTGACGAACCTCAAACGGATCAGCCACAAACGGAACAAGTCCAGAGCGCGCCTGTGCAAGCTGATCAACCCAAGAATCTTAAAGTGACCCGGATTGACGTGCGCGGAAATCAAATTATCAGCACAAGCACGGTTTTGAATAATATGAAAACACGTCCGGGTGTTGAACTCAACCAGCAAATGGTTAACGAAGACGTCAAACGTCTTTATGCGACAGGTTTTTTTCAGGATCTTAGAATTGATGTTGAAGAAACAACCGAAGGTGCACGCTTGATTGTGGTGGCGGATGAAAAACCAGTGATCCGGCACATTGTGATTGAAGGCAATAAGATTATCAAGGAACGGGACCTTAGAAAGGACCTCGGCCTCATTGAGGGCCAGGTCTTGGATGAATATGCGATCAACCAAGGTCTTAATAAGGTGAGAGAGCGTTATTCGAATAAGGGATTTCGTTTTGTTAAAGTTTATCATCGAGTGGATATTGATCGTCCCACCAAAGAAGCCACGGTTACGGTCACGGTTGAGGAAGGCGGGAAATTTAAAATCCGGGAAGTTCGGTTTGAAGGAATCCAGTCTTTTAAACCCAGACGGCTTCTGAAATTAATGAGAACCAAGGCAAGAAATATACTTTTATTCCGTTTTGGTTCGTTTAAAGAAGACAAATTTAAGGAAGATACGGATCGTTTGGTTGCGTTCTATCAATCACAAGGGTTTTTGGATGCCAGAGTCAGCCACGAATTTAATTATGACGAAAAAACCGGTCAAATAACAATCGTCATTACCGTTGAAGAAGGGAAGCGTTACCAAACGGGCCAGGTCGAGATAAGAGGCGTCAAAATTTTCCCTGAGAGCGAAATTTGGCAGCGCCTTAAATTACTTCCCGGTTCCGTATTTTCACAGCAGGGATTGGCAGAAGAAATTCAAAATGTTCGGGATTTTTATCATCGTTTCGGCTATATGAATGTTCAAATTCTGCCGGACGTAAAACTCAATCGGGATACCGGAAAAGTAGATTTAAAATATGACCTTACGGAAGGAGATCTTTACTTCATAGATAAGGTAAAAATTAGGGGAAATACGAAAACCAAAGATATTGTCATCCGCCGGGAATTCAAACTTAAGCCGGGTGAGAAATTTGACGGCGATGCCATTGACCGGTCAAAACAACGGCTTGAGAACTTGGGTTACTTTGAAGAGGTAACCTATGATACCGAGCCCACCTCGATCCCGAATCGAAGAGACATTGTGTTTCAGGTGAAGGAAAAACGTACCGGGGAACTTTCTTTTGGCGCTGGCATTAGCTCCATTGATCAATTCATCGGATTTGCGGAAATCGCTCAGCGCAATTTTGACCTCATGAACTGGCCCCGCTTTACGGGCGGCGGACAAAGCATATCACTTAAAGGAAGGTGGGGAACGATTACGCGTGATTTTGATTTCAGTTTTAACGAACCCTATTTATTCAATAAGCCGATTTCCTACGGCTTGGATATTTATGATACCCGGACCGAAAACAGAAACGTGGACTTCCGTGAAGAACGCTTGGGCGTGGGCAATACATTTTCAAAGGCTTTTACCGAATTTATTCGCGCGGGCTTGGGTTATCGGCTTGAGCGGGTGAGATTGTTTGATATCTCAAGCGACGCATCACCGGATGTTTTACTGTTCGCCGGAAAAAATTGGCTGAGCCGTCTTAAGATATTTCTGAGCCGGGACACTCGTAATAATGTGTTCAATCCTACTAAGGGTTGGGTGGCCGGAGTTTCCGGTGAATTGATCGGGACCTTTCTGGGCGGTGACCAGGATTATTACATTTTGCAGGCCAACTCGACTAAATATTGGAGTTTTAAAGAAGGCAGGCACGTCATCGAATGGCGTCTTCGGGGCGGGGTGGCGGATGATTTGGGATCCGAACAAGTTCCTGTTTTTGACCGGTTTTTTGCCGGTGGTTATGGAACCGTCCGCGGTTACAATTTTAAACGGGTCGGCCCGATTGAAGGCGGAAGTGCCATCGGCGGCGACACCATGGTGATTCTTAATTTGGAATATACGTTTCCGATTGCTTACCTTGAAAATTTTAAAGGCGCTGTATTTGTGGATGTCGGCGACGTTGAACGAGACAGTTACAATGTGGATTTTGGTGAATTTCGAGTCAGTGCAGGCCCAGGCATCAAAATTAACACGCCCATCGGGCCTTTGGCTTTTTACTACGGCTTTCCCTTCGTTAATCGGGACACAGAAGACCGAAACGGCCGGTTTGAATTTAGTCTGAGTAGAAGCTTTTAAAATTAGGGTATAAATGTTATCCTGATATGAATTTAAATTCATAATTTAATTGTTCAAAGATAGAAAAAAGGAGAGTTCCCGTGGCAAAAAAAGATATAACTAAATTGTCTTTCTCTTTTGGTTTGATTGTTCTATTGATGTTTGGTTCAACCGGATTGTCGTGGGCTGCTCCGAAAGAGAAATTTGCAACCGTTGACATTGGCAAAATATTTGATGAATATGAAAAAACTAAGAAATACGATCAAGAATTCCAGACCGAAGGCAAGCTCAAGCAGGAAGAACGGGATGCCGTTGTTCATGAGGTCAGACGTCTTCGCGATGAGCAGGCTCTTTTGGCTGAAAACGCGCGCCAGGAAAAACAAAATGCGATTGATGCCAAGATGAAAGAGCTCGAAAATTTTGATAATGCAGTGCGCCAAACTTTGGGTGAGAAACGCAATAAAGCAGTCAAGGAAGTATTCCAAGATATTGAGAATGTGATGACACAGTACGGAGAACGCAAAGGTTTTGATTTTATCTTTAATGACAGGGCTCTCCTGTACAAAGATAAGCGATTCGATGTGACGGTCGATATTCTTAAAGAGTTGAACGATCGCTATAAGAAAGGAAAGCGTTAAGCGCGGAGCGCCGGTCATTTGATTTATGGAATTACAGAAAACCCTTCCTAAAGAGCTGAGCTTTAAAGGACGAGGGCTGCATACGGGTCGTGAAGTAGAGTTGGTTGTAAAGCCCGCCGAACCGGATACGGGAATTTTGTTTATTCATGTCAATTCGGAAGGAGACCGGACTCCGATTCCCGCTACGGCTGAATCCATCCAGGCCGGTGAGGGTCGACAAACCTCGATCGGAATTGGGAACGTTCGTGTCCGTACGGTCGAGCATTTAATGGCCACCTTCCATGGGCTTGGAATCGACAATGCAATCATCGAAATTAAAGGGGATGAAATTCCAGGTTTTGACGGCAGCGCCAAAGAGTTTCTGGACCGTTTTCTGGAATCAGGTCTCGTGACGCAGGGTAAACCGCGAAATTTTCTTTATGTGACCGAACTGGTTTATCTGGAAGAAGGCGGGAAGTCCATCACCGTTTTACCCTACCGGGAAGGTCTTAAGCTTTCTTACTCTTTAAGCTATCAACATCGTGATCTTCACGATCAATTTTTTAACTCAGTCATTACACCGGAAGTCTTCGAGCGGGAAATTGCCCCCGCCAGAACTTTTTGTTTAAAAGAAGAAATGGTTGTTTTAAAATCAAAGGGTTACGGTCAGGGCGCCGATTTCGAAAATACGCTTGTCTTTGAAAATAATTTACCGATCCAAAACACGCTTCGTTTTCCCAACGAAGCCTGTCGCCATAAGGTCATGGATCTTTTGGGAGATTTGTATCTGGCCGGCCAGCCGTTAAGGGGCCATGTGATTGCTTGTCGGAGCGGCCATAATCAGAACATGAAATTGGTCACTCAGCTACGTGCCAAATTTGGCAAGGAGAAGAAAAATTCTATGAGTCAGTCCAAACAACCGTTGCGAGAATTGGATGTCAATGAGATCCAAAAAATTATTCCCCATCGTTATCCCTTTCTGTTTGTTGACAAAATTATTGATTTGGTTCCCGGCGAAAAAGCGGTCGGAATCAAAAATGTGTCCATCAACGAATCTTATTTCAGGGGGCATTTCCCGGGCCATCCGGTCATGCCGGGTGTTTTGATTCTCGAGGCGCTAGCCCAAGTGGGCGGCGTCTTAATGTTAAGTCGTCCGGAAAATCAGGGAAAACTGGCTTATTTTATGACCATTGAAGCTGTCAAATTTAGACAGCCGGTTCATCCCGGCGATCAGCTTAGACTTGAAGCTGAGGTGATCAAGATTCGGTCTAAAACGGGTCAGTGCCGAGGAAAAGCTTATGTGGGCGATAAGCTGGTTTGCGAAGCGGAAGTCAAATTTGCGCTGGTGGACTCAAAGTGAGGCAATCAAATGAGTGTTGAGACAAAAAAAACATTTATTCATCCGACAGCCATTGTGGATCCCGAAGCCGAAATTGGCGCCGGGGTTACGATCGGGCCTTTTTCCATTATTGAAGCTAATGTTGTGATTGGGGACGGAACAGAAATCGGCGCCCGGGTAACCATCGAAGGGCATACGACCATCGGAAAAGAAAATCATATTTTTACCGGCGCTGTGATCGGAAGCGTGACTCAAGATAAAAAATACAAAGGTGGAATTACTTATCTTAAAATTGGCGACGGAAATAAAATCCGCGAATATGTAACCGTTAATCCGGGGACTGACGACGGCACGGAAACGGTGATTGGGGATGACAACTTAATTATGGCTTACGCTCATGTGGCGCATAACTGTACCATTGGCAATAAAACTATCATTGCCAACGCGGGTACGCTGGCTGGTCATGTCATTGTTGAAGACCGTGCCGTGATCGGTGGTCTCGCAGGCGTTCATCAGTTTGTCAAAATCGGTTATATGGCGATCATCGGCGGAAGCTCAAAAGCTGTTAAAGATATTCCACCGTTTATGATGGTGGATGGTCATCCAGCCAAAGCCCATGGACTCAATGTCGTCGGCATGGAACGAGCCGAATTGCCCAAAGAAGACCGCTTGCTTCTGAAGCGGGCTTTTAAAATCATCTTTCGTTCAAAACTTGCCACCAAAAATGCCATCGAAAGCTTAAAGAAAGACCTGCCTTCTAGTTTGTCGATTTCTCGGATTATTAAGTTTCTTGAAGCTTCTGATCGCGGTATTTGCAAGTGAAGGGTTGAATTTCAACCCTTTATCTTGAGGACCTAAAAGGTCCGAAGGATCTCGAGATCCTTTCCGCTAAAAGTCGCGGCGAGATTCGTCCATTCGTCCAGACGGATTACGCCAAGTTTTGTGGCGAACACTTCCCTCCGGGCCCTTCGGCCCGTACGGCCGGGGGCGTTCAGGATGACGCCCTATCTTTTTAATCAATTTCCTACAAAATTGTATCTATGATACAATTACGTTTTTGTAGTTCTCAGGAGAACGAATGACGCAATCTTTAGGTCTTATTACAGGAAACGGTTCCTTTCCAGAGCTGGTTTTGAGAGAAGCCAAAGGCCAAGGTCTTCGAATTGCTTTATGTGCCGTTCGTGAAGAAGCGGATCCTCGCCTTGAGTCTTTAGCCGATACGACGCAGTGGATTAAATTGGGTCAACTCGGTGCCATTATTGATTTTTTTAAACGGGAACAGATTGAACAGGCGATCATGGCCGGCAAGATTACAAAAACAAATTTACTGAAAGGCGATATTCAGCCTGATTTTGAAATGATCAAAGCGCTTGCCAAAGTGAAGAACCATTCTGACGATTCACTGCTTGGAGCCATTGCTGATCATTTGAGTTTGAAAGGAATTCAGCTTTTGTCCAGCGTTTCATTTTTGACTGATGAGAGTCTTCCCCACAAAGGTATTTTAACCAAAAGGAAACCTTCAAAAAGTGAGACGGCCGATATTGAATTCGGCTGGAAGCTTGCCAAAGAAATGGGGCGGCTGGATATCGGACAGACGGTCGTTGTCAAAAATGAAGCCGTATTAGCGGTTGAAGCCATTGAAGGAACGGATGAGACAATTTTAAGGGGTGGCTGGCTGGGTTCCGGTGATGTTACGGTAGTAAAAGTGGCAAAACCGAATCAGGATATGCGTTTTGATGTACCGACCATCGGACTTAAAACACTTGAAGCATTGATCCAGGTAAAAGCCCGTATACTTGCTTTTGAGGCCGGCAAAACCATTTTGCTGGATCGGAAACGGTTTATTGAAAAAGCTGACGAACACAAAATCGCGATCGTGAGCAAAGAATAGACATGAAAAATCTAGATCCATCTCATTCACAAGTCAAGGAACTCAGTGCTTTGAGTGAGATTTCAACAGCCATTTCGGCATCTTTGAATTTAGAAAAGGTGATCACCAATATTCTCGATATCCTTCACGAACAGTTGGGAATGGAACGCGGCACGATTACACTTTTGGACCCTGAAACGAATGAGCTTTCAATCGAAGTGGCTTCCGGTCTGGACCTGGAAGAAATTAAACGAGGCAGATATAAAATCGGAGAAGGAATTACCGGAAAGGTCGTTGCGGCCGGAGAAGCGATTGTGGTTCCCAACGTAGGAAAAGAACCTCTATTTCTTAACCGTACACAATCCAGAGATCTTACCCGATCCAATGTTGCCTTTCTTTGCGTTCCGATCAAACTACAGGATAAAACCATCGGTGCTTTAAGCGTCGATCGTTTGTTTCAAGAAGACATTTCTTTTGATGAAGATGTGCGCGTTCTGACCATTATCAGTTCCATGATCGCTCAGGCAGTTAGGATCCATCAGCTGGTTGAAAAAGAAAAAGAATCGCTGACCACGGAAAACTTAAGGCTCAAAAGCGAACTAAAGAAAAAATTTCATCCGGTCAACATTATCGGTGAAAGTAAACGGATGACCGATGTTTATTCTTCAATCAATTTAGTTTCATCGACTAAAGCAACGGTATTAATTCGAGGTGAAAGCGGAACCGGCAAAGAACTGGTTGCCCGGGCGGTCCATTACCACAGTGAACGTGCGGACAAGCCGTTTATTAAAGTTTCATGTGCGGCACTTCCGGAAACATTGCTTGAAAGCGAGCTCTTTGGTTATGAAAAGGGAGCTTTTACCGGCGCAAATACAATGAAACGCGGCCGTTTTGAGCTGGCGCATACGGGTACGCTTTTTTTGGATGAAATCGGCGACATTCCACTCTCCACCCAAGTTAAGCTTCTCAGAGTGCTCCAAGAAAAAGAATTTGAACGAGTGGGCGGAGTTGAAACCATTCGAATCGACATTCGTCTCATTGCGGCGACCAATAAAGATTTGGAACGCGAAGTCCAGGAAGGGCGTTTTAGAGAAGATCTTTATTACCGGTTAAATGTGGTTCCTATTTTTATACCTGCGCTTCGTGAACGTAAAGAAGATCTTCCTTTTTTGATCCAGCATTTTCTTGAAAAAGCCAACCGGGAAAATAACAAACAGGTGAAGCGCATTTCAGATGAAGCCTGGGAATATATCATGAATTATTCTTGGCCGGGTAATGTCAGAGAAGTCGAAAATGCTGTTGAACGTGCCGTGATTATGTGCCAAGACGAAGTGATTGGAAAAGAACATTTTCCGATCGATTTACGCGCAAATATTAAACCTATCCACGCCTTTTATTCCAATCCATTAAATAGCTCCGAAACGATGCCCAAGACAGTGGAAACACTGGAACGTCAGATGATTGCAGAAGCGCTTCAGAAGACAGGCGGCAATAAGCGAAAAGCAGCACAAATATTAGGTCTTACCGAGCGGATTTTAGGTTACAAGGTTAAGCAGTATAACCTTTCTTCATAATCTCTTTCTGAAAACAAAAATGTCGGCTTTCTACAATATTGTTTCCTTAGTAGTTGTATCTCAAGTTTGTTTTAGGTTTCCTCTGCTTCTTATTCGTGTTAATTTAATTAATGGTTTTAATCTTGGCACGTCTTATGCAAATTTATAGATTTACGATTTCCCACCCATAAGGAAATCAAGGAGGTAGCGAGATGACAACATTAGTTACGGAACGAGATCGAGAAGAAGAAGCCGCCGAGGCAACGCGTCCAACAACAGCAGATGAAGTAAAGCGATTTATTAAACAAAATAAAATTCAGGTCATTGATTTTAAATTTAATGATTTGCCCGGTTTATGGCAGCACTTTTCCGTTCCGGCGCAGGAATTGCTCGGAGACGGCGTATGGAATGACGGCATTGGGTTCGATGGTTCGTCGATCCGCGGATTCCAGAAAATTCAGGAATCCGATATGATTTTGATGCCGGACCCTAACACTGCGGTTTTAGATCCGATTTGTACAACCCCCACGCTCAGCATCATCTGCAATATTTTTGATCCCGTGACGAAAGAGCCTTATACACGCGATCCCCGTTATATTGCTCAAAAAGCAGAAGAATATCTGAAGAAAACAAAAATCGGAAATCAAAGTTACTGGGGTCCGGAAGCCGAATTCTTCATTTTTGATGACATTCGTTTCGATCAAGGTGAAAATTTTGGTTATTACTACATTGATTCTG
>Ga0209515_10004743_pt1 | contig 18157 bp, 23 predicted proteins | sample Subgroupgradi54m_FD_187454 | JGI IMG/M metagenome (GOLD analysis project Ga0209515, IMG submission 187454) | Subsurface groundwater microbial communities from S. Glens Falls, New York, USA - GMW60B uncontaminated upgradient, 5.4 m (SPAdes)... ...
TGTTTCAATTTCAAATAGTGAAACCTTACAGGTTTTGAAAGAAAAATGAAGCTCCTGAACTTTCTTAATTGGCCAATTGCTCTTTCGAGTATTTTTTTAATCTCTATCGGAACCTTGGTTATTTATTCATCCTCTAAAGAGCTTGCTTTTCAACAGCTTTTTTTTACTATCATTGGGTTTATATTTTTTTTAGGGTTATCACAGCTTGACATCCGTGTTTTAACAAAATTTATCAAGCCTCTTTATTTTTTTATAATTTTGCTTTTGTCAGTAGTGTTAATATGGGGGTTTGAGACCAGAGGAGTTATTAGATGGATTCCTTTGGGATTTTTTAATGTTCAACCTTCGGAATTTAGTAAACCTGTTTTAATTTTATCTCTAGCATATTTCTGGGCCGGCACTGCTCCAACTTGGATAAATATTTTTAAAAGCTTAGGTTTAATAGCTCCTTTGGTGTTACTGATATTTAAGCAACCTGACTTAGGTTCTTCTTTAACCTTGATTGCAATTTGGCTGGGTATGCTTTTTGCTTCTCACGTTTCCGCTAAAAAAATCGCTATTTTAATACTGGTTGCAACGCTGGTAATTCCTTCCGGTTGGTTATTTTTGCGTCAGTATCAAAAAGAGAGGATAATTGGGTTTTTTGCGCCGGAATCAGATCCTTTGGGTCGTGGTTATAACCAAATTCAATCAACTATCGCAGTTGGATCAGGCCAGCTTTTTGGACGAGGTTTAGGCAGAGGGACTCAATCCAGACTACAATTTTTACCCGAATACAGAACAGATTTTATATTTGCCTCTATTGTGGAGGAGATGGGATTTATCGGTGCTCTGACCATTCTTTCGATTTATCTTTTTCTACTGACATTTTGCCTTAAAGTAGCGAACAGAGTTAGTAAGGACTTTAACTTTCTATTGGTGATTGGTATTTTTTCAATGCTCATTTGTCAAATTTTTGTCAATATAGGCATGAACATAGGAATTTTACCGATCACTGGGATTACTCTGCCACTGATCTCTTATGGAGGAAGTTCACTCGTCGCTACTTTTATCGGACTTGGACTGTTAGCGTCTGTTGCAAAGTCAGACAAAGAAAGGTAAAATCTACCTCATGTTTGATTTTGCTATTTGTGAAATTGGCGGAAAACAAATAAAAGTTTTACCAAATATTCCGTTTGAAGTTATTTTACAGGAGGGAGAAAACCCGCTGTCAAAGACTTTACTGATGGTTGAGGACGGAAAAGTTAGCTTAGGAAAACCTTATCTTAAGGAAGATATAAAGTTTAAAGTTGTTGAGCAAAGAAAGGGTAAAAAAATTAGGGTTTTTAAATATCATGCCAAAGCTAATTTCAGGAGACTTAAAGGTTACAGGAGTCAGCTAACAAAAATTGTCTCTGGTTCTGTGAAAAACTCTTGATCTATTTGATTTCACCCAGGATCAATACTGAGCAAAGTCGAAGTATTGACAGGAATTTTCACAAAGTATAGACTACAGCAATGGCACACAAAAAAGGTGGGGGTACAGTTAAAAAGAATCGCGACTCTATCTCTAAACGCTTAGGCGTTAAAAAATATGGTGGAGAAAAAGTTATCCCAGGAAATATCATAGTCAGGCAAAAAGGAAACAAATTTTACCCAGGAATTGGGACTAAGCAGGGAAACGACTATACTATTTTTGCAGTTGCAGCCGGCAAGATACAATTTACCAAAAACCAGAGTAAGACTTTAGTTAATGTCTTATAAAATTCTATGGACGAACAAATTTACGAGTTAGAAACCGATATGCTACAGCCAAATCCGCTTCAGCCAAGAGGTTTAATTACTCCGGAGTCTTTATCAGAGCTTGCTGAATCAATCAGGGCCCATGGGATGTTAGAACCTTTGGTAGTTGCCAAAACCCCCGCAGGATATCAAATAATAGCGGGAGAGAGAAGATGGAGAGCTTCAAAACTGGTTGGCTTACCAAAAGTCCCGGTAATTATTAGGGAAACTTCTCCGCAGGGAATGCTGGAGATGGCCATTGTTGAAAATGTTCAAAGAATTGATTTAAACCCTTTGGAGCGAGCCCAAGCTTATAAGAAATTAATGGAAGATTTTAATTTGACCAACGCGGAAATTTCCCAGAGGGTAGCCAAAAGCCCTTCATATATCTCTAATACCATCAGACTGTTAACTCTACCGGATGCCCTAAAGGATGCTTTAATGTCCGGGGCAACAACCGAAGGTCACGCCCGAGCACTAACAGCCTTAGAAGACCCGCATTTAATTATTGAAGCCTATAAAGAAGTTTTAAAAAGGAACTTATCGGTTAGAGGGGCTGAAGAGTTAGTCAGAAGGTTTAGGGCCAAAATAGGGATTGGACCTAAGAAAACAGCAGTGACTGAAACTATGCATATTGTTTCAGATGAGTTGGACAAAGTTCAAAATGATTTAAGCGATGCTATTTCTAAAAGAGCAGATAAAACTTTTGTTAAATGTGTACAAACAGGCAAAAAAGCAAAAATAGAACTGACAATAGAAGGTGAACCAAATAAAACCACTCCGATTTTAGAGGATATCCGTGAGGCTATAGTAGGCTATTTCAATCTCTCGGCTTAAAATATTACTTGTTTATAATTAGACCGACTGATTGGGGTGGCCAATATCTAAAAAAGGCTCTGCCAATAAGTTTTTCTTTTCCAATTGGCCCGAAGTCCCTTGAATCAGAGGAGTTCTTGCGGTTATCCCCGGCCACAAAATACTGGTTAGGACCTAAGGTATATGCCTCTCCATCTTTAAGAAAGTTTTCACCAGTAACCGTAGTACCTGGGGGTAAGTAAGGCTCATTTAATACACCCCCGTTTAGAAAAAATCTACTTTGTTCAATTTTAATTTGGTCACCAGGGAGGGCAATGATCCTTTTGATAAAATCTACTGACTCATCGCGGGGGTTTTTTAAAACTACGATTTGCCCCCGTTTTGGTTCACCCAGCCTATAGCTGATTTTTTCCGTAACTAAAAAGTCACCGTTATGTATGGTGGGGAACATAGATTGGCCTTGGACTTTGTGAAATTGAGCTACGAAAATATATATTAGAGCAAAAATCGCACCAAATACTACCAAGGTTTGAATAAAATCAATAATTTGCGAGCCTATATTTTCAAAAAAACCTTTGTTGGGGGGGTAATCGTAATATGTATTTGGATCCACAACTTATTATCTCAAAAAATTGAGTTGAGATGCAAGGGTGGGGATGCTAGAATGGTTGAAGGCGGTCGTGTAGCTCAGCTGGTTAGAGCGCTTCGTTCACATCGAAGAGGTCTCTGGTTCGAATCCAGACACGACCACTTCTTATAGTGGTGGTACAATTTGAAAAAGAGGTAAAAAAGTGGGACAAATTTTTAAACAAACTAGCTGGCTTTTATTGGCACAAGGAATAACCAGGCTTATTGGCTTTTTTTATACCATTTTTTTGGCTAAGAATTTAGGAGTTTCGGATTTTGGCCAATTTAGCGTAGCGTTAGCATATTTTTCTATCATCTCATCAATTGTTGATTTCGGTTTTAATAGATTTTTAATTAAAGAGATAGCCAGGGATAAATCCAAGATCTCCGATTTAATTTGGAATGTGGCAATGCTGAGGTTAACTTTGACCGCAATTATTTTTGCTTTTTTTGCAGTTATTTTATATTTAGCTGACCCGGATAAAATAAGGCTTTCTCTGATTCTGCTTGCCACTATGGCGATTTTGCCTCAATCCGTTGCTTTAACTTTTGATACAATATTTATTGCCCTTAGGAACTTAAAATTTTCAGCAATCGCTCTTTTTCTATCCAGCTCATCAACTGTTTTCGCGGGAGTAATTCTTATTAATAGTGGGATGGGGGCGATAGGTGCTGTCAATGCCTTGATTTTTGGACAACTTATTTATAGTTTTGTTCTGATGTTATTTTTATTTCAACGCCGAGCCTTAGAATTATCGGAGATTAGGTTAGAAGTAATAAAAAAAGTGATCAGAGGATCTTTACCATATGGACTGCTGGGAGTTTTGGGACTGCTTTATTTCCGAGTGGATACAGTGTTACTTTCATATATAAAGGGTAGTTTTGAAACCGGAATTTATGCTGTAGCTTACAGATTTTTAGAAGCTGTAACTTTTATTCCTGCTGCTTTTTCGGCCGCTATATTTCCAGTGTTTGCCAGACTTCACGATTCCTCTCCAGGAGATTTAAAAAAACTGTATTTTAAATCACTAAAAATAATGTTTATCTTAGGAGTAGTTACACTACTTGGATATCTTTTTGTATTACCCCAAATTATCGGAATTTTCCTACAAAATTATTTATCATCAATTGTAGCAATTAAGATTTTAGCGTTGTCCATCCCTTTTATGTTTATTCATGTACCTGCAGTTGCGGTTTTGCTTTCTACAGACAAATATTTGGGGAAAATATTAATTCTATCGTTTTTGATATTATTATTTAATATTGTTAGCAATCTTACGTTTATACCTCAATTTGGTTTTATTGCTGCCGCCTGGATTACCATTATTTCCGAGTTTTTATCTTTTATAATATTTTTTCTATTTACTAAAAATGAAGTATTGAAAAGAGTTAGCTAATGATTGTTTACGAAGAAATTTTTAAAAAATATGGTCTGTCTGCCACTCAGCAAGAAATTATTAAACTAACGGGTAAAGATAAGGTTGTTTTAGAAATTGGACCGTCTTCAGGTTATATGACTAAAGCTTTTTTACAAAATAACTGCCTGGTAGATGTAGTTGAGGTAAGTAAACCGGCTTTGGAAAAATTGCCAAATAAAATTCGGAAAATTATAAACTACTCTATTGAAGATGAAAGGATTGAAAAGTTTTTAGCAAGGGATTATGACTTTATTATTATGGCCGATGTTTTGGAGCATTTGATTAATCCGGACAAAGCTTTAAAAATTCTCTATAAAATTGCTACAATTCAAACTAAACTGTTAATTTCCCTGCCTAATATAGCTTGTTGGGCCATGAGAAAACAACTTTTTTTCAAAGGCGGTTTTGAATATCAGGATAGTGGGCTGCTAGATAGAACTCACCTTCATTTTTACACCGTTACTACTTTACCAAAACTTCTTTCAGAAAGCAGATGGAAGACAGCAGTAATAATGGGTACCATTGTCAGATTTCCCTTTGAAGAAACTATCAATAAAATCCCTTTTTTGGGGTGGATTTTTAAAACATTTTTGTACAAAAATCTAGCGAACAAGTATAAAAATTTGTCTTATTATCATTTTTTAACACTGGCACATAAATGAAAAAAACTTCAGTAATAATTCCTAACTGGAACGGTCAGGAGTTGCTAACAGATTGTCTAGAATCTTTGTACAAACAAAGCATCAAGGATTTTGAAATAGTCCTGGTGGATAACGGTTCAACTGATCATTCGGTAGAATGGGTGATGAAGAATTACCCCGAAGTTATTGTAATCAGCTTAGCTAAAAATTTCGGTTTTGCTAAAGCAATTAATGAGGGAGTTAAAACAGTAAATACAAAATATGTGGTTTTTTTAAACAATGATACCCAAGTAGCCAAAGACTGGCTGAAAAGTCTAATAAAGTGTGCAGACAATCATCCCGAAGTGATTTCTGTTAATTCCAAAATATTAAATTTTTATCACCGGAAAATAATTGATGGAGTAGGGATTCAAATTAACGAAGTAGGCCAGGCAAAATCAGTGGGCTGGCAACAGATTGACCGCGGACAATTTGAAAAAGAACAGTATATCTTTGGGGCCACTGGAGGAGCCTCCCTTTTTAGGAGGGAAGATTTTATAAAATTAGGTATGTTTGACAAGAACTATTTTATGTACTCTGAAGAAGTTGATTTTGCTTTTCGGGCCCAGTTGCAAGGGTATCAATCGATCTATTGTCCAAAGGCCAAAGTTTTCCATAAACACAAAGCCACTTCCAAAAAATTACCACAGCATGTTGAATACTGGCAGTTTCGTAATATGATGGCCACCATTATTAAAGATTTTCCGGCCGGAATTTTATTTAAAAAATGGCGCTGGCTTAAGATAATATTAGTTTATTACAACACGGTTTTTTATCAGCTGAAAAACGGCTTTTTCTGGCCCCCGGTTTTGACTAAGCTATGGTTAACTATCCATTTACCCAGGTTACTGATGGATCGATGGAAAATACAACAGAGTAGAACCGTCAGCAATGAATATCTGGAGCAGTTTTTGCAGGATAAACCAATTACTTTTTGGGGATTGCGACAGTAGCTAAAATAACCCAGGCCAAAATCGGCGGGTAAAATAAACTGTTAGCAAAAAAGGAGTGGATAATTAAACCAATTAGGCCGGAGACAATGATAAAATTACTTTTCCATCCGGACTTGATAATACTAAATAGAAAGAATAGGTAACTAAAAAATCCAATAATTCCGGTGGTAGATAACACAAACAGCAAACTGGAATCATTGGACGAGCCACCGTGACTTTGGATAAATTGTTCATCTCCTAGGTGATATTCTTTTAAGCCATATCGATAAGCGTTGTAACCTACTCCCAAAAAAGGCGACTTTTGAAACATCGCCCAACCTTGTTGCCAAGTATTTAATCGAAAAGAGGCAGATTTTTCCCGATCGATGTGGCGAGGTTTGCTAATAAGTTGAGTATAAATCTGAAATCCCACAAGCAGGATAACAAAAGCAATTATTGTTTTAAAAAATAAACTTTTTGATTTTTTAAGAAGCGAATAGCTTAAGCAGGAAATTAAAAACATTAAATAGCCAGAGCGAGAAAAGGTAGTAAGCAGTGCAACATAGACCAAGGTCACTCCTAGCAGGCGAAGCCAGCGCGGGGAATATGGGAGCAGTAACAATAATGTCAGAACAAAATAAGCTCCAGCAAAATTTGGGTCTAAAAAAGTGGAAACTGTTCTATAATAATGTGGATCCCATCCAGCCAGCGTTAAAAAACTTAAGTCCGGTAGGAAGACAAATTGTAATAAGCCCAAAGCGGCTAAAATAACTCCGCTAAATATCAGGATTTTATAAATATTTTCTCGCAACTGAAATAGCGATCCAGATTGCAGCAACCAGCCAAAAAGAATGTAGAGTGAAAACCTAACAGTATAGAAAAAAGCAATTAAATATTCAGACAAATTTAAATGAAGAGGTGTAAAAACTAGCGACATGATACAAATAGCAATAAAAATTAAGGCAGCCTTTACAAAAGTCGCGGGTTTAATCAGATTAAATTTAATTTGAGTAAGCCCTAGAATACTAAAAATTGAAATAACGATATCAAGAAGAGTTAACCCCCCTGTAGTACCTAAAGGTATTTTAATTAACTGGCCAGCTACAATGGATAATGTTAAAATCCAAGGTAAGAGTTTTTCCATTATGAAATTATACTCTAATGTGACTTTTATTTTTTGCGTTTGGGCTTTATCAATTTTGACAATTTTTTATTTTGGGTTTGTCCAATTTCCTCATTCGGAAAGATTTCCTAATGATTTTTTTAAAAGTTTAGCCAATTGGGATGGAGGACATTTTTTAGGGATAGCCCAATATGGTTATACTGAAAAATTCCAGTATGCTTTTTTCCCATTGTATCCTATTCTTATTAAAATTGTCACTTCTCTGACAAATAATTTTTTATTCTCCGCTATTTTAGTAAGCATTGGATCGTTTTTTTTAGGACTACACTTTCTTTATAGATTAGTTTATCAAATATTTGATAAAAAAATTGCCGATAGATCGATTTTGGCACTAGTTTTTTTCCCAACCTCTTTTTATTTTTTAACAGCCTACTCCGAAGGATTATTTTTCCTCTTGACAGTATTAACTTTTTATTTTTTGATTGGAAGAAAATATTTTTGGGCAACTGTTTTTGCGGCTTTAGCATCTAGTGTTAGGTTTGTGGGGGTGGCTCTAATTTTAAGCTTGATTCTTGAGGTTTGGATAACAGGAATTAACCGAAAAAACTGGATTGTTTTTTTATCCCCGGTGGGGATATTAATCTACTGCCTATTTTTAAAAAACCAAGTAGGAGATCCGTTTTATTTTTTTACAGCTGAAAGCCACTGGCAAAGAAGTTTAAGTATTCCTGGGTTAAATTTCTGGGAAAGTATAAAAAGCTTAACTAGTCAGCAATTTCTAAATATTAATTTTAATGTTTTACTTGACCTTTTATTTGCAATTTTCGGATTGGGATTTAGTATCAGAAGTTTTCGTTTTTTACCGTTATCTTTTGGTATTTTTGCATTGATCAGTATAGCTTTGCCACTTTTTACTTCAACTCTTTCATCCATGCCCAGATTTTTGCTGCCAATTTTCCCTATTTTTATTTTACTGGCCAAGATAAAAAATCAAAGGATTACTTTTTTCTATCAAACAATTTCTTTAATGCTTCTGTCAGCCTTTGCGACACTTTTCATCAATGGATATTGGGTCTCTTAAGGACTATATGTCACCTTTCTTTGCACCTCATTAGTATTGGTGGCTGCGTCAACAGATTTGATATTGATGATATTATCACCCTCATTAATAGCTAGGTCGGTTGAGAAGTTACCATCCTTATCAACTATTACTTGACTGTCGTTTATAAAAACATGTGCTCCCGGTTCTGTTTTCCCGGAGACTTTAACTTTTTTGTCCCCGCCTTGAATTTTTTTATTATCTTCTGGCTCGTTTACCATTAAAGAGGGTTTTTCATTGTCGTAAATTATTCGAAACATTTTTGAGGGTAGACTTTCTTTGTCTTTGTCATCCATAGCTTTGGCATAAATGTTATTAGTGCCCAAATTTAAGGCTACTTTACTAAAAATAAAAGAGCCGTCACCAGTGACATCGGCTGATTGTTTAAGTGAGTCATCTAGGTATAGATTAACTTTAGAGCCAGGAGAGGCATAACCGGCAATATTTATTTGGGCAGTATTAGTGGCCTCAAAGGAGATATTTAAAATCGGAGGAGCTAGAGAAGGGTTTTCTGACTGTAAGTTTTTTTGTGTTTGCGGGTGTCGAACAAAGTTTTTAATAAAACCGACCCCGTTTATTAAACCGGGTAAAATCCAATTTATAGTAATAAAAAGTAAAACCAAAATGATAATTATAGTAGCTAGAAGATTATGGCGTGTTTTGCGAGCCATTCTTTTGGCGCTGCGGGTGCGATAGGACATATTTGAATACATTATATCGTCTGTTAGAATATTAGGCTAGTAGTTCTAATGCGGGGTTAGTACACCGGTAGTATGCTACCTTCCCAAGGTAGAGAAGCCAGTCCGATTCTGGTACCCCGCTCATCGCCTCTCAAGTTACGACACACCGATGTGGTAAATACGTGCTTTTGATGTAACAAACTTTAGGATCTTGACGGAAGCTGGTTTCCATAATATATTCAGCACATGGAAAGGTTTAGTGAAAGGTTCTTGGTAGAAATTCGTTGGGAAATGATGTTAAGAAAATTAAGAAGGTTGGGCCCTGGATGGGAATATGAAGGAGGGGGAACATTTTACATGGATGCCAATAAATATCTGGAAATGATAGAGGATGATGGTGCAGTTCCATACAGAAGACAATCACGAATCCCTGCTTATTTGCCTACCAGGCCCAAATACACAAAACGTTAAGACTCTATTCAGATCAATTGATTAATCTTCGCCGCCATTATAAAATCATTAACTGATAATCCTTTTATGGCATGGGTAGAAAGGGTAATGTCAACTTTTCTGTAATTATGCAGAAAAATATCTGGATGGTGGTCTTCGGATTCTGCTAATTTTCCCACTTTGTTGATAAAATTCAGAGCTTCATTAAAGTTTTTGAATGCGAATTTTCGGGCAATTTTCATAGGTTTTCCTAGAATTAGTTCCCAGTCGTTAACTACTTTTAAATATTTATTGCCTTCCTTTTTGGAAAAAGGCTTAACCTCACCTTCACAAGGAACACAATGCTGTTTGGTTAAGTCATTCATAGTTAGAAAGAGAGAATATTTTAACACAAATGATAAAATATGAAGGTGCCGGTGTAGCTTAGTGGTAAAGCAATGCTTTCGTAAAGCAAAGACGACAGTCCGATTCTGTCCACCGGCTCATTTATTGATTTCTATTAAGGCTTGTTGGGCGTATTGGTTTTGAGGGTCTACAGATAAGACTAATTGGAAAATTTCTTTAGCTTTTTGCTTTTCTCCTTTAGCCAGAAAAACTATTCCTAAATTATTCCTTAGATTAATATTTTTTGGGTTAATTTCAATAGCTTTTTGAATATTTTCTAAGGCTTTATCATATAATTTCCTTTCAAAATATATTGCCGCGATATTTTGATATGACTGCCATAGGCCAGGATTATATTCAGTTGCCTTTTGGTAGTTTTCCAAAGCCTTATCCATCTCTCCCAGTTCCCGATAGGTATTGGCCAAGTTGTGATAAGCATCGCCGTAATTTGGTTTTAGGGCAATTGCTGTTTGAAATTCACGCAGTGCGGCCTGTTTATCTCCCTGTCTTCCATACACATCGCCCAAGTTATTGTGAGTATTAGGTGATGAAGGAGAAGTTTTACCGGTGGCTATCCACAGGTTGTCCTCATTTTGCCAGTCAACATTTCGGACCATGGTCCGAACCGATAATAAGATAATGGCAATGGTAAATACAACATACCCAAAATATTGATATTTTTGTTTTTGAAACAATTTATTTAAGATAAGTCCTAAAGATGTAAATAGTCCAATGGAGGGTAGATAAAGATACCTTTCTGCCACAATCCAATTTAACCTAAAAGGAGTTAAAGTGGGGGCCAGAGCCAGCCAAAAAAATGACAGCCAGAAAAAGATCGGCTTATTTTTTCTAAAGGATATAAAAAGAAGAGCTAAAAATATCAAACAGACAGCGATGATAATTGAAAATTCAAGTTGACTAAATGCTAGTTCAGAGTGATAAAGTGTTAAGCCTTTGGGGAAAATTAACAGTTGTAGATAAGAGCTGACTGCAATCGGGACTAACACAAACATATTGTCAATGCCCTTTTCCTGATAATGGACTGAATGAAGCGTGGTTTCCCGTTCAGGCAAAGAGGCCAAATTTACGAAAATATAGGCAATTGAAAGTAAAAGAAAAGGCAACGCTTTTAGCCAATTTTTCTTAAAATTGCCAAACACCAATTCGAAAAGAGGAAAAACCAGCCAGAGTGCAACTGGCATAACCGGATGCGACATTAAAGACAACAGGAAGCAAAACATCGACCACCAGTAGAATTTTCTTCCTTCTTTAATATAGAAAAATAAAGAAAGAAGAAAGAAAAAACTATATTGAGCATACATGCCGCCTGAAATCCAAATTACCGCCTCTGCTATGGCAGGATGCACGGCAAAAAGGGAGGCGACAAAAAAAGCTACTTTCTTGGATTTATGGATTCGGTTTAAAATTACAAATATTAAAATTGTTGATCCTAAGTGAAACAAAACATTGGTGATTCTAAAAAAGAAAGGTATTAATCCGCCGATGTGAAACGAGATCCAATAAATTACAGGCCGGATAAATCCGGTCGGATGGGTGGAAATGGCAGACAATAGGTTTCCAACATTGGGATTTTGCACAATCTCTGGTAGGTCATCGGATAAAAAGGCATTGTTGAGTGAATTTACATAAGTTATAAAAACTAAAAGTATAAGGATTAAAATATATAATCGATTTTGTTTTAAAAGAATAGGCATGAAGTAAATCCTACCAATATTTTAGCAGAATATCTTAAGGAATTGTAACAATCAACGGGGGATTTTGAGGATTGTTCCAGGCTCAATCAGGTCTGGATTAGCAATGTTGTTTGCCTCGGCGATTTTTTTATAAGCAAAAATGTCTCCATAGGCTCTGCCAGCTACTTTTGAGAGCCAGTCTCCTGCTGTCACAGTGTAGCTATCTCCTTCAATTCTCGGACCCCAAATGGTAGTATTACCGCCGCCAGTGGCAGTTTCTGGTTCCATTGAGGGCTGAGGAGTAGTGGAAACTTCAGAAGAAGGAAGGGTTTGCATTGCTGCGGTACCTTCTACTTTTGGAATGTCCAAAACTTGACCTTTTTCCAGCATATCAGGGTTTTCCAACTTATTGGCTTTGGCAATCTCAAGATACTTATACCCGTCTTTGTAGTATTTATCGGCAATAGCAAATAGGGTATCATCTTCTTTAACAGTATATTTACCCGGCAGTTTATCAGGTGTAACATCCATTTGACTTTCTGTTTGTTGAGAAGGACCTAAATCAGGTTTAGGTTTGTTAAAATAATTAAAGACCAGGACACCGATGACTAGCACAATTAGAGCTCCCAAAACCATGCTGAGTCTGGATTGATTAGACTCTGCCTCATTTGAGATTTTGTCCAAATAACTTGGAGTTGCAGGTGACTTAACTTTAGATGGTCTTCCTCTAGCCATTTTTTTGGGGACAGGTTTATAAGGAGCAGAATTACCTTTTCTTTTTAGAACAAATTAATTTACTTGTCAAGAGGGGAAATTTTGGCGGGCTTGAGGCTTCCAATCTTGAACACCTATATCTGAGTTTAATATACCAATACAAAGTTTTGCAACAATTAGGAGTTGTTGTAGTATAGTTTGAATAGTATGGGCAAACTGAAAAAAGTTAAGCAAGAAGCATGGGAATTCTATGATTCTTGGAGAAAAGTTAAATCTTATTCACCTGCGCTACAGAGCGAGGTTAGAATATCTTTGCTTGGATGGAGACATATCTCAGGAGCTACGTGAGCAAAAAAGAGAACATACTCTAATACTCACAGAAGATTTAAATTACTTCCTTATGCCAAACAAATTATTGAAACCTCAACAACCATTCAAAATGTTTCTACTAAAGGTAAAAAAACTTTTTATGTTCTTGAAGCCATGATGGAAGTTGAAGAAAATGGAAATAAAGATTCCAGAAAAATTAGAGTAATCCTGGTTGAGGATAAGCAGAAAAATAAGGTTTTTTATTCGGTAATGGATAAAAAGCAGAAGGTGAAAAAGCCACAAAAAAGTGGAACGCCTCACGCTTAGGTGTTAAGACTTTAGCGTCATGGAGAGTAAAAACTCTCTCGTTCCACAACTAGTATATTACCATAGAATATCAAATTTTACAAGCGGTAGTTTATATTTCTACAACAACCTAAACTGAACATTACGTCCTCAAAGTAAAAATCTTGAATACCTATTCCAGAGTTTAATTTATCAGTATAGGGCTTTAGAACAAAAAGGAATAAATGGGTAAGTGGTCAGATTTATAATTCCAGATTTTAGTTTCTGATATACTTATCAAAATGGATAGGCTTAGTAAAGTTATTGATATAGTCAAAGGGTATTATGATAAAAAGAATCCGGTAATTGATTGGAATAAGTGGATTTTTGAAGGTCATATTAAAATCGTAGCTTCTTGGGTTGAAGAAATTTCAAAGAAATATGGTATTAATAAGGAAGGTACTTTAGCGGCCGCTTATTTACATGATTTAGCTTATGCTTGGACCAGCAAAAATGATCCAGATTTGGATGAGAAAAGTGAAGCTGAAGCAAGAAAAGTTTTAAAAGCAGCTGGATTTCCAGAAGATAAAACAACCTTTATAGTGGATAAAATTATTCATGGTCATGGAATACATGATGGTAAGGAGCCAGAATATATAGAGGCAAAGGTATTAGCTACAGCAGATGCCCTAGCGCACTTCACTTCTGATTTTTATTCAGTAATATGTTGGAATCACTATCTCTTTGAAGATAAAGATTTAAATGCTTATAAAGCTTGGGTACTTAACAAAATAGAAAGAGATTTAAATAATAAGATATTTTTCAAAGAATATAGGAAATTAGCGGAACCTTATTATAAAAGTCTGAAGGCACTATTTAGTTTGTCAAAGGTATAATATGTTTATGCTTAAGGATGAGCAGAATTACTGTAAAATATATGTGGTCCGTCATGGAGAAACAGAATGGAATGCCAAGAAAATAACACAAGGGCATACAAATATCCCTTTAAATCAGGCTGGCAAGGTTCAGGCAGGTGAATTGGCTAAGAATCTACAACATATTAATTTTTACAAGATTTTTTCATCTGACCTATTAAGAGCTAAACAAACTGCTAAAATTGTTGCCCTTGAAAGAAAAATAGCTGTAGAAACAACAAAATTATTGAGAGAAAGGAGATATGGTCATTTTGAGGGCAAACCTGCAGAGGCTTTAAAAGAATTTGATATTATGAGGAGTATATTAAGTAAAGACGAAAAGTTTAGATTTAAACCATATAAAGATATTGAAAGTGATGAAGAGGTAGTGACTAGGATTATAAGGTTAATCCGTGAGATCTCCACAAGCTATATTGGAAAAACCATATTGTTTGTTACCCATGGTGGAATCATGAGAGCATTTTTAAATCATTTAGGTATGGATTTATCCCAAGGTTCAATTGGAAATGGAGCATATGCAGAGATTTTATCTGATGGTATTGATATTTTTTTACAAGAAATCCGAGGGATTGCTTCAAGGGACGGCTGACAGAATTTGAATATTTTTAGCTTCAAAGTGTTCTAGAATTAGACCGTTCTACTGAATTTGCGGGACCGACGGGACTCGAACCCGCGACCTTCTGGTTGACAACCAGACGCTCTAACCGACTGAGCTACGATCCCATATAAAAGCTTCTTGGGTAAAAGTATTTTACATAATACTTGTGCATAATTCAACGAAAAGGTATATTTACTAAATGCAAACAAACAATGCACAGGTGGCAAAACTGCTTAGGGAAATAGCTGCTGCATACACCATTAAAAAAACCGGCAATATTTTTGAAATCCGAGCCTATGAAAACGCAGCTGACAGTATTGAACATTCAACCTCTGAAATAAAAGATCTGTGGGAAGAAGGTCAGCTGGACCAAGTTCCGGGTTTAGGTAAAAGCTTAAAAGCTTATATAGATGAGCTTTTTAGAACAGGAAAAGTGGTGCATTTTGAATCTGTTAGAAAAGGAGTTCCACAGGTAGTATTTCAACTGTTGGATATTCCTGGGGTAGGGCCCAAAACAGCCCAAGAGTTAGCAGAATTAGGCATAAAAAGTTTGGACGACTTAAAAAAGAAGATTAAATCTGGAGATTTAATACAGAGGGGTTTTTCAGCCAAAATTGGGGAAAAGATATTACTAGGAATTGAAGAACTAGGTGATGTTGGTAATAGGATGTTACTGCCATATGCCAGCGCTCAGGCTGAGAGAATTTTGCAGTATTTAAAGAAAAGTCCTGATGTTTTAGACGCACACCCCTTAGGCTCACTGCGGCGGCAGGTGGCGACTGTGGGAGACTTGGATTTTTCAGCCTCGTCGAAAAATCCACAACAAGCTATTGAGCATTTTGTCAAAATGCCCGGGGTATCTCGGATAGTAGATAAAGGAACTGCTAAAGTAACAGTAGTTTTATCTTCAGGTATTCAGGCAGATTTACTGGTCGGGAATTCGGAAAGCTTTGGAGCGCTGCTTCAGCATTTTACAGGCAGTAAAAGCCATAATATTCATCTTCGGACCCTGGCACAAACAAAAGGGTTATCGCTCTCAGAATATGGGGTTAGGAAGATAGAAAATAACAAGCAAGAGACCAGGAATAAGTTAATAGCATCCAAAACAGAAGAAGATTTCTATAAATTACTGGGTATGGATACTCCCCCACCAGAGATTAGAGAAGACAGTGGAGAAATTGAGGCTGGTCTTGCTCATAAACTTCCTCAGCTGGTGGAACTTAAAGATATAAAAGGGGATTTGCATGTACATTCTAATTTTCCTTTTCCTAATCCTTCTCACGGACCAGGTGTTGATTCAATTGAGAAAATGATTCAAAAAGCACAGCAGTTAAAATATGGATTTATCGGTATATCTGATCACCCACCTGGTCATGGGGTTGTCTCAAAAGAGGCAATGATAGCAGCCATAAAAAAGAGGACAAAAGTTATTCAAAGTATAAAAAAGAAAACAAATAGTATTCGAGTACTAAATGGTCTCGAAATAGATATACTTTCTGATGGCAGTTTAAGCGTTCCGGATGAAGCTTTGGCGACTTTAGATTATTGTATAGCCGGAATTCATTCTGGTCACAGAGGCGCTAAAGGCATTATCACCAAAAGGCTGCTGCGAGCTTTGGCTAATCCTCAAGTGGATATTATTTCCCATCCAACGAACCGGTTGCTTAATGACAGGGAATCTTCCGAAGCAGATTGGGAAGAAATTTTTAAATTTGCCGCTAAAAACAACAAATTACTGGAAATAAATGGCTACCCAAATAGGCTGGATTTACGGGATGATTTAGTTAGGATGGCTCTATCATACAAAGTGAAATTCATCATTAACACTGATGCTCATGCTGCTGATCAAATGGACAATATGCCCTATGGGGTATCGGTTGCCCGCCGGGGTTGGGCAGAAAAAAAGGATGTGGTTAGTGCTTGGGACTGGACAGACTTTGCCAAATGGTTTAGTATTAGATAGATATTTTGAAGCGAGAGGGTGTGAAGTGAGATATCTAAAATGAACCCTTTTTATATTTTAATTGGTTTAATAGTTATTGTGGGTGGTTGGTTGCTCGTTACCTATAACGGTTTAGTTACTCTGCGCAACAGAGTTAAGGAAGCTTGGTCGGAAATTGACGTCCAACTTAAACGACGATCTTCTCTGATCCCCAATTTAGTCGAAACAGTTAAGGGTTATGCTAAACACGAGAAATCAGTTTTTGAGAATGTGACCAAAGCCAGGTCTGCTTTAATGAGCGCTGGTAGTTTGAGCGAAAAAGCCAAGGCTAATGATCAGCTAACTGGTGCACTAAAATCTTTGTTCGCCGTAGCAGAAGCCTACCCGGATTTAAAAGCTTCAGAGAATTTTAAAGCTTTACAGGACGAATTATCCGATACTGAAACTAAAGTGGCAGCTTCCAGGCAGTTTTATAATACGAACGTGTTGGATTTAAATAATACATTGGAACAGTTTCCTTCCAGCATCATCGGCAATATGTTCGGCTTCCAAAAAGAAGCATTTTTTCAAGCCTCAGAGGATGAGAAAAAAGACATTGAAGTAAAATTTTGATTTCCCCTTCTACAAAAATATATTTATCAGAATCTAAAGTTTCTGATCCGCAAAATAAACAGTTTAAATCTGGCAAAGGGGTTTTTGCTAAAGAATTTATTAAAAAAAGCGAAGTAATTGAAGTTGCTCCCATTCTGATTCTTCAGTTTAATGATTTTATTGATACTAAATGGAATCTGCTGTTTGAATATTATTTTTGGCTGGATGATTTTGTAGTTTTAGCCTTAGGATATGGATCTTTGTATAATCACTCAACAAATGCCAATGCCAGATATAAAATAGATAAGAAAAGTAAAACAATTACTTTTATTGCAAACCGAGACATTTTAAAGGATGAGGAGGTTTATTTTAACTACAAGAGATCAACTAATCCAAAAACTCCACTTTGGTTTGAAAGGAGGTAATTAGGCCGCCAAGTTAGTCTCTTCTAAAGGTACCCTTATTCTTAGACTAGGAATTAATTCAAACTTAATTCTATTAATAACTCGATCGTAAACTGCTGCATCATTTAGATAACCCGCCTGACGATATCCTTCGGCTCTAGTTTCAAAATCATCAAAAACTAGGTCAAAATCTTCACCAGTGCTACTTAAAGAGACAATGGTGCTAAGGTGCGAAGCAAGTTGTCTCTTCCTTAATTTCAGTGTGGTGGGAAGCATGTGCTTTGCATCTATCTGTGTGGCTGTTCTCAGTAAATTGATACCAGCCTCCAGTGGGATAATATGTCCAAGGGTCTTTCTTTCACTGACAAGAATTTCACCCATCGACAGAGTATAAATTCTTTATGTCAACTAATTTATAAAAAAAAGGTAAGAGCTTAGCAATAATTTTTTATTTTAATATTATGTTAAAATATCCACTGTGGCTACGATTAATACTGCATGGGATCAAGTTTCTGTTAATATTTTTAAAACTTGGCTGATAATGTTTTTATTTAGTATATTTACGGTTGTGGTTATCTATGTGATTGCTCAAGGGTTTGGTTACGGAGAGGTAGGAGGCTTAGGTATATTTGGATTTGCCCTTATTCTGGCCGGAATTATGAATTTTGTTTCTTACTTTTGGTCAGATAAAATTGTCCTGGGTGTTTCACAAGCT
>Ga0209515_10004745_pt1 | contig 18152 bp, 14 predicted proteins | sample Subgroupgradi54m_FD_187454 | JGI IMG/M metagenome (GOLD analysis project Ga0209515, IMG submission 187454) | Subsurface groundwater microbial communities from S. Glens Falls, New York, USA - GMW60B uncontaminated upgradient, 5.4 m (SPAdes)... ...
CCATATCGGCAACCATGATCTGCAGATCAAAATGAACCAGGCCATCGCTTTTTTGTCCAAAAAGGACAAGGTCAAGATCAATCTGGTGTTCCACGGCCGCGAAATGAGTTTCCGCGACCAGTGGCGCTCGGTGCTCGACAGGGTTGTGGCCATGACTTCAGCGCATGCGACGATCGAAAAAACACCGCTGGCCGAGGGACGCATCGTGTCCATGGTGCTGGCGCCCAAGGCGGACACGAAGTAAGAAAGGGATTGAAATGGGGATCGGCAGAAAAGGCAAGTTGAAAACCAATAAAGGCGCCGCTAAACGCCTGCGCATGACCAAAAGCGGTCTTTTCAAAAAGCGCAACGCGGGCCGCCAGCATATTCTGGGCAAGAAAACACGCAAACGCAAACGTCAGTTGCGCAAGGATGGTTATTTGTCGTTGACGGACGCGAAGCGCATCAGGAGGTTGTTGCCGTATGGTACGCATTAAAACGAACGTTTATTCCCACAAACGCAAAAAGCGCGTTTTGAAAGAGGCCAAGGGCCAGTGGGGCGACCGTAGCAAACGCTACAAAGAAGCCGCCAAGTCCCTGATCGCCGGCAAACAGTACGCCTATTATGACCGCAAGAAGAAAAAGAGCGATTTCCGTTCCCTGTGGATCATCCGCCTCAACGCGGCCTGCCACGAACTGGGTGTCGCTTACAGCCGTTTTATCAACGGCCTGAAGATAGCCAAGATCGCGATCGACCGCAAAATTTTAGCGGACATGGCCGTGACAGAGCCGGATGCCTTTGCTAAAATCGTTGAGATGGCCAAACAAGCGAAGGTGTGATGTGGAATTTTTCGCAAATTTTTGATCAGGCCAGGAATGATCTTGCCTCGGCCAATGATGCGTCCTCTCTCGAGGCCTGCCGTTTAAAATACCTCGGTAAAAAAGGGCTTGTCCCTGCTATTTTTGATTCCCTGTCTTCGGCCTTGCCCGAAGATAAGCCCGCCATCGGCAAAGGGGCCAATGATCTGCGCATTCTGGTCGTGGCTTTGCTCGCAGAAAAAGCAATGGCCTTAGGCAAGGGGGAGGGTGGGAAGTCCTGTGCAAGAGCGGTGGACTTAACCATGCCCGGTGTCGGGCCTGCTTTGGGCCATCGGCATGTCCTGACGCAGACCATGACCGAGATCTGCGATGTTTTCGAGCGCATGGGTTTTGCGGCCGTGGAAAGCCCGGAGATCGAAACAGAATACAATAATTTTACCGGTCTAAACATCCCCATCGACCATCCTTCGCGTGATGCTTTTGACACTTTCTACCTTGAAGCCGCCGACTCCTCGGCAAAGGGGCGCAATCTGCTTTTAAGGAGCCATACGTCTTCGGGGCAGGTGCGGGTGATGCGCGATCATCAACCGCCTTTGGCCGTCATCATCCCGGGCCGTGTCTACCGTCCCGATGCCGGGGACGCCAGCCATTCGTTCATGTTCCATCAGGTGGAAGGTCTTCTGGTGGACAAGGACGTCAAATTTTCCGATCTCAAAGGATTGCTGTCTGAATTCTGCCGCCGCTTTTTCGGGCCTCAGGTGAAAATGCGTTTTCGTCCGCATTTTTTCCCGTTCACCGAACCGTCGGCCGAGGTGGACATTTCCGCGGACATTTTCAAAGGCACGGGCCGCAAGCCATGGCTGGAAATTTTAGGATGCGGTATGGTCAACCCCAAGGTGTTCGAGGCCGCCGGATATCCGTCGGGCAAATACACGGGGCTGGCCTTCGGCATGGGGGTGGAGCGCATGGCCATGCTCAAATACGGCATCAAGGACATCCGTTTGTTCTATGAAAACGACGTGCGGTTCCTGAAACAATTTTGATATGAAATTATCGCTCAACTGGCTTAAAAGTTACGTGGACTTGAAACTGACCACCGACGACCTTGCGCATCGGCTGACCATGGCTGGGCTTGAGGTGGAGGGCGTGCATGCCGCCGGAGCAGACACAGTGCTGGAACTGGAGATCACCCCCAACCGCCCTGACTGTTTGAGTGTGTGGGGTATGAGCCGCGAGATCGCGGCCATAACAGGCAAGTCCCTGCATTTGCCCAGGATCAAAGCCCACAAACCGACGAAGGATAAAATTTCCATTGCCGTTGAGGACAAGAAGGACTGCGGCCGTTATATCGCGACCCTTATGGAAGGGGCCGCCATCGCGCCATCGCCGCCAGAGACGTCCAAGCGTTTGTCCGCCGTTGGTCTGCGGCCTGTCAACAATGCCGTTGACGTCACCAATTTTGTCCTGATGGAAAGCGGCCAGCCCCTGCATGTTTTTGACTATGACAAAATAGCCGAAGGCAAGATCATTGTCCGGCGCGCCAAAACGGGTGAGCGCATCGTGACCATCGACGGCATTGAACGCAAACTGGACCCGTCCATTTTAGTGATCGCCGATGCCCAAAAGCCGGTGGCCATTGCCGGTGTCATTGGAGGCAAGTCCACGCAGGTCACGTCCGCGACGAAAAATATCCTTTTGGAAAGCGCCTGTTTCGATGCCGGCCTTGTCCGCCGTGCCAGCCGCACGCTGGGTCTGCAAAGCGATTCTTCCTACCGTTTCGAGCGGGGAGTGGACTTTGAAGGCGTGGCTTTGGCCGCAAACCGCGCCACAGACCTGATCTGTTCTTTGACCAACGCACGCGTTGTGCGCCGCACTGATTGTTTCAAGACCGTTGCGGCGTCCCGCAGGCCGTTGGTCGTCGGGATCAGCGATATGGAAGGGCTTTTGGGCACGTTCCTTGCGCCCGCCAGGATCAAGATGTTCCTGACGTCTCTGGGATTCACCCTGCGGCCGTCGGGTAAAAATATTTTCAGAGTGACGCCGCCGTCGTGGCGCAACGATATCAAGGCCGGGGTTGACATTGTTGAGGAAGTGGCCCGCATGGTGGGGTATGACCGTTTGTCCGAAGGTCTTCCCGTCATCAAAGCCGTTAACGTTCGCGTTGACCCAAGGCCCCGTGCCGTCAAGGAAACCCTGGCGCGCACACTTGCGGCCCAGGGATTTTGCGAGACCGTCACCTATTCCCTGATCAGCGCCGAAATGCTGGAACGTTCGGGCCTGGAAAACTTGCGCGGCGTTGCGTTGCGTAATTTTTTAAGCCGCGACCACAGCATTTTGAGACCGTCCATGCTGCCGAGTTTGCTGGCCGTTGTGCAGACGAACATCAACCGCGGGCAAAAGGACTTACGGCTTTTTGAGATCAGCAAAGTATATTCAGCCAACGAAGAACGGACAACCTTGGGCTTAGTGATGACCGGCCGCCGCGGCCGTGACTGGCGCAATCACAGCAAGGATGCGGTGGATTTTTACGATCTTAAAGGCGCTATCGAACAGTCGTTGGGCCGTTTGGGTATTTCAGGCCAGTGGCAGGCACCGACCTGTCCGGTTTTAGACCAAGGCGCTGGCGCTGATCTTTGGATCAACGGGAAAAATGTCGGTTTTGCCGGCCGTATCAGCGCTCAAATTCTCTCCCGCTGGGACATCAAGGCCCCCGGCATTTATTTTGCCCAGATCGACCTGGAGCCTGTGTTCGTTCTGCCCGCGCCCGGGGTCCAATATCATCCCTTCGCGGCATTCCCGGCGATCGGGCGCGACGTCAGCATTGCCGTCAAGACCGACGTGCCCTACGCCCGCATTGAAAATGTTTGTTATTCTTCCGCCGGGGCCTTGCTCAAAGGCGTGCATTTGATCGAGGAGTATACCGGCGACAAGATGGCTTCCGGCAAACGCGCGCTCGTGTTTTCTCTCACCTACCAGTCTGATGAGCGCACTCTGCGCGAGGATGAGGTCAATGGCCTGCACCAAAACGTGCTCAAAGCCCTGGCCGAGCAAACCGGGGCGGTCTTGCGTTAGGGAAAAAAAGTGGTATAATCATTTTGTCCCTGCGGTGTGCGTTAGGACTGTGATGTATTGAACCACAAAACAATACAATGGGGGCCGGTCACCTGCGTCTCGCCTTGGCGGACCCATATCGGCCACCCACCTTGAGAACGATGGTTCTCATTACACCAGTCCGACGGCATAGCGGGGACTTACTATTATGCCCCCCACAAACTTATTCTCTTGTGACCTTCCCGTTGACAGCAAAGATTCTCCTTTAAGCGCCCGGATGCGTCCACGTTCATTGGATGAATTCGTGGGGCAAAAGCACATTTTGGGTCCCGGCAAACTGTTGACCCGCGCCATTGAGGCGGACCGCATTTCTTCGCTCATCCTTTATGGCCCGCCGGGAGTGGGCAAGACCACCTTGGCTTTATGCATCAGCCATAAAACCCAAAGTCATTTTGAGCGGCTTAACGCGGTGGCGTCCAACGTTGAGGAAATGCGCCGCGTTCTGGCCGGCGCCCAGAACCGCCGCAGGACCACGGCCAGCCGGACCATCCTTTTTATTGACGAGATCCACCGTTTCAACAAAGCCCAGCAGGACGTGCTCATGCCGGACATTGAGGAGGGCAATATCATCCTCATCGGCGCCACTGTTTTTAATCCTTCTTTTGCCCTCGTCAGCCCTTTATTGTCCCGTTCCTTAGTTTTTGAACTCGAGCCCATCAGTAAAGAGGACATGCTTGTGTTGTTACGCCGCGCTTTGAGCGATGCCGAACGCGGCCTTGGTTTTCTCAATGTCCGTCCCGAACCTGGGGCCCTAGAATTTCTAGCGGAAATTTGCGATGGCGATGCCCGCCGGGGGCTCAATGCCCTGGAAGTGGCGGTTTTAAGCACGCCGAAGAATTCCGATGGGGTCGTGCCTTTGACCGTGGCTGTTGCCGAGCAGTCGGTGCAAAGAAAACAGATCAATTATGACGCTGACGGCGACGCACATTACGACACCATCTCCGCGTTCATCAAATCCATGCGCGGCTCTGACCCGGACACGGCTTTGTACTGGATGGCCAAGATGCTTCACGCCGGGGAAGACCCGCGTTTTCTGGCCCGACGCATCTGCATTTGCGCCAGCGAGGACGTGGGCAATGCTGACCCGCAAGCCCTTGTGCTGGCCACAGCGGCCATGCAAGCCGCGGAATTCGTCGGCATGCCGGAAGCGCGCATCATTCTGGCCCATGCCGCTGTTTATGTGGCTTGCGCGCCCAAGTCCAACGCGGTGTATCTGGGCATCGACAAGGCCCTGGACGATGTCCGTCAAAACCGCACCCAGACGGTCCCGTCCCCGCTCAAAGATGCCCATTATAAAGGTGCCAAGAAACTCGGCCGGGGAGAGGGATACAAATACGCTCACGACTATCCCGGCCATTATGTGGAGCAGGAATATATGCCGCATCCCGCATCCTATTATCAGCCCACCGACCAGGGTTATGAGGCCAGGATCAAGGAACGCTTGGCCAAGATCAAGCCGAAGCAGAAATAAATTTTATGACGGTTAAATCGCGTTTTTATTTGACAAAGCCATGATTAGGTTGTAACCTTACTATCAGATGCATTGAAAGGGCGAAGATGTCCTCTCTTAAAACAATGACGTTTTGGGAGAGGATTTTTTATTTGTGTTAAGGCTTTGAGGCCTTACGAGAGTTTTGGGGCGCGGATGTCCTTAACTGCCACTGTTGACCTGTGGCGGTTAAGGATTTTTTATTCGCGGTGTTTATGAACGATACGGAATACTTGAGAGAGGAATTGAACCATAAAAATATCGCGCTGGGGGAAATTTTATCGAGGATCGAAGAAGAGAAGAAAAAGATAAAGAAAGACATCATGGACAATGTCGAGGAGCTGGTCTTTCCTGTCCTGGCTAAACTCAAGCGCAAGGGCAGTGCCCTCGACAAAAAATATATTAAACTGCTGGAAGACAGCCTCACACAGATCACTTCGACTTTTGGAGGGATCATTTCAGACCGGAAATGGAAACTGTCCCCGCGTGAAATAGAGATCTGTCATATGGTCCAGAAAGGATTGACGACCAAAGATATCAGCATCTTGTTGAGCACGTCCAGACGCACCATTGACAATCACCGCAACCGTATCAGAAAGAAACTGGGCGTGTCGCATCACAAGATCAATCTGGCCTCCTGTCTGCGGATGATCACGTGATACCTAATTCAGTTAGGTATTTCATGGGCATGGAAGGGTGATTGACTGTTTTTTGAAAGGCAGTATACTTGAAAAGAATTTGAAATGACATAGACGTCATTTGGATCTGTTTCGCAGGTGAAACACATGGTGCGCAGAAGCCCAATGGACCGGCAACGGTTTGTTGGGTTTTTTTATTGATCCAAAATATAAAGTAGGGAAAGGTGATGGCTATGAGCCATCGTTATGGTAAAGCTCTATTTTTGCTGGTTGTATTATGGGCTGACTTTCAAGGAATGGCCCACGCCGGAGATTTTTTAAACCAGCACCTTCCTTCTTATTTGAAAGCGGATGTGGAATTCCGTTACCGCATGGAATACAAAAATAATTTTGATTTTGATAAAGGAAAAGATGATGCGGATGCTTACAACCTTTATCGGACCAGGGTCAGCCTGACGTATAACCCTGTTCAACAGGCCAGTGTATTCATTCAGGGCCAGGATGCCAGGGTGAGCAATTTGAGCACCGGCACCAAGAGCCTGATGCAGAATTTTTGGGACATCCGTCAGCTCTACGCCAGGTATGAAGATGAAGTCTTGGTGGAGCCCATCGGCTTGAATAAAATATCTTTCCAGGGAGGACGCCAGGAATTCGCCTATGGCGCTGAACGGTTGATAGGGGGGTTCAATTGGTCCAACGTGACCCAAACTTTTGATGGGGGCAGGGCCAGGTTTCATTTTTCTCCGTTCCATTTGCAACTCGACATCCTCGCCGGTGATAAGGTGGGCTTTAGGACCCCGCAGGAGCGCGAGGCCAACGATCTCTTTGATGCTTCTTCAAAAGACAGGATGTATGCCTATTATGCCGCGGCCAAGGCCTGGCATGAGACGTTGATCGAAAATTACCTGATCCACCGGCAAACCTGGAAGAACGTTTCTTTCGGTCCCAACGGTTCGGGGGAAGTGGATGATTATACCTTTGGGGGGCGCATCAAGAATAAATTGCCTTATAACTTTGATTATGAAGTTGAAGCTGCCGGGCAATGGGGTAATTTTAATGATAAAGCGGTGCGTGCCATGATGGCGGTGGGTATCCTGGGTTATACGTTTGACTTCAAATGGCAGCCGAGGGTGGCCTTTGAGTTCGATTACGGTTCCGGAGACAGCGACCCTAACGACGGGAAAATGAAAACGTTCGACAATCTTTATCCTACCAATCATCCGTTCTATGGCTATATGGATCTGATGAGCCTGCAAAACATCAACGATTACCGTTATCAGCTGAGCGTTAAACCGACCAAGAAATTAAAGTTGCAGGCGGACCTGCACTGGCTTTACCTGGACACTCCCAAGGATTCTTTGTATTCCGCCGCGCGTACGGTCACCCGCACCGCTGCTGCCGGAAGTTCGGGCGTCAGTGATCATGTGGGCAATGAAGTTGATCTGACGGCTGATTACAAATTGAATAATAATGTCAGTGTTCAACTGGGGTATTCCCATCTTTTTGCCGGAAAATATCTTCAGGCCACCGGCGCCAACGACGACGCGGACTTTTTTTATTGGCAAACAACCGTTTCTTTATGATTTTTTTGTAAAACGGAGCGCTCAGGATGGATATGGACAAGAAAAAGATCGTTGTGATCGGCAATGGCATGGCCGGGGCCAGGGTGGTCGAAGAAATTTTAGGGAGGGTGCCGGGCCGGTTTGATTTTGTCATGTTCGGCGCGGAACCCTACGGCAATTATAACCGTATTTTATTGAGCAATGTCCTGAACCAGACACAGGAAGCCAGTGACATCTTCATCAATTCTTTAAACTGGTATAAGGAAAATAATATCACACTGCACGCGGGTTTTAAAGCCGTTCACATTGACACCGGGCGCAAAACGGTCATTGCCCGTCAGCTGCATCCGCAGGCGCCTGCCTATGCCGTGCACACTGAAGAGTCCTTGCTGGCAGGGCCGCTCGAAGAAACTTACGATTATCTGATCATCGCCACCGGTTCCCGTCCGTTCGTACCACCGATGGAGGGGTTTGGGGGTGAGGGCACGTTCTTGTTCCGCACCATTGATGATTGTGACCGCATTGCCGAATATGCCAAAAATTGTCAGCGGGCCGTGGTGATCGGCGGCGGGCTTTTGGGACTGGAAGCGGCGCGGGGACTGATGACGCATCATGTGGAAGTGACGATCGTGGAGGCGGCCGGCCAGTTGATGCCGGCACAATTGGATGTGGAATCTGCGCAAATTTTAAAGCGGACTCTGGAAGCCATGGGGTTAACCGTATTGACGGACCGCAAGACCACGCAGATCCATAAGAGTGATGGGAAGGTGACCTCCTTGGTATTTTCCGACGGGGCCACTATTCCCGCCGATATGGTGGTGGTCAGCGCCGGCATCCGTCCCATCACGGAGGTCGCACGGAATTCCGGACTGAATGTCAATAAAGGCATTGTCTGCGACGATCAAATGCGCACCAGCGATCCCCATGTTTTTGCCTTGGGCGAATGCGTTGAGCATCGGGGCAAATTGTACGGGTTGGTCGAACCCATCTGGGCACAGGCCAGGGTGATGGCGGATGTGATCAGCGGATTTGATCCCCAGGCCGTCTATCAGGGCTCGAAAACCGGAACGAAATTAAAGGTCATGGGCGTGGATCTGATGTCGCTGGGAGAAAAAGAGGCCGGCGCCGACAATGATGAAGTCATTGTTTACCGTGAGCCCAACCGCGGCATTTATAAGAAGTTGATCGTTCGCGGCAATAAACTTTACGGGGCTATTCTTTTGGGGGATGCGGCTGCGTCGGACGTGCTCATCCAGATGTTCCTCAATGAGCAGGCTGTCCCGGAAAACCGTTGTGACCTTTTGTTCGGAGACGTCAAGGGGGCCGCCTTTATCCAGGCCGCGGACTTACCGGGTCATGCGCAGATCTGCAATTGCAATGGCGTGTGCAAAAAGACCATTGTGGAAGCCATCAGCAGCGGATGTGAGACGGTGGCGTCCGTGGGTGCAAGGACCAAGGCGGGCAAGGGTTGCGGTTCCTGCCGCGGGCTCATTGCCCAGATCATCGAGGCGAAATTGGGCAAAGTGTCCTATGACCCCAGCGAGCATTATTATGTGCCGGGGGTGTTTTTGGAAAAATCACAATTAGTGGCGGCCATTAAGGCAAGGAATTTGAAGTCCGTCAGCGCTGTGTTCGCGGCATTGGCCGACGGCAAGGAAGACGCGGACAGCAAGGTGGGTTTGGCGTCGCTGTTAAAGACCATTTGGCCTGATGATTATGAGGATGAGCGTGATGCCCGTTTTGTCAATGACCGGGTGCATGCCAATATCCAAAAAGACGGGACATTTTCAGTGGTGCCCCGCATTTACGGCGGGGTGACGTCACCGGATGAACTGATGCGCATCGCCCGGGCCGCGGTAAAATATAACGTGAAGATGGTGAAACTCACCGGAGGCCAGCGCATTGATCTGCTGGGGGTCAAAAAGGAAGATCTGCCCAAGATGTGGAAAGATCTGGGCATACCCAGCGGTCATGCCTACACCAAGGCCTTCCGCACCTGCAAAAGTTGCGTGGGCACGGATTTCTGCCGTTACGGACTGGGTGATTCCATTGCCCTGTCCCGGGAGATCGAACGCCGTTTCCAGGGGCTTGAGTCACCGCATAAGATGAAATTAGCCACGGCCGGCTGTGCCCGCAATTGTTCTGAGGCCTATGTCAAAGATCTGGGGGCGGTCGCCATCGGCGAGGGGAAATGGGAAATTTATGTCGGCGGTGCGGCCGGCGGCAGTGTCCGCAAGGGTGATCTATTGTGCATTGTCAACAGCCACGCAGAGGTGCTCAAGTGCATGGGACGGTTTATGGAGTATTATCGGGAACATGGAAAATATTTAGAGCGTACCTATGGTTTTGTGGAACGCGTGGGCATTGATGTTTTGCGCAGTATTCTCATTGATGATTCGCTGGGGATCTGCGCCCAGCTGGATGAGCGTATTCAGCGGGCCGTGGACGCGTATAAGGACCCCTGGAAAGAAGCGGATATACCGGTACATCCGCATCAGTTTGAAGGTCCGCAGTTGGTTGAGACGCTGCGCGTGGCGGAGAATAATGGTTAACTCATCTCAACTGACTGTCAAACTTGGGGCCGCCCAACAGATTCCTGTGGGGCAGGGCAGATGTTTTATTGTCGATGGCCGCCAGATCGCTGTTTTCCGTTCACGGGCCGGCCGCGTTTTCGCGGTGAGCAATCGCTGTCCGCATCGGCAGGGGCCTTTGGCTGAAGGGGTCATTGGAGGGAACCAAGTCATTTGTCCTTTGCACGGGCATAAATTTGATTTGACCACCGGCAAAGGCAGTGAGATGGGTGAGTGTGTCAAAACATACCTGGTTTGGGAAGAAAGTGGGCAGATCATTCTGGAAAGGACATTGTGATGAGCCAACAAAAAGCCGTTAGGATCGATCTTTTTGATTTCAAATCCATACCCATGCGCACATTCCACATGACGTGGTTTGCGTTTTTTTTAAGTTTTTTTGGCTGGTTTGCCGTTGCTCCGTTAATGCCGTTGGTGCGTCATGATTTGGGCTTAACTAAAACGCAGATTGGCAATACTATTATCGCTTCTGTTGCGATCACTATTATTGTTCGCTTATTGATCGGTTGGTTGTGTGATCGTTTTGGTCCTCGACGGACTTACGCGGCTTTATTGATCATCGGGTCTTTGCCTATGATGGCCATTGGTCTGGCCCACGATTATCAGAGTTTCCTTTTGTTCCGTTTAGCCATCGGCGCCATCGGGGCTTCTTTTGTGTTGACCCAATATCATACCTCTGTCATGTTTGCCCCCAATTGCGTGGGGACAGCCAATGCCACGGCCGCGGGTTGGGGCAATATGGGCGGCGGTATTACGCAGATGGTGATGCCGCTCGTACTGGCCGCGGTGATGAGTTTTGGGTTTGGTGAAAGTTTGGGTTGGCGATTGAGCATGGTGGTCCCGGGCGTATTGTTATTTTTGACGGGATTTGCTTATGCCCGCTGGACCAAAGATTTTCCGCAAGGCAATATGGATGAATTGCGTGCTCAAGGGCTGTTGCCGACGAGGAAACAGGTCAAAGGAAGTTTCCGCGCCGCCATGAAAGATCACCGGGTGTGGGCCTTATGCGTCATTTACGCGGCCAGTTTTGGCGTGGAATTGACCATCAACAATATTGCCGCGCTTTATTTTACGGACCAATTTCATTTATCTATTGCGGCCGCTGGTTTGGTGGCCGGGTTATTTGGTTTAATGAATCTTTTCGCCAGGACATTGGGTGGATTTTTTTCCGACCGTTGTGCCCGCGGCAACGGTTTAAGGGGACGAGTCATTTTTTTAGGCGCCTCGCTTTTTATCGGCGGTTTATTGCTGATGGTCTTTTCGCGCATGACCGTTTTACCTTTGGCCATTGCGGCGATGTTAAGCTTCGCCTTATTCATCAAAATGGCCAATGGCGCGACGTATGCGGTGGTGCCGTTTATCAATAGGAAAGCATTGGGGGCCGTGTCCGGTATTATCGGAGCAGGGGGGAATGTGGGAGGCGTGCTTTTCGGGTTCTTGTTCCGCGACGATAAAATGAGTTATATGGATGGTTTGTTTTATTTAGGCATAGCGGTCGCTGTCACGGCAGGGTTATCCTTGGCCGTTAAGTTCTCTGTTGAGGATGAACGTGAGACCAAAGAAGCCTTTGATGTGGCCCGCGCACGGCGATTGGAAGTTGTGGCCTTAGGTTAATAGATATGGACAATGATGAAATTTTGATCCATCAGGCTTTTGAAGAACAGCAGGACATGACCGCGGTTGAAAAGTTTGCGTTCAAGCATGATTTTCATCAACTGCCGTCGGGGGCCGGTTCGTATAAGGAATTGATCCCCAAAACAACGCCGGGGCCCGGACAGCAGTACGCGTTTGAAGTGGATCTCGACCAATGCACGGGCTGCAAGGCCTGCGTGACCGCCTGCCATAATGAGAACGGCCTCGAGGAAGATGAGACCTGGCGGTCGGTGGGGCTTATTCATGGCGTCAGCGCGGATCAACCCGTGATCCAGCATGTCACCAGCGCCTGCCATCATTGCCTGGATCCGGCGTGCATGAACGGCTGTCCGGTGAAGGCCTATGAGAAAGACCCCGCGACAGGAGTGGTCAAGCATCTGGGTGATCAATGCATCGGCTGCCAGTATTGTATTTTCAAATGCCCTTATGATGTGCCCAAGTACAATAAGAAAAAAGGCATTGTGCATAAATGCGACATGTGCATCAGCCGCCTGGAGGTTGGCCAGGCGCCCGCGTGCGTGCGCGCCTGCCCCAATGAAGCCATCCGCATTACGCTGGTGGATACGGCTGTTGTCCGGCAAGACCCATCGGAATTTGTTAGAATTCCCCAGGCCCCGGATTCTCATTACACATTGCCCACCACCCGTTATGTAACGCGCAAAGAATTGACCGCGGACATGACCTCTATGGATGCCGCGTCTTTTGAACCGGAACATTCGCATATGCCTTTGGTTGTCATGTTGGTGTTGACCCAGCTTTCCGTGGGCGCTTTTTTTGTGGAGGGGTTGGTGAATCACACGCTGCGAGATGGTTTACGCGCGTTATTGATGCCCGTTCATGTTTTTGCGGGATTGGCCTTTGGGCTTTTGGCATTGGGGGCCAGCATTTTTCATTTGGGCCGGCCGTTGTATGCTTTTCGCGCACTGCTGGGGCTTAAAACCTCCTGGTTAAGCCGCGAGATTTTGGCTTTCGGCGTGTTCGCTTTTTTGGCTTTTGTTTATGCCGTTCAGATAAAATATGCCCCGGCCGGATTTTTTGTGCGGGAAGATATTCTGGCAGGGGCGGTGCTGGCCGCGGGATTGTTCGCTGTTTTTGCCTCGGTCATGGTCTACCGGGATACCCATCGGGTTTTGTGGGACACTCCCATGACAACGTTTAAATTTTTTATGACGGCCGTCCTTTTAGGGACGGTGACGGTCATGGCCGTGTCATTGAGCGCCTGCGCCGTTTATTCACCCAAAAATTTTGTTTATGTCCTGGAGGCGGTCGGCATTCCATTGGCCGGGGTGATGGCGGCTTTGACCCTGGTTAAAATTATCGTTGAGGCGTCCTTGTTTTCCTATCTGCGCTATCCGCAGATGACGCCGCTCAAGAAAAGCGCTGCGTTGATGTCCGGGTCTTTGCGTGTATGGACCACACAGCGTTTTATGTACGGGATCGTTGGCGGGATCGTACTGCCTGTTCTGTTTTTGGCGATGCATGGTTATTTGACATCCTCCTGGATTTTGACCTGGGTTGGAGTCATGGCAGCCATGACAGCGGCCGGGGAGATCATGGAAAGGTATTTATTTTTTCGCGCGGTGGTCCCTTTGAAGATGCCGCATTAATGGTAAACACGATGAAACAATTTAAGGATTTGATCCATCAAAAAACCGGTCCATTGACGGATGAGTTGGCGCTGGCGCCTTCCCCGTTGGGAGTTTTGCCCCAACGGCTTTTGCCTGACCGGGTGGCGCGCGTGGTCTGCGGTTTTTGCTCGACCGGATGCAGTCTGGACGTGCATATCAAGGACGGGACACCGGTGAATCTGACGCCGACCAAGGGATATCCGGTCAATACCGGCGAGGCCTGTCCCAAGGGCTGGGAGGCCCTGACGCCGTTGAAGGCCTTTGACCGCGCCACCACCCCTTATGTGCGCAAAGGCCATGGCCGTCTGGAGCCGGCCCATTGGGATTCCGCGTTAAGGGTCTTTGCCAGCCGTTTTAAGGACATTCAATCACGCTACGGCAATGACAGCGTTGCGTTTTTAAGCACAGGACAGATCACCACCGAGGAAATGGCTTTGCTGGGGGCGCTGGCCAAATTCGGCATGGGTCTTGTTCACGGCGACGGCAATACCCGTCAATGCATGGCCACCGCGGTGGTGGCTTATAAACAGGCCTTTGGTTTCGACGCCCCGCCGTATACGTATCAGGATTTTGAAGAAAGCGATGTGATCGTTTTTATCGGGGCCAATCCCTGCATCGCCCATCCGATCATGTGGCAGCGCGTGTGCCGCAATAAAAATAATCCGACAATCATTGTCATTGATCCGCGCAAAACCGAAACAGCGACGGCTGCCACCCGTCACTACGCGTTAAAACCCAAGAGCGACCTGGTTTTGTTTTACGGTGTGGCGCGCATCCTCATTGAGCGCGGCTGGCTCGACGACAAATTCATTGCCGGCCATACGCGGGAGTTCGACGCTTTTCGCGCGCATGTGCAAAGTTTTACCCCCGCTTTTGTCAGCGGGGTCACGGGATTGTCCATCGTCCAGATCGAGGAGTGCGCCACCCTCATCGGCCGCGGCAAACGTGTTTCTTTCTGGTGGACCATGGGCGTTAATCAGGGCCATGAGGCGGTGCGCACTGCGCAGGCGATCATTAATCTGGCATTGATGACAGGTAATATCGGCCGGCCGGGCACAGGCGCCAATTCCATCACCGGCCAATGCAATGCCATGGGCTCGCGGCTTTTCAGCAATACGACAAATTTATTGGGCGGGCATGATTTTTGCAACAGCGCGCACCGGCACAAGATCGCCGCTATTCTTCGTATGGACGAGGCCCGGATCCCCGCTCAAAACAGTTTGCCTTACAATCAGATCATCGAAGAAATTGCCGTTGGAAAGATCAAAGGATTGTGGATCATTGCCACCAATCCTGCGCATTCCTGGATTGGCCAGCAGGAGTTTCGGCAAATCTTAAAGAACCTGGAGTTTCTCGTTGTGCAGGACATGTACCATACCACCGAAACCGCGCAGATGGCGGACCTGATCCTGCCGGCCGCTTGCTGGGGCGAGAAAGAAGGTACGATGATCAATTCCGAGCGGCGCATCGGCCTTTTGCGTAAAGTGGCCAAGGCGCCTGGCCTGGCCCTGGCGGATTTTTTTATTTTTCAACTGATCGCGCATTATTGGGGTTGCAGCGGACTTTTCAAGGACTGGCAAAGCCCCGAAGCGGTTTTTCAGATCTTAAAAGAAATCTCGCGGGGTACGCCCTGCGATTTTACCGGTATCCGCGATTATGCCATGATCGAATCCAGCGGCGGCATTCAATGGCCTTTGCCTGAAGGGACATTGCCGCTGGAAAATCAACGCCGCCTCTTTGCCGATGGTCAATTTTTTACTGATGACCGCAAAGCCAGGTTTATGTTTGAAGCCCCCAGGCCGGTCCCCGAAGATGTTTGCGCTAAGTATCCTTTCGTACTTTTGACCGGACGAGGCACATCAGCCCAGTGGCATACGCAGACACGCACCGCCAAGTCCCCGGTTTTGCGCAAGATGTACGCGCAGGACGTTTATGTGGAAATAAATCCCGAGGACGCTTGTAAATTAAGCATTCGCAACGGCCAATGGGTGTATGTGTCCACCCGGCGGGGGGAGATCAGGGCCAGGGCCTTGGTGATGCCAAGCGTGCAGCAGGGGCATATTTTTTTGCCCATGCATTATGAGGTAAGTAATCATCTGACGCTACCGGCGTTTGACCCGTACTCGTATCAACCCTCCTATAAGATGGCGGCGGCGCGCGTAGCCAAGGTGCCATATTACTATGCATGAACCGGCCTTGACCCCTCAGGTAGCGGCGGTGTGTATCTCCGGCGGTGGAATTCCGAAACTGCCTTTGGCCTCGGCAGCAGTGACTTTCACGGGTCTTGCCGGCGACGGGCATAATCACGCCAAACACAATGACCCCTTACAGGCCGTGTGTTTGCAGGATATGGAGATCCTGGAGGATTTGACTAAGGAAGGGTTTTGCCTGAAGCCCGGTACGACCGGGGAGAATTTGACCGTGTGCGATCTTAAAGTCAATCATTTGGGGGTGGGTACAATTTTGGAATTCTCCGGCGGGGTGGTTTTGGAATTAACCAAAGAACGCAAGCCCTGTTATGTGCTGGATGCCATTGACCCGCGGTTAAAAGAAGTGATCGCGGGCCGCTGCGGTTTTTATGCCAGGGTCCTGCGGGAAGGGCTCATCCAAGCAGGCGATATCATTCAGGTCAGGGCACAGCAGGAATCCAGTTGTGCATTGGGCCCGATCATGGTATTATAAATTCGTTCATGAATGACAAGAGCCGTTTAAGGAAGCATTATTTGGATCTTCTACAAAAGCAGGATCGTAAAGAGGGGTTCAGGAAGAGCCGGTTGATCGAGGAAGAGTTTTTCAGGCTTCCCGCCATCGTCAAAGCCAAGACCATCCTTTTTTACGCGTCCCTGCCGGGCGAAGTGGATACATTCGCGATGATACGCAAGGCCATGGATTTAAAGAAACAGGTTGCATTGCCTGTCGTCCTGCGTGAACAAAGGACATTGATCCCGACATTAACTGAGAATATGAAAGATTTGCGCTTAAGCACATATGGCATTCATGCACCGCATCGTCATAAAGATCGGGAGATCCCTCTCGAGCGTCTGGACGCGGTGGTGGTGCCTGCCTTGGCTTTTGACAAGGCCAACAATCGCCTGGGCCGCGGGAAGGGGTATTACGACCGCTTCCTGAAAAGTCTTTCTTGTGCAGTGACCGTCGGTATCGCCTTTGATTTTCAGATCGCAGAAAGCCTTCCGTTCGAGGACCATGATGTTGGGGTCCACCACGTCATCGCCGGCTGATCTTAAGCCGCGCCGCCTGATTCTTCGTTTTTAAATGAAGGGAGCCGTATTATGGAAAACGCCAACATTATAGGCCAGGTGTTATTTTTTGCCTTTGCCGCCATCGGCTGTGTCATCGCCGGGTTCTTTTTGAACCGTTTTATGGGACATAAACGCGGTCAGGAGGCCCAAAAAGGCGCTTTGGACATCCGTGAACTCGCCAGGCGCGAGGCCGAGACCATCCGCAAAGAAGCGGACCTGCAGGCCAAGGACATCCTGATCAAGATGCGCCAGGATTTTGAGAACCAGAGCAGCCAGCGGCGCGAAGAACTCAATAACGCGGAAAAACGCATTGCCCAGCGCGAGGAAAATCTCGACAAACGCGTCGACCTTTTGGAAAAGAAGGAAAAGGACCTGGCCGCCCGTCTGGACGCGTTGCGCGAAGGCGAGGCCCGTATCAAAGAAAAGACCGAAGAATTGGCAAAGGTCCTCACCGAGGAAAAACAGCGCCTGCACACCATCGCCAACCTTTCCACCGAGGAGGCCAAACAATTGCTGCTGCGCCGCGTGGATGAGGAGATCTTAAGCGAGAAGGCCTCCCGCCTGCGGCACATGCAGGAAGAGATCAAGGAAAACGCCGACAAACGCGCCCGCGAGATCATCAGCACTGCCATCCAGCGCTGCGCGTCCGACCACACGGCGGAGACCACGATCAGCATGGTGGCGCTTCCCAGCGACGAGATGAAAGGCCGCATCATCGGCAGGGAAGGCCGCAACATCCGCGCCCTGGAACAGGCCACGGGGGTGGACATCATCATCGACGACACGCCGGAAGCCGTGACCATTTCCGGTTTTGACATGGTGCGCCGCGAGATCGCGCGCATGGCCATTGAACAATTGATCGGCGACGGGCGCATCCATCCGGGGCGCATCGAGGAAGTGGTGGCCAAGGCCAAGGATGAATTGGAGAAAAAGATCAAGGAAGAGGGCGAGCGTGCGGTCATTGAACTGGGCATTCACGGCATGCATCCCGAATTGACCAAATTGGTCGGACGTTTGCGTTACCGCACCTCGTTCGGACAGAACGGGCTTAGCCACTCCATCGAGGTCTCAAAGCTCATGGGCATCATGGCCCATCAATTGGGCGTGGACGTCAAGACCGCCAAACGCGCCGGACTTTTGCATGACATCGGCAAGGTCGTTTCTTCCGACGTGGAAGAGGGAACGCATGCCATTGTCGGGGCCAGGCTTTGCCGCAAATACGGCGAGACCGAGGACGTGTCCTATGCCGTTGAAAGCCACCACGGCGAAGTGGAGATGAACACCCTGTATGGCACCCTGGTCTCTGCCGCGGACGCCATCAGCGCCGCCCGTCCCGGGGCGCGGGCAGAATCCATGGAAACGTATATCAAACGTTTGGAAAATCTGGAAAAGATCTCCCATTCATTCAAGGGCGTTGAGAAGGCC
>Ga0209515_10004746_pt1 | contig 18144 bp, 19 predicted proteins | sample Subgroupgradi54m_FD_187454 | JGI IMG/M metagenome (GOLD analysis project Ga0209515, IMG submission 187454) | Subsurface groundwater microbial communities from S. Glens Falls, New York, USA - GMW60B uncontaminated upgradient, 5.4 m (SPAdes)... ...
TCTTTGTCACGAATGTCAGGCGTCTGAAGGAGGGGATTGACCGGGGTGTTGCCAATTCCATTTTGGTGAAGGTCAATCAGATCGGCACGCTCACAGAGACTCTCCAGACGATCGCGCTGGCCAAAAAGAACGGATATACGACGGTGATCTCCCACCGTTCGGGCGAAACAGAGGATACGACGATCGCGCATCTTGCGGTCGCCACCAACGCCGGGCAGATTAAAACAGGCTCCTTGTGCCGGAGTGAGCGGATTGCAAAGTACAATGAACTGTTGCGGATTGAAGAAGAGCTCGGAAAGAAAGCTTCTTATGGGGGGAGACTGTGGCAAAAATACGGCTTCGCCCGTGGATGATGGTGGCGATCGGGGCCGCGATCATTTATCTGCCGGGACTCATCCAGCTTCAGGAACTGCGTTATAGGCGGAATGAACTCCGCACGGAGATTGGCCGCCTCAAGCAGGAAAACGCCTCGCTCGTCCAGCAGAAGAAACTTCTTGAAGAGGATGTCGGTTATGTCGAAAAAGTCGCCCGCCGGAAGATGGGGGTTGTCCGAAAAGGCGAAATCCCCTACCGATTCGTCTCCGAAGAAGCCCCTTCTAGTCATTGACAAGTCCTTTTCTTCCTTATATACTGTAGGGCACATCGCGGGGTGGAGCCCCTCGTGCCAGTTGTAGCAACGAAGGCACTCGGGATTCCACAGTGCGAAGCGACTCTAACGTAGTGATACGACGCGGGGTGGAGCAGTCTGACCCGTAAAGGTCCGTAAAAAGCTTTGCTTTTTACGGCCCCACGGGTCACCGCGTGATCGCCGAAGGCGATTTTACGCGGTGGTAGCTCGGCCCGTAAACCCCGTAGAAAGATGTTACATACTCTACGGGGACGGGCCGCCACGTAATCCCGCCGGATGATTAAGGATGCGGGATTTTACGTGGCGTTGGGCGAAGGATAGGAAAAAATGTTTTACGTCTATCTTCTATTAAGTCACAAAGACAATAAGTTTTATATCGGCTTTACCGAGAATATTTCTCGACGGGTAGAAGATCATAATTCTGGTAAAGTGGCATCTACAAAACATCGCAAACCTTTCACACTTATTTATTATGAGGCCTATTTGGACAAGAGAGACGCGGAAGGAAGAGAAAAATTTCTAAAGAGTGGGTTAGGACGAAAGTTCTTAGAGAAACAACTAAAACATTTTTTGACAGATCGACGCGGGGTGGAGCAGTCTGGTAGCTCGTTGGGCTCAAGTTGGGCTGTTCAGCCGGTAACGGTTGAACGACTCCTGTCAAATTCGGTGAAGCCCGTGGCGGCTTATCTAGAAGTCGTCAGGTAATACCGAGCCAAGTCCGTCAAGAAGCGTGGCGGAAAGGTGTAGAGACTAAACGGCAGGCACCCGCCAAGAATCGTGGCGGGTGAAGATATAGTCCAGACTACAAACCCAGCACTAATTTTCGAATGAAAAATTAGTGCTGGGGCAGCGGAAGCTGTAGTAGTATGCATAACCCAAAGGTCAGAGGTTCAAATCCTCTCCCCGCTACTTTAATGAGGACGGGACTTACGTTGCTGAGAAGCGACGTAAGTCCCTATCCGAATTTAATCCCGAGCGACCGAGGCCGCGACACGAGGGAGTCGAGGGACAATTTAAGGGGCGGTTTATGGTTCGACGCGCTCACCATCCCTCGAACCATCCTGAGCGAAGTCGAGGGAGAAACCGTCCCTATTTTTTTACTTCGATTTAATATTCCGTTAATCTTCCTGAAATATGCTGCCCTCAAAATGGCTTCAAAGACTAACCTAAGGAGGGTAACCCCATGCGTCGTTTTCAGAAATTCGTCTCTCTGGCTGTTCTTTTTTCCTTTTTACTTTTGCCTGTCCACGCCGTTTTGGCCGATGCGGGCCCGAGCGATACCGACTCTCTTCGAAAAGAAGTCCAGGAACTCAAGGCACGCCTTTCTGCGCTTGAGAACCGGCTCGCCCAATCGGAGAAAAAGGTTTCCGAAGGGCCGATGCTCCCTGCCGAACGCTACAAAGTCCCCGAATTTCTGCATGATTTGACGATCAGCGGGATGGTGGAGAGCTCCGTTAATTACAATACGAATGTGCCGCAGAATCGGCTCAATACGCTTCATCAGTTTGATTCCCAGGCGAACAGCTTCATGGTGGATGAAGCCCAGCTCATTTTTCATAAGCATCCCGAAGAGGGGGTCGGATTCAAGACAGATATCATCGTCGGAGAGATCGCCCAGAATATCGGATCCAACGGGACCGTAACAACCGATGACGTCGACCTGGAACAGGCCTATGTGAATTACCGGTGTTTTCTCATGAATCGCCCCTTGGACATTTGGTTCGGCAAGTATGTGACACTTGCCGGCGCGGAGGTCATTGAGGATCCGTCGAACACCAACTGGAATATCACACACTCTTTTATGTTTTACTACTCCATTCCCTTTACCCATACCGGGGTGCGAGCCAGTTACGCCGCGACCGACTGGCTTACCGCAATCCTTGGCGTCAATAATGGATGGGACGCTGAGCAGGACAATAACAACGCCAAGACACTTGAGGCAGGCGTTTCGTTAACGCCTTATGCGTGGCTGAATCTGTTTTCCTCTTTTTACTATGGAGCGGAGCAGAACGGGGACGGAGGAAACAAGCGGCTACTTACCAGCAATGTCCTCACGTTCAAACCGGGTGAGCTTGTCGAAGCCCTTAAACCGTTGACGCTGATGGTAAACGGGGATTATGGTCGCGAAGAAAATGCCGTTGCGGTCGGTGTGGATGGAGAATGGTCAGGTCTAGCCACTTACGCCCGCTACATGATGAATGACAAGTGGGGCCTTTCGACGCGCATGGAGTATTTCAACGATAACGACGGCGTTCGAACCGCTTCAGCCAACGGCATGTCGGGCCGAACCATTCAAGATCTTTGGGAACTCACCGTCGGGACAGATTATGCCCTTTATTCGGGTCTCATCGGGCGCTTGGAGTACCGGCATGACGACTCCAATAGCTCCGTCTTTCAGAATTCCAAATCGAAAGCGATCGATTCCCAGGATCTTGTGACCCTCCAGTTCCTTTACGCCTTTTGAGAGCTTGCACTTCTTCCCGCGTTATAGTAAGATAACCCTACCTTGAAAAAGGAGGGAAAATCGGAATGACGTGGGATGATGTCGATTCCATCGCAGAACGGCTGATGGAGCTCCATATAGGGGTGGATCCGCTCACCGTCCGCTTTACCGAACTGCACCAATGGGTCACTGAACTCGAAGACTTCGACGACGATCCGAAACGGTCCACCGAAGGGATGCTCGAGGCGATTCAGATGGCCTGGTATGAAATGAATCAATAGCCCGTCATGGCCACTCGTCGCGTCCTCATTATCGGATCGGGATCGGCCGGACTGACCGCCGCCATTTACGCTTCACGCGCAGCTCTTTCCCCTCTTCTTTTCGAAGGGCCTCTCGCCGGGGGGCAGCTCTCCCTCACGACGATGGTGGAGAACTACCCCGGATTCCCCGACGGGGTGATGGGACCGGAGCTGATGGAGATGACCCGCCGTCAGGCCCTGCGATTCGGGACGGAAATCGCCTCGAAGTTTGTCACGCGGGTCGATTTTTCCTGCCGCCCTTTCCGGGTCTTCTCCGACGCCGAAGAATTTTCTGCGGAGAGCGTCATTATCGCGACCGGTGCTTCAAGCCGGATGCTGGGCCTTCCCGTCGAGAAAAACCTTTTGGGCCACGGCCTTTCCACCTGTGCGACCTGCGACGGATTTTTCTTCCGCGAAAAAGAGATTATCGTTGTCGGGGGTGGAGATTCGGCGATGGAGGAAGCGACGTTCCTTACCAAATTCGCGAAGAAGGTGACGGTGGTGCATCGCCGGAACAGTCTTCGCGCTTCCAAGATCATGCAGGACCGCGCCTTCAAAAATCCGAAAATTGAATTTGTCTGGGATACCGTCGTCGACGATATTTTGGATCCGGCACAGCAAAAAGTGACGGCGGTCAAACTTAAAAATATCAAAACGGGTGCCGTGACCGATAAAAGAATCGAAGGAATTTTTGTGGCGATCGGCCACGACCCGAATACGAAACTTTTCAAGGGGCAAATTCTTTTGGACGCGCAGGGGTATATCCTCACTCCGGAGAGAACGGAGACCTCTGTCAAAGGGGTTTTTGCCTGCGGGGATTGCGTGGATCACCGCTACCGGCAGGCGGTTACGGCCGCGGGCACCGGGTGCATGGCGGCCCTCGACGCCGAGAAATTCCTCACCGAGATTACTTAACCTCTTCCAAAAAAACAAGATACGTTACATCCTTATTTCCAATTTTCATTGACGGATTTCCCCTTTTCTAGTAAAATAGAAAATCTTGGGGTCAATCCATGATTGAACGATACACCCTTCCAAAAATGAAGTCTCTTTGGTCCGAAGAGCATTGCTTCGATGTGATGCTTGAAGTGGAACTCTTGGCTTGTGAAGCACTTGCGAAACTCGGAAAAATTCCGAAGGGGGCCGCTTCTGAAATTCGGCGAAAGGCGACTTATGATCCTCACCGCATCCGCGAGATCGAGAAAAAAACCCGCCATGACCTGGTCGCTTTTGTCTTCAATGTTCAGGAGTCGGTCGGGGAACTCGGCCGCTATCTCCATATGGGGCTCACCTCAAGCGATGTGTTGGACACCTCTCTGGCCGTCATCCTGCGTGAGGCCTCCGAGATTCTGGTGGATGATCTCAAGGCATTTCTTTCGCGTCTTAGGCGGAAAGCGAATCAGTATAAACGGACTCCCTGTGTCGGCCGCAGCCATGGGGTTCATGCGGAGCCTTTGACATTCGGGCTGAAGCTCGCTGTTTTTTACGATGAGGCGAAGCGGAATCTTGGGCGGCTCGAGCGCGCCAAAGAAGTCATCTCCGTCGGAAAAATTTCGGGTGCCGTCGGGACCTACGCGCATATCGACCCTTTTGTCGAGGCGTATGTCTGCAAGAAACTGAAACTCTCTCCCGCGAAAATTTCGACGCAGATCGTCTCGCGGGATCATCATGCGGAGTTTGTGACGGCCCTTGCGCTCGTCGGCTCTTCCATCGAAAAGTTCGCGACGGAAATCAGGCATCTGCAGCGGACGGAGGTTTTGGAAGCGGAGGAATTTTTTCATGAAGGCCAGAAAGGGTCGAGCGCCATGCCGCATAAGCGAAATCCTGTCCGATGCGAGCGGCTGGTTGGGCTTTCCAGACTCCTGCGCGGCTATGCGCACTCGGCGATGGAGAATGTGGCGCTCTGGCATGAGCGGGACATCAGCCACTCTTCCGTCGAGCGGGTGATCCTTCCCGACGCCACAACCCTTTTAGACTATATGCTGAATGAAGCGAGCGATATCGTCGGGACCCTTTTGGTCTATCCCGAACAGATGATGAAGAATCTGAACTTAAGCCGCGGCCTGATTTACTCGCAGCGGATCCTTCTCTCCCTCATCGATAAAGGGCTTGCCCGAACGGAGGCGTATGACCTGGTGCAGCATCTTGCGATGAAGGCCTGGAAGGACGGAACCGATTTGAAAGAAGCAATTTTACGGGACGGAAGAATGCTCCAGACACTTTCGCCGCAGGAGATCGACGACTGTTTTAACGTGGCCCATCATTTTCGGCATCTGGACCGGATTTTCAAAAAGGCGGGGTTATGAACAGGGAGAAGATGTCTTACCATGTCAAAGTGCATGTCCGGCTGAAAAAAGGGGTGCTGGATCCGCAGGGCACGACCGTCAAACAGGCGCTTCAGGCGATGGGGTATCGGGGTGTTTCGGATGTGCGGATCGGAAAGCTCATCGAGATCGATCTGGACGGGAAAAGTAAAACTCTCATCCAGAAAGAAGTTAAGGAAATGAGCGAGAAACTTCTTGCGAACCCGATCATCGAGGAGTTTTATTACGAGGTTGAAGAGCGAAAATGAGAGAAGGATTTTCGACAAAATTTATTCAAAGCATGACCTCCGGCCGATTCTACCAAGACGCGGCGAGGAAGCCGCTTTCGGAGGCGCTGCGCTATGGAATCCTTTTGGTTTTTCTTCTGACCGCCGTTTTTTCCGTCCGCTTTACAGCCGATCTGCTGAAAGGGCTCACGTTTTTTGAGACGTGGAGCCGGCAGCATCTTCCTGAGATCGTCATTCAGAAAGGAGAAGCTTCCACCAAGGTCGAACAGCCGTGGCGGTATGACGGAAGAGAATTTGTCCTCATGATTGATACGACGGGGAAGACGGCCAAGATCGACGATCACTACCGATACGGAGCCCTGTTTACAAAGAACGTCCTTTTTTTCAAAACAGGGCCTGATGAGACGCGACGGTATGACCTGTCTCGGATCGATGAATTGCGGATCAATGCGGGGACTGTTTCGCAGTTCCGAAAGGTCGGGCAGTGGGTTTTACCGCCGTTTTTATTCCTGTTTAATCTCGTTGTCTACGGCATGTCCCTTTTCATTCAAATTATTTTTTTCAGTCTGGTCAGTTTCCTGGCTAATTGGATCGGCAGGCGCCGTCTGTCTTACAGTTCGCGCCTTTCCCTGGGGACCTATGCCGTCACACTCCCGGAAGTTCTCGACACGGGGGTGCGTGTTTCGGGGCTCCAGATTCAGTTTCTCGGCGCCGTTCATTTTGCGGTCTATGCGGCCCTTTTGGTGACAGCGGTACTGCAGTCTCCTCCGGCTGAAACGGGGGAGAGCTTCGAGGAGCTATGATCCTTCGACGGCGGAGTTTCGGAGTCGTTGTTTTTCCCGGTTCAAACTGCGACGACGACTGCCGGTATGTCCTGGAAGATGTTCTGAAGCAGAAGGTCCGGATGGTCTGGCATAAGGAGCGGGATCTCTCGGATCTGGAGGGTGTTGTGCTTCCCGGCGGATTCAGTTACGGAGATTACCTCCGATGCGGGGCGATCGCGCGGGGAAGCCCCGTGATGAAAGAACTCGTCGCCTTCGCGAAAAAGGGGAAACCGGTGATCGGGATCTGTAACGGATTTCAGATTTTGCTTGAGGCGGGGTTGCTGCCGGGGGCGATGCTTCGTAACGGCACCCTCCGTTTCATCTGCCGTGAGGTGCATCTTCGGGTTGAAACTTCGAGGACTCCTTTCACGAAGACCTTGCGGCAGGGAGAGGTCTTAGCGCTCCCCATTGCGCACAATGAGGGAAACTATTTTGCCGATCGCTCGACCCTTGAAGCCATTCAGGCGAACCATCAGATTGTTTTCCGTTACTGCGATGCGGCAGGAGAGACAACGGAAGGGTCTAACCCCAATGGGTCGCTTGCGCATATTGCCGGGCTCTGTAACCGGCAAAGGAATGTTTTGGGGATGATGCCGCATCCGGAACGGGCTTCCGAACCGATTCTGGGTTCCGCAGACGGCCGGAAAATTTTTGAATCTTTCCTTTTATGACCACCATGACACTGAAAAAAGTTTCAGAGATCGCCCGTCATCACGGCGTGACCGATGAAGAATATCAGAAGATTGTCGCGACCCTCGGCCGCACCCCGACGGTGACGGAAATCGGGATGTACGGCGTGATGTATTCGGAGCATTGCTCCTACAAATCGTCCAGGCCGGTTCTCCGTCTTTTCCCGACGGAAGGTCCCAGAGTGCTTATCCGGGCGGGAGAGGAAAATGCGGGGGCGCTCGATATCGGGGACGGCCTCGCCGTTGTGTTTAAAATCGAGTCTCACAATCACCCCTCCGCCGTGGAGCCGTTTCAGGGGGCCGCGACGGGAGTGGGAGGGATCCTGCGGGACATTTTCACGATGGGGGCCCGGCCGATCGCCCTTTTGAATTCTCTCCGTTTCGGGCTTCTTTCGAAGCCGCATGTTCAGCGTCTCTTGAAAGGGGTTGTCTCGGGAATTAGTTTCTACGGAAATTGCATGGGCGTTCCCACTATCGGCGGCGAGATCGCCTTTGATGAAAGTTACGAAGGGAACCCTCTCGTCAATGTCCTCTGCGTCGGGATCGTCCGGCACAAAGGCCTTGTGAAAGGATCCGCCAAAGGGGTCGGGAATCCGGTTGTCTATTTGGGGGCCGCGACGGGGCGCGACGGCTTGGGTGGGGCGAGTTTTGCGTCAAGGGAATTGACCGAGGGGTCCGAATCCGACCGTCCCGCGGTTCAGATCGCCGATCCATTCCTGGAAAAATTACTTCTTGAAGCGTGTCTTGAACTGATTCAAACCGGTGTGGTGGTCGGAATTCAGGATATGGGGGCGGCAGGGCTCACCTGTGCGACGTGCGAAACCGCTTCAAGAGGCGGGATGGGGATGGATGTGGATCTCGCGAAAGTGCCTCGCCGCGTCGAGGGAATGACGCCGTATGAAGTGATGCTTTCAGAGTCGCAGGAGCGGATGCTTGTTATCATTCAGAAGGGTGAGGAGAAAAAGGCGGAAGCAATCTTTAAAAAATGGGATCTTCATGCGGTCAAAATCGGAGAAGTGACGCGGGGACCGCTTTTACGGATTTATGAAAATGGGTCACTCGAAGCGGAAATGCCCGCTTCCTCGCTCACAACGGAGGCGCCGATCTATGAACGTCCGGCCCGGCGGCCGGATAATTTCGGAAAAAAGAATCTGTCTCTGGAAGACATTCCAGTTCCGGACCTCGCAAAAAGTTTTAAGGCACTTCTCGGGAGTCCGACGATTGCCAACAAACGGTGGGTGTATGAACAGTATGACCACATGGTCCGGACTGATACCGTCGTTCTTCCGGGTGAGGGGACCCCTGTGATACGGGTGAAGGGCACAAAAAAGTATCTGGCCGTTACCACCGACGGAAATGGAACCTATGCGGCGCTTGATCCGTATCGGGGAGGGATGATCGCGGTCTGTGAAGCGGCGCGGAATATTGTTGTTTCAGGGGCGGAGCCGATCGGGCTTTCGGATTGCCTCAATTTCGGCAGTCCCGAAGACCCCGAGGTCTTTTGGCAGTTCAAAGAATGCGTGCGGGGGATGGCCGAGGCCTGCAGGGCTTTCGGGATCCCCGTCACCGGCGGGAATGTCAGTTTCTACAATGAGAGCCCGAGGGGGGCGATTGACCCGACGCCGGTGGTGGCGATGGTGGGGCTCCTTGAGGGATTTTCACCGGTCACCGGATCCTTTAAAAAGGAAGGAGACGCGGTGATTCTGTTAGGAGAGACCCGGGAAGAAATCGGCGCCAGCGAATATTTAAAAGTCGTGCACCATCGGAAACTTGGCCCTGTTCCCGCGATAGACCTCACCCAGGAGAAAGTGCTCCATCGGATTCTCTTATCCGAAATCCGGAAGGGCCGGGTGAAGTCGGCGCACGATCTTTCCGAGGGGGGGCTGGCTGTTGCGCTGGCCGAATGTTGTGTCATGAATCCTCGCGCGCCCATCGGGGTGAGGATCCGGAAAATAGACTTCCCCCTGCGTTCCGACGCCATCTGGTTCGGCGAAAGCCAGTCGCGAATTCTCATCAGCGTTGACGGAAAGGAAAAAGAAAATTTTTGCCGCTACGCCAAGGAGGCCGGGGTCCCCGCAACGGCACTCGGAGAGGTGGGAGGAAATACTATTCAATTTGGGAAAGCATTCAGCATTTCGGTCCAAGAGGCCGAATCGATTTGGAAGGAGAGTCTCCGTGGAATCTTGGGAGGATAGGCCCAAAGAAGCGTGCGGTGTTTTTGGGATTTACGGGCATCCCGATGCGGTGCACCTGACGTATCTGGGTCTTTATGCGCTGCAGCATCGCGGGGAAGAATCCGCGGGAATCGTTTCCACCGACGGAAAAAAGATGTATGCCCATCGGGGGATGGGGCTGGTGGCGGATGTGTTCAACGAGAATTTTTTGTCAAATCTCAAGGGGCATACGGCGATCGGGCATACCCGTTACTCCACGACGGGATCGAGCCTCCTCAAAAATGCACAGCCGCTTCTGGTCGATTATTCGCGAGGATCGCTGGCGGTGGGGCATAACGGGAATTTGGTGAATGCCGATGTGCTTCGGGCGGAACTGGAGGCCCACGGCTCTATTTTTCAGACGACCGTCGACAGCGAAATTATCCTTCACCTCATGGCCAATCCCAGATATGTCCGTCGGGACGAAGCGCTTCTTGATATCTTGAAAAGGATCAAAGGGGCCTTCACGCTGGTTCTTCTCACGGAAGATGAGATGATGGGCGTGCGGGATCCCAACGGCTTTCGCCCCCTCTGTTTGGGGAGGATCGACGGCGCGTACGTCCTTGCCTCTGAGACCTGCGCCCTCGACCTTATCGGTGCTACATTCATTCGCGAAATTGAACCGGGCGAGGCTGTTTTCATCGACGCAAAAGGACTCCGGTCCGTCAAAGCGTTCCTCCCCGCCGAGGTGAAACCGAGCCATTGCATCTTTGAACATGTCTATTTTGCCCGGCCCGATTCGGTCATCTTCGGGGAAAATGTCCATCAGGTGCGGCAAAATCTGGGGAGGCAGCTGGCGCGCGAGCATCCGGTGGAGGCCGACATTGTCATTCCTGTTCCCGATTCCGGGAATTCCGCGGCCCTCGGATACAGTATGGAATCAGGGATCCCTTTTGAATTCGGGATGACGCGCAATCACTACGTCGGACGGACCTTCATCCAGCCAACGCAGAATATCCGGGACTTCAAGGTGAAGGTGAAGTTCAATCCGATCCGCGAAGTGCTGAAGGGGAGGCGGATTGTTCTCGTTGATGACTCCATTATCCGCGGCACCACGTCCAAAGCGCGCGTCAAAAGTCTTTTCGATATGGGGGCCAAAGAGGTGCACCTTCGGGTCAGCTGTCCTCCGTCTCGGCACCCCTGTTTTTACGGGATCGATTTCCCGACGCAAAAGGAACTGATCGCGGTCAATCACACCGTCGAGGAGATTCAGAAATTCTTGGGAGTCACCAGCCTCGGCTATCTTTCGATTGAAGGGCTGCTTGCCGCTGTCAAAGGCCCCAAGGAAAATTATTGCACCGCCTGCTTCAGCGGAAAATATCCTGTGGACTTCGGCGGCGAGGGAGACAAGTATTCTCTGGAGCGGTCAAAGTGCTGACTTGTTCATTGTTCGGAGTTCGAGAAAGGTTCTTTAAGATTCCAATCTGGAAGCTTAAAACCCAAGCGCCGCCGCATCGGGTTTTATGGGGCCTGATTTGAATCGCCCATTAAGTATCGTGTCACCGGAATTCCTTTCGGAATACCAGAGAATTACAAAGGAGGAAGTAGATGATAAAGAAAAAGAGCGGAATTTTTACAATCCTTCTTGTTTCAGTAAGTCTTTTTTCTTTTTGTGGTATCGCAAAAGGAGAAGAAGCGCCCCTTTACAGAGATGAAGCCTGTGGTTTCGAAATCGGTATTCCCCAGGGCTGGAGGGTACTGGCTTCAGCGCCATGCAATGTCGCTATCGCCCAATATCCCCAAAAATCCCCCCTTATTAATGTCACTGTACGTCATCCTCTCTCCAGTCCAAATATCAAAACCCCTCTGGATCTCGGTACTTTCATAATCAATACCTGGAAAGCGCAGGATCCCTCGATCAAAATTATCAAAGGGCCGGAAGAGGTGATAGTGAATCAACTGAACGGGATAAGAATCATGAGTGAATCTTATGTGAAGGACAAAGGAGGAGATGTCCCCTTAATGAACCACACCTATTATTTTATCTCCGAGGGGAAAATGATAGAAATTATGGCGATGGATAAGAAAGCGGATTTTGATCGCCAGCTTGAAAAAATCGAGCAATCGGTCCGCAGTTTTCGTTTAGGCTCTTCGAAGAAAGAAAACCAAAAAACAGATTTTGATATGGAAAGTATCGAAAAAGAATGTGCAAAATTAAAAGAATTGATTCAAATCAAGATTGATTTTAGTCCCATTGAGGAAAACCGTTATGCAGAGCTAAAAAAACGAATACTCGATAGCGAAGGAGAAATCCATTCTTATGCGACACTCCTTTTGTGGAAAGATAAATCACAAGAAAAATTAGCGAGTAGTGAATACACTGCACTCAAATGGCTCATGTTAACTGTGACTCCAGACAAATACCAAGTTTGGCAAGCCAATTATATAGGCGGGGGGATGGATGTTTGGAGGACCATTGGAAACGAAACTTACACCCATATTGTAGACTGGGTGGCGGCGCCTCCCGAAGCGGATGTCTTTATGCATTGGCATAAAATCCATCGTTTTTTGTCGTTTAGTAAATTTCGAAATTTGTTAGAGCATGAAATTCCTTTGGGAGTTGCTTCTCTTGAGTGGAACAAAGGGCATTACACAGTCTTAAAGTTTGTGCCGCGTGAGGACGACGATCTTTTATACTTCAAAGATTGGTCGAAAAATCCAAGCATTCAAGAAATCACGCTTTGGGTCACAGAAGGGACTTCTTTTATCGTTACAGCGAAGACACGCTATCAGGACGACAAAGGGAAAAATTATGAGTATGAGCAGTATTTTAGCGAATTCAATAAGCCCTTTTTGATCGAAAAACCAAACTAGCCATCGGCCAATGATATTGCAAGGAGAACCGAGAGGAAATAAATGACACTCACCTTCACCAAACTCGTGGGCACGAGGAATGATTTTGATAAGAGATGAAGAGGAATCAAAGTAAATTTGGAGACGTAGCATGATCCGTAAAGATTCTCCCGCTTATGCGAAATCAGGGGTCAGTTATTCAAGCGTCGACCGGCTGCTCGAAAAGGCGAAGCCCTTTATCCGGAATACGCGCCGGCCGGAAGTATTGCGCGATACCGGGAAGTTTGCGGGGCTCTTTGCCCTTAAAAAATATCGCGATCCTATTCTTGTCTCGAGCACCGACGGGGTCGGGACGAAACTGAAATACGCCTTTGCCGCCGGAGGCCATGAAGCAGTCGGGATCGATTGCGTGGCGATGAATGTGAATGACATTGTGACCTTCGGGGCGGAGCCGCTCTTTTTCCTCGATTATGTGGCGACGGGAAAAATCAAAGAAAAAGCGCTTCTCTCTCTTTTACGCGGCATCACGCGAGGATGCCGGGAGGCCGGATGCGCCCTGATCGGCGGCGAAACGGCCCAGATGAACGGTTTCTACGCCGATGGGGAATATGACGTGGCGGGATTTGTCGTCGGTGTGGTCGAGAAAAAAAATCTGATTGACGGCAGAGAGGTCTCCAAAGGGGATGTTCTTTTAGGGCTTGCCTCGAGCGGAATTCATTCAAACGGATTTTCGCTGGTTCGAAAAATTTTCCCGGAAAAACGGACGCCACGCGCCGTTTTAAAGCGGCTGCTTCGGCCGACCCGTATTTATGTCAAACCGGTTTTATTTCTTCAAAAACATTTTGTGCTCAAAGCTATTTCGCATATCACGGGAGGCGGCCTTCGCGACCGGATTTTTCAGAATATTCCGAAGGCGCGTCATGCGGTTTTGTATGATGGAAGCTGGCCTGTTCCCGGGATTTTCAGCGATATTCAAAAACGGGGGCGCCTTTCCCGGGAAGAAATGTTTGCGACCTTCAATATGGGGATTGGTCTCTCGCTCGTCTGCCGCCGGAGGGATGCGGAGAGTATTCAGCGCTCCCTCAAGTCATTTCGGATCGCTTCCTGGGTCATTGGAGAGGTTGTTTCATGAAAATTCTTGTGATCGGAGGAGGGGGGAGAGAACATGCGCTTGCATGGAAACTGTCCCAGAGTTCCCTCGTCGACAAACTCTATGCCGCACCGGGGAATGCCGGGATCGGACAGATCGCGGAAGGGGTTCCGATTTCCGCGGAAGATATCCCCGCCTTACTCGCCTTTTCTAAAAAAGAAAAGATCGACCTCACCGTCGTCGGGCCGGAGCTTCCCCTTGTGGCCGGTATCGTCGATGTCTTCACGCAGGAAAAACTCGCCATCTTCGGTCCCACGCGGGGGGCCGCGCGCCTTGAGGGAAGTAAAATTTTTGCCAAAGAACTGATGGTTCGTCAACAGATTCCGACCGCCCCGTTTCAGGCGTTCGATTCCTATGGCGCGGCAAGCGCGAGTCTTTTGAAACGAAGAGGCCCCTGCGTCGTGAAGGCCGATGGTCTTTGTCAGGGGAAAGGGGTTGTTGTGGCGCAGGATATCGAAGAAGCGACCGCGGCGATCCGGGTCCTGATGGATAAGAAAGCCTTTGGAATTGCCGGAGAAAAGATTTTGATTGAGGAGTGTCTTGAGGGAGAGGAGACTTCGATTTTAGCGCTCACCGACGGGAAAAATGTTGCGATGCTCCCCTCGAGCCAGGACCATAAACGGATCTTTGAAAAAGATCAGGGGCCGAATACCGGCGGCATGGGGGCCTATTCTCCGGCGCCGATTGTGACAAAGGAGCTAGAGACGAAGATCCGAGAAAAAATTCTTTTGCCGATCCTGGAAGCCATGGCGCGGGAAGGCGTCCCTTATCGCGGGCTTTTGTATGCGGGACTCATGATCACCCAAGATGGCCCGATGGTGCTCGAATTCAACGCCCGTTTCGGCGATCCCGAAACGGAGGCGATTCTGCCCCGTCTTCGGGGGGATTTTGCGGCGTATCTTCTGGAGGTGTCCCGGGGGAAACTGCCGAGTAAACCGCTTGAAGTGGACCCGCGCCCTGCCGTTTCGGTGATTCTCGCCTCGAAAGGATACCCCGGTTCCTACGAAAAAGGAAAAGTGATTGAAGGACTTGAGGAGGCCTCCCGGGTGAAAGATGTTTTTATTTTTCATGCCGGGACTTTGAAGAAGGCAGGAAAATTTGTGACAAACGGAGGGCGTGTGCTGGCCGTGACGGCTCTCGGAGGCACCTTCGAGGAAGCGGCCCGGCAGGCGTATCGCGCTGTTTCCAAAATTCATTTCGAGGGGATGTATTATCGGAAAGACATCGCTTATCGCGCGCTGAATCATCACAAAAAGGATACCTATGCCGACAAAACTACTCGTTAGTCTTGTGATGGGAAGCGATTCAGACCTCCCGACGATGCGGGAGGCCAGTGACGTATTGAAAAAATTCGGGATTCCGCATGAGGTCCGCATCCTCTCCGCGCACCGCCTTCCGAAGGGAACGGCCCGATATGCGCAGACGCTTGGCCGTCGCGGCGTGCGCGTGGTGATCGCCGCTGCGGGGGGTGCCGCGCATCTGGCGGGAGTGGTTGCCTCCCACACGGCCCTTCCGGTCATCGGCGTCCCGATCGAAACAAAAAGTCTCAAAGGGATCGATTCGCTTTTTTCAACGGTTCAGATGCCGCCGGGGGTTCCGGTCGGGACGATGGCGATCGGAAAAAGCGGCGCGAAGAACGCGGCCCTTTATGCCGTAGCGATTCTGGCCATTTCGAATCCGCGCCTTTCGCGGAAGCTCGCCTCGTATAAAAAAGAAATGGCCAAAAGCGTCCGACTGAAAGATTTGACCGTGGGATTCCGTTTTCCATGAAAATTAAGCTCAAGAACGGAAAAATCGTGACACGAAGCGCGTTGTTCAAAGCCAAAGAGCGTTTTCACAACGACTTGTCAAGACTCCCGTTCGAAGAAAAGATCAAGATACTCATGAAGATGCGGAACATCGTGAGGTTGAAAAATATCTCATGAAAAAGACTTTGGAAGCTTTGAACCGTTTAAAAGAGAAAGCGATAATCAAAGAGTACGCCATCGGCGGCGGCGTGGCGACCATTTTCTACACCGAACCGGTTTTTACTTACGATTTGGATGTCTTCATTATGATCAAAACGGATCCGGAAGAGAAAATCATATCGCTTTCACCGATTTACGAGTCTCTTGTGGGCCGAGGATCTTTCTGGAAAGGCGAGCATATTGTGGTTGAAGGCTTCCCTGTCCAGTTTATTCCGGCGAGCAGCGGGCTTGAAAAAGAAGCGATTTTGAATGCCAAAGAGGTCACTTACAGCAACGTCAAGACCCGGGTGCTGTCGGCGGAATATCTGATCGCTATCGCCCTGAAGGTCGGAAGAAGAAAAGATCTTGAAAAAGTATCCCGGTTATTAGAGCAGTCCCGCATCAACAAGAAATCGCTCGGGAAAATTTTAAAGGCTCATGGCCTGACGGACCGCTTCAAAAAATGGCAGGAAAAATAGACCGAAGACGCAAGACCCTGCCACAACGCGCCGCCAAGTCGGGTTTCATCCGCTTTGAAAATGATCAACAAAAATAAGTATTGTGTCACTGGAGTCCTACAAACGCGGAAGGATTGGGTTTCAGGCAAACTGATGAAAGAAAGGTGTATGTATGATTGAAGGTGTGGATCAAAAAACAGAAGAGCAATTGTTAGAAGAATTCTGTCGGATGAAGGATCATAGTACATTATTGGGAGAACAATATTCAGCAGCAGTTGCGGTTAAGTGTGCTCAGAAAATAAGCAATAGGATGGAAGGGCTAGGCTCCGGTCTTCATCGGGTGAATCAATCTTTACGTGATGGGATAGAATCTACGGAAGCGTATTCAAAAAAAATTACACGATTGACGAAATGGCTTGTGATAGTCGGAGTTTTACAGACAATCTGTTTGGCAGTATATACATACCAAACTCATAAGCTAGTCGAAATTTCAGCCAAACAGTTAGAATTTCAATTCCAAGTGACAAAAAACAAAATATAAAAATGGCTATTCCTAATTTTCAAACCATTATGCTTCCATTGCTCAAATTACTGGGGCAGAAAAAGACAATATCAGCAAGGGAAGCACCTCATCTCTTGGCTAGTGGTTTTCGGTTAAGCGACCAAGAACAGAAACAATTGCTTCCTAGTGGAAAACAAGAAGTATTTTGGAATAGAGTAGGCTGGGCTAGAACCTTTCTTAAAAAAGCAGGACTGCTTGAAACGCCCCGTAGAGGAATTTGGCATATTACTCCGAAGGGAGAAGAAGCCTTGAGCCAAAACCCTGAAAAAATAGATGTTAAATTTCTGGAACAATTTCCTGAATTCCGTGAGTGGCAAAAAATTTCGACAAAAAATAATAAAGAAGAACCGTATGCAGAAAAGGTTTTATTTTCATCGAATGTCTTAATAACTCCGGAAGAAGCTTTAGAAGCTACTCATGGAAATTTACTTGCAAATTTGAAGGAGGATTTATTACAACAAGTGAAAAGCTGCTCTCCTTTTTTCTTCGAGTCCCTTGTTATCGATTTATTGGTGTCTATGGGTTATGGAGGCAATCGTAAAGACGCAGGGCAAGCAATTGGGCGTGTGAGAGACGGAGGGATCGACGGTATTATTAAAGAAGATGTATTAGGACTTGATGTAGTTTACATTCAAGCCAAACGCTGGGAGGGAACAGTTGGCCGGCCAGAAATTCAAAAATTTTCTGGAGCGCTCCAGGGTTATAAAGCTAAGAAGGGGGTTTTTATTACGACATCAGATTTTAGTCCAGATGCAATAGAATTTGTGAGAAATATCGAAAGTAAAATTGTATTGATAGATGGTCAAAATCTTGTTCATCTTATGATTGATCATAACTTAGGTGTTAGCGTCAAGAATACATACGAAGTAAAACAAATAGATTCTGATTATTTTGAGGAAGAGTAGAATTTCTATGACGGAAGTAATTCGTGTCGAGGGCACCAATGAGGCGGCGGCGATACGCCAGGCGGGGAAATTCTTGAGGGAAGGAAAATTGGTCGCTTTTCCGACGGAGACAGTGTATGGATTGGGGGTTCATTTGGAGAACATTGAAGCGGTCGAACGGCTCTATGAGGTAAAGGGAAGGCCCAAAGAAAAAGAGTTGACGCTTGCGATTGCGCATCCTTCCGATCTCGGGAAATATGGAATTCGATTATCCCCTTCGGCAAAACGGCTGGCCGACCGTTTCTGGCCCGGCCCTTTGACCCTTATTTTACGGAATTCAAAGAAGGAAAAAGTGGGCGTGCGGATGCCGGGTCATCCGGTGGCGCAGCGCGTGATTACGGAGGCGGTAGTTCCGATCGGACTTCCGAGCGCGAATCCGTCCGGGAAAAATCCTCCCCGCAGCGCCGAAGAGGTGCTACATTATTTTGACGGAATGATTGATCTGGTGCTCGACGGAGGAGAGACGACCTTTGGCGTTTCGTCCACCGTCGTCGACATGGGTGACGCGGCATGGACCATTTTGCGGGAAGGGGTTATTTCCAGAGAGGAGATTGAGAAGGTATGTCACGGGTGAGACGTCTTTTGGTTGTTTGCACCGGAAACAGTTGTCGGAGCGTCATGGCGAAAGGCCTTTTTAAAAAAAG